>Ga0306920_100008784_pt1 | contig 13433 bp, 7 predicted proteins | sample flu12Cox44000170_FD_204666 | JGI IMG/M metagenome (GOLD analysis project Ga0306920, IMG submission 204666) | Lab enrichment of tropical soil microbial communities from Luquillo Experimental Forest, Puerto Rico - flux4day.12C.oxic.44.000.170 (v2)... | ecosystem: Environmental > Terrestrial >... | reverse complement strand
ACCGGCCGTCGTAGCGGCTATCGCCGAAATATGTGGCCACCCAAAGAATGTTGTCCACATAGCTCAGCGAAGTCGTAATCTCGTGGATCAATCCCTGGTCTTTGAAGAGCACCATCTCGGTTTCGCCGTCGGGGTCTTCGTACTTGTCCCAGGTCTTTTTCTTCTGGTCGTATTCCAGAACGCCGCTGCCCCAGACAGCGTAGTAAACCTTGCTTGGAGTTGCCGAGACGCCGTACACCCAAATCTCAAGCATTGGCGTATTGCGCTCGTTATAGAGAGACCACTGACCGGTGCGGAGGTCGAGTTTGCATCCACCCGCTGCCGTGGCGACCCATACGTTTTCGCCTTCGACGGACACACCATACACCACATCGTTGCTCAATCCGGAGTTCAATTGCGTGAAGGTGTCAATGCGGCCGCCCGAGATCCGGCTCAACCCTCCCATCGTTCCTGCCCAGACGTCGCCTGTGCGCTTGTCCAGCGCGAGCGAAAGCACGGCGCGATGCGCGAGACCGTCTTTCGTGTTGTACGTCTTCCACTCGTGATTTTCGTAGACGCCCAGGCCGTTCTCCGTGCCTGCCCAGATGCGATCGCCATCCACGAGCACAGAAAAGACGTGATTATCCGGCAGCCCATTAGCCGTCGTAAAATTTTCGAATCGGAAGCGCGGCATTGCAGGCACTCGCCCCACCGCCGACGCAGCATGCGCGTTTGCTGCACCCGACGATGCTCCTGACTTGGCAGAAGCCGACGATGCGCCCACCGCGATCGTCGTCGCGGCGGCAAGCAAAGCGATTGTGCACAGAGTTTTCATCGCGTCCTCAAATAGTCGATCAGGTCGTTGAGTTCGTCCTTTGTCAGATCGTTCGTGCGGCCGTGCTTGTCCCTTGGATTGAAGACTGTCCAGATCTGTTCCAGTGTGGTTGCGGAGCCGTCGTGAAGGTAGGGGGCAGTGATCGCAATGTTCGTCAATTGTGGAGTGTCGAATACACCGGAGTTGTCGGTCTGCCTCTTCGTCCCCACATCGAATGACTTCTGATTTGTGCCCTTGGGGCCGCTGTGACAATAGGAACAGCTGTTCGTTTCAGGAATCGTATTGCCGAATTTGTCGACACTGCGCACGAATAGTGCCCTGCCCCGCTCCTGGGCCGGTGTCAATTCGACGCCGGGAAGTCGCCACCTGTTCGGTCGTGGCGGAAGACTGCGGATGTAAACGACAAGGTCGGTCAACGTGAGGTCGTCGTAGTTCTCAGCACGCCAGAAGTACTTCTCGGTGCGCGGTCCGCACTCGGTAGGGAGATTTGGATTCCCTCCATTCCATTTGTAGGGTTCCGTATTCTTCACGCCTTCGATCGGCCGATTGTCGACGATGTCGCGACCGAACCCGTCCGGTTCCAGGTCCCACGTGAGTCCATCAAAGGTCGAGTCGATATGGCAGTTCGCGCAACCGATCTGACCCTGAAATGAGTAGCGCGCTGTATAGAAAGTCTGCTCTCCTTTGCGGAGCACGGTCATTTGCTTAGGACCCGTCAGCGGAATCGTTGAAGCGATGCGGTTGGTGCCGGTGTCGATCACGCTGATGGTGTCTTCGAGTCGATTCGCAACAAGGAGTTTGCGTCCGTCTCGTGTGAGCGTGAGGCCTCGTGGATCATGGCCTACATCGATGCGCGCAACGACATAGTTGGAGCTTGCAGACAGATCCTGCACGTGCGAACCGGGATGTGCATGCACATATCGAAGGAGCCGCGCAGCATCAATGACCGTGACGATCTCCGAGCCTTCGCAGGTGACGTATATGCGCGATTTATCGGGGGTGATGACAACACCGAACGGCCGAACGGCGTAGCGCTCCAACTCATCGAGCGGAACTTGCGTGGGCTTGCCCACGTCTGCGCCGAACAGCGTGAGTGTGTCGGTGAATGCGCCTGCATGATCAAGGTGTGCAAGGGGGACGAGGTTTTTCGGATACATACCGGCAGCAATGCCAAGCCGGCCATCGCCGGAAAATGCGACGTGGAAGCCGTGCGCAATCCCAAGAAGCGGAATGCGCTCCACAACAACCGCACGGGCCGCATCAATTACGGTGATTTCCGACTCGGGCGCAGTGCGATGTGGCGTGGTATTTGGATAAACATGAGTAACGTAGAGCCGGCTCCCGTCAGGCGACGGTGTAATGTAACTGGCGCCGCGCCCGGCGGCCAGCCGCTTCTCTTCCACGCCAGTCTGGGCATCGAGCACGGCCACGTCGTTCGAGATTCGATTGGCAACAAAGAGGTGTTTTCCTTCGCGGTCTTCGATCACGCTCGACGGCTCAGCACTCACCGGCCACGTCGCGACAACCGCAAGCGACTGCGTGTCGATCACTGAAAGAGTGTCGTCCCACGAGTTCGCCACGAACAGGCGATCGCCTTTCGGCGAGAGTGAGAATCCACGGGGCACTTCGCCCACCAGGAGGTTCTTGATCACAGAATTGCTTGCTGAATCAAGAACCCTTACTTCATTACTCTGCTGGCAAAGCACGAAAAGGCGCGCCCCATCCGGCGAGAAGAGCACTTCAACCGGCGAAGCATAGTTGAGAATCTCTCCACTGATGGGCGTTGGCGATGCGTGGGCGGATCTTCCGGCCCATATTCCGAACACGAACAGAGTTATGCAAACACTTGCGATGAACACCATCGCATATGTGCGCACCGAAATGGAGCGGCGCCGATTCATTTCGGCTCCTCAATCGTGAGCACCCGGTCCACGCTCTGCTTTTCCAGTGTCTGTTCTCGCCCGCTCGGCCAGCGCACAATGATTTTGTCGATCAGCGACGCCGTACCGACCCCGAAGTGCATGCGGCCGTCGTCCTGTGACATGTATCCAGAACCCGCCACTCTCTCGGTCGTCCAGCGCTTCGTTCCTGCATAGACCTCTACTCGCGCGCCGATCCCATCGCGATTGCTCTTGGTCCCTTTGAGGCTGATCGCGACCCAGTGCCCTGTATTGGTCGAGACGTTATGAACCAGCGTTCCCTTGGCGCCGAGGTTCACTAGAAACGCGTCCACTTTGCCATCGTTGTCATAGTCAGCAAAACACGCTCCGCGCGCTACCGTGCGTTCATTAAGCACTGCACCGGCCGACTCGGAAACATCTGCGAACTTCCCGTTTCCCATTCCGCGAAAGAGAGTGTGCTCCTGCGGAATCAAGTGGATCAGCCCGCCGTGGAAGATCAGGATGTCGGGCTGTCCATCGTTGTCAAAGTCGTAGATGCCCGTTCCCCAACTAACGTATTGCGCGTTTGTCTGCGCGACACCGTTTGAAGCGCCGATATCCTCGAAGCCTTGCTTTCCGGTATTCCGCAGGAGCCGGTTGTAGTGCCCGTCCGTCACCCACAGATCGAGGATGCCGCGTCCTTCAAGGTCAGCGAAAACCGGGCCCATCGACGAAGTGGACTCGCCATTTTGCCCGAAAGCCGTTCCAGTGTCGTTACCGACTTCTTCGAACGCACCGTCGTGCTTGTTGCGGAAGAGGAAGTTTTCCGTGCGGTCATTCGCGACGTAGATGTCATCCCATCCGTCGTTGTCAAAGTCCGCAGCAGTAACTCCCATCGTTCGGCCAACAAACGCGCCGATCCCGGACTTGTCAGAAACATCGGTAAAGGTGCCATCGCAATTGTTGTGGTAGAGCCGATTTGTCTCTCCCTCGTAGTCCAGCGGCCCCGGGTAATTGTCTGCCGCGTAGTAGGCGCGATACTTGGGATCGAACTTCACATAGCGTCCGACAAAGAGATCGACGCAGCCGTCCTTGTCGTAGTCCAGCCAGGTGGAACTGATGGACCAGCCGTCAACCTTGATGCCTGCCTTCGCAGTGACATCCGTAAAGTGACCGTTGCCGTCGTTGTGGTAGAGAATCGTCCTGCCGTAGCCTGTCATCAGCAGATCGATGTTGCCGTCGTTGTCATAGTCTGCCGCAGTCACGGCAACCGAGTACATCTCGGGATTGAGGCCGGCCTTGTCTGTCACATCGGTAAAGTGACCGTTGCCGTCGTTGCGGTAGAGATGATTGTGCGGAGGGGTAGCCGGCTTCTCTTTTAACGGATACGGGTGCATCGAGTCATCGAGCGGACGCCCATTCACAACATAAAGATCAGGCAAGCCGTCGTTGTTGTAGTCAAACCAAACGCACCCCGCGCCCGTGCCTTCGAGCAGAGAACCCAATTGACGCGATCCAAAACTGTGCATGAAGTTGATGCCGGCCTTGTCACTCGCATCTTCAAAGCGAATGGTGGAAGCCGGAAGCACGGAATCTTTCGACGAGGCCGAGATAGCGGCGGTCTGCTGGGCCGTAGCAAAAGTTCCTGCCAGCACGACACCGAGTGATGCAGCCGCAAAAATTCGATGATGAAAACCGAATGACATTTTTCAATTGCCTCCCGGCACATCGCTGCGATCATGAGCAGCCGCACCAGGCGACGCCGGCGCCATTTGCTTAACAGTCCCAGTGAGATCGACCGGTGTTGTCGTGCGAAGCAGCACAGCGGGAACCTTGTTCTCAGACGCGCGCTCGGGCCCCTCATGGCAGCCGACGCAGATACGCTGTTCTCCACGACGGATCCAGAACCATCCGCGTTCCTTGCGAAGAACTGCGCCGTTCGCATCCAGCAACGCAAATCGAATCGCTCGATCCGCAGGAACTCTTACAAAGAACGAGCCGTCCTGCTCAACGGGTGCCGTGCCAAACGACACTGCTTTGCCTTGAGGGTCCTGTGTGTCGAGCCGAACTGACGCAGGAGTGCCCTTGAGTGTGCCATCGCGCGAAATGCGAGCATCAAGAGCCAACAGGTTTGCGTAACCCCAATCGTGAAGCGCCGAGGGATGTCTGCGCGGCTTGTTTCGCTCGACGACCAGCACTGGATCAACCAGGTTCTCACTGGGCCTTGACATCAATGGACGTGAGGCTGCAGCTCCCGGCGTCCATAACCTGAGCGCATACTTGGCTCCAGGCGTTCCGCGCACGCTGACAAGCAACGCCCCGGACTTTGTTTCAGCGATTCCACCTGCGTAATCACCTTGCGGAGCTTCGATCCGCGCTTCATGCGCAAGCGGCGAAGTGAAACGCGCCAGGGAGCCCCCGTGCGTAAAGACCACATCGCCGTTTGCGAGTTGTCTGCCGCCCCAGCGGCCCTTTCCGACTGCGGTTCCGTGGTCGCAGCGATACGACTGAACTCCCGAGCCATCGGAGTAGACCCGAAACATCTCAGGCGTCGAACCACTTCCGAGGGGAAAGCCTGATTCAAACAGAATGCGTCCATCCGCAAGAACATCCGCCGGAACGGCACTCGCATTCATGTAGGTCAGGGGCAACACCGCGCGAGTGTCCGGCCCTTCAATTTCCTCGATCGCTTTTGTGTTCACCAGCCGCGCCGATTGCAATTGAAATCCATGAGTTGTTCGCAGCGCATAGACCAGCCTCCAACCGGGCAGATACAACGGTCGAATCGCATCCGTCGAGTCCGTGGTCACCTGGCGCACAGAGCGATCTGCGAAGGTGAATTCCCATATCTGCCACGGACCTGTCGCCGCTTTTCTGCCGGCAAACAGTACCTTCTTTCCATCGAAAGAGACCCTTGCGTCCGCGCTCGCGGCGAAATCGGGAACAAGCGGTTCGGCATTGCCATCGCGCAAAATCAGCAACTGCGCACCTCTGGGAAAGCGCTCGCCGCCATGCAGGGCAGCGAGGGGATCATATACAGGAGCGGAAGTCACAATCGCGTCAGTGCCAAGTTGACGTGATGGATCGGGTGCGAATCCACACACAGGCAATAGCAATGCGAAACTTGCGACGGCAAATAACAGCCTGGCTCGAGACCTCATCCAGCAGCCCCCATAGGCCATGACATGAGCGCCTCTTTTCGCAACGCGATATAGGGCTCGAGCGAAGTCATCATCGCATCGAACTCGGCGAAGCTCAGCGATTGATCGCCGTCGCTCCAGGCCTTATCGGGGTTCGGATGCACTTCGACGATCAGGCCATCTGCGCCGGCAGCTACCCCGGTGCGAGCCAGCGCAGGCACCAGATCGCGGTGGCCGCAGGCATGGCTGGGATCCGCAATGATGGGAAGATGCGATATCTGCTTAATGAGCGCGATGGTCGCAGCATCAAAGGTATTTCGAAGTGCCGTCTCGAATGTTCGAATCCCGCGTTCACAGAGGATGATATTTGGATTTCCGTTGTCGAATACGATCTGTGCCGATCGCAGCAGGTCGGCAACCGTTGCCATCATCCCGCGCTTGAGGAGAATCGGCTTGCCAGACTGCGCTGCCAGTTCGAGCAGCGCAAAGTTCTCCATGTTCCGGGAGCCGATCTGCAGAATGTCTGCATATTCGGCAACGAGTGGCACGTCGTCTTCTGACATGACCTCGGTGACGATGGCCAGGCCGGTTTCCTCGCGAGCCTTGGCCAGCATCTTCAGCCCTTCCAGGCCAAGACCTTGAAACGCGTATGGAGAAGTCCGCGGCTTGAAGGCGCCTCCGCGAAGAACACGCGCGCCTCCGCGGCGAACATGGTGGGCTGTGGCGAGTATCTGGTGCTCAGTTTCAACCGAGCACGGCCCGGCCATCGTGACAAAGTCGTCGCCACCGATCTCGAGATCCCGCACCTTGATAACTGTCTGATGGTGCTCGGAACTCTTTAGAACCCCTATGGCCTCGGCAAAACGATCGTGCCAACTTACGCGCACCCTTGCGCTCCAATCCGGGGAAGGCTCAGAGTAACGCCATCGCCTCTGCCCCGCCTCAATCCAAAGGTGGAGTGCGGAATCAGCAACTTAACGCACTGCCGATTCGGTTCTAGAAGCGCGCATGAATCGTTGTCTGGGACGAGTAAACTTGACTGGACCGCAATTAGGGGCCTTGAGTTTTTGATGAGGTCATTTCGCGATTGGCGGGGGCCGATATCCAAATGCCGAATCGACCACCGCAGCAACACCCAGCGCTGTCTCGTCGCCAAATGGACTGGCGACAATCTGCACCCCGATTGGCATGCCTTCGGGAGTGCGGCCCACCGGGACCACCGCAGCCGGAGCCGCCAATGAGTTAAACCATTGCGTGTGCCGCACAGCGTCAAGATAGTCTACGTCGCGGCCCTCAATGTTCCATTTCCGCTCCCCGTGGCAGAATGCCGGAATGCTCGCTACAGGGCACAGAAGCACTGGGTATTCGACCATCTCCTCAAGCGTTTTTGCGCGCAGCAGGTCGAATTCAGCCCATGCGTTCAGGAGTTCGGTTGCGGTGAGTGGCGGCGTAGCATCAGCAATCGAGAGGAACTCCTTGAAGATTGGGCTCAACAGCTGCTCTCGACCCCGAATGGTTGGCGCGTAAAACATCGCGCCGCATTTAACGAAGAAGGTCCACCAGAGCTTGCGAAGTGACTCCAGCGTCTGCGGGCGGAATGGCTCGACTTGGAAGCCCGCTTCGCGCAGTGCGAGTGCGGCGTCGCTGACAGCCTTGCGGGTCTCCGCAGTGACCGGCACCAGACCGTCATCTTCGAAAAATCCAATTCTCTTTCCGCGAAACTCTTCTCGACGGAATTCGCGGAACGCGACAGGCGGGCTGACCGGATCGTTCGCGTCTTGTCCGCCAATCGCGCGAAACATCAGCGACACATCGGAGATCGTGCGAGCCATTGGGCCAATGGCGCCCAGAATTGAAAAAGGTCCGACACAGGGTGGAAGATGGCCGGTTGCAGGAATCCGGCCCGGCGTCGGCTTGAGCGAGCAGATTCCAGTGAAGTGCGCTGGCACGCGCACTGAACCGCCGCTGTCGCTTCCTAGCCCTGCTGCAGACAGTCCCGCAGCAATCGCCGCAGATTCTCCGCCGCTCGAACCGCCCGGCGACCTCTTCAAGTCCCATGGATTGCGTGTCTGGCCGTGGAGCAGATTGTCTGTCTCATACGCCATGAGAAACTCCGGGCAATTCGTCGTACCCAGAATCAGCGCTCCCGCGGCGCGCAGGCGCGTAACAACCACAGCATCTTCACGAGGGACGTCTCCCTTTCGCAGCAGGCTCCCGATCTCGCATCGATATCCTGCTGTTGCGATCGACGATTTCACAGTCACCGGCAGACCGTGCAAAGCGCCACGCGGCTTGTTCGCGCATTGCAGCCGTCGAGCCTCATTGCGCACTCGCTCCGCATCAAAATCTGTGAATGTATTCAATTGGGGGTTGAGCCGCTCGATTTGACGTATGTGCGCCTCGGCAAGCTCGATAATTGAAATCTCTCCCACGCGTAACATTTCAAGTTGCTGTCCCGCTGGCCGCAGCACCACGTCGTCCATTTCGCCTCACTGTACAATTTCGTGCGCTCCAGAGCCTCTCCTGAGCTTGTTGACGGATCCCTATTCCGAAACTTGGCAAAGCACCGATCAGAGCACTCTGCCCATTATCACTGCGCGGGTATGTCCGCTACGCAGGCTCCCAACGCGCTGCCGCAGGTTGTATCGTCCGCCGGAGTCGACGGCATCCTCCGATAATCAAACCTGTAGGACCGAACAGGCTCACCCGAATCGAATCGATCATTCCAATTCAACTGGTAGTCCGCGGCGCCTGCGTCATCCGGGAACTTCTCGCCTGCTGGATACGGATATGTGCTCATCCGGTGGAACGGAAGCTGCGCAACGGTGAAAGGCGAAGCATCCCACCAGTCCATATCCTTTACATAGCCGTTGGCGTAGAAGAAGTAGTCACGCTTCCAGCCGGACGGCAGCGCGGGAAGCTTTGACGCATCGAACTCAGTCGCAATTTCTTCGCCACTGCCAAAGATCGCAAATCGATCGTCGATGCCTTTCACCAGCGCCGTCACATCGCCCAGCCGTGTGTAGTTGCCGCGCTGATGCTGGAAGGGCCCTGTGAGGCTCACGCGGTCGTAGTCGTAATCGAGATCCCCCGGACTTGCACCTTCAATTTGAGTTGGATAGCCGCGGAAGCGTTCCGTGGCAAGGATCAGCGGCAGGTCGTTCGCATGGAACTCGCCCTCAGGGTCGTTGTCGATCAGCACCTGGTCCCAGAAGATCTCGAGATTGGTCACAAGGCGAATGCGTCTCGTGCCGGCGGGCAACTTGCCGCTCAGATCCACAACAATTGTGCGCTCCAAACCTGCCGGAAAACCCGCTTCCCCGGCAATCCGTAGCCATGTACCGTCAGGCAACTGAGCTTCGACATAGGGCGAAATGGGCTTGATACCTGCCTGCCATGCCGAGTAGAGTGACGTCGCGCTGAAGTAGTTCACATAGCCGGTCATCAGCAGTTTGAGCGGCGCTCCCTGCCTTACCTCGCCAAGATCGAGTGTCAGCAAATGCTCATTGGCGAAACCGTCATACGGAGTTGCAGTGAACCCGCTCGCAAATCTGTGATCGCGACGGCTGATCACGTCGAGCACATCGTTGCCGTTGCCGTCCCAGGCACCAGCCGGCAGGCGGGTGCCCGCCGAAGCCACGACTCTCCCCGAGGCAAACGGCGGATCATCCAGGAATCGCTCGTCGGGATTCACCTCGACACTCCCGGGATGATCGACTGCTACGAGCCGGAGCTGATCGATGTAGTTCACCTCTTCCATCGGCTCAATGAAGCGCAGGCTCAGCTTGCCATTCACATCTGCGAGCTTTTGGCCCTCCACCTTGATCCATTCGCCGGGATTTGAAATGTTGCGCCGCGTTGGAGTAAACCAGTGCCCGACCACTGCCGCGCCAATCACATCCGTTACGAGTTTGTACTTGTGACCGTCCCAGGCAAAGAGCACCGGACAGGAACTTCCGCGGCGATCGGCCTCCTTCATCGCAATCACCCGCGTATGGGGTAGATCGATCTCATCCTGAAGAATTCCGGTGGGCCACAGAATCCGCAACAGGTCGATGCCTTCGGCTTCGCCCAATCCGATCAACAGTTGCGGCGGAGCCTGTGTTTGATACCCTGATGCGCCTGCAAGTTCCCACTTCTGCCACTGGCCGTTAGCGAAGATCTCCACCTTCGAGCCAAGCGCCGTCTTGTTGTCGGCGTAGCCGCTCAGATCGAGCCTCACAAAGTGATTCTTATTGGCTCCCTCGTTGCGGAGCAGCACCGGCGGAGCATTCGATTGCGTCACGATCAGGTCCGGCGCGCCGTCGCCATCAACATCGGCGGCAATAACCCCACGCGGCGACTTCAGCGCAACACTTTCGAGCCCCAGGGCGCGACTGACATCCTCGAAGCTGCCGTCGCCGCGATTGCGAAGTACCTTCAGGCGAGGCCCGGCACTCGTCTCGACAACTGTCGCCAGGTCAATCCAGCCATCGTTGTCAATGTCAATGGCCGTTACTCCCCATGCGCGCGACGCGCCAGTCAGCGGCAGAGCCACGCGCTCAAAGCGGCGCCCAATGTTTTGGGGCCCCGGCACATTGCGCCAAAGCGCTAAACCGGGAGCTCCTTCATAGGTGACGGCCATATCCATCCAGCCGTCCTTGTTGAAGTCAAGCACGGTTACGCCCACGCTCTTTGGAAGCGCTTGATTGTCGTAGAGGGGTTGCGTAGGATATTTGCCCTCACGCGGATTCTCGTACAGTACAGGGGCTGGCCCGTCACCGGTAACGGCCAGATCGACGGCTCTATCGTTATTGAAGTCAGTGAGGATCACTGAAGAGGTAGTGCCAACTCCGCCCAAACCGGTGGGCTCGGTCCACTCGGTGAAAGTCTTGTTCCCGTTGTTGCGCCAGAGAACGTTGGGATAACCGCCCGCCTTCAACGGCGCGCCAGTGAGGATCAGATCCAGATCGCCATCGTGATCGAAGTCGACAAAGGTAATGCCTGCGGGTTTGTTCCGTGGCGCGAGTCCAGCTTCGGCCGTCACCTCCTGAAACTTTCCTTTGCCCAGATTGCGAAACAGGCGCACTCCGTCATCGAGAGCCACCGCGAGGTCGTTGAGGTTGTCGCCATCGTAATCGCCCACGGCGCAAGCAACGCCATGGCCTTCCGCTTTCAGGCCGGCAGCCGCTGTATCAACATCTTCAAAGCTTCCGTCGGCGCGACGATGAAGAACACGAATTGCCTGAGGGCCAGACTCCATCAGGACAAGATCCATTTGCCCGGAGCCGGTCACATCCAGCATGCAGGCGCCGCCAGTCTCGGATGCCGGAACCTTCTCATCGATCATCGGTTTCGCGATGAGCTTCACCGGGATCATTTCCTTATGCCGCGACTGCGGTTCCTCAACGGGCGTGACAGTTGAGTAGTGCCCCTGTTCTCCGTAAGCAAGTCCAATGGCAGCCGAGATCTTGGTGCTCGTCATGTGCTGAAAAAGCTTGAAGTGCTCCCTCGCACCATCCTTATCCCCGATCGCTTGCAACGTTCGAGCCAGTGCGAATTCCGCCGATGCGTGCAGCGGTTGAATCCCGAGCGCCTGCTTCAGCACTACAACCGCCTTGTCAAACTGCTTCAACTCCCGGTAGCACACGCCCTCGAAGTAATAGGAATCCGCATCGCGCGGATCAAGCCGTACCGCCTGTTGAAAGCTTGCCAGTGCCGTCTCCAGTTCATTGTCTGCGTGCTGCGCTAGTCCGAGGTTGTACCACGCCTGGGCGCTTCCGGGATTGAGCGCGATACCTGCCTTCAGCGCCTTCTTTGCGTCATCGAGTTTCTGCAGCGTCATCAGCGCAATTCCGTTGTTGACAGATGCCTGCGCAAGTTTCGGGTCCTTCTTGAAGGCTTCCGCAAAGCTTTCAGCTGCCTTTTCAGTGAACTGCTGGCCCATGAGGGCGACGCCACGATTGTTCAGTCGAATGGCATCTGCGTCGAATCGCGCCTCCGGCGCCGCCGCGCCGGCAACAAGCGCAAGTAATGTGAGGGCCACGGGCCCGACAGCTTTTGTCCACCTCTTACTCAACGTGATCTCCAATGCAGCGATTTCGTCCAATCCCGATGCGCTGCGGAACAATCCAGTGTATTTGAGCTACGCCCCAAGCCGCCTCAACTGTTCGGATTTCCTTCGCTCATCCAACAAAACCGCGCACCCATTTGGCTCTGTGATACAAAGGGCAAAAGCGGAGAACAGTATGAGCGCGTTTCGCCTGACGGATATGTCCCGCCATGTGTATCTTCTTGCGGCATGGAAAAGAGCGTTGTTCATGATCCTCGGCACTTTTCTCATTGGTGGCGGCATCTTCTTCGGGTGCGCGGCTTCCTCCAACGCACCTGTCTCTCGTGTCAGCTCGCTCTTCTTCCTTTGCGGCGGCATTTATACAATCGCCTATGCATTATTGGCGCGCGTCGTCATGGAAGGTTCTCGCATTCGGGTTCGCGGTGCGTTTCGCGAACAGTCTGCGGATTTCAATGACATCGAAGGCTATCGGACCATCAGCAGCCGCAACGGGACCTATACGCAGCTCTGCCTGAAGGACGGCCAAGGCACCATTTCCCTGTCGAACTCCTTTGAAACAGACGGCGATTACAGCGCTTGGTTTCATCAACTCACCGACCTCGACAAGCGCGATCGCGATGCGATGCTCGACGAGATCGCTCGAGAGGAAGCTATCGGTTCCACTCCCAAGGAGCGGGTGAGAGCCGTATCCAAAGCCAAGACCTTGAGCATCGCGCTCCTCGTCGCCACTATTGGCTTTGCCATCGCGTTGAACTTCGCCAATCCGGACATCCAGTTCCCTGCCGCATTCGCGCTGGCGATCGCGCCGATAGCTGTGCTCCTCATGGTCCGCCGGACTCCATTGTTGTACACGGTCATGAAGCCGCGATCTGATCCCCGGGCAGATCTTGGCTTGGTCTTGCTCGTTGCCGGCTTAGGTCTCTTGATGCGCGAGCGCGGGGTCCATCTGGTAGCACAGCAGCCAATCCTTCTCATCGCCGTGTTGATTACACTTGTCTATTCAGCGGCTCTCTACAGTTCTATGCGCTCCGGCAACACGTTCATCGGTCGCATGATTGGCCTGCTCTTCTTTATCGGCATCTATGGTCACGGCCTCGCAGTCCTGGCGGACTCCATGCCCGACTATTCCCAGACCACAACCTATACGACATCTGTTGTCGCAAAACACATCTCCCGCGGCGGCAGGTCCACCTCCTACGTTCTCGAACTCGCTCCCTGGGGACCGCTGCAGGATCGGAACAGTCTAAACGTCTCCTCCCGCGAATACGCGCACACCACAATCGGCGACCAGGTCTGCCTGCTTCTGCATCAAGGTGTGCTCGGCAGCAAGTGGTATGAACGCATCACCTGCTCAGCATGGCGTTACTCCACTTGGCAGCAGTAGCCGCGCGCCACGCCAATTTATACTTCCCTCGTGATCTCCAAAATCGAAGGCATTCGGCGCAACGATTCACAGGCTTCGCATGAGTAAGTCACAACGCGCCAAGCGGCGCATCGCTGTGGTAACCACATCCCGCGCCGATTACAGCCATCTTTACTGGCCGTTG
>Ga0306920_100008783_pt1 | contig 13433 bp, 10 predicted proteins | sample flu12Cox44000170_FD_204666 | JGI IMG/M metagenome (GOLD analysis project Ga0306920, IMG submission 204666) | Lab enrichment of tropical soil microbial communities from Luquillo Experimental Forest, Puerto Rico - flux4day.12C.oxic.44.000.170 (v2)... | ecosystem: Environmental > Terrestrial >... | reverse complement strand
TTCTCACCACGACCCACGACCACTACGTGCATCACGAGGCCATGCGGCTCGCGGCGGAACGCAGCGGCGCGAGCATACGCCGCGTCGCGCTATACGATGCACCCGCTGCGGCCTCGGCCGATGAGATGGCAGAGCGTCTCCAGCGCGCCATCGGCCCGCGCACTCGCATCGTCGGACTTACCTGGGTGCACTCGTGTAGCGGCGTCAGATTGCCGGTGCGCAGGCTGACGCAGGTCGTGGCCGATGCCAATCGCAGCCGCGACGAACACGAGCGCATGCTCGTGGTGCTGGATGCGGTGCACGGTTTCGGCAACCAGGAGGAAGCGCTCGCACAGCTCGGGTGCGACTTCGCCGCAGCCGGCACCCACAAGTGGATCTTTGCGCCGCGAGGCACCGGCATCATCTGGGCGCCCGCGAAGAACTGGGGTTTGCTGCGACCCACGATCCCAACCTTCTATAGCTCCGCGCCTTTCACGGCGTGGGAAGAGCAGCAGCCGCCGAAGCCGCCCACGCAGGCGGCGTGGGTTTCTCCCGGTGGCTTCAAGGCGTACGAGCACCAGTGGGCAATGGCGGAAGCCTTCGAGTTTCACCGCGCCATCGGGCGCACGCGCATCGCCGCGCGCATCGCCGCCCTCAACAGCCAGTGCAAGGAGGGACTCGCCGGCATCCCCAGGGTGAAAGTCCTGACACCGCGCGACCCGATGTTGTCGGCGGGCATCATCTGTTTCCAGGTCGAAGGACAGACGACTGAGGAAACGGTGCATCGGCTGCTCGGGCACAAGGTGATCGCCTCGAGCTCGCCTTACAAGGTGTCATACCCACGCCTGGCTCCGAGTCTGGTCAATGACGAGGACCAGGTTGAGGCGGCGCTGCGCGCCGTGCGCGCGAGCGCCTGAGGGTCGTTGTTTGATCAACGTCTCGTCCGTTAGTTAAGCAAACACCTGACCATCCGCCGAAACACCTGAAGATCCCGCCCGCATCTGCCGCGCGCGGCAAATGTGATTCAGGTCACCCAATGTGATTCAGCTCATGTTCACTTCACGGGTTAACTTTCCGTCACAAAGGTCAGCACTCCTTTACCTGCGACGTTGTTAGCGCCCAGCAGCCGGGAGTTCCGGCTCAATAGCGACCGCTCGACTACAGCCTTTCAGGAGGAAAGACCCATGTTCAAGTCCATTCGTACCGCCGTGACCGCCGCGCTGGCTACCGTGGCATTCACTGGCCTCGTGAGCAACGCACTGGCCGACGACACGCAGTGGCAGAAGGATCATCCGCGCCGCGAGCAGGTGAACAACCGTCTTGCCAACCAGAACCAGCGCATCAAGCAGGAGCGCAAGGAAGGCGAGATCACCAAGGCGCAGGCGCAGAAGCTGCACGCCAAGGATCATGCCATCCGCCAGGAAGAGCGCACCATGGCGAGCACCAACCACGGCCATATCACCAAGGCCGAGCAGAAGTCGCTCAACCAGCAGGAGAACCAGGTCAGCCAGCAGATCGGCAAGTAAACGGCCTGCAGATGATGGGCGGGAGCGCTGCCCCGGCGCTCCCGCCCTTTTTTGCGCCCGCGCCTTGTGCCGCCTGCGCCTGCGCCGCGCCCTCAGGCGCGCAGCGAGAAAGGCGTAAAGTCGGTGTCGCGATCGTAGTAGTCCTCGCGCTCGGCGCGCTTGAGTGCGTAGGCGCCGAGGATGAGGTCGTAGTAGCGGTAGGCCTTCACCGCGCCGAGCGTAACAATGGGCCGGGCCGCGGCGCGCTCACCGCGGCAGTGCTGGCAGCACGGTCGCCGCGGCTTCACCGAACCCGATGCGCACGTAGCCGTCCCGCGCGCACCAGCCACGCAGCATCACCCGGTCGCCGTCCTCGAGGAACGTGCGCGTCTCACCGCCGGCGAGAGTGAGTGGCTGCCGGCCCCCCGCGGTGAGCTCGAGCAGCGAGCCGGCTTGAGAGGGCAAGGGGCCGGACTGAGTGCCGCTGCCGATGAGGTCACCGGGCTCGAGGTTGCAGCCGTTGACGGTGTGATGCGCGAGCATCTGCGCGACCGTCCACCAGGAGTCGCGGAAGCTGCTGTGTGACAGCCGTTGCGCGGGCAGACCGGCCGCGCGCATCCCTGCGGTGTCGAGCCACACTTCGAGCTGGATGTCGATCGCCCCGGCCTGGCGCTGCGCGGCATCGTCGAGATATTCGAGCGGTGGCGGCTCGTCCGCGGGACGTACCCAGGGCACGCGATACGGCGCGAGCGCCTCGAGGGTCACCACCCACGGCGATACGGTGGTCGCGAAGTTCTTGGCCAGGAACGGTCCCAGCGGCTGGTACTCCCACGCCTGCACATCGCGCGCCGACCAGTCATTGAGCAGACACAGGCCAAACACGTGACTCTCCGCCTCCGCGAGCGGCACGCGGCCGCCGAGGCGGTTGCCGCGGCCGACGAACACGCCGACCTCGAGCTCGTAGTCGAGGCGGCGGGTGGCGGCGAGCTGCGGCTGTGTAGCGCCCTGCGGCAGCAGTTGCCCGCAGGGGCGCGCGAAGCCCTGGCCCGAAACCCGCACCGAGGAGGCGCGCCCGTGATAGGCGATCGGTACCCACTTGTAGTTCGGCAGGAGCGGATTGTCCGGCCGGAACAGCCGTCCCACCGCGGTCGCGTGATGTATCGAGGCGTAGAAGTCGGTGAAGTCGCCGACCTGGGCCGCGACGCGGTACTCGGCGGCGCTCTGCGGGATCAGCAGCGGCCGCAGCCGTTCCTCGAACCTCGAGTCGCTCTTTAGCGCGGCGAACAGCGCCGCGCGCAGCGCGGCGTTCGCCTCGGGACCTGCCGCCATGAACGCATTCAGCGTCGGCTGCGCGCACAGCGCCAGCGCCTGCGCGGCGCTTCCCTGCAGCACCCCAAGCGTGTGCAGTGCGCCGAGGTCGAGCACCGCATCGCCGATCGCCACGCCACCGCGGAAGCTCTCGCTGCTCCCCGCGCGTCGGAAGGCGGCGAACGGCAGATTCTGCAACGGGAAGTCACCCGCGGATGCGTTGCCGCTCGCCACCCAGCTCTTTGCGGCCGGATCGTGTGTGGCGTTGAGCGCGCTCACCGCGGCGACCGCTTGCGCGCCTGCCGTCGAGCGGCCGAGCGCCTGCCGTGTGCGGCCGCATCGGCTGTAGCGCGTGATGGTGCAGCGGCTGGGGGTGGCGCGAAGTGTCGGCGCAGCTCCTGCCAGACGCGCGCGTAGTCGCGCTGGAGCAGCGGTGTCTCGAGCGCGTAGCGCGTCGGGCGGATCACCGCGCGGGTCTCCAACATGAACGCCATGGTGGCCTCGAGCGCCGCCGGCTTCGAGGTATCGGCGCGTGTCGCCTTCTCCCAGGTCGCGGCATCGGGCCCGTGTCCGCTCATGCAGTTGTGGAGCGAGGCGCCACCGGGCGCGAAGCCTTCGGCCTTGGCGTCGTAAACACCCTCGATCAGGCCCATGAACTCGCTCGCGACGTTGCGGTGAAACCAGGGCGGCCGGAAGGTGTTCTCCATCACCAGCCAGCGCGGCGGAAAGATCACGAAATCGAGCGAGTCGACGCCGGGGGTATCGCTCACCGACTGCAGCACGAGGAAGATCGAGGGGTCGGGGTGGTCGTAACTGATCGAGCCGATGGTGTTGAAGCGCCGCAGATCGTAGCGATACGGGGCGTTGTTGCCGTGCCAGGCGACGACATCGAGTGGGGAGTGATCGATGCGCGCCGACCACAGGTGGCCGCCGAACTTGGCCACGAGCTCGAAGTCTCCGGCGCGATCCTCGTACCAGGCGACCGGTGTCTGGAAGTCGCGTGGGTTGGCGAGCCCGTTCGAGCCGATCGGGCCGAGATCCGGGAGTCGCAGCGGCGCGCCGAAGTTCTCGCAGACGTAGCCGCGCGCCGCACCATCGAGCAGCTCGACACGGAAGCGCAGGCCGCGCGGGATGACCGCGATCTCGAGGGGTTGCACGTCGATTACCCCGAGCTCGGTGGCGAGCCGCAGTCCCCCCTGCTGCGGCACGATGAGCAGCTCACCGTCAGCGTCGTAGAAGAAGCGCCGCTCCATGGAGCGGTTGGCCACGTACCAGTAGATGCCGCAGCCGGTGTGCGCGTCCGGCGAGCCATTGCCGGCGAGCGTCGCGAGCCCGGCGAGGAACTCGGTCGGCTCGCGCGGCAGCGGCGGCGGCGACCAGCGCAGCTGGTTCGGCGAAGGGTCGACTTCGTTGAAGCTGGCGGTGATGTGGCCGTCGTCGATGCGCTGAAAACTGCCGTGCACCGCCGCCGGCCGGATCCGATACAGCCAGCTGCGGCGGTTGGCATGTCGCGGCGCGGTGAAGGCGGTTCCGGAAAACTGCTCGGCGTACAGCCCATACGCCGGTCGCTGCGGGGCATTGCGCCCCTGCGGCAGCGCGCCACTCAGCGCCTCGGTGGCGAAGTGATTGCCGAAACCGCTTAGATAGCGCGGTGTGACTGTGAGTGTCGGCTCGACGGCGCGGTCCATGGATGCATTGTCCTGCTAACATGCCGCGGGTGTCGACCGCCCGCGCCTTGCTCGCCGCCATCCTGATCGTCTGTACCCCCGGTGCCGCGCTCGCGCAACCCGCGGCGCCGCTGCCCGCGCCACTGGCGCACTCCGCCCTGCTCGCCGTGGACGCGGCGCCCGCCGCGGGCGGGCTCACGTTGCGGGTGCGGCGCGCCACGGGAGAGACGCCGCTCGAGGTGAGTGATGTCGCGGTGACGATCGATGGCCGGAGCGAGCCGGCGACGCTGCGGACGGACGGCACCTGGTTCGTGCCGCGGCCTGCGGGTGCTCAGGATGCCGGGAAGACGCTCGAGGTCACGGTCGGACACGACGGTATCCACGAAGTGCTGCGCGGTCGACTCGCCGCGGCCGCCAGCGCACCGGGTTCTGCGACCTCGGGTGCGGCGAGCGCCCTGCGCAACAGCAGTCACAAGCAAATCGCCTGGTGGATCCTCAACATCGTCATCGTGCTGATCGCCGCCATCGCCATCTCGAGGCGCATGGGATGAGCTCGGCATCTCCTTAGCGCGCTGACCTGCACTCTGACGTTATTGCGGCGTCGGGCCAGGCGCACGCTCGGCAAAGTGCCGTGCAGCAAGGATGCCCACGTAGACGGGGAGTCCGAGGGCCATGAGGCCGAGCCCGGCAAGAACCTCCACCCGCCCTCCGGCGACGAGGGCTACGAGCAAAATGATTGTCGCCACGAGAAAGAGCTCGGCCACACCACGCGGAGTTACGAACACCGGCTTCTCCTGCATGGGATGGCGGTAACGCCACCTGATGAGTCCCGCTGCGCTCACCGCGTAGAAGGTCAAGTTACCAAAGACCGACATGTTCGAGAGCCGATCGTAGCCACTCAGTGCGGCAAGGGTCATGCCCATGGCAGCCAGCGTAAGGATCGCAGCCGCGGGTGTGCGCGCGGACTGGGCGATGCCTGACAGACGCTTCGGCAACAGACCGTCGCGCGCCATCGCAAACAACACGCGTGAGGGCAGGAGCAGGTTGCAGTGCAGGGTGCCGACCGCGGACACCAGGAACAGCAATGTGAGTGCCCGGCCGGCGTGGACGCTCGGCAGTCTGGCCACCGCACGGCTGGCTACGCTCGGTGCGTCAGGGTGCAACGTCGAGCTCGAAGCGACAATGTCATCGAAGCTCACCACGTGCAGGAAGGCGGCATTGACCACCAGATAAAGCAGTGTCGCGATGAGCACTCCCGCGATCAAAGTGAGCGGCAGAGTGCGCCGCGGGTCCCGCACTTCCCCTGCCACCATCGGCGCCTGCGCCCAACCGTTGTAAGCGGCCATCGCCGCGAGCAACGCGACCCCGTACGCGATGAGATCGGGAGCGGGTGACGTCGGCTCGACGGCGAGCCCTGCCGGCGCCGCAGAGGGTGGCGCGAAGAAAACCAGCGCGCCGATCAGCCCCACCAGGCCCAAAACCTTGGCGACTGTGACGAAGCCCTGAAACCTTCCTGCCCGCGCCACGCCGCTGACGTTGAGGAGAGCCAGCAGCAGAATGAAGACGACGGCGACCGCCTGGCGGTAGCCGATGTCGATGGCGAGCACCCCGTTGGGCGAGGGCAGAGCGAAGTGCCACATCGTTCTGGGGAGCGGCACCAGGTCCGTGAAGAACACCGCGACCCCCGCCCCCATGGCGGCGAGCGTCCCCACGCCCACCGTGAGGCGCATCCAGCCGAAGAGAAATGCCGGAAGCTCCCCGAGGGTCTCGCGTAGAAACACATACTCGCCGCCTGAGCGCGGGAAGCGCGCCGTCAGTTCGGCGAAGGTGAGCGCACCCGCGAGACTCAGCAAGCCCGCTACGCACCACACCGCGATCAGCCGTCCGGGGGTGTGCACCTGCTGAGCGATGATGGCGGGACGGATATAAATCCCGGTCCCAACCACGGCACCGACCACGATTGCGAGCGCGTGAAAAGGGCTCAGGGCTCGACGCAGCCCCTCCTCCGTCAGCGCGGTGGCAGACTGTGCCTCCGCCTCCGGCACGCGCGTACCCCCAAGCACCGGCCCCGCGCTGGCGTGCGCGGGTCCTTATCAACTCATGGTGCCGTAATCGCCTTCAAATAGCGATAGAAGAACTCGTTGCCTTTGTAGAAGGAAGCGACTCCGACCCGCTCATCTCGCCCGTGCGCGCGCACATCATCGCGGTCGATGGCGATGCCGGCGACCATGTAGGTGGGGAGCTGCGCGGCACTGGTATAGATCGCATCCGAAGCACCCGCGCTCATGTACGGTATGACCTTCAGACCGGGCCAGGTGGTCGTCACGAGGCTCTCGAGCGGCTTCTGCACCTCGGGCACCAGCGGCGGTGGCGGATAGCCGCGACGGCCGGGAGCCGTATCGGAGACCGTGCCGTTGTCGGCGACGTAGCGCACCGCAATCTGCGGGTCGTTCAACACGCGGATCAAATCCTGGCGCACTTCCTCCTGGGAGTGCCCGGGCAGGATGCGGCAGTTCACCATTGCCGTGGCGCGTTGCGGCAGTGCGTTGTTGGCGTGTCCGCCTTCGAGGCGGGTCGCGACGCAGGTGGTGCGCATCACCGATCCGTAAGTTGGCTCACGTGAAAGCCGCTCGATGGCCTGCGCGTCGGGCGGTGTCGCCACGATGGCGCGCATGTCCGCCCCCGTCTGTCCGCCGACGATCGTCGCCATGCGCTCGAAGTAGGGTCGCGTGACATTGTTGAGCTCGAACGGAAACTGATACTGACTGATCTTCAAAAGGCCCTGGGCAAGCTCGTAGATCGCGTTGTCGGGCCGCGGCAGCGAGCTGTGGCCGCCGCGGTTGGTGGCGATCAGCTGGTAGTCCCCATACACCTTCTCGGTCGCGCCGAGCTCGAACACCTGGGGGGCGCCTTTCTCGGAAGCGACCGAGTTGCCGTCGGTGTTGAGGACGAACTCGGCATCGATGAGCTCGCGGTGGTTCTTCAGCAGCCAGTTGACGCCATTGCAACAGCCGCCCTCCTCGTCCGCGGTGAGCGCGAGGATGATGTCGCGGTCCGGTCGGTAACCTTCCCTCTTCATGCGCAGCAGCGTCGTCGCCATGATGGCGTCGCCGTCCTTCATGTCCTGCGTGCCACGGCCGTAGAAGAACCCGTCCTTCTCCACGAACTGGAAGGGATCGGTGGTCCAGTCCTCGCGGCGCGCCTCGACCACGTCGAGGTGCCCGATGAGCAGCACCGGCTTGTGCTTGCCGGTACCGTGGAGGCGGACGACGACGTTCTTCTTGCGCTCCTCGGGACCGCCGACGAACAGGTCGGCAGGCGCAAAGCCCGCCTCCCTGAAGCGCTCGGCCATGGCTTCCGCGGCGGCGGTGACACTGCCCACGGAATCGGTGGTGTTGATCTCGATCAGCTGCTTGAAGATGTCGTGCGCCAACGCATTCGCCGCCGCCTCGCCGCTGCGGTCCGCGCCGCTTGCGCCATTTTTGGCCGGGGCGCTCTCGGCGCCGGCCGCAACGTACGCACCACAGGCCGCCAGCACCGCGAGCAGAGCCGCGGGTTTTGCTCCACCGCGCGCGCTCACCGGTGAGCACCCGCGGAAGCGGACGCCGCGACTGTGGCCGGCTCGACCACCAGCAGCCGGAATGTGCCGGGCAGGATCGCCGGCCGTGGATGCGGATGCTCGGCGGTGGCCGCCGGCGGCGGCCCGAAGCTCGCGGTGACGAGGAACACGCGGTGCGAGTGCTCATCGAGCGCCATGGTGCGCGCACCGCGCTGCGTCGCGAGCGACTGGACGACCTCGGGTGCGCCGCCGGCAGTCGTCCCGACCGCGGTCAGCACCGCGTCGCTCCCGCAGGAAGCGAATGCCACCTGCATGCCGGAGTCGTATTTCGTGGCATCGACCCCGGCGCCGATCGGCGCCGTCCCGAACGTGCGCCCGGATTTCGCGTCGACTACCGCCATCACCTTGTTATCGCAGCCCGCGAACAGTCGCTGCCCGGCAAGATCGATGGCGAGCCCGGAGGGCTCCTCGCAGCCGTTGATCGGCCAGACGGCGCTCACGGTCAGGTGCTGCGCATCGATCTGCGCGATGCTGCTCTTGTCCTCGAGGTTCACGTAGACACGCCCCTTGCCGTCGGCGACCGCGAACTCGGGTTTGGCGTCGAGCAGGATGGTGCCGATCACCTCATCGGTCTTCACATCGACTACGGTCGCATTGCGGCCGCGGCCGTTGAAGCTGAACACCCGATGGGTCGCGGAGTCGTAAAGGATGGCGTCGGGATTCTCCCCGGTGGCCTTGATCTCCTTCAGCCGCGCGAGCGATTTCAGATCGAACACTACGATGGTGCCGCTGCGGCCGGCGCTGATGTAGCCATGGCCCACATCGGGCGCGAGCGCGATGCCGTGCACGCCGGGCGTATCGGCGATGGTGCCGGTGAGCGTCAGGCGGTCGGTGTCGACCACCTGCACCTGCGTGCCGTGGGCGATGAAGAGGCGATGGGTGGCATCATCGAAGGTCAGGTAGTCCCAGCCTTCATCTCCCGGCAGCTTCACCTCGTGGGTGATGCGGTATGGAGGTGCGGCCTGCACCGTCGCACCGAGTGAGGTCAGCATGAAGAGACCGGCACCCGCCAGTCCGGCGCGTACGCGCGCCCGGGAAATTCCAGGTTTCATCGCGAGAGTTCTCCGGATCAGTGAATCAGCCGCGCACACAAGTCGAGCAGCGGGCCGGGCAGGAGCCCCAGCGCCAGCGCCGCCGCAGCGTTCAACCCGAGGGCGATACGCACACCCGGCTCGCGCGCCGCCGCCGGCTGCGTCCCGGCGGGCTCATCGAAATACATCAGCTTGACGACACGCAGGTAGTAGTACGCGCCCACGACCGACATGGTGACGGCGAGCAGCACCAGCCACAGGTGGTTGCTCTCCCACAACGCCTGGATGATGCGCAGCTTCGCCCAGAAGCCGATGAAGGGCGGCACGCCGGCGAGGGAGAACATCGCCACCATCATGGTGGCGGCGAGCAGCGGATCGCGGTGCTGCAGGCCTTTGTAGTCATCGAGGCGGTCCGCCTCGAAGCCCTTGGCGCCAGCCAGCAGGATGACGCCGAAGGAGCCGAGCGTCACCAGCACGTACTGGAGTGTGTAGTAGAGTGCCGCCGCGTAGCCATCGGCCGTGCCGGCGACGAATCCGAGCAGGATGAAGCCGACGTTCGCGATCGCCGAATAGGCCAGCATGCGCTTCAGGTTGGTCTGCACGATCGCGACCACGTTGCCGACGATGAGCGTCAACACGGCGAGTGCGGCGAGCATCTGCGTCCATTCGACCTCGGTGCCGGCGAGCCCCTGCGCCAGAAGGCGCAGCGCGAGGGCGAAGTAGGCGATCTTGGGAACGGTGCTGATGAAGAGCGTCACGCTCGTGGGGGCGCCCTCGTAGACGTCCGGCAACCACATGTGAAAGGGCACGGCGCCGAGCTTGAAAGCGACCGCCACCACGATGAAGGTGAGGCCGAGGACCACGCCGGGGCTGAGCGGTGCGGGCAGCCGCACCGCGATCTCGCCGAGATCGAGCGTGCCGGTGAGCCCGTAGATGAGCGACATGCCATAGAGCAGCATCCCCGAGGCGATGGCGCCCAGCACGAAGTACTTCATCGCCGACTCGGCGCTCACGCCCGAGTCGCGGTCGAAGGCCACCATGGCATACACCGACAAGGCGAGGAGCTCCACGCCGAGGTACACGGTCACGAGGCTGTTGGCGGACACCAGCACGAAGATGCCGAGGAGCGCGGTGAGCGCGAGCACGTAATACTCGCCGCGCTGGATGTTGCGGTTCTCGAGGTAGTCCCGCGAATAGAGCAGCGCCACCGCGACGAACAGGAACCCGGCGAGCTTCAGCACAACAGCGAGCTCATCGGCCACGTAGGTGCCATCGAAGAGCAGCACGCGGTGCGGCACCTGCCCGTAGCGCACAGTGAGCGCTGCGCCTACGGCGAGTGTCAGCAGAGTGAGCGTGGCAACCAGCCCGGGGCGCCTCGTGCCGGCGAACACCTCGACGAGCAGCAGCACGCAGATGGCGAAGACCAGCCAGATCTCCGCCACGGCGGGTGCCAGGCTTGCGGCGTTGATGAGGGTTTGATCCATGGTTGTGCGGGTAGCGGTGGCGTTGGCGGTCGTGCGGGTTAGAGCTTCGTGGCCACCGCCTGGCTCACCAGGTGATGGACCGTCGGTTGCATCACCTTCAGCAGCGGCGCCGGCCACACGCCGACGAGCAGCACCGCGACCGCCAGCGCTCCGAGTACGATGTACTCGCGACCGTTCAAGTCCTGCAGTGCCGCCACGCGCGGGCTCACGACCGGGCCGAATACCACGCGCTTCACCAGCCACAGGGTGTAGGCGGAGCTGAGGATCAGCGTCACGGCCGCGAGTGCCGAGTACCAGAAGCTCGCGCGGAAGCTGGCGATGATCACCAGGAATTCACCGACGAACCCGGAGGTGCCGGGCAGCCCCGTGTTGGCGAGCGCGAACAGCACCATGAAGGCGGCGAAGATCGGCATGGTGTTGACCACGCCGCCGTAGTCGGCGATCTGTCGGCTGTGCAGCCGGTCGTAGAGCACCCCGACGCACAGGAACAGCGCGCCCGAGATGAGGCCGTGCGACACCATCTGCACCATGGCACCATCGACCCCCATGCCCGCGCCCTGGAGGCTGCCGGTGTTGCGCACGATCTCGTACATCACGAAGGCGCCGAGCGTTACGAAGCCCATGTGCGAGATCGAGGAGTAGGCGATGAGCTTCTTCATGTCCAGCTGCACGAGCGCCACGTAGCCGATGTAGATGACCGCGATCAGCGACAGCGTGATCACCAGCAGATCGAGCTCGCGGCTCGCATCGGGGGTCACCGGGAGCGAGAAGCGCAGGAAACCGTAGCCGCCCATCTTCAGCATGATAGCGGCGAGGATCACCGAGCCGCCGGTCGGCGCTTCGACGTGCGCGTCCGGGAGCCAGGTGTGCACCGGCCACATCGGCACCTTGACCGCGAAGGCGAGCAGGAACGCGACGAAGATCCAGCGCTGCTCGATGAGCGACAGCGGCATGGCCTGGAAGCTCGCGATCGCGTAGTCGCCCCCCTTGACGTACATGTAGATGAGCGCCGCCAGCATGAACACCGAGCCGAGGAAGGTGTAGAGGAAGAACTTGATGGTGGCGTACACGCGCCGCGGGCCGCCCCAGATGCCGATGATGAGGAACATCGGGATCAGCATCACTTCCCAGAAGAAGTAGAAGAGCAGCGCATCGGTGGCGGCGAACACCCCGATCATCAGCCCTTCCATGATGAGGAACGCGGCGTAGTACTGCGCCGGGCGCGTCTCGATCACGCTCCAGCCGGCGATCACCACCGGCACGGTCATGAAGGCGGTGAGCACGATGAGCGGCAGCGAGATGCCGTCCACGCCGAGTGCATAGAACGCCCGGAACCGCGGGATCCACGGCAGCTTCTCGATGAACTGCATGGCGGCGGTGGTGGTGTCGAAGTGCGCCCACAGCGGCACGGTGAGGGCGAGCGTCACGAGCGAGGCGCCGAGCGCCACCCAGCGCCCGATGACGATGTTGCGCTCGCCGAGCAGCAGGATCAGCACTCCCGCGCCGATGGGCAGCCAGATCAGGTAGGAGAGCAGCGCGTGCATCGTGAGGCTCGTGCGCAGTGTCAGCCGTGGAAGTGCATCAGGAACCAGCCGAGCATGAGCGCCAGGCCGATCATCATCCAGAAGGCGTAGGAGTACAGGTAGCCGTTCTGCACGAGTCGCAGCACGCTGCCGAACCAGCTCACCCCTTCTGCGGTACCGTTCACCATCGCGCCATCGATGAGCACCTCGTCGCCACCCCGCCACAGACCGATACCGATGCCGCGGGTGAGCGGGCCGATCACGTGCTCATTGAACCAGTCGAAGTAGTATTTCTGGACCAGGACGCGATAGAGCCAGCTGAATCTGTGCGCCGCGCGGTCCGCCCATGCGGGGTTGCGCAGGAAGAAGAAGTACGCCGTGACGGCGCCCGCGGCCGCGAGCCAGAACGGCGGCGAGACGAGCCCGTGCAGCGCGAAGGACAGCCACACCGGGTGCGCGAACTCCTCCGCGAGCTTCGCCGTCACGTCGTTCACGGGCAGCACGAAAATCGATCGGCCCCAATAGTTGCCGAACAGCACCGGAACGACGGTCTGCGCGCCGATCAACGCCGAGGGAATGGCGAGCGCAATGAGCGGCACGGTCACCACCGCCGGGCTCTCGTGCGGATCGCCGCCGTGGCCGGGCTCATCGTGCTGAGCCTCGTGATCCTCGGTCCCGCCCGCGGGCGCCGCCGTGCGGAACCGTTCCGGTCCGTGGAAGGTGAGGAACAGCAGCCGGAAGGTGTAGAGCGCGGTGACGAACACGCCGAGCAGCACGCACCAGTACGCGAAACCCGCGCCGAAGCGATGCGACTCCTGCACCGCCTCGATGATGGCGTCCTTGGAGTAGAACCCGGCGAAGAACGGCGTGCCGACGAGCGCGAGCGCCCCGATCCAGCAGGTGACCGCGGTGATGGGCATGTACTTGGCGAGTCCGCCCATGCGGCGCATGTCCTGCTCGTGGTGGAGCGCGATGATGACCGAGCCGGCGGCGAGGAACAGCAGCGCCTTGAAGAAGGCGTGCGTCATCAGGTGGAAGATGGCCGCGCCGTAGGCCGAGGCGCCGAGCGCGACGGTCATGTAGCCGAGCTGCGAGAGTGTCGAGTAGGCGATCACCCGCTTGATGTCGTTGTTCACCACCCCGAGCAGTCCCATGAAGAATGCCGTGATCGCCCCGATCACCATGACGAACGACAGCGCGGTCTCGGAGTACTCGAACAGCGGCGACATGCGCGCCACCATGAAGATGCCCGCGGTCACCATGGTGGCGGCGTGGATCAGGGCCGAGATCGGCGTCGGGCCTTCCATCGAGTCCGGC
>Ga0306920_100008782_pt1 | contig 13434 bp, 11 predicted proteins | sample flu12Cox44000170_FD_204666 | JGI IMG/M metagenome (GOLD analysis project Ga0306920, IMG submission 204666) | Lab enrichment of tropical soil microbial communities from Luquillo Experimental Forest, Puerto Rico - flux4day.12C.oxic.44.000.170 (v2)... | ecosystem: Environmental > Terrestrial >... | reverse complement strand
CCGGGCTTACTGCATTTGACATAGCGTTCCGAGAGCGAGCCACGGCGCATGGGCTTCGGCTTCGTCAACTGCAAGGCTAGATCTCGAACACGCGCTGGAATTTCCGGAGAATTGGGCATCCTTCCCTCCTTACGGCTATATTAGCCGTAAGACACCTACCGGACAACCCTATTCTCACGCTATTCTGATTTCTATGTCGTGCGCCCAGTAAGGAACGGCTGTTTTGATAGCTTTCCCTAGTGGGTTATATAGGGAGATTATTGAAAATTCCGAGTCCGCCTGCAGGTTTGCGGTAACTCCGGTAAGTGACTTGCCGACACCAGATGAGACGCCATCGACCGTTCGCACCCTAGGACTGTACAGCCTTTGACACCTTTCCGACCCGCGGCCTAAGATGACCGTCCATGCCGGAGTCCCAGTCGCTCATCGGTCAGACCATTTCGCACTACCGCATCCTGGAGAAACTCGGCGGCGGCGGGATGGGTGTGGTGTACAAGGCCGAAGACACGCGTCTTGACCGATTCGTCGCACTAAAATTCTTACCAGAAGATTTAGCCCACGACCTACATGCAATGGAGAGATTCCGCCGCGAGGCCAAAGCCGCCTCGGCGCTGAACCATCCCAACATCTGTACCATTCACGATATTGGCGAAGAGAACGGCAGGGCCTTCATTGCCATGGAGTATCTGGAAGGCAAGACCCTGAAACAACTCATGGCTGGTCGACCCGTGGAACTGGAAGCGTTGTTCGATGTGGCGATTGGTGTGGCCGATGGGCTGAATGCTGCGCACTCGAAAGGCATCGTCCATAGAGACATCAAGCCTGCGAACATTTTCCTTACGGAGGGTGGTCATGCCAAGATTCTTGACTTTGGATTGGCCAAGGTCAGTTTGGCAAAAGGTGCGGCGGACAACGAGCAAACACTGGACACGCTAGAAGGAGACCCGGACCATCTTACAAGCCCAGGCAGTACCTTGGGCACAGTCGCCTACATGTCACCAGAACAGGCGCGAGCAAGAGAACTCGACTCTCGCACGGACTTATTTTCTTTTGGAACCGTCTTGTATGAGATGGCTACAGGGCAGTTGCCGTTCCGAGGCGACAGTAGCGCGACGATTTTTGAAGCGATTCTGAACCGTTCCCCTGTTGCTCCAGTGCGGCTAAACGCCGACCTGCCTGCGGAAGTGGAGAGAATCATCAGTAAGGCGTTGGAGAAAGACCGGAATCTGCGTTACCAGCATGCCTCTGAACTGCGGGGCGACCTTCAGCGTTTAAAGCGAGATACTGATACGGCAGCAAGAGTCACTGTGGGAGAGAGCGGAGCGGTTGCGACGGCATCAAGTGCTGAACAGAAAGCTTCCTCAGAGGGTCACGCTGCTGTCCGTGAGCAACCCCGCAAACTTTCGTGGAAACTTTTGGTTCCGATTGGTGCCTTAGTCGCTGGTCTGATTGCAGGCGGACTCTATTGGCGTTCGTTCAGGAGTGTGACGCTCTCTGAGAAAGACACTATTATCCTCGCCGATTTTGCCAATACGACTGGTGACCCAGTCTTCGACGGAACGCTTCGGCAAGGGCTGGCCGTGCAATTGGAACAATCACCTTACCTTAGCCTTGCGCCTGAGGAGCAAATTCAGCAGACGCTACAGATGATGAATCAACCACCCGACGCGAAGCTCACGCCAGAGATTGCTCGTGAAATCTGCAAGCGAACCAGCAGCCTGATAGTCCTTGATGGGTTGATAGCACAGATTGGCACGCAATACAGCCTGATTCTGAAGGCGGTAAATTGCTCGAATGGCAAATTGCTGACAAGCACGGAAGCTCAGGCGAGCGACAAGAATCATGTTCTAGACGCTCTTGGGAAAGCATCGTCGGAAATCCGCAAAAGACTAGGCGAATCGCTTGCCACGGTTCAGAAGTTGGATACGCCACTTGAGCAGGCCACCACGCCCTCTCTGGAAGCACTGCAGGCCTATTCGATGGGGCGTGACGCGCTGAGCGTCCGGGGAGACTACTCAGCTGCTGTGCCCCTGTTCCTGCGGGCCATCAAACTCGACCCGAATCTGGCCATCGCCTACTCGTCGCTGGGAACGACCTACTCCAATATGGGAGAGAAAGAGTTGGCGGCGGAGTATACCCGGAAGGCATACGAGCTGCGTGCCAAAGTGAGCGAGTGGGAAAAGCTCTACATCGAATCGCACTACTACGATTTTGCCACCGGAGACTTGGAGAAGACGCGCCAAGTCTACGAGACATGGAGGCAGATGTATCCGCGTGACCGGATTCCTCCCATAAATCTGGGCGTGACTTATCAGAATCTTGGTCAGTACGAAAAAGCGCTCGCGGAGTTTAAGCAGGCTCTGCGCCTCAATCCCAATGTTGTGTTGGTGTACACAAATCTCGTCACCGTTTTGATGAATTTGAATCAATTAGACGAGGCGCGGGCCACAGCCGCCGAGGCGCAGGCGAGAAAACTAGACTCGACGGGTTTGCGCGAGGCGATGTATCAACTGGCATTCCTGCAAAACGATGTCGCTGCGATGAGCCAGCAAGTAAGTTGGGCTGCGGAACATACCGACGCGAGTTTGTTGTACTATCACGCGGAAACGGCAGCCTATTCCGGACAACTGTCAAAGGCGCAGGGGCTGTCGCGTCAAGCCATCGCCATGGCGGAACTGACAGGGAGCAAAGATGTCTGGGCCGGGGGTGAAGGAGCCGAAGCACTGCGGGAAGCACTATTTGGAAATGGAGATGAGGCAAAACGGAACGCAACCAGCGCACTGAATCATTCCAATGCACGGGAGGTGCAATTCGCGGCAGGTCTCTCGCTCGCGCTGATAGGAGACAGGAAAGGCGCCATCAGGGTTGCGACTGGCATGAGGAGCCGCTGTCCGGAAGACACGATTGTTCGCTTCAACTATCTGCCGACGATTAACGCAGCGATGGCGCTCGACGAAGGTGAACCAACTCGTGCGGTCGAATTGCTGAAGGCCGCATACCCAGTTGAGCTGGGGCTAGCCGGGGGCACTGCCTATTTAACCAACTTATATCCCGTATTTGTGCGGGGCTTGGCTTTCCTCGCTGAGAAGCAGGGTAGTGCAGCGGCAGAGGAATTTCAGAAAATTGTGGAGCATCCCGGGATTGTGGTCAACGAACCTATCGGCGCTCTCGCTCACCTGAATCTGGGCCGCGCCTACGCGATGGCGGGCGACACCGCCAAGGCAAAAACTAAGTATCAGGACTTCCTCACGCTATGGAAAGACGCCGACCCCGACATCCCCATCCTGAAGCAAGCCAAAGCGGAGTACGCCAAATTGCAATAGTCTTTGTGAACTGCTGCTCGGGCGGCTACGTTCGAACGGCGTTCGCGCTAACGAGGCGGCAAGTGATTTCCGGTAAGCGGACTAACGTGCGCCACGAGCACGATGACAGCGTACACAAGCTGTTGGTGTGCGCAACTACACCATCACGGCCCGCCGCGCCGGCAGCTTAGTTGTTCCCGTTACGGAATTTTGCCGCTGCCCCCTATAAGCCAGGATTGAACGACTCGGTATCGGTGTGTGCTTAGAGGCCCGGAAATTGTAAGGTGTTCGCTTGGCTCCCCATCTCCGTCACTTCGTGACACTCATCATGCTCGGTTACAAAGTCCCGCAGATTACCGTTGTAGTTGAAATCGAGAGGATGCAAACCGCTCTGAACGGATAAATCTTCGCGCTGATTGACTTCCTCAACGTAAGCCTCTGAGCATTCTAGGTCTCGGAGGGATGCTGTGTTGCGAATCCAAACGATTTTCGCTCTCGAGGATGGGGTCAGACCAATGAGTGAGAATGCCGCGTCGAGAATTTCTCGATCTGTTTCGTAATCGACTGGAACTGCCGCGAGTGTGGGCATGCCAGCCGTGAGCGAGTTAAGCCTCGTAGTCTTAGCATCCATCTTCCGAACCAGCCGGGAACGGACAAATTCAGCATGACCAACGCCAATGGCATTGCCATGAGATTTCGGATGGAGGTCACGATAAACAATGGTCCGGATTTTGGGAAACTCGCCTTCGGCCGCAGCGTGTGCATAGTAGTTCCGTCCTGTCACATTGGAGTCCGCGCCGAAGCTGCTGAAGATTTTGCCAATCTCATCCACCAGCAAGATATCTATGGTCTTGAAGGGCAGCAATGGAAAGAGTTTGCGCGAATAATGCAGCAATGACATTTCGTTCTCGACAAAGTCAGCAGGCAATGCTGCCTCAACACGAGCCGTTTGCTCCTGGGCGTTTTCGACTACCATCAGGCCAGCCAGAAATGTTCGCCTTCTCCGACATTACCTTGTGAACGCCGCGTGCAATCTCTTCGAAAGGATAGTCTTCTGCCGCTTTGTGATAAAGCTGCGCCCCATTGAGCTTTCCAAGACCCATTGCCATCATTTTTAAGAGTCCGCTTTGCACACTCTTGTGAAACATCGTGTGTAATTTCACGCGATTCACAACCACAGTGTGTTCGGCAGATAGAGCTATTTTGTCGCAATGTACAGGTATTCCAGCTGCCAGTTGGCCGATGATTTCAGTTTCCATTGACGAGCGAATCTCCGCACCAATCACATCCTCCCGGATTCCCAGGGACTCCAGCATTTGGCGCTGGCCTTCTGCCGTTCCGCCGCCATGACTGCCCATCGCTGGCACAAGGAACGGCTTCGTATTGAGCTTTTTGAAATGATCCACCACGGCCTTGATGATCACCGCATAATTAGCGATTCCCCTGCTCCCGCACGTAATTGCAACTGTGTCACCAGGCTTAACTAGGTTTTTGAGGTTAAGTCTGGACAATTCGACGTCAATGGCATGAGCGACGTTCGCCAGGGTCGGGTTCTCTAGCTTCTGCCGCAAACAAAACATCAGCGGATATTGCATCGTGCACCTTTAACCTGCCAGGAGCATGCAGTATGCAATTTCAAAATGCAAACGTTCACTTCCAACGGTCAATATCGCTGGTCACAGTGGTCACTTCGCTCGTCTCTGGCACAGCAATCGAATCTTATGCAAACTGGAGAATGTCTCGAACGTTCAAGCCAGATGCAGCAATTAACGGCAGATTGAGTTTGTATTCATGACTGCCGACGTGCCCAGTAATTGCGGTCGGAAGCACATACACTTCAAAGCCGAGTCGTCGTGCGTCTTCGCAAAAAGCGAAATCTTCACTTAGGTAATACCTCGTTACAGGGTCAATTTGCGGACGGAAGAAATCGTAGGCGTAGTCGCGGTTTCCACCGTTGGCCTGGACTTCCTCCATCTCGGACGGGTACAGCCGATATTTGCGCTCCGAAGTTGCCATTGTGTGAAGAACTTCAGTCTTAATCAGCATCGTTCCGCAGCCAATTTGCGGAATCGACGTTACTTGATCGACAGACATTGGCGAGGAATTAAAATTCACGTCAGCCCCGAAATACTCCAGCAAGTTATCCGGCATTCCTAATCTCGCTGCTTGGCCGATCTGGTCCCACTTCAAATTCTTCAGGGCGTACGGCAACGCCACCGTGGGTTTGTTTGCTTTGATCATGCGCACGATGTCCGCAGGCTGAAACCTAGAATCCGCGTCGATCTGCAGCAGGTGCGAGAATCGGTTTCGTTTCGCATCGGTGTCGAACGCTGCCATGTTTGCGAAGTGATTGCGCACGCGGGTTACGAGAGAATCCGAATGCGCTGAAATCGTATGTTCGATGCGCTTCAGAGTGAGAAGCTGGTGCAGTTGAATCAGCGACATCATGCACTCGGCCTGGACCACGCCGCCGTAGCACGGAATAGCGATGAGTATGTTCATTTCCTTGACGGGCATTCCTTAAACGATTCGCTTATTGCGATTTTCTGGACAACAGTACGAAGAGCAGAACGTCAACAAGCAACATGACGGCTATTGCTAGGATGCCCGGTGTTACCTGTACTCCCGCCAATTGGAATGAATAGCGTCTCCCATAAGCGAACAGCCACAGGAAAGCAACTACCGCGTTGACTGCATAAAGCACCACAAGCCAGATTTTCCTGGACCGCCTAATAGACGGGACCATCGTAAACCAGGTGGAAGAAAACGCGGCAGAGTTGCAATCTCTACCGCGCCCCTGGGCTGTCTCGTCGTTCGACCGACGCGCTTCCGCTACTCAAGTAGCTCTGTTGAACAGAAATCTCGCCTGTTGGCTTATCCAGCCAGACGTGGGACCGAACTGTGAGGTTCTGGCCTATTTCGGCGTTATGTTCACCACGGCGCCGTTATCAGTGTCTGAACCCGTCCCGCCGCCGAGGCGTATGAACATGCAGTTCACCTGCACCGTGTTATTAGGACCGTTCGGCGGGTTCATCATCGTATTGGAAAGTGTGCAGGTAAATGAGGGATTGAGCGTGCCGCTGAACAACTCAGCAGCTGTCCCCTCAACTACGTGCATCGTGTAAAACCCCGGCGGGTTTTCGGTCGCATGTCCAACCACGTGACTCGCCTTCGTTTGAAGCCCGTAGAAATACATGGACCCTTGACACGCGTTGGCGTTTTGATAGCCCCCGTTGCTCCCTGGAGCAGCCGCCCCCGCGCACCATATCCAGAAACCGAATGGGGTCGATGAAGCATTCTGGTTGCCAGAGAGCGTCATCAACGCGCCTGTGTCGCTGAATACTATCTGCTCAGAGTTGTTCGCGGAAGACGCAGTCATCGCCACGAGCAACGCCGCAGCAACCACCAGAACCACTTTTTTAATCACTAACATCTTTTTGACTCCTTTGCGTAGATTGTTGGCCCAAGTCCAGGTCACCTCGGTGGCAACACTCAATGCCGATTCGCCCATGACAAAAAGCTTAGCGATTGAAGGAGCGGCGAATTGTTGCGCCGAGGCCTAAAGGAAAACAAACCAAAGGAAACGGAATACTACCGGGACAGCCGTGGAACAGTAGCGGCACCCTACTGCGATGTACGCCGAATGGCAAAAACCAGACTTGTAAAATCTTTGTTGAAAACGCCACCCTGTAGCGCCCTTGGACTGCTCTTACAGCGATTTTTTCGCCAAATTTCGGGTTCTGTTGAACGAAGTGCGAAACTCCGAAAATCGTGCGGAGCTAACGCTAGTTTCAAGTGCGGCTTGAAACGTCCTGATCGGCGTCCACCAGATTGCGTCGAACCTCTTTCTTATCCATCACAGTTCGTACGGTGACAGCGCCGTCCCCAGGAATTCGGGTTTGGTTCCTATTCTTGTGGTAATTCGAACCCGTTCCCTCGGTAGGGTCCTTGTGAGAAGGAACCGAACCGCCGTGCGACGGTTGGGCCTTCTGGTTCTGATTACTCGGTTCGGTCGTTCGGCTTCCTCGTACGCTGCTACGTGTTCCTTCAGCGTAATCGCCTGCGCCGGACGGCAAACGGGGGTCGTATCTAGTCGGTTCTGATTTATGGGGGTGGGCCTTTGCGGGTGCATCTTGCCGCACCTGCTGCGCATTCTTGGCTACACGGCCCCGACTGTCGCAAGGGTCGGAGTTGCTTACTTGCTGATGATAGACCGCTCGATCTTTCCCGTACGGGCGGTCTTCTGCTTGCTTACTCATATGTTTCTCCAAATGAAAGTTAAATCGTGCGGCTATTGGTGTACTGCGACCGAACCTCTTCGAAACAAGTTCGGGATTGGGAAGCCTTAAATGCGTGGACCGCACATTCACCCTTAGCGGCCTCGCTCTCGGTCCTTGCGAATTAGCGCAGCTTCTCGCTCTGCAGCCTCAGCTTGCAGTCGGACGCCGCCAGGGGTTTGCTGCGCTACCTGGGCAATCCTTTGACGTTCGCTATGCGTACGGCCCTCGGCAATAGCCTTGTCCATTACCTGACGCCAAACATAATTGTGTCCGGCCATTAAATCCTCGTCAGGTTTGTTAAAACGCTTTCTCTCGGCTTCGCGCTTTTCGCGCTCTGCTTCTCCGTTCAGATATTTGTTTCCGCTGTGACTCGGAAGAGATGGACGGTTGGTTTCGGACTTCGGCGCAAAGCGGTATGCGTTCGGGTCGTTGCGGTCGAAGCGGTGTCCGCGATATTCGGGAGCGTCGGGGTCTTTACGCTGTTCCCAATGGAGTTTGGTTCCGCGACCGCCACGTCCTTGGAGGTATTGGACGATGTACAAAAGGTTGTCATGTGTGAAATCGTAGCCTCTCATCCCGTTGAAAATTGCGGTGCAGTTTTCGAACGTCCGGTCATCGTTCGGGTCTGATACCAGATGGACCTTACGCATGAATGTGTCGAGGATGTCTTGGTGGGCTTGTGTATAGCCCTTGGTAGCTTGATCGAATTTCTGCTGCGCCGGAGTACGAAGTTTCAAACTCCCGGATTCGCTCAGGTCTGAAGTACGAAACCATCCGGGACGCTTGGCTTGTGTATCCGAGAAAGCGTGGTGCGTTGCGCACTGCGTACACGAAGCCGGACGGCACAAAGACCGCATCCGGATTGCTACATCTGGACAAACACTTCGCCGGACAGGATGTCGCACAGATTGATGAACACGCGATAGATCGATACATCAAAGAGTTGCGTGAACAGAGATTGAAGGATGCGACAATCCGGCGAAGCTTGACCATGCTCAGGGCGATCCTGAATTACGCGCACGAAGACCCGCGTTTTAGTTTGCCAATCGTTCCAAGTTTTAAACATCGGATGCCGCATGATTCGCGACCGCGTAAAGGATTCACAGACGCGAAAGAGTTCTCCAAACTGCTGGCGGAACTGCCGGAAAAAGTTCGACCTCTGGCTATCTTCCAGTTCCGTACCGGGTGCCGAACCGGTGCCGCGCTGAAGATTAAGTGGGAGCATGTTTCTAGAGACTGCTCCGAGATTGAACTGCCGGGTGAGATTACAAAGTCAGGCGAGCCATTGACGCTACCACTCGTGGGCGACGGATTGAAGGATGTTGAGGCGTATTTGCGGAAACAGTTCCGCGTTGTTGGGAAACCGATCTTCGCAATCGGCCACGACGGAGCGAAGACAGGCGGTAAGGAAACATACCGTTACTACTGGAATCGTGCCTGTGACAAGCTCGGGTTGGGCACATTCGATAAAAAGACACGGCAGTATTCTGGACTGCGTCCACACGATCTGCGGCGTTCTGCGGTCAAGAATATGATCCGGGCCGGAGTCCCGCGCAATGTTGCTATGGAGATCAGCGGCCTCAAGACCGAGTCGATTTTCAATCGCTACCACATCGTGGAAACGACGGAGTTGAAGAGAGCACTAGTCCAGACGGGGCAAGACCAGAAACTCGGAAAGAAGGCGAAAGCGTGATAATATTAAGTGTTGGGTGATAGTTCATGATTGAGAACGAGATACTGCGACGGTTCCGGCAACGAACCACAGCCGAATTGAATCTTTCTCTGAACGAACTGAACTGGTGGAAGAAGCAAGTCGCCAATGGGTTGGTAAAACCTGAGCATGCTGAGGGTTATATCCGGGCGGAACAACGCATAATTGAAATTAAGCGCCACGTGTTGGGTTTTCCTGAACGTCCATGCTGACGGCCCGAAGAACTTGCACCAATCTTGCACCATTTGGGCAAAAAGCGGCCAAAAATGACAACAAATCACAACAGGTGCGAATTCCGGAAATGTGCAAAAACCCCCATAAATCAACGTTTTTCGAATCTTGTTTCGGCGCTTTCAAGGCTAAAATACGGGTTCGATTCCCGTTAGCGGTACCAACTTCATGTAGGCTTGGCTGGCGCTTCTGTCTGGCAACCAGTGTCGTCGCATCCACGAGCTGACAAATCCCCGACGTCGCTCCAATTGGACTGAATGCCCATGAAATATACTCCCCCGCCCCCGCCCAAGCCCAATGACGTGTGCGTTTGCGGGCATGCCTATTCGCAGCATGTTCAGGCGGGAGCCTCCCATGGCTGCCAGCACGGTTCGACACCGCCCTACGCCAACGAATGCTCGTGCAAGAGCTTTAAGCGCAAGAAGGTCAGGTAAGTCGCGGCGACGAAATTTCGCAGTTGTGATTGAACAAGCTTTCATTGGAGGCACAAATTATGGCTCGATGGTTTGGCAGCGCGAATCCGGTTCTAAGAGAAAAGACGTTCGCAGGGCAGCTTGCGACCGGCGAAACCATGACCGTGCAGGGCACGGTCAACAAGACGGGAATCCTATTGCTGTGCGTCGTGGTCACCGCCGCTTGGACCTGGGGCTTGGCGCACTCGGAGCAGCCCGCAGCGGCCTTTTCTTGGATGATCGGTGGTCTTGTCGGCGGCCTGATCACGTGTTTGGTGACCGTATTCAAGAAGGAGTGGTCGGGGTTGACCGCTCCAATCTACGCGTTGCTCGAAGGGCTGGTGTTGGGTGGGCTTTCCGCAATTTTTGAAAAGTCTTACCCGGGCATCGCCGTGCAGTCCGTAGCACTGACCTTCGGTGTGCTCTTCGTACTGCTACTGGCCTACAAGACGGGATTGATTCGCGCCACGCGCGGCTTCACCTTGGGCATCGTTTGCGCAACCGGCGCCATCGCCTTGGTGTACACGGCGAACATGCTCATTCAGGTGTTTGGCGGGTCGGGGATGTCCTTTCTGTACGCGAGCACGCCTTTGGGCATCGGCATTAGCGTGGTGGTGGTGATCATCGCGGCGCTGAACCTGATCCTGGATTTCGATCTGATCGAGCGCGGGGCTGCCATCGGCGCGCCTAAGTATATGGAGTGGTATGGCGCGTTCGCGTTGATGGTTACCTTGATCTGGTTGTATTTGGAGATTCTGCGGCTGCTCGGCAAAGCGCGCCGGCGTTAGCTGGTTGTCTTTGCAAGTACACATCCGGTCGAGTTAAGCCAGCCTGTTGCGGCCATGCGCATTTTGCGGCGCGCCGATCAGAAGGTAAAGCGCAGACGGCTAGAAACGCTGCGCGGCGCGGCGACGGCAGTGCCGGAGAAAAGGCCGGCGAAGTTGAGAACATTCACGCGGTCGGTCAGGTTGACGGTTTCGATCTGAAAATTCAGAGTTCGGCTTTCCTTGCGGTACAGCTCGGCGCCCGCGGCTAGGCTCACTGAAAAATTGGGCTCCACCCGGCCGCTGTGGAAATTGACGCGGGAGAGAATTTCCGCACCGTACTGAGCCAGCAGAGAGTTCAAATCGATGCTACTGGTGTCGAGTTCCGTGGGCAGGCCGCTGCCGTAGTCGGCGCTGAGTGCTGCCCACAGGCGTTTTGTGGCTTGCATGCGGACGCGCGCGCGGACGGTGTTTCGCTGATCCTGCGTGACGGCGAAGCGAGCGGTGTCGGTAAGCTCGCCGCCGGCTTCGCTGCCGAGAAAAAGGCCGCCCCTGATGGGTCCCTGCGCACTGGCGGACTGGTTTGAATAGCTCAAAAAGCCGGAAAAGCGGCCCCATTCGCTGACCGTGAGGCGGATCTCTTCTCCCATGACGCGCGCGTTGTCAAAAGCGATCGGGAAGCTGACGCCGGTGTCCAGCAAGACGTCATCGTCGGCAAACTGGCGGAAATTGCGGCGAAATAGATTGGCGTCGAGACGAAGCTTTCCAAAAAGGGCCTGCGTGACTCCACCTTCGAAATAGTTACCGCGCGAAGGGCGAACCGGCAGTCTGACCACGACCGGAGCAAGCGAATCGAGCTCCGGAGAGCTGGCTAGCAGAAGATTCTCCATGGCCGGCGTCTGAAAGGCCCGGTCGTAGGAGAAATGCAGGAGTGTTTTCGTCTGCGGGACGAAGCGCGAGACGCCGAGGCGCGGGCTCCATGCCGATTCGCTGACGACAAAGCGGTAGTGGTCGAAACGCAGTCCGGCGCTCACGTTCCAGTTGCCGGCGTGAAACGTGTCCTGAACGTAGAAAGCAGGTTCAACGTCCCATTTGCGATCGGCGAAAGAAAACTCGAGAAGCGTCCCCGGATCGAACTGCGAGGGATCGGTGATCTGGTAGGCCAGAGACTCGCGCGCGGGGGCAAACAGGGCGTCGACGCCGGCTTTCCAATCATTGCGCCCGCGGTGCCAGGAGATGTCGGCGCGGGTATAGCCTTCGCGGTAGCCGCGGTCCTGGGAAACAATCACCGGGGTGGAGAAATCGTTCGAACCGAGGGTGAAGGAGCTGTCGCGAACGCTCGCGGAGAGGCTCCACAGCAGGTTGGCAGAGGCGATGTGCTGAAAGTAGACTTGCCCGCTGGTTTCGTCGCTTTTGGCGTCCTGACGCTGGCCGGCGGCCTGCTGGACTCGCTCATTGGGAACAACATAGCGGGATTCGCTGTGCGCGACGGTGAAGCGCAGACGGTTTCTGTCGGAGAAATCACGTTCATAGGAGGCCGAGAAACCCGCGCCATGGCCCCCGTTGGTGAAATTATCCAGCACCGGCGGATCCAGATAGCGATCGGTGTGAAAGCCCACGGCGCTGGCCTCGAAATGGTTCGGGCCAGCGGAGTAGCCAAGCTCCGCCGCACCGCCGATGGAGTCGAAGCTGCCGCCCCCCGTCTCGAAGCGGCCGTGCAAGCCGGCTGGAGGATTTTTTTCGGTCGTGAGCTCGATGATGCCGCCGAGTTTGCGCCCGTATTCGGCGGCGTAACCGGCGGTGAGAACGCGCAACGATTCGATGTCGCCTGAATCGAACGACGGAGCAAAGGCGGGCGAGCGATTTTGCGTGAGCGGCATGCCGTCGAGAACGTATTGCACCTGATATTCGGATCCGCGCGGGTGAAGAATGCCGTTCGCTTCATAGAGCCAGCCGGGCTGGTCGTTGACGGCGTCAGAAAGGGTGCGGCCGGCCTGCGCGGAGCCATGTTCGCGTAGTTTTTCGCCGCTGAGCGAATAGATGGTGCTGGTTTCGGAAGGATCAAGGAGCGTAGCGGCGTCGCTCACTTCAATGCGCGTGTTCATGGCAGCGACGCCAAGCGTGACCGCGACCCGGACCGGAACTTCGCTGCGGACTTCTACCAGATCGGTCCAGACGGCGAAACCTTCTGCGGCGACCGTAAGGCGGTAAACGCCAGTAGGGAGTTCGCCGGCGATCGCCTTGCCTTCGGGTGGAATCGGGAACTCGCGCTTGAGCTGGTTCGATGCGCTTACAAGCTGCGCTTCGGCGGCAACCGGGCGGTTTTGCGGGTCTTTTACTTCGATTCTGATCTCGCCGCGCTCGTGCTGGGCTGCGCCGGGAGGGGGCCAGGCCGCGTTCGTTAGTGCGGCGGCAATCAGCAAGGGCAAGCGCACGCGGACCGGATCAGGCCGGAACGATATGAAAGCAGATAACATACACTTCCAAGCTAACACGTGCGCCGCCGCTCGAGGCACGAAACGCGCCGGCCGTTGTACAGCACCATGGTGAACAAAATTTTACAAGTACGTACTCTTGCCGCTTATCGCTGAATCGCTGACAATGCCAAGGCTGGCGGCGTAGACCCGTTCATGTCTCGAAAGCCCACCTCGGCGCTGCTCGTTTCCTCTGCAGTTGTATTCGGCGCAAGCACGG
>Ga0306920_100008781_pt1 | contig 13435 bp, 15 predicted proteins | sample flu12Cox44000170_FD_204666 | JGI IMG/M metagenome (GOLD analysis project Ga0306920, IMG submission 204666) | Lab enrichment of tropical soil microbial communities from Luquillo Experimental Forest, Puerto Rico - flux4day.12C.oxic.44.000.170 (v2)... | ecosystem: Environmental > Terrestrial >... | reverse complement strand
GCGTATTTCCGAAGCTGAACTCATTGATCGGCACACCAAAGCCGATCATCACGAGGCCAGCAAAAAGAGCGAATGCGCCGATGCCATACAACAAAGCCGGCATACTTTTTTAATCCTCTGCTCAACCAGTCGCTTTTGCCGCGGGCAACGGCCTAAATTATTCCAGCAACGGCAAATTCTCGCTTTTTCACGCGCCGGCGGCAACTCCTAAAACTCAGAATAACCAGCATGTTCGGCGGCGGTACATTGGTGCTGTTGGGCGCGAGCAACCTCGGATGTCCTTGCAACGCCAGACACGGCGTCCTATCCCGCCCTCGGGGGCCTTGTTTGAGCCGTTGCCCCCGACCGCGCCACCGCCTAATTAGCTTGGTTAAGGAACTCGTCCGGCATGGGCCGGGTTTCGTCTCTAACCCGGATTATTCCGCATTTATCGTTTGTGGATCGAGGAGGACATAATGTCGTTCAAGCTGCCCGACCTGCCCTATGCACATGATGCGCTCGCGCCGTATATGTCACGCGAGACGCTCGAATATCATCACGACAAGCACCACAAGGCTTATGTCGACAACGGCAACAAACTTCTGGAAGGCAGCGGGCTGGAAGGCAAGTCGTTGGAAGAGATTGTAAAGGCGTCCTTCGGGAAGAATGCCGGGCTCTTCAACAATGCCGGCCAGCATTACAACCACACGCATTTTTGGAAGTGGATGAAGCCAAATGGTGGCGGTGACAAGATTCCGGGCAAACTGAAGGCGAAGATCGACAGCGATCTCGGTGGCGTCGCCAAAATGAAGGAAGATTTCACGCAAGCCGGGGTGACCCAATTCGGATCGGGCTGGGCATGGATTGCAGTGAAAGACGGCAAGCTGATCATCAGCAAGACCCCTAATGGCGAGAGTCCGCTGGTGCACGGCGCATCCCCGATTCTTGGCTGCGATGTCTGGGAACACTCCTATTACATCGACTACCGCAATCGGCGGCCCGACTACCTCAAGGCATTTCTTGACCATCTGGTGAATTGGGACCATGTGGAAGAAATGTTCGTCGCCGCGAGCAACTAGACATCTCGTCCACACCCGCCTTGTCACTGCGCCTTTCCGGCACCCGGTCGGCAGTCATGACTGCCGACCGTCTTGCTATTGTCGTGCTCATTGTCGTCGCGGTGGTCGCAGCGACGACATTCCGCGACTACGGGCTTGGCTGGGACGACTACACCCATTCGCAATATGGCGACCTGCTGTTGGCGCTCTATAGTTCCGGGTTCAGCGATCAACGCGCTCTGTCCTTCGTCAATCTCTACAAATATGGCGGTGGCTTCGACATGGCGGCCGCGCTCATCGCCAAGGTCCTGCCGTTCGGCCTGTTCGAGACCCGGCGGTTGGTTGGCGCAGCGGTCGGCATCATCGGACTCATTGCGACCTGGCGCATCGGCCGCCGGCTTGGCGGACCAACGGCTGGTCTGGTCGCGCTCATATTGCTCGCGACCTGCCCGCTTTACTACGGCCACATGTTCATTAACGCGAAGGATGCACCCTTCGCGGCGGCGATGGCGGTGATGCTGCTTGCCATGATACGCGCGTTTGAAGAATTTCCGCGGCCAGGTGCGCGTACCGTCGCCCTCGCCGGCATCGGCATCGGGCTTGCTTTTGGCTCGCGTATTCTCGCTGCCATTGCCGCACCGTGCGCGCTGGCCGCGCTGCTGCTCATCGTCGTCAGTGAAACCAGGATGGCTGGCTTCCGCAAAAGCGTGGCACGCGTCGGGGAATTCCTGTTGCGTCTTTTGCCCGCACTTGCGCTCGGTTACCTGATCATGGGGCTTCTATGGCCCTGGTCTATATTGGCGCCGCTCAATCCGGTGCGAGCCGCGGAATATTTCGACACCTTCTTCGAAAAGCCGTGGCGCGAAATGTATGCCGGTAAATTGTACGCAGTGACCGCAATGCCAGCGAGCTACCTGCCGCATCTTTTCGCTTTCAAACTGCCCGAAATCATGTTCGCCCTCGGACTGGCCGGCAGCGCTGGCGCTCTGATTGCGGCCTTCCGGAACACGCTGCCGCTCGAACGACGCGCGAGCTATGTCCTGGTAGCGTTCTCTGCCCTCTTCCCTGTGCTGCTGGCACTGGTTGCACACCCGGCCTTCTATAACGGGTTACGCCACTTTGTGTTTGTGGTGCCGCCATTTGCCGCGCTCGGCGGCGTTGCGGGTGCTTGGTTTTTCGAGAAAGCGCAGGCGTTGAGTAAAGTGGCGACCGCTGCACTCGTCGCGGTTTTCGTGGGCGGACTGGCACTGCCCGTCGGCGATATGGTGCGGCTGCATCCGTACCAGTACACAACGTTTAACTCGCTATCCGGCGGCGTCCGCATGGCGCACGACAACTATATGCTGGATTATTGGGGGTTGGCCTTCAAGCAGGCCGGCGAAGCCTTGCGAGCCAAGCTCGCCGATATGCATCTCAAGCCGCCGGCCGGACGACGCTGGACCGTCGAGATCTGCGGGCCACAACGGCCGGCGGAGATCGCGCTGGGGCCGGATTTCGAGACGACATGGGAGCGCAAGCGCGCCGACTTCGCGATGATGCTCGGCACCTATTATTGTCGCGACCTCACGGCGCCGGTGTTGGTGGAAATCAACCGAGAAGGTGTCGACTATGCGCGTGTCTACGACATGCGCGGCCGCCTCGTGCCAAATCTGGTCACCGAACCGCCGCCCTAAGCTCCATCGCGCAGCACATCTGCGGCAATGCGGTGCGCTTCGTTGGCCGCCGGAATGCCGCAATACAACGTGAGAAGCAGCAACACTTCCTGGATCTGCTCGGCCGTGCAGCCGTTCTTGAGCGCACCTTTAAGATGCACGCGCAATTCATTCGCATGGCCGGCTGCGCCCATCATCGCCACCATGGCCAGCGATTTCACTGCCGGGGGCAGTGCCGAGCGCTGCCAGACATCGCCATAGGCATAAGCGTTGATAATGTGCTGCAGCGGCTTGCCGAAATCTCCGAACGCGTTCATGCGCTTGTCTACGGCATCGCGTCCAAACATTTCGATGCGTAGCTTCAATCCACGCTCGTAGAGCTCCTTCTCGTCCATGGCTCATTCCTCCTCTAACCATTCCGATTGCCGTCGACGCGCCGGCCTGTCTAGTATGCGTTGACTATGCGTTCCCGTCCCGCCGGTCCATCCACAAAAACAACTGCACGCCCATGATTGACATCGCCGTGATCGGCCTTGGCCGATGGGGAAAAAATATCGTCGAAGCGGTCCAGGGCAAAAGCCGGCGCTTGCGCGTTATTCGCGGGGTCAGCAAGGAGCCCGACCTGGTCCGCGAGTTTGCAGCTGCCAAAGGCTTTGAATTGTCGACCGAGTTCGAGGCCGCCGTGGCCGACCCTCGCGTACAGGCCGTTTTTCTTGCCACCCCCCATTCCCTGCATGTGGGACAGATTTCCGCCGTTGCCGCCTCCGGCAAGCCCGTCTGGTGCGAAAAGCCGCTGGCGCTCACGCGCGCCGAGGCAGAACGCGCCATCGCAGCCACAAAAAAGGCCGGAGTGCCGTTCGCGCTTGGCAACAACAAGCGTTGCTTTCCCTGCATGCGCGAGCTCAAGCGCGTGGTCGCCGACGGCATGCTCGGCGAGATCTTGCACATCGAAGGGAATTTCAGCAACGAGCATTCGACGCGCGTCAAAGGCAGTTGGCGCGACGATCCGCGTGAATCTCCGGGCGGTGGCATGACCGGAGCAGGCCTGCACGTGCTTGATGCCTTTGTGAACATTGCCGGCCCGATTGCCAAAGTGGACGCACGCGTCTTTTCGCAAAAGGCGCCGCCCGATCCTCGCGACGCAGCCGTCGCGATAGTGCAGTTCGAGTCCGGCGCCACAGGGCTGCTGGCAACCGTACGAGCGGCACCGATATTCTGGCGCATCCACGTCTTCGGCACGAAAGGTTCGGCTGAGGCACGCGATGAAACTTTGCTGACCGTAGCGCTCATCGGCGGCCAGCCGGAAACGAAAATTTATCCCCCGGTGGATTCGCTTGGCGTGTTACTGGAGGCTTTCGCCGAGACCATCCAAACCGGCAAGCCGTTTCCTGTCTCCACCGCGGATATGTTGGACGTCGTCGGTGCGTTCGAGACAATCATCCGCTCAATCGGTGAAGGCAAGCCAATTGCGGTGTAAATCGCTGACGGGGCGCCTTCCCTTTACTGCTGCGGAATTCCGGCCGCTTCGCGCACGGCGTTCCAACGTTTGTACTCCGCGGCCATAAAGTCTCCGAACGCCTGCGGGCTGGACGTCTTGACCACCACACCTGCTGTCACCATGCGCTGGCGCACGCTGTCGTCTGCGAGACTGTCGTTGATGGTTTTGTTCAACTTCATGAGCACCGGCGCCGGAGTGCCATGCGGCGCGAACAGACCGTACCAGGTGGTGACGTCGTAGCCCGGCAGCACGCCGGACTCCGTTGCAGCCGGAACGTCTGGTACAGCCGGAAAGCGATCCTTGCCCGTCACGGCGAGTGCCTTGAGCTGCCCGGACTGCACATGGCCGATCAAGGCCGACACCGTGTCGAACAGAACATCAGCATGCTTGCCCAGCGTGGCATTGATTGCTTCCGGCGACGTTTTGAACGGGACGTGCAGGAGATTTACTTTTGCGGTCTGCTTGAACATCTCGCCTGCGAAATGCTGTGTGGCGGCAAAACCGGGACTGGCAAAAACGAACTTACCGGGATCAGCCTTTGCCGCTTCCACCAGCTCCTTCACATTGTTCGCGGGAAAATCCGGTCGCGTGACGATCAAAAGGCTCGCGGTAGCGATTTGGCCGACCGGGTCAAATGCGGTCAGCGTGTCGTAGCGCATGTTTTTCCTGGTGACGGCGGCGATGATTTGACCGGCTGTCATGATCCCGAGCGTGTAGCCGTCGGGATCCGCATTTGCGACGGCTTCGTTGCCGATGATTCCGCCAGCGCCCGGTTTGTTTTCAACGACGACCGGTTTGCCGAGCCTTGTCTGCATCGCATCGGCAAGGATGCGACCGATGATGTCCGCACCCCCGCCCGGCCCGAAAGACACGATGATGCGGATCGGTTTTTGCGGCCAATCTTGCGCGGCGACCTGTGATTCCAAAACCGCGACCAGCACGGCCGATGCGAGCAAGGTCTTGATTATTTTCATTTTCGTTTTCCCCGGCGGCGAATTTCCTTGATTACCGCGCTGTTGTCGAGATCGGATTCTCCGGCACGCACGCATGCTTCGAGCACGTCGGCATGGATCTCAAGCATCGACAGCCTTTGCCCAACCTTTGCAGCTTGATCGAGCATCAGATGCACATCCTTCAGGGTCTGTTTGACACGACCTTCCGGCGAAAAGTCGCCGCGCACCATTTTGGGGCCTTTGGTCTCCATGACCTGGGAGTACGAAGCAGATCCGCGTGCAACATCGAGAAAAGAGGCCGCATCGAGGCCGAGCTGTTCGGCAAAGACAAGACCTTCGGCAACCGCCAGGCGATTGAGGCCGAGGATCAGATTGACCGCCAGCTTGGCGCGCCCGCCGTCTCCGATGCGGCCGACGTGGAAACGGCGTGCGAACAGCGCGTCGAATACATCCCTCACTTCGTCGGCAATGGCCACATCGCCGCCAATCAGCGCCACGCCGTCGCCGCGGCGCACCTGATCGCTGGTGCCCGAAACGGGAACGTCCAGGAAGCGGATACCGCGCGGGATCACGCGATCTGCGAGAGCCGCCATGCGGTCGGGATCGCAGGTGCTCATGCACAACACGATTTTGCCCGAGTCATTGCCCAGCACAGGCAGCAAACTGCCCTCGATGACATCTTCGACCTGCTCGGTGTTGAAGACGGCCACGATGATGCAGCGTGCCGATTTGGCCAATTCGGCGATCGATGCCGCCGGGTTGCCGCCGATTTCAGCCACCCGCGTGCGGCGCTTCGGATCAATGTCGAAACCGCTGACAGGGATTTTTGCATCGATCAGCCGCAGGGCGTAGACCTCGCCCATCAGCCCGAGACCGATGATGGCAACAGGAGAACTCATCGGCAGGCGCTGCACCGGCTAGCCATGGGCAAACTCCCAGTAAAGCTGGCGTGTCCTCCGATAGAGCGGACCGGGCTGCAATGAACGCTCTTCAATGCGGTTGACCGGCATGACCTTGGAATAGTTGCCGGAAGAGAAAATCTCGTCGGCGTTTTGCACATCCCGATAGCTCAACACGGTTTCGACGACGCTCACGCCGGCATCGCGCAACAACCCGATGACGCGCTGGCGCGTAATGCCGTTAAGGAACGTGCCGTTCGGCGCCGGCGTGAAGACCACTCTATCCTTGCCGATGAAGATATTGGCGGTGGCAAGTTCCGCCACGTTTCCGAGCAGATCAAGCACGACGCAGTTGCTGAACCCGCGCGAATTCGCCTCGACCAGAGCGCGCGCGTTGTTGGGGTAAAGGCACCCCGCCTTGGCGTTGACGGGCATGCATTCAAGGCTCGGCTTGCGATAGGGCGAGAGTGTAATCGAGAAGCCTTCGGGTCTGCGCATCGCTGCCTCGTAAACGCTGAGGCACCATTTGGTTGATTCCGGATCCGGCGCGACGAGCAACGTACCGCTGCGCTCGGCCCAATACATCGGCCGAATGTAAAGGGCCGCGTCCTTCTCGAACCGCTTGATGCCCTCGCGTGTGAGACCCATCCAGATCTCTTTCGAAACCGTTGGTTTCAGATGCATGTTTTCCGCCGAGGCATTCACGCGCGCGCAATGCAGGTCGAGGTCGGGTGACACGCCCTCGAATGCGCGGGCGCCGTCGAAAACCGATGAGCACAGCCACGCGGCATGGTCGCGCACACCCATGATGGGCACATTGCCCTCGTGCCAGTCGTTTTCGTAAAACGTCCAGGTCTTCGACCAGCCTTGTCCCGGCATCTGAAATCTCCATCACGGGCCGTGCGCAGGGTTGACCCGCGCGTCCATGATGCGCTTCCACCTTCACGGAAAGACTTCATGGATTGCCGGGGTCAGGCCCGGCAATGACGAGTTTGCGGCATGATCTTACGCCATCATCGGCAAAAAAGACCATGCAATCCTTGATGGGAGAAATCGATGTCAATTTTCATCTTCGACGCCTATGGCACGCTGTTTGACGTGCATGCCGCCATCGCACGTCATCGTGCGAAGGCGGGACCAGATGCTGACCGCGTCTCGACAATCTGGCGGACAAAACAGCTCGAATACACATGGACGCTGACTTTGGCCGGCCACTACGTGGATTTCTGGACACTCACCGAGCGCGCACTCGATTATGCGTTGGCGCTGGCGCCCAGCGTGGACAAATCTCTCAAACCGGCATTGCTCGACTCTTATTTCAAGCTTGATGCCTTTGCCGATGCGCGCACGGCCCTGAAGTCCCTGAAAGCCAAAGGTCACAAGACCGGCATTTTGTCGAACGGCTCACCCGGCATGCTCAAAGGCGCCATCGAGGCAGCCGCTATCGGCGCGGACCTCGACGCCGTTCTTTCAGTGGACATTCTGAAAATGTTCAAGCCGAGACCGGAGGTCTACGCACTCGTCACCGACCACTTCCGATGCAGGCCTGCCGACGTCACATTCATATCGTCCAACCGTTGGGACGTGATGGCCGGCCTCTCTGTCGGCTTCCGCAGTCTTTGGGTCAATCGCGCCAATATGCCGGACGAGTACAAGGACTTTGCACCGGCACGCACGCTGAAGGACCTCGGCGCGCTGGCGCAGATCGACTAGGCGTCCTCGTCACATTTTTTTCGCTGGCGCGGGTGCGTTCCCCGGCCTATATGGCGGCTTGCGTCATTCCTCACCGCCGTTCCCATGCAATCGATCATCTCCGTCAAAGACTTATCGAAAAGCTACGCCTCCGGGTTCCGTGCTCTCGATCGGATCAATCTCGATATTCGTCGCGGTGAGATTTTTGCCCTGCTCGGACCCAATGGCGCCGGCAAGACGACGCTGATTGGAATTATTTGCGGCATTTTGGTGCCGACAGCCGGCAAGGTTACGGTTGATGGTCATGACATCATCGCCGACTATCGCGCCGCCCGTTCGCTGATCGGCCTCGTACCGCAGGAATTGCATACTGACGCGTTCGAAAGTGTCTGGGCGACCGTCTCGTTCAGCCGCGGGCTGTTCAACAAGCCGAAGAACCCTGCCTACATCGAGAAAGTGCTGCGCGCATTGTCCCTGTGGGACAAGAAAGACAACAAGATCATGACGCTTTCGGGCGGCATGAAGCGCCGCGTGCTGATCGCCAAAGCACTGTCGCACGAACCGCAAATCCTCTTTCTCGACGAGCCGACGGCCGGCGTCGATGTCGAGTTGCGCAAGGATATGTGGCAGGTCGTACGCGACCTGCGTGATTCAGGCGTCACCATCATCCTCACGACGCACTACATCGAGGAAGCCGAAGACATGGCCGACCGCGTCGGCGTCATCAACAAAGGTGAGATTATCCTTGTCGAAGACAAGGCAGAGCTGATGCGCAAGCTCGGAAAAAAGCAACTGACATTGCAGCTGCAACAAAAACTCACGGTGATTCCACGGGAGCTTTCTGCCTTCAAGCTTTCGATTGGCGAGGACGGAAGCACGCTCATTTATGACTACGACACCCAGGCCGAACGCACCGGCGTCGCCACGCTCCTAGGCGAACTGTCGCGTGCAGGCTTGCGAATTCGCGACCTACAAACGACGCAAAGCTCGTTGGAAGACATTTTCGTCGGATTGGTGAGCGACCGGCAATGAACCTACGAGCCGTCACAGCAATTTATACCTTCGAGATGGCGCGGACCGGCCGGACCATCTGGCAAAGCATTGTCTCTCCGGTGCTCTCGACCTCGCTCTACTTTGTGGTGTTCGGCGCCGCCATCGGCTCACGCATCACCGAAATCGGTGGCGTTTCCTATGGCGCCTTCATCGTGCCCGGGCTGATCATGCTGACGCTTCTGACGCAGAGCACGATGAACGCATCCTTCGGTATTTATTTCCCCCGCTTTACCGGGACGATCTACGAAATTCTCTCGGCGCCGGTGTCCCCGTTGGAAATCGTCCTCGGTTATGTCGGCGCTGCGGCAACAAAATCGATCGTTCTTGGGCTGATTATCCTGGCGACGTCCTGGATATTCGTTCCCCTGCACATCGCGCACCCTTTCTGGATGGTGGCATTTCTGGTCCTGACCTCGGCAACGTTCAGCCTGCTTGGGTTCATCATCGGGATTTGGGCTGAGGGCTTCGAAAAACTCCAGATCGTGCCGCTCTTGATCATCACGCCGCTAACATTCCTTGGCGGTACCTTCTATTCGACCAGCGTCCTGCCACCGCTTTGGCAGAAAATCGCATTGTTCAATCCGGTCGTCTATCTGATCAGCGGGTTCCGTTGGAGCTTCTTCGAAATTGCCGATGTCAGCCACAGCATCAGCGTCGGCATGACCCTGCTCTTCCTTTTCATCTGCCTTGCCACTGTCTGGTGGATGTTCCGAACGGGCTACAAGCTCAAGAAATAGACCGGCGCCACCGGGGTTCTCACCCATGGATACCTTGCGCCGGTAAATCAGGGAGAACTGCTGATGCCAAAGATCGCCAGAACCGTTTTCGGACTTGCACTCATTGCGGCTATTTCGTCGCCGGCCACTGCCCAAGGGGTCGTCACACAGAAGAGCCTCTCCTTGCCGTTGGCGCAGACCATCGCCAACGCCGTCATCGCCAAGTGCCAGAGCATGGGTTACAAAATTTCTGTTTCAGTGCTCGACCGTGGCGGCCTGGCGCTGGTAATGCTGCGCGATGAAGGTGCGAGCCTTCACACCGTCGAAAGCAGCGATCGCAAGGCCTACACGGCGCGCACGTTTCGCCAGCCGTCAGCCGCAGTCGTCAAACGGATCCAGGATGAGCCGGCCGTCGCCGGCTTTAAGGAGTACACGCGCGTCATCGCGCTGGCCGGCGGCCTGCCGATCAAGGTCGGTGACGACGTGATCGGCGCGGTCGGTGTATCGGGCTCGCCCGGCAAGGACGACGAGTGCGCGCAAGCCGGTATCGACAAGGTCGCCGATCAGCTCAAATGAGGCCGACCTAGGCGTCCGAGAGTGCGTCGAGGATGCGGGCCCAACTCCTGATGCCCTTGTGGTAGCACGTCAGGTCGAATTTCTCGTTCGGCGAATGGACGCGATCATCTTCGAGGGCGAAACCGACGAGCAGGGAATCCATCCCGAGCACGTTCTTGAAGTCGGCCACTATCGGGATCGAGCCCCCCGCACCGACGGCGACGGCTTTGTGTCCCCACTCCTCCGCGAGAACGGCCCGCGCTTTGGTAAGCGCGGGATTTTCGAACGATAGTTGAATCGGCGGCGCCAGCCCGAAATTGCCGAACTCGACTTTACAATCTGAGGGCATGCGCTCCCGCACAAAGCCGCGAAAGGCGTCGCGGATTTTCTCGGGATCCTGCTCGCCGACGAGCCGGAAGGAAACCTTGGCACTAGCCTCGCCGGGAATGACGGTTTTCGCGCCCTCACCGGTATATCCACCGATGATGCCGTTGATTTCCGCCGTCGGTCGCGTTGTGACCATCTCGATCACCATACGGTCCTGCTCGCCAGCCGGTTTTTTCAATCCGATCGGCCCCAGAAATCTCTCCGCCGTCAGGCCAAGATCCTTCAAATCGGTTTTGATATCGACGGGCAAATCCTTCACCCCATCGTAGAATCCGGGAATGGTGACACGTCCCTTGTTGTCCCACATCTCTCCAAGAATTTGTGCGAGGAGTCGGATTGGGTTTTGCGCGGCGCCGCCAAACACGCCGGAATGCAGATCCCTGTCGGCACAGGTAATCTTTACGTCCTCGTAGACCAGTCCCCGCAGCGAGGTTGTTACGGCCGGCGTCTTCTGATCCCACATCGCGGTGTCGCAAACGAGCGCGAGGTCGAGCTTGAACTCGGCTGCGTTGTCACGGACGAAACCGAACAAATTTTTGGATCCGCACTCCTCCTCGCCTTCGATCATCATCGTAATTGGCAGCGGCAACTTCCCGCTCACTGATTTGAAAGCGCGACAGGCCTCAATGAAAGTCATCGCCTGGCCTTTATCGTCACAGGCGCCGCGCGCGACGATAATCTTTCGTCCACCCGGCAAAGTTTCGATGCGCGGTTCGAACGGCGGCGTCTTCCATAGATTCAGAGGGTCGACCGGCTGGACGTCGTAGTGGCCGTAAAACAGGACACGCGGTCCTGCCGCGCCATTCGATTTGCCGACCACCACCGGGTGACCGGCGGTCGGGCGCACTGAAGCTTCAAAGCCGATCGACTTGAGGTCGGCCGCAACATGCTCGGCGGCCGCGCGGCATTGATCTTTGAAAGCCGGATCAGTTGAAACGGATGCGATGCGCAGGAGAGCAAACAGACGCTCCACGCTGCGGTCGAGGTCCTGGTCGATGCGGTTGAGAACCGCGTCGAGCGTGTTCATGAGGGGCTCCTTAACGGTGGGAGAACCAAACTAGCAATGCAGACCCACGCTGGAAAGAAGCATCAGTGCAGGGTTGGTTTGTCGAAAAGCACCGAATTTTCGGGGCGCAAAGGGGGTGCGCCCAGTGCCGCCGGCCGTGAGCCACGCCGCGTCGTGCGACGATGCTGCAGAGCAGCGCCGAGGCGTCTGTAAAGCATGCGCGGAGGCATCGTCGCCGCAACAGCAGCCAGGTAGCCGCACCGACGCGCCATGCGCCGCACGTACGGCGTGACCACCGGCACAACCATCAGCGCCGGAATGCCGCAGCCCCGCCCTGGCGCCTCGGCTTCCGGCACCGGCACGCAGTCGGGAACGAGGTCACCGACGGCCACCAAGAAGACGTCGGCGCTGCCCGACCGACACAGTCGCCGCGCCTCCTCAATCCTGGCCACAGCAGTGACCTCGGCCACGTCCATTCGTCGCAGGCGCGCGGCCAAAACGTGACCTTGATCGCTGTCGGCAACGACAACGATACGCGAACGTTTTATCGACTTCATCGACGCCACCCTCTGCAGCCCACGCCGCCTGTGTCCGACTATCATCCCCACGATGCTGCGCGATCAATACGCGCGCATAATCGGACCGGGGCGGCATATTTTTCTTCGTTGGAGTTTTTTTAAGCATACATGGTCAGTTGCCGCTACCAAATTGGCAAACTACGGATGGTAGAACTACGGATAAGTTTTAAGCGTTGCCGATTGAGCACACAGTTGTGAGCGACCAACATCTGGTCTTTTCCGTCATTGTTTTTGGGCTGCACTGACTACTGCATCGCGAAAATGGCTGTACGGTACATGGCCGTATGTTGATTTTAGTGGACGCGATTCATTTTCTTGCTTGACTGTGTCCTCGGTGCAATTCGCAACTGCACGTGATCACGCTCGAAAGGACTGCATTACGCTTGTCATCGCCGAAAACGACGTTCAATATGAGCGCAATTCCGCCAAAAGTGCGGGGGGGGCGTGAGGGGATTATGGATGAACTGATCGGACGTCTCGTCGCCAATGTCGGCGTCGAACGAAGTGCCGCGGAAAAAGCCGTCGGCATCATCCTCGAATTCCTCCGCAAGGAGGGCCCTCCCGATAAGGTGCAGGCCCTCATCGACCGGATCCCCGGTGCTGAGGCGTTGATTGCAAAACAATCCGAAGGGGGCGGCTTCTCAATGGGGGGCATCATGGGCGCCGGTACCAAGATGATGTCGGCTGGGCTGAGTATGGCGCAAGTGCAAGGCGTTACCCGCGAAACCATCGCCTATGCCCGCGAGAAGATCGGCGACGATGCAGTCGGAGAGATCGTCGGTACGATCCCGGGACTTGGTCAGTTTGTTTGAACCGTTCAACGACTCCGGGCAAACAGTTGAAAGGGTGGAGGTAGCGCGGATGTCCTATCCCATAACCGATATCGAGGGGATCGACGGCGAGGTCGCCGCAATCCTCAAGTCGGTGGGAATCAGGTCCAGCGACCGTCTCCTCGAGGCGGCCCGCACGGTCAAAGGCCGCAAGCTCCTCGCGGAAAAAACCAGCTTCACCGAGAAGCAGTTGCTGTATTGGGCCAACGTCGCGGACCGCATGCGCATCAAAGGCGTGCGCAAGGAATATGCAGAGCTGCTGCAAGCCGCTGGGGTCGATACGGTCAAAGAGCTCAAGTATCGAAATCCCGGCAACCTCGCCAAGGCAATGGCCGACGCCAACAAGAAGAGAAAACTGGTCCGCCTGCTACCGTCGGAAAAAGTCGTCAAACGCTGGATCGAGAACGCCCGGGTTTTGCCGCTCAAGATCACGTATTGACGGACTGGGGCCTGCTTGACAGCCTCGCGCTGACCGCGCAAAGCGACCCACATGGGAAGCGTTCGTACTCTCGAAAAGGCCGCCGGACGATCGCCAAAACCTGCATCACACGCACTTTCGGCGCTGCTGTCGCTCGGCCG
>Ga0306920_100008780_pt1 | contig 13436 bp, 11 predicted proteins | sample flu12Cox44000170_FD_204666 | JGI IMG/M metagenome (GOLD analysis project Ga0306920, IMG submission 204666) | Lab enrichment of tropical soil microbial communities from Luquillo Experimental Forest, Puerto Rico - flux4day.12C.oxic.44.000.170 (v2)... | ecosystem: Environmental > Terrestrial >... | reverse complement strand
AACGTAGGCGATCCCCAGGGCGATAGCGTCTTCCGGTCGATGGATCCTCACTTCTTTCCCACCGACCTCAATCGTGCCTGACTCCGGGGGCGCGACCCCGAAGATAGCCTGAGCCAGTTCCGAGCGGCCGGAGCCAATCAGGCCTGCCAGGCCTACGATCTCGCCGGCGTGTATTTCAAGGCTGGCATCCCGGAGCAAAGGGCGCCGAGCCAGGTTCCTGGCCCGTAATACGACTTTTCCGGTCGGAGCAGCCGAGTCGGTGTGGGGAGAGGGTTCCTGCGCCAGTGCGCGCCCCACCATCATCCGAATCAGCTCGTTCTCGTTAGTCTCGCCCGCGCCTTTGAATCCTACCAGCTTCCCGTCCCGGAGCACGGTCACTCGGTCGGCCAGCATGAAGATCTCCTCTAGCCGATGACTGATGTAGATAATAGCGGCCTGCTGCGCCCGCAGCCGGCGGATAATTCCGAAAAGCCGTTCCGTGTCGTGCTGGGTGAGCACGGCCGTTGGTTCATCCAGGATGAGAATCCGCGCCCGGCGGGATAGTGCCTTGGCGATCTCGACCCGCTGGCGGTTGCCGACCGAGAGTGTCCCTACCCGAGTGCCCACGTTGAGATCGCTGGCGTCGAGTGACTCCAGCACGGCGCCGGCTTCGCGTGCGGCCCGGGGCCAATCGAGCACGGCACCGAAAAGCATTCGCGGCATGTGGCCCGCAAAGATGTTTTCTGCGACCGTTAACTCTGGGTAAAGGCTGAAATCCTGGTAGATCGTGGCAATCCCTTGGGCCTGGGCTTCACCAGGATTGGAGAAGTGCACAACCCTGCCGTTTATCTCTAACCCGCCCGCGTCGGGTGGATAGACGCCCGAGATGATTTTGATCAGCGTTGATTTCCCGGCGCCGTTTTCCCCCAATAAGGCGTGCACCTCGCCGAAACGAACCTCGAACGATACGTCATCAAGGGCGCGTACGCCCGGGAAGGTCTTGCTGACGTTCCGCAGAACGAGCGCGGGCTCAAGCTCCGGCCCAGCCTGCGAGGGCGATGAGTCTTCCAGGGTCATTTGCCAGATCCCTTCGTTGGACGCGAGCCCCGGATGGTAGGGAGAGGCTTGCAGAGCCTACCATCCTCGTGCTGCCAAGTGGCGTCGTGCATGGTCACCAGCAGGTGTATCCGCCATCTACCACCAGATTGCTTCCGGTGAAATAGCTGCTCGCATCCGAGGCCAGAAATACGACAACATTAGCAACTTCGCGCGGTTCGCCGACCCGGCCCATCGGGGTGAATTCCAACCAGTATCGGTACCACTCCTGGTTGGCCATACCGATTTTCGTGATCTCGGTCCCAATATAGCCCGGAGATACGCTGTTGACCCGGACTCCGCGTTTCGCCCATTCCCCGGCGAGTGATTTCGTCAGCATAATTACCCCGGCTTTCGATGCATTGTAGGCGGACTGCGGTTGAGGCGTGTTCGAGATGATCCCGGACATTGAGGCGGTGTTGATGATACTGCCTTTGCCTTGTCTGAGCATCACGCGCCCAAACTCACGGCAGCAGTAAAAGACTGCATCGAGATTGATGCTGAGCACCCGGCGCCACTCTTCGTCGGTGCAATCCTCCGAAGGGACATTCACTGCGATCCCGGCGTTATTGAACGCGATGTCGATTCGGGAGTGTTTCTCCACGATTTGCTGAGCCAGTCTTGCCACCCCTTCGGACTTGGTGAGATCAACCTGAAAAAAATCTGCGCCCAGTTCATCGGCCACCTTGGTTCCAGATTCAGCGTTTATATCTGCAAGGACAACTTTCGCGCCGTTATCACGCAGAGCTCTGGCGGACTCCAGTCCAATCCCGCGAGCTCCGCCGGTGACCACGGCAACCCGGCCATCAAGAGGGGTAAGGGGGGAATAACTCATAGTCTGATCCAGTGATCGAGACGTGAATTATTTGCACAGATCCTCGCGTTGCAAAAAGGAAAATGTGTTCCGCTGGTAGGGTCGGTTTTCCAAACCGACCGATTCCGGCGGAATGGGCTGAATTGATTCCTTGCCACACGGGCGCATTGCCCGCCTTCGCACAAGGCTTCGGCGCGCCCGATCGAGAAGATCGAGGCAACGGCCTCGATTCGTCGTTAGGAAGGGCCGCGACCAAGCCTCCGGCGAGGTCGGGGAAACGCGCCCCTACCTACATCAACGCCGCCCCTGCCTCAGCCAGCGGACTGCGTTCACCTTTTGTCAGGCAGACGTGCGCCGTGATCGCCTGCCCTTTCAGACGATTTCGCGTGTGGACGAGACCATTTGATCTGCTGTCTACGTAAGGATTGTCGATCTGGGCGGGGTCACCGACCATAACAAGTTTCGAACCCTTCGACATCCGCGTCACTACGGCTTTTGCCTCAAGGGGAGTCAACTGTTGAGCCTCATCGAGAACGAAATAGCGATTGGGGATGGAACGTCCCCGGATGTAGCAAAGAGCTTCAATCTCGACGATTCGGTTTTCAATCAATTGCTCATAGGGTTTCAATTGTAAAGGAGCCCCGTTTGTGCCCGGCCCGGCGGCGTGTTCGCCCCGGTTATGTTTCCTTCCCCGGTCCGTAGGAGGATGCGAGGGGAGGAGCAGCTCGAACGCGTCGTAGATCGACTGAAGCCAAGGCTTCATTTTCTCGTCGAGCGTTCCGGGGAGGTAGCCGAGCGTGTCCCCCATGGCGACTACAGGGCGGCTGACGGTGATACCGAAGAAGACTTGCGACCAGAACAAGTGCAGACCAGCGGCGACGGCAAGCAACGTTTTTCCGGTGCCGGCCTGCCCGTAGCACGTTACCAGAGCAATCTCGGGATCAAGCAGCGCGTCGAGCAAGCATTGTTGCCCCAGGTTCAGGGGCTTCAAATGCACGCCCCGGGGGTTGAGCAACGCCGGCGGGAGATTCAGCCTGCGGCAGAGACCGGCTCCGATGTGCCGAGCCGGCATCAGTTTGTCTTCACCGGCCGAAAAAAAGACGTACTCGTTTGCGTGCAAACCCCGAGCGAGGTCTTCCTCCAGTTGAATCTCCCGGGTAGTGGCGAATCGCTGCAGAGCGTGTGGTTCGATCCCGAGGGTTCGCTGACCGTAGCCCTCGACATCGGTCAATTCGACTTTGTCGCTTTCGTAATCTTGTGCCTCCAAGCCTGCCGCCAGTGCCCTTAATTGCATGTTCAAGTCTTTTGTCACCAGGATGGTTCGCTCCGGGTGCCCGGACTTCAGGTACAGACAAAACGCCAGAATCCGGTTATCGGTCTGTTCCAGGTCACCAAACAGCCTTTGAAAGCGCCGCAACTCCTTGCCGCTTTCGACTGAAGAAAGGAATCCGTTCACGGCTATCCGAATCGTCCCGCCGCCGGGAGTCCTGGCGCCGCGGATGACCGTCCGGCTGTTCTGCTTGAAACAACCCGTCAGGAAGCGGTGAACTGTCCGCGCATTGGCGCCACGCTCGCTCTGCTCGTTCTTGAACCTGTCCAGCTCGGTCAGAACGTCAATTGGGATCCAGACATGATTATCGGCGAATCGATAAACTGAGTGCGGGTCGTGCAAAAGAACGTTGGTATCGAGGACATAGTTCTTAATCCGGGCGCTACGATCGCCTTTCGATTCTGCCTGACCCGCCTCTGCGCCGCCCGGTTCCTGGAACAATCCGGGCTGCTCTACCGGAAACATATCTCCAAGACGAGACACTAGCCTAGCAGCATGAGCAACGGCCGGTTTGACACGGTGCGCTTGACGTTCCCCGTGGGGCTGTCATCACGCCCATTCCTCCAGAGATGACTCTGCGCACGCGTTCACCGGTTTCAGGGTCATGAGTCAGCGGCGCGTCCTTCATACTCTGCCTAAGTTCGAATCGCCGAACTGGAACATCCGGAGAATCCGGCACCGTTTCATAGATATAGGTGGCCATGAATGATTGGGATACTATCGCTTGTGGAATGGCTCTGGCAAGACAAAGCGCACAACGAACCAGTTCAAAGCACCTTCGGTGCTTTCGGAAACCACCGGAAGCTTATGTTGACGCGCATTCCCGCCTGAGCATCACACGCTTTTCTCGGAAGAAGCTTCAGTTCCCACTACCCACTGCCTTCAGCCACCAGCGAGTCCCAACCAATAGAAAACGCCAGTCCTTAAAAAACTCCGGCGGCTTGCCCTCGATGGCGTGTCCGGCAAACTGGAAAATCCATCCAATAGTAAAGAGGGACAGCGGAATCTTCCAGAACCCGCGAACGAAGAGGGCGAGCAGGAAGAGCGGGAGCGAGACAGCAATCATCGGGATACCAAGCGTATGGAACGTTCGGTTCAGAGGGTGTTCATGACTCTGTTCATACTGATCCACCCATTCTTCCATTGGTCTGTCGCCGAAAATGATGTGGGATCCTTTCATGATTCACCAGAGGGGATTGGGTGACTCTAGCCGACACGAGGACAGTGACAAGGGATCGCGTTTAGCGATGCCATACGTCTTATATGTCGCATGGGTCCTATATGTCTCAGAACGCCAAACGCAGAACTCGGAACGCGAAACGCCAAGCGCCAAACGCGGAACTCGGAACTCGGAACGCCAAACGCAAAACGCCTACCCCTCACTCCCGAGAGCGGCCAGCGACATGATCTTCTCTTCGGTTGCCTCGCCCCGGTCCAACTCGCCTGTTAATTTTCCCCGGCACATCACCAGAACACGATCCGCCAGAGCCAGCACCTCGGGCAGATCGCTTGAAATGACCAGGATGGCCAGACCTTCCTGGGCCAGCTGATCCAGGAGCGAATAGAGTTCCGCCTTCGTGCCGATGTCGACACCCCGGGTGGGTTCGTCAACTATGAGTACTTTCGGTTGAACCGCGAGCCACTTGGCGACAAGGACCTTTTGCTGGTTGCCACCACTGAGAAGACTCGTGCGCTGGTTATGATCGGGTGTTCGAACGTTGAGCCGCCTGACGAATCGCTCGATAAGGGAGAACTCTGCCCGCCGGTCCACAAACTGGCCTTGCGCCAGGCGACGCAGCGAGGCCATCGAGATGTTTGTCCCGACACTCGAACCAAGAACGAGTCCCATCGTCTTGCGATCCTCGGGCACGAAGGCGATCCCTGCCCGCATGGCCTGCTCAGGCCGTTGGACATCAACTCTTTTCCCATTTAACCAGACTTCGCCGCAATCTGGTCGCGGCGATCCGAAGATGCCCAGGGCGGTTTCACTTCGCCCTGCGCCAACCAGTCCAGCCATCGCGACGATTTCTCCTTTGCGGAGATGGAAGCTCACATCTCCATATTGGCCTTCCCTGGTCAGTCCCCTGACCTCGAGCACGATTTCTCCCTTCTCGTCTGCCCTGTTCCGATGGAATCTCAGGAGTTCGCGCCCAACCATCAGACGGACCACTTCCGCTTCGGTCGTCGCGGCTACTTTCGTTGTCCGAACCTGCTTTCCGTCACGCAGTATCGTAAGCGTGTCGCAGAGCGTGAACACTTCGGCCAGACGATGGGTGATGTAGATGACCGTGACTCCGTGGGATTGTAGGTCGGAGATGACTCGGAAGAGAATTTCTGACTCGGATGCGGAAAGACTGGAAGTAGGTTCGTCCAGGATCAGGAGCCGGGGCTTACGGACCAAACTCTTGCAGATCTCGATCAGTTGCTGCTGTGCTACGGTCAGATGCCCGACGATTGTGCCGGGATCAAGGTGGATTCGCAGCCGATTCAAGATGAGTGAGCTCTGCTCTCGCAAGGTCTTGCGGTCCGTGAACAGGTTGGCCAGCCGGGGTTCAAGTCCGAGGAAGATATTTTCCGCAATCGTGAGGTTCGGAGCGAGATTCAATTCCTGGTAGACGATGGCGATGCCTTTGCTCTGGGCTTCTTTCGGGTTAGTGAACCGCACCGCAACATTATCGAACTCCAGCGAGCCGGTGTCGGGTTGCTGTGCGCCGGCGATGATCTGCATCAGTGTGCTTTTCCCGGCGCCGTTTTCCCCCAGGATGGCGTGGATGGTACCTCTCTCGACGTCGAAGCTGACATCGTTCAGGGCCTGAACCCCAGGGAAATGTTTGGAAATGCCCTGGATCCTGAGAATGGCTGACATCGCGTCTTTTTGTAGGGCGGCTGGGTCAGCCGCGGAGTGGGAACCGGCGAAGTCGCGACCGCCCTACAAGCACATCTATTTCAGGAACTGGTCAACGTTGCTGGAATCGACAACGTCCACACCAGTGTCCACGACCGGGGGAACGCTCTTTTTGTCGGCGAGGTCGTTCAGCATGTCGATGCTTTTTGCACCCATCGCATAAGGACGCTGGCCGATCAGGACATTGCAGTAGCCTGCCTTCAACAGTTTCAGTTGCTCGGTCAACGTGTCGAAAGAAACGACAACGAATTTATTATTCTTGATGTCGTCCGCGCGTTTGCCGATGGCTTTGATGTATGCCTCCGGTGCGAATTGTGGCCAGCCGCCGGAAAAGAAAAATCCATCCAGGTCCGGGTGGCGAGTCAAAACGTCCTGAATGATCTGGATCGCCTTGCTGGCGTCATCGTTGCAGGGAAAGGGCGAGCCAGGGACTTCAGTATAATTGCTGCCGTTCACAAACTCGCGAAACCCTTTGATCCGCTCGTTCAGATTCGCCGCTGACAGACCGCCGGTGATAATGGCGAACTTGCCCTTTGGCATAAGTTTCTTAAAGGCCTCTCCGCCCTTTTCACCCCCGACAAGATTGTTGGTTCCGACAAACGATATGCGATCGGCGTTCGGCGAGTCCGAGTCGAAGGTGATCATCGGGATGCCTTTCTTCCGGGCCGACGCAATCACTCCGATCACTGAATCAGCATCCATTGGGGCTACGGCGATGCCGGATACACCCTGGCTGACCAGGTCCTGAAGGATCTGGACCTGCTGGGGAGCGTCAGCGGTAGGCGGCCCTGTAAACTTGGCCTGCACACCAATCTTCTTCGCTTCGTCATTCATTCCCCGCTCTACATCGTTGTAAAAGGGGACACTGATCGACTTCGGCACAAGCGCGAATACCCGCGGCTGATCAGCTGCCTTGGCCAGCGTCAACGCGGCAATCGAGAGGCTTACGACTCCGGCCGCGATAGGGAACTTCATTGTCATCATGGAAGTGCAATTAGAAACTTGCTACGATGCCACATGCAACAGGCATATTCACAGACAATATGCCCCTCGGGGTTCAGGCCACAGGTTAGTTAAGTATTTGCGGAGCACAGCGACGGCCTCGCGATGAATTTGTGAGATCCGGGACACGGTCACTCCAAAGAGAGCGGCGATCTCCGAGAGCTTCATGTTTTCGTAATAGCACATCGCCAGAACTTTTTTCTGCATGTCCGGAAGTTGCGCCATGCGCTCAACCAGCAGCGAGATAATTTCTTTGCCCTCCAAGGCATCAGGAGCCAAGACGCAGCAATCGTCGGGAATGATCTCGTGCAGGGGGTGGTCTTCGCAGTCGGTCTTGTCCAAGGAAACAACCCTCACTGGTCTGACCTCTTCCATCAGACCCGCTAGTTCCTCTTTTGACATATTTAGTTCAAGACAAAGAGAATCCTGGCTATAGCCTGCGCCCTGTTCTTGTTGGAGCTTGCAGATCGCCATTCCAAGACGCCTGGCTTTGGTCCGGCTGCAGCGGGTAGGCGACATGATCACGCCACGAGAATCTATCACTCATTGCGTAAGAGGTTGCGAAAGTAGTCCACCGACACGGCCAGAATGATCACGGCGCCGACAAAAATACCCTGCCAGTACGGGTCAACGCCAAAAAGGAGTAATCCATTGCGCAAGACCTCAAGAATCATTGCGCCAATGACCGTCCCAAGGATCGTGCCTTCTCCGCCGGCGAGATTGGTCCCGCCTATGACGGTGGCGGCAATAACTGCCAGCTCTTCTCCGGTCCCGAGGTCGGCGGTGGCGCTGGACAAGTAGCTGACCTGAATCACCCCGGCAATACCGGCACAAACAGCTGATAGTACGTAAACGACGACTTTCAGCCGGTCGACGTTCAGTCCGGTCAACCGGGCTGTACGCTCATTGCCCCCAACAGCGTAGACATGGCGGCCCCAGACGGTGCGCGAAAGCAAGATCCAGAAGACCACCGCCATGATGACGAAGATAATGAATGGGTTCGGGATCCCTAGGATGTCTCCTCCGCCGATCCACAAAAATGCCTCCTGCTGCTGTCCATAAATCGAGATCGGGCGACCTCGGGTGATGATCAATGCCAGGCTGCGAGCAATCGAGAGGCTGGCCAGAGTTGGGACAAACGGCGACATGCGCAGGCGCGTGATACAGAACCCGTTGAGCAGCCCGACTGCGGCAGCTACAATCGGTCCCATGAGGACCGCAGCGATGAGCGGCCATCCACTGGTGAGAAGCGAAGCGGTCACGACGGCGCTCACTCCCCAGGTCGAACCTACCGAGAGGTCGATACCGCCGGTCAGGACGACCAGCGTCATCCCCAGGGCGACAATGCCGACAAAGGAAAAATTTCGAATAATATTGGTCAGGTTGCCAATTGCCCGGAACTGCGGGATAAAAATGGCCAGAACCAGGAGCATCAGTACCAATGCGCCAAGGATACCTGTTTCCCGTGGCAGCTTCAGTTTCGTGGAACGATCGGGGCGATGTTCTATAACAGGCGGTGGTGCCGCTGGTTCGGGGTTCATGTATTGACGCTCGGCAAGAAGGGGGCGTGATGGCTCTTAGCAGCATTTCGAGAGTTGCTCCAGAACGAACTCGGCCTGGCTTTCTCGGTGGCGTGAGAAAGGCGTCGCAGGTGGGGCGCCACTCAAAGCTCAGGAACACTTCGCTTCGTTGACTAGCCGTTTCTGTAGTCGCCGGGCTCGTCTGGGCCCTGTCAAAAGCAGCCAGACTCGACCGGCTGATCGGATCGCGGCTTTTTTCTGCTCGGTGAAGAAGACCTTGGCCATGGGCGTGCCGCTGGCCCGGCTGATCTTCGGACCGAGCGCGGACCTGAGGCTGATCTTGCTGCCCATCATGTTCTACCACCCGTTTCAGCTATTGGTGTGCGGATTGTTAGCGAACCGGTTCGGGCCAGAAGCAAAGTGATGGTGGGCCCGTCTCAGGGAATCGGCCGCCAATGATCTTTGACAGCTGGTCACATAGTCTTTGGCCATGCGCTGGTCTGGCCAGGCCGGTGGGTGCGGAATAGGCCGAAGAGTTGGCTGATCAGGGCTTGACACCTCTTCATGCTAATAGGCATTTATCCATAATGTGGAGGTATGTACAATAATATCATACGTGACTCCACAAATAGGAGCCTGACTGACTATCTCCGCCGCATTGTGATTGTCTGTCTGATCCCCGGTTACCAATCCTCAGGCCTCAACCCACCGGTGTCCTGACCCAGTAAAGGCGGCGGGCGCCGGACCTGCAACCTTTGGCCGTCAACTAACAGAGGTGAAGCCAGCATTTTTAAGAGTCCGGCGCTCGGATGTTGCAGCTCTTGAAGCATCCCCGAGCTTGCCAGGTGGGGATCAGAAAAAACCTGGGCCAGGCTGTTGACGGGACCGCATGGCACACCGGAGCCTTGAAGCGTTGCGATCAATTCAGCGGCCGGGTGTTTGCTCATCTCAATTTTCAAAGCCCGCACAAGTTCTTCGCGATTGGCTACTCGGCCGGGGTTGGTGCCGAAGCGGGGATCGCGAGCCAGGTCCTCACGATCTAATGCCCGGCAGAGAGCAACAAACTGCTGGTCGTTCCCGACCGCCACCGCGACCGGCTTGTCCGAGGCGTCGAAGGTCTGGTAGGGAACAATCGAAGGATGAGCGTTCCCCATGCGACCGGTATCCACCCCCGAGACAAGATACTCCTGGGCGCGATTCGCCAGCCAGGCAAGCTGGCATTCGAAAAGCGGCACTTCAATTGCAGCTCCCCGGCCGGTTACGGTTCGCCGGTAAAGCGCAGCCAGAATTGCGTTGCCAGCGAACAGGCCGCAAACGATATCTGCAACTGCCACTCCCGCTTTTGTCGGCTCGCCCTCCGGGTGACCCGTGATACCCATGAGGCCACCGCGCGCTTGAACCAGGAAGTCATACCCTGGCTGGTCCTGATCTTTACCTGGCCCAAAACCGGTGATCGAGCAATAGACAAGGCCCGGATTGAGCTGCTGCAAGCTTTCGTAATCCATTTCGAAACTGCGTAGGGTACCCCGACGGAAATTCTCGACCAGGACGTCCGCTCTGGCGGCAAACTGCCTGATCCGCTCAAGGTCTTCTTTTTTCCTCAAGTCAGCCGTGATGGAGCGCTTGTTCCGATTTGTGGAAAGGAAATAGGCCGACTCACCGCCGGCAAATGGCGGTCCCCAGTGACGGGTGTCGTCACCGCGCTCTGGGTGTTCCACCTTGATGACGTCAGCCCCCAGGTCCGCCAGGACCATGCTGGCATAGGGACCAGCGAGCACCCGTGAAAGGTCAAGGATTCTAACTCCGTTCAGGGGCAGCATCGGGGGAGGGGTTGTGAGAGGTGGCACCCGTTTCTGGTTTCTCGTTTGCGGGTGCGGTCAGGACATGGGTAACACTAAATATCGATCGAGGTTACGTTTTAGTCTCATTTGAAGTTGTAGTGGCCCGGCAAAATCAGCCTTGTTTTGCGTTTGAGCGCTGGAGCGAGGAGCGAGCGAAGAGCGGCCACCGCCCGAAAGTGTTACCGATGTCCTGACCGCACCAGATTCCGAAACACGAGAAACGAGACACCAGAAACGAGAAACGAGGAACGGGTGCCTCCTCATCCATTCAGCGCCCGATAGCCGAGAGCGTGCTCGGCTTGCATCATTTTGTGAATCTGGGTCGTGCCCTCGTAAATGATGGGCGCCCGGGCATTCCGGAAATAGCGGCCAATCGGCGACTCGTCATCCGAGAACCCTTTGTTGCCATGGATCTGTAAGGCATCGTTGGTCGCCGCGAACGCGGTCTCCGTGGCGTGCCATTTAGCCAATGACACTTCGCGAGTATCCCGTTTGCCCTGGTTTTTGAGCCAGGCGTCCTGCAGCACAAGAAGCCGGCTCGTTTCCAGGCCCAGGACCATCTTGGCGATCATGTCTTGTACAAATTGGTAGCGCCCAATCTCTTTGCCGAAGGTCTGCCGCTTGTTCGCGTAGCTAATGGAATACTCCAGGCAGGCCCGGATCGTGCCGATTGCGCCGGCAGCCACGGTAAAGCGTCCCATATCCAGCGCGTACATCGCTATCTTGAAACCATCACCCTCACTGCCAACGAGATTTTCCGCGGGTACACGGACATTTTTCAGAAAGATCTCACCGGTAGAACTCGACCAGAGCCCAAGTTTGTTCTTGATCTCGCTGGTGGACACTCCCTCCGTTCCACGCTCGACGATGAACGCGCTGATCCCATGGTGCCCGGCTTCCGGATTCGACTTGGCAAACACCAGCGTGTGCGCGGCCATGGTCGCGTAACCGATCCAGCGTTTATGCCCGTTGAGAACATACGATCCATCGGAGTCTCGTTGGGCGGTGGAACACATTGCCGCAACGTCGCTCCCGGCGTCCGGCTCAGTCAGCCCAAAGGCGGCCAGGGCAGTCCCTTGCGCCTGTGGCACGAGATACCGGCGCTTCTGCGCTTCTGTACAAAATTTTAGCAGAGTCATCGAGTTCAGAGCCAGATGCACCGACAACAGTGTCCGGAACGCTGCATCGCCCCGCTCGAGTTCTTCGGCGATGATGGCCAGGGCGACAAAGTCCAGGCCAAGCCCACTGTACTTTCTGGGAATTGTAGCTCCGAGCCAGCCTAGCTCTGCTATACCGCGAATGATATTCTCATCGACCCTGTGGCTGAGATCGTTTTCCTGAGCAACCGGAAGAATGCGTTCCGCGACAAAGCGACGCACCGTTTGCTGTAACTGAATCTGTTCGGCAGTAAGACTAAGATCTATCATCGCGCGACCTGTTTTGACGAATTCAAGATACACCGTCCCACGTCAAATAAACGCGAACGCTTGTCACTATGGGGCAGGCGCGCATAAGCTGCCTTCGTGCGAGCGCTTATCTTCGATCTGGATGGGACTCTGGTCGACACGGTCTATGCGCACGTGTTCGCCTGGCAACGAGCGTTGTCTGAGTCAGGTATGGCGATTGACGGTTGGCGAATTCATCGGCGGATTGGGATGAGTGGGGGACTGTTTACTCGTGCAGTCGGCCGGGAAATCGGGCGCGAATTGACGCCAAAGGAGGCTCAGGCCATCCAGCGACGGCACGGCGAACTCTTTCTGGAGCTCCTGACCGAGCGTCGTCCTTTACCCGGGGCGGTTGAGCTCTTGCAGTTTCTACGCAAAACAGGGATTCCGCACGGAATCGCGACGTCTGGCCGCCGGCCGGACATCGATCGATCCTTGGCGGCACTCGGTGTCGGTCCGGAGCTGGTCGTAATCGAACGCGGGGACGTTCCCCGAGCTAAGCCAGAGCCGGATCTCTTTCTTGCCTGTCAAAAGAAGCTGGGCGTCTTGCCCGAGGAGTGCTACGTCGTCGGCGATGCCGTTTGGGATTTGCTGGCAGCGCGCCGTGCCGGAATGCTGTCAGTCGGACTCTTGAGCGGCGGATACGGCGAGGACGAACTCGGCCGGGCAGGTGCTCTTCGGGTCTACCGCGACGCAGCGGAACTGTACCGGTCTCTGGATGAGTTAGGGATTTTGCCCTGATTCCCGACCAATCAGAGTTTCGAGTTTACAGTTTCGCGTTTCGTGTATCGAGTTTCCTGAGTTCTGACGTCATTGCTTGACTCAAAACCCGAAACCCGAAACTCGAAACCTCGTCACCCTCATCACCCGATCGGGTAATCCAGCCTGGATTCTTTTGCATTGCTTTATGGAAGACCCGCTTAATACTATCCCCTGGTGTTTCTACATGCGCATGGTCAACCTTGGCTGACGGACCTGAGCGATCTTTGGCGATGCAATCTGCACCGGAAGTAAGTGCCTGGGCCCACGAGGTCGCCACGCGGTTGAAGATGCTGCAAATTAGCTTCGCCGACGATCCTCCCGAAGCACGCCAGGGCTACCTGGTCGAGGAAATCGCGCGCTCCCTCAAAGACATCGTGGAAAACCGGCGCCCGGAATATCTCGCCGGGCTCCGAGAGCTTTTCCCGACGGCAGAGCGCGTCGAGGTAACGAAGCCGGTTCCGAGCCCTGAGCCCGGCGAAACGCAGGAATGGAGTCCGCAAGAACTGGCCGAGGAATTGATCGGCCGTGCTTCCGACCTGAACAGGGAGTTGAAGACGGTGCTGGCCGAGAAGCTGCGGGAAGCCGGCTTATCTGTTGAGCGGACCAAAAATGTAGAACTGCCTCCGGAGCTGCTCGGAAAACTTGGATTGACGCCAGACCAGACCCTGGATGAGCAACGCCTTGGGCGGCTTCTGGCGGCATTGCTTGACCTGGTGGCCACCCAGGATTCCCTGGTTTGGAAC
>Ga0306920_100008779_pt1 | contig 13440 bp, 14 predicted proteins | sample flu12Cox44000170_FD_204666 | JGI IMG/M metagenome (GOLD analysis project Ga0306920, IMG submission 204666) | Lab enrichment of tropical soil microbial communities from Luquillo Experimental Forest, Puerto Rico - flux4day.12C.oxic.44.000.170 (v2)... | ecosystem: Environmental > Terrestrial >... | reverse complement strand
CCACCGGCCAGATGCGCGACGGTATGGCTGTCACATCACCTGCTGAAGGAGATTGCGATGGCAATGACCATACGCGAGGCGTTCCAGAAGGGCACGGACACCTTCAATGCCCACGACATCGACGGGTTCACCAGCGTGCTCGCCGACGATGTCGTCTACCGGGCGCCGGGCGGGATGAGCGGCCAGGGGCCGGCGGCCTGCGCGCGGTTCTTCGCCGGCTGGTGGGATGCCTTCCCCGACGCCCACGTCGACGTCCACGCCGTGCACATCGTCGGCGACATCGCCGTCGAGGAGGGCACCTTCACCGGAACCCACCACGGCACCTTGCACAGCCCGGCCGGCGACATCGCCGCCACCGGCCGCCCCGTCGCGGTGCACTACATCCACGTGCTCCGCTACCGCGACGGCAAGCACGTCTCGTTCAACCTGCTGTTCGACCGGCTGCAGATGCTCGAACAGCTCGGCCTCATCCCGGCCCCGGCCCCAACAAGCTGAGGACGCGGGCGGCATCCCGGCCCACGGCAACCAGCGCTCGGAATGGGGCGCCGGATGCCGCTTCGACTTCGAAAACCCCGACTACCGGTAACCAGTCACCGGCTGTGGCCGGGTCCGGGCAGGTGCGCCGGTGTCCTGCGGACAGGCGCCACCATCCGTTCGGAGTAAAAGACGATTTCCCGAACGTACCGTGGCGTCTCTGCCCCGCCTACTCGTATTGCATCGCAGGGATGTCCTCCCCGCTGCCGCGCCCGCCCGGCGTCATGTCAAGGACATGCCAGATCGGCCAGATCAAGTCGACGTGGCGTGGATCTTCGCCTTCGTCCCGGGGCGCGAACATCAGCTCGGTCGCCCACCGGTGCCGGAACCCGCCGCCGTCGCGCGTGAACACGTTCAGGATCGGGGCCTGCTCGCCATCCGGTGTTTCCGCATGGTAGTCGCGGTTGTAGGTGTTGTTCCGCGAGGACAGCAGCCGCAGGCGGCGCCAGCCGCGCTCATCGGCGAAGGCGCGGATCCGGGCCGGATCTGACTTCGCGACCACGGCGAAGCTGACCCGCTGGGCGAGGTGCGGAGCAGCGCCATCGAGCGAGTCGAGGATCGAGGTACACGATGGGCACGGTGTCTCGGCGAGCGGCAGCCGCGCCGTCTCGCCCGCCACGGGACCCGGCCTGGTGTCCCCTGACCAGCGCGGGAACATGAAGCTGTAGATGACGAGCGTGTCCTTGCCCGGCGCGAACAGCTCCGAGAACCGCACCTGGCCGCCCCCGGCGGCAGCCTCCTCGAAGACGTAGTCATCCGGGACAGCACCGCCCGGCGGAAGCGCGCGCCGCTGCGCGGCGACTCGCTCGAGCGCCCGCCGCAGCTCGATCTCCGCCTCAAGTAGCTGGTTGCGCGCGAGCCGGTAGTCGCCTGACTCGCCCGGGAACTGGATGGCCGGGTCTACGGACACGCTGCCCAGTCTAATCCGCGCCCGGCCGGCCGGTCAGCGGTTATCCCGGCCCGGGTCACCGGCGGCGAGCGCATGCCAGGTCCCTCGCTCCGGATCGTATTCCTCCCGCTCGAACAGGAGCATGTCATCGCCCAGCAGGATCAGCGAGTAGGGGGCGGGACCTGAGCCGCGGACGTGGCCATGGTTGTGCACGTCCCGGGGCGGGACCAGGGTCGCCGCGTCGCCACGGACGAGGGCGCGCTCGTCCGCAAGGCGCAGCTCGGCCCGGCCGCCGGCCTGGCGGAGCGCGTCCCATCGCTGATGGGTCTCCACCCCGCGGACCGGGGCGATGCCGACCCAGCAACGATGCGAGTGGGTGTAGCCCATCACTCCCTCCGGACGGTGCACGAGGACCAGCCGGGGACCTCGTTCGGGCCTGATCAGCCACCGGTTGCCGGGCGAGCCGGACGGGAGCTGCGCGATCAGCGGTTCGAAGAACTCCTCGTCGGCGGCGAGTTCCACCAGGACCTGCCCCACCTGGTCCATGTCGAGGACTTCGGCCGAGCGGACTTCATCGAGCCGGTCCGCGAAGCGGCGCAGCGGCCCGGGCAGGGCGCCGGTCCCCGGCTGCTCGCCGGCACTCACTTCGCTGCGCGGAACTGGGTCATCGGACGGCATGGCTGACCTCCACAAAACACTTGCCGCTCTGGCCAGGCTCTGTTCTCCGAGTATTCCGCGCGCGAGGCACGCGGGCATCCCCCGACCAAGGCGGCGGCGCCTCCGGCGACGTGCGGGCTGATGATCGTTGCCGGGGAGTGCCACAGGGGGTGGCCTCCAGCGCCACTATTCCAGGCCGGACCCCCTGGCCGAGAATGAGCCGGGCTACCGAATATGAGATTAGGCTGCCAGGCCCGGAGCTGACTGATATATGGTCTGGTCTGCGCTCAGAACTGGCCATAATTTTGACCGGTCTGTAAAATGGCTTCCATGGAGACCATACCCATTACCGAAGCGAAGGCACGGATCGCCGAACTCGCCGACCGGGTAGCCCGCGAGCATGACCACTTCACCATCACCCGCAACGGCCGCGCCGACGTCATGCTGATCTCGGTGGCGGAGTACGAGTCCCTGCAGGAGACACTCGACATCCTCAGCGACGAGGAGACTCTCGCGGACCTGCGGCAGTCCCGGGAGGACTTCGCGGCAGGCGACACCTACACCGCCGGGCAGGTCCGCGCCGAACTGGAGCAGCGCCGGCGCCGTGACGGACGATGACCGAGACCGACCCGGCAGAACGCGAGCCATACACGGTGGCCCTGTCCGGGCAGGCGCGCCGCAACGTGCGGGAGAACCTGCCGCTTGAGGTGGCCCTTGCCGCCATGGAAACGATCGAGGGGTCGATCGCCGTGAATCCGTACCGGGCAGGCAAGCCGCTGGAAGAGCCGTTTGACGGCTATTACTCGGCCCGGCGCGGAACATACCGCATCATCTACAGGATCGACGAAGCCAAGCACCACGTGGAAATTCACTCCATCCGCCACCGCCGCGATGCTTACCGGACATGACAGCAGCACCGCCTGAGGCTTAGCTGCCTGGTGTGATCAGGCCGGACTCATAGGCCAGGACGACGGCCTGGACGCGGTCGCGGAGGTCGAGCTTGGCCAGGATGCGCCCGACGTGGACCTTGACAGTTCCTTCGGACAGGTGCAGGTCGTCAGCGATCTCACGGTTGGACCGCCCGGCGGCGAGCTGGACGAAGACGGTTTGTTCCCGGTCGGTGAGCTTGCTGAGCAGGATATCCCGGTCCTGTCGCCGGCCGGGATCGGGTATCAGGGGGACGAACTTGTCGATGAGCCGGCGGGTCGTCGTGGGGGCGAGCACGGCGTCGCCGCCGGCGACGGTGCGGATAGCGGTGAGCAGCTCGGCAGGTGGCGCGTCCTTGAGGAGAAACCCGCTGGCGCCGGCCTTGAGCCCGGCGAAGACGTACTCGTCCAGGTCGAAGGTGGTAAGGATCAGGACCTTGGTCGCCGGGCCGGCGGCGGTGATCTGGGCGGTCGCGGCTATCCCGTCCGTGCCCGGCATCCGGACGTCCATCAGCACCACGTCAGGGTGCAGGGCTGATGTCATGCTCACCCCGGCCGCCCCGTCCCCGGCTTCACCGACCACCTCGATATCCGGCTCTGCCTCGAGGATCAGCCGGAATCCCATCCTGAGCAGGGACTGGTCGTCGACTAGCAGTACCCGGATCACGGGGCGTCGCCGCCGTCCAGGCGCAGCCGGGCGGAGACTTGCCAGCCCCCCGGCTGGCGGGGGCCGGCCCGCACGTCGCCGCCGTAGGCGTGGACTCGTTCCCGCATGCCGAGCAGGCCGCCGCCGACGCCTGCGGCCGCCGGGGCGGTGGCACCCGCACCGTCATCGTCGATGTCGACCAGCAGTTCGCCGGGGAGGTAGCGCAGGCGCACCGAGGCGCGGGCGCCGTCCCCGCCGTGCTTGAGGGTGTTGGTGAGGGCCTCCTGCACCAGCCGGTAGACCGTCAGCTGCACGCCGGCGGGCACGTCCGGTGCCTGTCCCTGGATCTCCAGCGTGGTGTCCAGTCCCGCGGACCGGACTTGTTCGATGAGCCTGTCGAGCTGGGTGAGATCGGGAACGGGCTCCAGGGTGCCGGCGGGCTCCTGGCCAGTGTCCTGGCCGGGGCGCTGTCGCAGCACGCCGAGGAGCCGGCGGGTATCGGCCAGCGCGCGCCGCCCGGTGTCCGCAACGCTGCGCATGACGTCGTTGGCGCGCTCCGGTGAGCTGGCCGACGCGGCGATCGCCGCCTCGCTCAACGTGATCATGACGGTGAGGTGGTGGGCGACGATGTCGTGCATCTCGCGGGCGATCCGGGCGCGCTCGGCCGCGACGGCGAGCGCCGCTTGCTGGTCGCGCTCGCGTTCCAGCCGATCAGCGCGGTCGCGCAGTTCGGCGAGGTAGGCGCGGCGAGTACCGGTGTACAGGCCCAGACCTAGGGCGGCGGCTATCATGCCGGACAGGAAGATCGCGTTAGTCCACCAGCCGCCGCCGGCGAACAGGAGCAGCCCGGTGAGCAGGGCGAGCTCGAGCACGCCGGCGCAGGCCAGCGCGTCGCGGCGCGACTGCAGCCTCGCCACCGTGTACAGGGCGATGAGCAGCGCCGGCACGGCGATCAGGTGCCTGTCCCACAAGATCGCCGGGATCTGGGTGGCCAGGATCCAGCCGAACACCGGGATGGGCCAGATCCGGCGGACCACCAGCGGCGCTACTACCAGGGCCAGTACGACGAGTGCCGCCACTCCTGGTGCCCTGTGGGGGGGTTCCCTGAACAGATTGGGCAGCGCCAGCGCCATGGCCAGCAGGGTGACCAGCACGTCGAATACCCAGCTGCGCACCGGGCGGTTCGCTGGGTATTCGAGTGGCCGCAGAAGCCTCATGCTAGGAATTGTCCCCCTCGCTCAGGCGTCCGATCGCCGTAGCCGCCAGGCCGCCGCGGCAATGAGGACCGCGGCGTACCCGCACAGCAGCGCGAACCCGGTCCACGGCGCGAGCGCGTTCGGCACGCTCTGCGCCCCGCCCCACAGGGCCGCCGCCGCGTTCGAGGGCAGGTAGGGGGTCAGGTGGCTGCTCACCGAGTAGGGCAGCAGGTTGACCAGCGGGGGGATGACGAAGAACACGCTCGCGAAGGTGGCTATCCCGGCCGCGGTGTTGCGGAACAGCGCGCCCAGGGTGACGCCGATCATGCCCGCCACGGTGATGTACAGGGCGGCGCCGATGACCGACCGGAGGGCGCCGGATGCGGTGATGGACACCCCAATGTGCTGGCTGTTCAGCAGCACCTGGCCGAGGAAGAAGGAGATGAAGCTGGCGATGAGCGAGACCGGGAAGATCACGCCGGCGAAGACGGCCAGCTTGCCCCACAAGACCGGCAGGCGGCGCGGCACGGCGGTCAGCGACGAGCGGATCATGCCGGTGCCGTATTCACCGCCCGTCACCAGCACGCCGAGGACGCCGAACGCGACGACGGCGAACATCACGCCGCTCAGGCTGGTCATGACGGGGTTGAAGACGGCCCGCTCGATCGCGCTGAACGTGGGGTACTGGCTGGCGGCCACCGCCGAGAAGATGGCGCCGAGGCCGATCATCAGCACGACGGCGGTCAGCAGCGTGTAGATGGTGGACCGCAGGGAGCGGAACTTGGTGAGCTCCGAGCGCAGCACCCGGCCCTGGGTCACCTTGAGCGCGGGCCTGGCTACGACGGGAGCCACGACGGTGGGGGTGCGGACGGCGCTCATCGGGCTGCCACCGCCTCGCGGGCCTCGTGCGAGCGGAAGTCAACGGAATCGTCGGTGAGCTGCATGAATGCCTCCTCCAGCGAAGCTTGCGTGGTGGTGAGTTCGAAGACGGGCAGGCGGGCCTGCCAGGCGGTGGTGCCGATCTGTTCGGCGGTCAATCCCTGCACGTGCAGAACGCCGGACTGCTCGCTGCTCACGGTGATGTCCGGGCCGAGCAGCAGCTCGCGCAGCTGGGCCGCCTGCGGGGTGCGCACGGTGACGGCTGCGCCCCCGGCGCGGGCCACGAATTCCTCGACCGTGGTGTCGGCGATGAGCCGCCCCCGGCCGACGACGACGAGCCGGGTCGCGGTCTGCGCCATCTCACTCATCAGGTGCGAGGACACGAACACGGTACGGCCTTCGGCGGCCAGGCCCTTGAGCAGGTTCCGGATCCACAGCACCCCCTCGGGGTCCAGCCCGTTGACCGGCTCGTCCAGGACTAGGACGCCAGGATCGCCCAGCAGCGCCGAGGCGATGCCGAGGCGCTGGCCCATCCCGAGGGAGAACCCGCCGACCCGTTTGCCGGCCACATCATCCAGGCCGGCCATGCCGATCACCTCATCGACCCGGCGCCGGCTGACGCCGTTGGTCTGCGCCAGCGCCAGCAGGTGATTGCGGGCCGACCGGCCGGTGTGCACCGCCTTGGCCTCCAGCAAGATACCCAGCTCGGCCATCGGGGCAGACGCGGCACGGTAGTCCTTGCCGTTGACCCGGACCCGGCCGGCGGTGGGCTCGTCCAGGCCGGCGATCATCCGCATCGTGGTCGATTTGCCGGCCCCGTTCGGGCCGAGAAAGCCAGTCACGATACCGGGCCGGACAACAAAGTCCAGGCCGTCGACCGCAAGCTTCTCCCCGTATCGCTTGCTGATGTTCTCTACCTCGATCATCGAATGTTCCTCTCATCGGTGGTGTCCTGGCACCATCAACGCTAGGAAATGGCCGCCCAGCGGGGGATCGGCCGAGCGGCCACAACTTCGGGCCGCCATGTACGCCGCAAGGCATATCCGCCACCGCCCCGGAGGCTGACGGATGTACGCCTCCGGAGTGGTGGCCCCATACTGCGTTCGCCTTTTATCCCGAACGGACCCGCCTAGCTCTCCAGCGCAAAGGGATGCGAACGCGACTCAGCGCAACGCCCTGCCCAAGGCCAGGCGTGCGTGCCGTTGCGGGCGTGTGCCTGTTAACGGCGGCGGTAGGCGGTGGAGCGGTGCTGGATGTCCTGCACGATAACCGCGTGCTTTGATTCGTCGATCCGGTACAGCACGCCCCATTCGCTGCCGAGCCGGGCGCTGTGAAACCCGGCCAATGTGTCCCGTAGCGGCCTGCCGATGATACGGCGCCGCCAGGAGTGGTCCGGTGATGAATTCGACAGCCGCGGCGGCCACATCCTCCGGGGGCAGCTCAGAGATCGCGCGCCGGGCAGGGCGGGTGTCGTCAAGCGTTTGGCACCGAGGGTATGCGACCGGCTACGCTGACGACATGGCAGCACGGCCCGCCCGGCGCCGGACCGGGCGCACGCCGGTCGCCTTCATCGCCCTGCTCACGGCCTGCTGCCTGATCGCGCTGGCAGCGCTCGTCGCGTTCGTGCGCGGCGGGCCGGTCCCGGCGCTGACCGGGCTGTTCCTCGCCCTGCTACCGGTCCCGCTGGTCCTGGTGGCCATCATGTACCTGGACCGGCTCGGACCGCAGCCAAGGGGGCTGCTCGCAGCCATGTTCGGAACGGGCGCCGGGATAGCCGCGATCACCGCGCTCGCCGGGCGCGCGGCGCACACCGGCGTGATCACGAGCCCCGAACTGGGACCGCACGCCGGCCGTGCCGTCGCGGTCACGCTCAGCGCCGCCGTCGGCGGCGCGATCGTCGCCGAGACGCTGAAGGCCGGCGTCATGGTGGCGCTGCTGTCCACGCGGCGCGCCGGGATCGACGGCGCGCACGGCGGCGTGGTGTACGCATCGATGCTCGGGCTCGGATTCGCGCTGATCGCCAACGTCTACGCCTACGATCAGGCCGAACGGCATGGCGTCAGCGCGCTGGCCGCCACGTTCGTGCGCCGGGGCCTGTTCGGCCCGCTGTGGGAGCCGCTCACCGCCATGATCGGGCTCGGCGTCGCGTACGCGGCTTCACGCCCGGGATCGGAGCGGTACTGGGCGATCGGCGCCGGCTGGCTGGCCGCGGTCGCGCTCGACACGCTGTGGAGCGACGCGGTGACCGCGAGCCCGAGCCGCCTGGCCGTCACCTACCTGATCCTGGTCGCCGCTCTCGTGGTGGTGGTCATCCTCGTGGTCGCCGACAGGCGGCGTATCGTCAGGATGGTCGCGCAGTTCCTGCCCGACTACAAAGACCCGGCCGTGGTGACCGCCGCCGACATCACGATGCTCGCGAGCCTGCAGCGGCGCCGCCTGGGCAGGCAGTGGGCCCGGCTGCACCTGGGGGCCGCGGGGAGACGGGCGATGACGGACTACCAGCTCGCCGCGACCGAGCTCGCGGTGGCTTGCAACCGCAACCGCCTAGGCCGGATGACCGCTGACGCGTTCGCCCGGCACCGCGACCGCTCGGTTGACCTGATGCGGGCAGCGGCTGAGGCGGTGAGCACCGGCGGCCCCCTGGTTCCCCCGCCCTGGATTTCCCTGAACGACCAGTCCGTCTTCTTCCCGTCGCGCCCGGGTTAGGTAAGCCAGTTCGGGCGCACCAGGCCCGTTTCGTAGGCCAGGACGACAAGCTGCGCCCGGTCCCGGACGCCGAGCTTGGTCATCGCGTGGCTCACGTGGGTGCGCACGGTGGCCGGGCTCATGTACAGCTTCTTGGCGATCTCGTCGTTGGTGAGGCCGTCGGCGACGAGTGCCATCACCTCGCGCTCTCGCTGGGTGATCGCATCGAGTTCGGCCGCCGGCGGGGGTTCCTTGGCCCGGGTGGCGAACTCGGCGACAAGCCTTCTGGTCATGCTGGGTGAGATGAGCGAGTCACCGTTCGCCACTACCCGAACCGCCGTCGCGAGGTCGGCCGGCTCGGTGTCCTTCAGGAGAAAGCCGCTCGCGCCGAAGCGCAGCGCGTCGAAGAGGTACTCGTCGAGCCCGAACGTGGTGAGTATGACGATGTGCACGTCAGCGAGTTCCGGGTCGGCGGCGATCCGGCGGGTGGCTTCAAGCCCGTCGAGTCCCGGCATGCGGATGTCCATGAGGATCACGTCGGGCCGGAGCTTCCTGGCCAGGTCCACGGCTTCGGCCCCATCGGGCGCCTCACCGACGACCTCGATGTCGTCGCGGGCGTCGAGCAGCGCCTTGAAACCGGCGCGGACCAGGCTCTGGTCATCGGCGAGCAGGACGCGGATCATGGCGCCGGCCTGACCGGAAGCCATGCGCTGACCCGGAACCCGCCGCCCTGCCGGAATCCGGCGGACAGGTATCCCCCGAGGGCGGTGGCACGTTCGCGCATGCCGGTGATCCCGCTCCCTGTCCCGATCGCGGAAGCCCCAGGGGAAGGGGCCGGCCCGTCGTCGTCGATCTCGACGTGCACGTCCGCGTCGTCGTAGGTCACCCGCACCGTGACCCGGGCCCGCCCGGCGTGGCGGGCGACGTTGGTCAGCGACTCCTGGATGATGCGGTATGCGGCCAGATGCACCGCGGCGGGCAACGGCGGCGCCTTTCCGGCGACCTCGACGTCGACGCTCAGGCCGGCGGCCCTGGTGAGCTCGATGAGCTCGGGGAGGCGGTCGAGCCCGGGGGCGGGCGAGCGGGGGGCGGCTGCGTCGTCATCTTGGCGCACCGCCGTCAGCATGGCGCGCAGCTCTTCGAGGGCTTCTTTTGACGCCGACTTGATCGCGCTTAGCGCCGCGCGCGCCTGTTCGGGCTGGCTGTCCATGAGGTCAAGCCCCATGCTGGCCTGGACGTTGATGAGTGAGATGTTGTGGCCGATCACGTCGTGCAGGTCCCTGGCAATACGCAGCCGCTCCTCGCTCTGGTGGCGGCGCTGGTCGATCTGACGGCTAGCTCTGGTCGCGGCCACTCGCTCGGCCCGGATCCGGATCGCCTCGGCCGCTATCACCAGCGCCAGCAGCCACCCCGCGAGCAGCAGCGCGTCGTTGGGCGGCGGGGTCGGGTAATCGAATATGAGCGGGAAGAGCCAGATCGCCGCGAAGTCGATTGCCAGCGCCAGCCAGGCCGAGTAGCGCTTCCCGGCGGTGGCCGCCACGAAGAACGCGATGATGAAGCTGACATGAGCCCAGCCAGAGCCCGACGACCACGGGAGCACCGCGGCGAGGTTCACCCACAGCACCGGCACCGGATGCCGGCGCCGCGCGACCAACGCCACCGGGCCGACCACGAGCAGGACCCAGTCCAGCGCCCCGAGGGGATGCGGCGGATGGAACAGGTTGAAGGTCCGGCCGGCGACCGCCTGTCCTATCAGCTGCACCGCGAGCACCACCAGTGGCAGCGCGAGATCGCGGCGGAAGCTCAGCGTCCGCGGCCACGACGGCGCGCGGGACGCCAATCCAGCTAGAGCGGCGCCAGGGTCTCTCATGTCGGTTCAAGCGTAACGAGCCATCTGGCCAGGCGCATCGCGCGATTCGCGCATCCGCGACTGCACGTTCTGCGTACCTCCTGCCGCTTCGCTACGCAGGCTGACGTAGCCGAAAAGCCGATGCTCGCCCGACGAAATCTCTGGCCCCAATCGCCCACGATTGCGGTAAAGCACGGGTCCATGACGCAGACACCCAGAAAGGACAAGGCGATGGCTCGTTTCGCCCGCTGGTGCTTCGTTCATCGAAAGGCCGTTGTGGCCGCCTGGCTGATAGCCCTGATCGGTTTGTTCGCGATCGGGCAGGCGGTCAAAGCGACCTACAACAACAACGAGTCGTTGCCGGGCACCGACTCGACGACCGCCGAGCAGGTACTGACAACCCACTTCCCGGCCCAAGCAGGCGACAGCGACCAGATCGTCGTGCAGGCCAAGCACGGGACGCTGCGCTCGCCGGCCGCCCAGACCGCGGTCACCGCCATGCTCGCCCGGGTCGCCCATCTTCCCCACGTGGTCTCGGTGACCTCTCCCTACGCCGCGGGAGGCCAGCTCAGCAAGGACGGCACGATCGGCCTGGCCACGGTGAACCTCGACGCCCAGGCTCAGAACATCCCGAACTCGGCCGTCAGCACGCTGATCTCCACCGCCAAGTCCGCCGACAGCTCGCTGCTGAACGTCCAGCTCGGCGGCGCGGCGATCGAGAACGTCGCGGGGGACAGCGCAAGTTACAACAGCGTGTACCTGGGGATCGTGCTCGCGCTGGTCGTCTTGTTCTTCGCGTTCCGGCGCAAGGTGCTGGCCGCTCTGCTGCCGCTTATCTCGGCGCTGGTGGCGATCGGGGCAGGCTATTCGCTCATCACCATCCTCACGCACGGCATCGCGATCGCGAGCTGGGTGCCATACGTCGCCATCATCGTGTCGCTCGGCGTGGGGGTGGACTACGCGCTGTTCATCGTCAGCCGGCACCGCAACGGGCTGCTCGCCGGGCAGACGCCCGAGGACGCCGCCGTCACCGCGCTCAACACCTCCGGCCGCGCCGTGCTGCTGGCCGGGCTGACCGTGTGCGTCGCGCTGCTCGGGCTGTTCGCCCTACAGGTCAGTTCCCTGTACGGGGTGGCCGTGAGCGTCTCTCTGGTGGTCGGGCTGACCATGGCGGCGTCGCTGACCCTGTTGCCGGCCATGCTGGGTTTCCTCGGCCTGAAGGTGCTGCGCCGCGCCGAGCGCACGATGCTCGCCCAGCGGGGGCGCCAGGTCGAGCAGGTCGGCGGCTTCTGGCTGCGCTGGGCCGAAGGGCTCGGCCGCAGGCCGCTGATCCCAGCCATCCTCGCACTGGCGGTGATCGTCATCCTCGCCATCCCGGCCCTAAGCATGCGCTCCGGGCTGGTTGACGCAAGCACCGACCAGGCGTCATCGACCGCCTACCAGGCCTACCAGCTGGAGGCGAAGGGGTTCGGCCCCGGCTTCAACGGACCCCTGTTGCTGGTCGGCCAGGTCAACAGCCCCGCCGACCAGGCACGCTTCGCGGCGTTCGCCGCCGCTGCCCGCAGCCAGCCGGGCGTGGCCGGGGTCACTGCGCCGCGGCTCAGCCCGGACGGCAAGGCCGAGGTCGCCGAGGTGTTCCCGACCACAGGACCGCAGGACGCCGCGACCACCAGCACGCTTGACCGGCTGCGGGCCGGCGTTCCCCAGGCGGAGGCGGGCAGCACGCTGGCGATCCACATCGGCGGCGACACGGCAGCCAACTCGGACTATTCCCGGGTACTGAGCTCCAAGCTGCCCCAGTTCCTGGCCGTGGTCGTCGGACTGTCCTTCCTGCTGCTGCTCGTCGTCTTCCGCAGCCTGCTCGTCCCGCTGGTGGCATCGATCCTGAACCTGCTGTCCTTCGGGGTCGCGCTGGGCGTGATGACCGCCGCGTTCCAGTTCGGCTGGGGCAAGTCGCTGCTCGGGTTCGGCGCGGCAGCGCCGATCGAGGCGTGGATCCCGGCGCTGATGTTCGCCGTCCTGTTCGGCCTGTCCACCGACTACGAGGTCTTCCTCGTCAGCCGCATGCACGAAGAGTGGACGCTCACAGGCGACAACAAGCGCGCGGTGATCCGCGGCCAGGCCGAGACCGGCCGCGTCATCACCGCCGCCTCGCTGATCATGATCCTGGTGTTCGCGGCGTTCATCTACGGAGGCGTGATCACCAACCAGGAGATAGGCCTCGGCTTCGCCGCCGCCATCTTCGTCGACGCCTACATCGCCCGCACGGTCCTGGTGCCGTCCGTGATGCACATGCTCGGACGGGCCAACTGGTGGCTGCCCGCCTGGCTGGACAGGCGTCTGCCCCGGCTGCACGTGGAGCCCGCCGAGCTGGCCTCGGCCGGGCCGGTCCGCCAGCCGGCTGGTGCCGGGCCCCGCGAGCAATGAGGCGGGTTCAGGTGGGCGCGTGGGTGCCGCAGCGATGCGCCACCGCCGTGTTACCGCGGTGTAACCGCCACGTTCGTAACCTCTAACCGAAACCTAGATACGGAAGTACCACGCTGCGGACGAGGGCCGTGCTCGGCGTCCGGCCGTCCCCCGGCGGACCGGAGGCGGCCGGCAAGCCTGACCCACCGGCCAGAACCCTCGCAAGGACTACTCCGAGGGATGTATCAGGACGGTGAAAAGTTCATCCGTCAGGGGGACGCCGCCAGCGGCCGCTCTCCATAGCGTTTAAGTACGGGGCAATCCAGTCAGGGGGCTGAGAATGCAGCTAACGATCTACCATCCGAGCACCAGCGCGCTCCGGGCTGAGGCCCTGTTCGCGTCGGCGCTGCAGCGCTCCGATAGACCCAGCCCGGGCCAGGTCCGGAAGGCCGTCGCCGCGGCCATACGTGCCTACGGCGGGCGGGGCTGCGCCGAGTTGGTGGCCCAGGAGTTCGGCGATCACCCGGAGACCGCGGTGGAGCGAATGCTCTGGGCGCGTGCGGTGGCCAGCGAGGTGTTTACCCCGCCCGGGCCAGCGCGGGACAGTGCCCGGCGACAGCCGAACCGGACCGCCGGCGGCCTGCAGCGAAGGCTGGCGAGAACATGAAGCGCATCCGCACCACCCGGCCGAGGAGCCGGCGTGAGCGGCCCTGGCTGGAGGATCTCCCGGCTGATCCGCGGGACCCCGATGTGGTCAGGGCCAAGGCGCTGGC
>Ga0306920_100008778_pt1 | contig 13441 bp, 11 predicted proteins | sample flu12Cox44000170_FD_204666 | JGI IMG/M metagenome (GOLD analysis project Ga0306920, IMG submission 204666) | Lab enrichment of tropical soil microbial communities from Luquillo Experimental Forest, Puerto Rico - flux4day.12C.oxic.44.000.170 (v2)... | ecosystem: Environmental > Terrestrial >... | reverse complement strand
AGGTCAAGGACAGGGTCTCGACCGAGCACCTGTGAGGGCCGTGATGGCGCAGGGAGTAACGCAGCACGTATCGGAGCAGACCGACCTGCTCGAGCTCGACGGCATCGGCGTCCGGCTCGGCGGCCGCCAGGTGCTCAGCGACGTCACGTTCACCATCCGCAAGGGCGAGTTCACCGGCCTTATCGGTCCCAACGGCGCCGGCAAGACCACCTTGCTGCGCGTCATCCTCGGCCTGCAGGAGCCGTCGAGCGGCCGTGTGCTCCTCCAAGGCGAGCCGCGCCAGAAGAACAATAAGCACAGCATCGGCTACGTGCCGCAGAAGCTCGTCATCGACCCCGACATGCCGCTGCGGGCCCGCGACGTCGTGTCGCTCGGCATAGACGGCCACCGGCTCGGGTTCACCTTCCCCTCCAGGCAGCGCCGGGACCTCGTGGCGAAGACGCTGTGTGAGGTTGGCGCCGAGAGCTACGCCGATGCCCGGGTCGGCGAGCTCTCCGGCGGCGAGCAGCAGCGGGTGCTGATCGCCCACGCGCTGATCAGCCGGCCGCGGCTGCTGCTGCTGGACGAGCCGCTGGCCAACCTCGACCTCAAGAGCGAGCGGGAGATCGTCGCGGTGCTCGGCAAGCTGGCCCGTGAGCACGAGATCTCCGTGCTGCTGTCCGCGCACGACATGAACCCCCTGCTGGGCGTCATGGACCGGATCGTGTACGTCGCCGGCGGACGGGTCGCGACCGGCAGCGCCGACGAGGTGGTCACCTCCGAGGGGCTCACCAAGCTGTACGGCCATCACGTGGACGTCGTAAGAGTGCACAACCGGGTTCTCGTGGTCGCTGGCGAGTCTGGAGAGTAATGCACTACCTCTTCGAGCCGGGCCTGCTGGCCTCCGGCCCCGTCCGGACCGCGCTGCTGATCGGCGCCGTGGTGGCGATCACCTCGGGTGTCATCGGTGTGTTCACGGTCATCCGCGCCCAGAGCTTCGCCGGGCACTCGCTGGCCGACATCGCGACGACCGGCGGGGCCGGCGCGTTCCTCGTCGGCCTCAACCAGTTCTGGGGGTTCCTCGCCGCGGGGGTCGCCGCCGCAGGCTTGATGGAGGCATTCGGCGTGCAGCGGCGCCGCGGCCGGGACGTGGCGACCGGCGTGGTGCTCGGCGCCGCGCTCGGCGCGGCCGCCCTCTTCCTCTACCTGGGCACGCTGCGGACGGCGACGACGGGCGCGTCGTTCACGATCCTGTTCGGCTCGATCTTCGTGATCAGCCCCGACACCGTGCCCGCGCTCGTCGCGTCCGGCGCCGTCGCTGTCGTCACCGCCATCCTGCTCGCCCGGGTGCTGCTGCTCACCTCGCTGTCCCCGGACCTCGCCGGTGCGCGCGGCGTCAACGTCCGGCTCATAGGCGCGATTTACCTGATCGCGCTGGCGGTCTCGGTGTCGCTCGCGGCCGTCGCGATCGGCGCGGTGCTGTCCACCGCGCTGCTGATCGGCCCCGCCGCGACCGCGCTCCGGGTCACCAAGAGCCCCATCCGCGCCATGGTGGCCTCGGCGGTCACCGGGCTCGTGGCCACCTGGCTGGGCATCGTGCTGGCCTACGACTCCTACTACTGGCCGCCGTACGGCCACGGCTGGCCGGTGAGCTTCTTCGTGGTCGCGCTCGTCCTCATCGGCTACCTGCTCAGCTACGCGCGACGGCCGCGCCGCCTGGCGCCGCGCTCACCGCACGAGGGGGCCGAATGTTCTCCGGCCTGATGATGAACACCTGGATCACCGCGAGCATCGTCGCCGTGATCGCGGGGCTGACCGGGTTCTTCGCGGTCCTGCGCGGGTCGACGTTCGCCGCCCACGCCATCCCGAACGGCGCGTTCGCCGGCGCCGCGGGCGCCGCCCTGCTGGGCATCAACGTGATCTGGGGCCTGGCGGTCTTCGCGGTCGGCGGGGCGCTCGGCATCGGCGCGCTCGGCCGCAAGGCCAGGCACGACGTGGTGACCGCGCTCGCGCTTGTGCTTATGCTCGGCCTCGGCGCGCTGTTCGTCAGCGTGAGCAGCCAGTACGCCGAGGAGACGTACTCGCTGCTGTTCGGGGAGGTATTCGGGGTCAGCCGCGGTGAGGTGCTGCCGATCGCGGGCCTTGGCATCGCCGCCGCCGCGGCGATCGGGCTGGCTTTCCGGCCGCTCATGTTCACCTCCGCGCTGCCCGAGGTCGCCGACGCCCGCGGCGTGTCGACGCGCAAGACGGAGCTGTACTTCCTGGTCGTGATGGCGCTCGCCACCTCCATGACGGTCCCGGTGGTCGGCGCGCTGCTGATGTTCAGCCTGATGATCGGCCCGGCCGCCGCGGCGCGCTCCGTCACGGCGCGGCCCGGCGTCGCGATGGCCCTGTCGGTCGTGATCGCGCTGGCCACCGTCTGGCTGTCCATCGCGCTGTCCTACCGCACCAACTGGCCGCTCGGCTTCTTCGTCGGCGTCGCCGGAGCCGTCTTTTACCTGGTCGCCCAGGTGCGCAAGTTACCAGCGCGGGAACCACCAGGAACCGCCGCGCGTCATAAAGGCATGAGGCGGATAATCGCCGCGATAACGCTTGTCTTTCTGGCGGCGGCAGGCTGCGCCGCCAGCACGAGCGGCGCGGGATTCGCCGGGTACAAGTGGTCCGTCGTCGCCATTGATCACGGCGGAACGGAAACGCCGATCCCGGCGCACTACTCGGTCTACCTTCAGTTCACGCCGAACGGGCAGTTCGGCGCCAACGAACCCGTCAATTATCACGGCGGGAACTACCGCCAGACAGCGGGCGGGTTCACGACCAGCGACGTCTATTCCTCGCTCGTTGGATACATAGGCGGCGACCCGGTGGCGTGGCTGGCGCAAGACGCGATCTCCGCTTTCCGCGACGGAGCCCGCGCCACTGCCACGGTAACCGGGAACCAGCTCACGATCACGGTCGCGGGCTACATGCTCACCTGCCAGCGCGACGGCGCCCAGGCCAACTTCCCGCCGGCCAAGCCGACCTGAGTAAACCGGAGGGCCGGGAGTCACCCGCTTCCGTTACGGATAAAGAATGGAGGCATGAACCGGCTGAAGACAGCGACCAGTCCCTATCTGCTGCAGCACGCCGACAACCCGGTCGACTGGTGGCCGTGGAGCGAAGAGGCGTTCGCTGAGGCGCGGCGGAGGGACGTGCCGGTGCTGCTGTCGGTTGGGTACGCGGCCTGCCACTGGTGCCACGTGATGGCGCACGAGTCCTTCGAGGACCTGGCGACGGCGGCCGTCGTCAACGACAACGTCGTGGCGATCAAGGTGGATCGCGAGGAGCGGCCGGACATCGACGCCGTCTACATGGCCGCCACCCAGGCGATGACCGGCCAGGGCGGCTGGCCGATGACCGTCTTCATGACGCCGGATGGCGAGCCCTTCTACACCGGCACGTACTTCCCGCGCGCGCAGTTCACCAGGCTGGTGACCGCGGTGGCTCGCGCCTGGCAGCAGGAGCGGAGCGAAGTAGACGATCAGGCGGAACGCATCTCGCATGCTCTTGCGGAGAACGCCTCGGCCCTGTCCGGGCTGGGCGCGGGGGAGGGCGAGCCCGCCCTGGACGAGGTCGCGTTCGCGGCGGTGGCCGGGCTGGCGGCCAGCTTCGACGATGTGCAGGGCGGTTTTGGCGGAGCGCCCAAGTTCCCGCCGTCGATGGTGCTCGAGTTCCTGCTGCGGCACCATGCCCGCACCGGGTCGGCCGACGCGTTGTCGATGGCGGAGCGGACCTGCGAGGCGATGGCTCGCGGCGGCATGTACGACCAGCTCGGCGGCGGGTTCGCCCGGTACAGCGTGGACGCGGAGTGGGTAGTGCCGCACTTCGAGAAGATGCTCTACGACAACGCGCTGCTCGCCCGCGTCTACACGCACCTGTGGCGGCTTACCGGATCCGCGCTTGCCCGCCGGGTCGCCGAAGAGACCTGCGATTTCATGCTGCGGGAACTGCGCACCCGGGAAGGCGGGTTCGCCGCGTCGCTGGACGCCGACAGCGACGGCGCCGAGGGCGCGTTCTACGTGTGGACTCCCGGCCAGCTCCGCGAGGTGCTGGGGGAGGAGGACGCGGCGTTCGCCGCGGAGGTGTTCGGCGTGACGAAGCGAGGCACGTTCGAGCACGGCGCCTCGGTGCTGCAGCGGCGCGCCGACCCTGTGGACCATGAGCGGCTGGACCGGATCCGCGGTGCGCTGCTGGCGGCCAGGGACGGCCGGCCGCGGCCGGCCCGGGACGACAAGGTGGTGGCCGCCTGGAACGGCATGACGATCGCCGCGCTCGCCGAGGCCGGGCTGCTCTTTAACCGGCCCGACCTGGTTACCGCGGCGCGCGATGCCGCGGACCTGCTGGTGCGGGTGCATTACTCGGACGGCAGGATCTTGCGGACGTCGCGGGACGGGGTGGCCGGGCCGAGCGCCGGGCTGCTCGAGGACTACGCCTGCGTGGCGTCCGGGCTGCTCGTGCTCTACGGGATAACCGGTTCCGACGGCCTGGTGCCGACGGCGGCCGCACTGCTCGACACCGTGCTCTCCGCCTTCCCTGACGGCTCGGGCGGCTTCTACGACACCGCGGACGACGGCGAGCGGCTGATCTTCCGGCCCGCCGACCCGGCGGACGGCGCCACCCCGTCGGGCGCGTTCGCCGCGGCGGACGCGCTGCTCAGCTACGGCGCGCTCAGCGGCTCCACGCGGCACAGGGACGCCGCGGCGGACGCGCTGCGCGTGCTGCCGCCGATCGCGGCCCGCTACCCGCGGGCCGGCGGGACAGGCTTGTCCGTCGCCGAGGCCCTGCTGACCGGGCCCGCGGAGATCGCGATCGTCGGTCCGGGCGATGACCCGCGCACCCTCGACCTGCTCCGCACCGCCCTGCACGCGGCACCGCCCGGCGCGGTCTTCGCGCTCGGCTCTGGCACGGACGGGTCCGCGGTGCCGCTGCTGGCCGGACGCGGGCTCGTTCTCGGGGGGCCGACGGCGTACGTATGCCGCGGTTTCACCTGCAAGGCCCCGGTTACCACCACAGGTGCGTTGCGTGAAGCTTTCATGCCCGGCTGGACGGATGACCGGTAATTACGGCATCGTGGACTCCGTGCACCTGACCGATGGGGGCCGGCGCATCGCGCGGGCGATCAGGCGCGTCGCGACGCGACGCCGCCTGTCGGCGAGCATCGCCGTGCTCGCGGCGCTCGGCACTCTCGCGGGTGTCCTCGTCACGGTGCTCAGCGGCGCGCCCCGCGATGGCGTGGCTTCCGTGGGCACGACGGGCGCCGGGCAGGCGGCCCCGGGTTCCGCGACCACAGCCGCGTCTTTCCTTGCCGGGCTGCCTAAGGTCCAGCCCGACACAGGTAATTCGCCGGTCATCTCCGGGCTGGCGATGGGGACGAGCGCCCGCCTCCTGCCGGGATCCGCCGTGCCGGCCGCCCGGCTGGCGGCGGCGCGTCCGCCCTCGGTCGCCCCGCTGCGCCGCACGGTCCAGGCGGACCTGCTCATCGTGGCCCCCTTCTCGCTGTCTCGGAAGCTCGCGGCCGCGGTGTCGCGGCTGCCCGGCGTCACCGCGACCGAGCGGATCGAGGCGGTGCGGATGCGGATCAACGGGAAAATCACGTCGGTGCTGGGAGTGAACCCGTCCGTGTTCCGCATGTTCGCCGCGCGGCCGACCGGGGCGTCGAACACGCTCTGGGAGGGCGTGGCGAGCGGCGGCATCGCGGTCTCCTACACCATGGGCAAGCTCGACAAGCTCCCGCTCGGCGGCACGGTCGTGGCGACCGGGCGCAGCACGCGGCGGCTGAGCGTCGTGGCCTTCGGCACGATGGGCATCGGCGGTGTCGACGCGGTTGTCTCCGACGCCGTCGCCCGGTCGCTCGGCGCGCCGGCCGGCAACGCCATCGTGGTCAGCACGCGAACCGACGCCTTCACCGCCGCCGCGGCCGCCATGGGACGGCTGGCCCCCAAGGGCGCCAGCGTCGAGCAGCTGGTCTCGCTGGTGAGCGTCGCGCCGAACGGCGCGGGCATGGCCGGCGCCGGGTCGGCCACCGCGGGCGGCGTCCAGGTCGCGACGCTGGACACCATGCTGCGGGCGGCGGTCAGCCGCCGGGGGCTGCCGTACGTGTGGGGGGCGGCCGGCCCGCTCTCGTTCGACTGCTCCGGCCTCGTCCAGTGGTCGTTCGCGCAGGCGGGCATCAGGATGCCGCGTGTCGCCGCGGACCAGGCCCGGGCCGGCCCCGCGGTGCCGGTGAGCAAGCTTCAGCCGGGCGACCTGCTCTTCTACCACACTGACCCCACGGCGCCCACATACATCTCGCACGTCACGATCTATCTGGGGAACGGGTGGATGATCCAGGCACCCGAGCCCGGCAAGAACGTCGAGATCGTGCCCGCCGACTTCGGCAACGAGTTCGCGGGAGCTATCCGCGTGAACGTGGCCCAGGCCGCCGCGGTAGCCGCCGGCCTGGCCTAGCCGATCTCTCCCGTCCGGTCCCTGTGGCTTAGCCGGCCCCTCCCGGGCCGTGCCGGCCTCTCCCGGTTCCTCCCCACCAGTCACGGCGGCCCCAGAAGACGGCAAGTTCGGCGGCCGGATCATGATCCCGAAGGATTTGCGGACGTATAGCACGAATTTCTTACTTTATAAAAAATGTTTTCGTCAGTATGGTGCAGTCCGGCCGTCGGGTGGCAGCTCAGCTGTACCTGAAGCCACGAACGCATCACGGGCATCTCGAGGTCGCGGCCAGGCATCGCGCGAAATGGCTTGGTCGAGGTTGACCTAGCCGGTCGCTACTGTAATCATGATTACATGAGTACGCGGCAAGCCGAAGAGCCCGGCGCGAGCGAGCCGGGAAACGGGATCGGCGAAGAGGTACGGGGCTGGTTCGCGGGGCGGTTGCCCGGCGAGTGGTTCACCGATCCGGCGGAGGTCATCGTCGACCGTGAGGAGATCACGGTCGTCGGGACACTGCCCGCCCCGGAGTCAGCCGGCGCGGAAAGCACCGAGGCTGAGCGGGCCGCGGCCGCGGAAGGCAGGATCAAGCGCTTCCGCGAGGACACCCGCGGCCGGCGGATCGAGATCGCGCGCGAGGCGGAACACCGGTTCCGGCGCAAGGTCGCCTGGGGAGTCCGCTGTGCCGACCACAGTGAGATGTTCACCACACTGTCCGTCCCGGTCATGACCCGGCTGCGGCAGTCCGAACGCCGCGTCCTCGATACCCTGGTGGACGCCGGCGTCGCCCGCAGTCGCAGCGACGCGCTGGCGTGGTGCGTCCGGCTAACCGGTGAGCACGCCGACGCGTGGCTGACCGAATTGCGTGACGCCCTCCGCCGCGTCGAGGAAGTCCGGTCCCAGGGGCCGACGGGAGGTGGTTCCTGACGTCGGTGACACCTAGGTAAACGCTGGTTTACTCCTCGCTGGGTGAGGCAGTCAGTCGCCACGTGGTGTTCTCATAGTCGGATACGGTGACTAGGGGATGATCAACGTGGGCGGGTTCGGGCGTGCTCAACGCGAGGAAGGTCGGTTCATGGGATATCGTGACCTGGCGTACCGGCTGTACGAGCGCAGGCTCGAAATTTACCTGTCAGGTAAGGCGATCCCGCGGCACGTCGGCGTGATGTGCGACGGTAACCGGCGCTGGGCGCGATCCGCGGGCCACTCCGATGTCAGCAAGGGCCACCGCAAGGGCGCCGACAAGATCTTCGAGTTGCTGCAGTGGTGCAAGCAGGCCGGCGTCGAAGTGGTAACGCTGTGGCTGCTGTCCACGGACAACCTGAGCCGCCCCAAGGAAGAACTCGAGCCGCTGCTGACCATCATCGAGGACACGGTGAACGGCCTCGTGGACGAGGGGTGGCACCTGAACCCCATGGGCGCCCTCGACCTGCTGCCCGACCACACCGCCCGCACCCTCAAGCAGGCGGCCGAGGTCACTAGCAATAACCCGGGCCTGCTCGTCAACGTCGCGGTCGGCTACGGGGGACGGCGCGAGATCGCCGACGCGGTGCGGTCGCTCCTCATCGAGCACGCGAGCAAGGGCACGACGATCGAGCAACTCGCGGAGGCACTCGACGTCGAGCACATCGCCGAGCACCTGTACACGGCGGGTCAGCCCGATCCGGACCTGGTGATCCGCACGAGCGGCGAGCAGCGGCTCGGCGGGTTCTTGCTGTGGCAGTCGACGCACTCGGAGTTCTACTTCTGCGACGCTTACTGGCCCGCTTTCCGCAAAGTGGACTTTTTGCGCGCGCTTCGGTCCTATTCCGAACGTAACCGTAGGTTTGGCGCATAACCTGCTGAGATATCCCGGCCGAGTACTTTAACCCGACCCCGATCGCGGGTACCTTCATAAGTGGCGGGCGGCTCTCCAGGTCGCCCCCGCGGGAGGCCCCCTGACGTCAGAACGTGCGACGCGAGGGCCGGCGCGGCTCTCGATGGAGGGCAGCCCCGGTCCATCCGACACGTCTCCCCGGAGGATCCGGGGCTGGCGTGTCCTGTCCGCGGCGCCGGTACCCAAGCCGGCCGCCCAGGGGAGTATGCGTGGCCAACTCTGTGCAACGTCGTACCTTCGTCCTCGACACGAGCGTCTTGCTCGCCGACCCGGCCGCTTTCACGCGATTCGACGAACACCACGTCGTGTTGCCGGTCGTGGTCATCACTGAGCTTGAAGCGAAGCGTCACCATCCTGAGCTGGGGTATTTCGCCCGCCAGGCCCTCCGGTACCTCGATGACCTGCGGGTCAAGCACGGGCGCCTGGACACCGAGCTTCCGATCGGGGAACTCGGCGGCACCGCGCGAGTGGAGCTCAACCACATCGATTCGCATGTCCTCCCGGCCGGCTTCCGGCTCGGGGACAACGACACGCGAATCCTGTCGGTGGCGCGCAGCCTCGCCGACGAGGGTCACAGTGTGGTCCTGGTCAGCAAGGATCTGCCGATGCGCGTCAAGGCGGCGTCCATCGGACTCGAGGCGCAGGAGTACCGGGCCGAACTTCCAGTCGACTCCGGCTGGACGGGCATGACGGAGCTTTCCGTCACCAGCGGCGAGGTAGAGGAACTGTACGAGCACGGCGTCCTTGACTGCGAGGGCGCCCGCGACTTCCCTTGTCACACCGGCCTGGTGCTGCACACCGGCAGCGCCAGCGCTCTCGCCCGGGTCCGCCCGGACAAGAAGATCCAGCTGGTGCGCGGCGATCGCGAGGCGTTCGGCCTGCACGGCCGGTCCGCCGAGCAGCGCATCGGGCTTGACCTGCTCCTCGACCCCGACATCGGCATCGTGTCGCTCGGCGGCCGGGCCGGAACGGGCAAGTCGGCGCTCGCGCTCTGCGCGGGCCTCGAGGCGGTCATGGAACGCCGCCAGCACCGCAAGGTCATCGTGTTCCGCCCGCTGTACGCCGTCGGCGGCCAGGAACTCGGCTACCTGCCGGGATCCGAGGCCGACAAGATGAACCCGTGGGCGCAGGCGGTCTACGACACGCTGTCCGCGGTCACCACCCAGGACGTGATCGACGAGGTGCTCGCCCGCGACATGTTCGAGGTGCTGCCGCTGACGCACATCCGCGGCCGGTCGCTGCACGACGCGTTCGTGATCGTGGACGAGGCGCAGTCGCTGGAGCGCGGCGTGCTGCTGACCGTGCTGTCCCGGATCGGCACCGACTCGCGCGTGGTGCTCACGCACGACATCGCGCAGCGCGACAACCTGCGCGTCGGCCGGCACGACGGGGTGGTCGCGGTGATCGAGAAGCTGAAGGGCCACCCCCTGTTCGCGCACGTGACGCTGACCCGCTCCGAGCGATCCGCCATCGCCGCGCTCGTTACGGACCTCCTGGAGGACACCGCCATCTAAATCGGCACCGGTCACGCTTGTCACCCATACACTGCATGCGTGACCACGACCCTTCCGGCCGTCTCGGTGGTGATGCCGGTCCGCGACGAGGAAAAGCATCTCGCCGACTCGGTTGCGCGGGTGATGGAGCAGGACTACCCGGGCGGGTTCGAACTGGTTCTCGCCGTCGGACCCTCCCGGGACCGCACCGAGCAGATCGCCCGCGCGCTGGCGGCAGCCGACAGCCGGATCACCGTCGTGCCCAACCCGGCCGGGAAGATCTCGTCGGCGATGAACGTCGCCATCAAGGCGGCGCGCCACGGCGTGATCACCAGGATCGACGGGCACGCCATGCTGCCCGCGGGGTACCTGGGGATAGCGGTGCGCACGCTGCTCGAGACGGGCGCCGCTGACGTCGGCGGCGTGATGGCCGCCGAGGGCATCACTCCCTTCCAGCAGGCGGTCGCCTGGGCGATGAACTCACCCGCCGGGGTCGGCGCGGCCGCCAACCACACCGGCGGGGAGGCCGGGCCCGCGGACACCGTCTACCTCGGGGTGTACCGGCGAGAGGCGATCGAGCAGGTGGGCGGCTATGACGAAACCATGATCGTGGCCGAGGACTGGGAGCTGAACTACCGCATCAGGGCCGGCGGCGGGCTGATCTGGTTCACGCCGGAACTGCGGGTCATCTACCGGCCGCGAGCCAACCTGCGGGAACTGGCCAGGCAGCACTTCCGTTACGGGCGCTGGCGCCGTGTGGTCGCGCGCCGCTACCCAGAAACGGTCAACAAGCGCTACCTCGCGCCGCCCGTCGCGACCACGTTGAACGCCTTCGGGTGTGTCCTCGGCATCATCGGGCTGGCGGGTATCGCCGCACAGGCGCCGGCCGTCGGGTACATGACCCTCGGTTTCGTCATCCCTCTTGTCTACCTCGCGGGGATCACGACGGTTGCCGCTGTGTTCGCCCGCGACCGGCCGCTCGGGGTGCGGGCGCGAATCCCCCTCGTGCTGGCCGCGATGCACACGTGCTGGGGGGCCGGCTACCTGACCAGTCCACGTCGTTTCGCCCGGCCGGAGGGATAGCAATGGGTTTCGATCTAGGTGCTGAACTCGCTGCGGTGCGGGGACAGGGCTACGAGATGCACGGCCGCTACCTGAACCCGCAGATGCCCCGCACATTGCACACGATCGGCTTCGACAAGGACTACGTGCGCGGCGAGGGCGCCTACCTCTACGACGCCGAGGGGAACGCCTACGCCGACTTCCTGGCCGGCTTCGGGGTGTTCGCCGCCGGCCGCAGCCACCCGGTGATCAAGAAGGCGCTGCACGACGCGCTCGACGCCGATTTCGCCGCATGGACCCAGTTCGACTGCCAGCCCATCTCCGGGCTGCTCGCGCAGCGGCTGCTGGCCAAGGCGCCAGGCCTGGACCGGGTGTTCTTCTGCAACAGCGGCAGCGAGGCCGTCGAGTCGGCGCTGAAGTTCGCGCGGCACGCGACGGGGAAGGGCCGCATCGTCTACGCGCGCCACGCGTTCCACGGGCTTACGGCCGGGTCGCTGTCGGTGAACGGGGCTGAGGAGTTCAAGCGCGGGTTCGGGCCGCTGCTGCCGGGCACGCAGATCCCGCTCGGCGACCTCGGCGCGCTCGAGGCGGAGCTGCGCAGGGGTGACGTGGCCGCGATGGTCATCGAGCCGGTACAGGGCCACGGCGTGCTCATGACCCCGCCGGGCTTCCTGGACGCCGCCGCCGGCCTGCTGCACAAGAACGGCGCGCTGCTGATCTGCGACGAGGTGCAGGCGGGGTTCGGCAGGACCGGGAGGTTCTTCTCCTACCAGCACGAGGACGTCCGCCCGGACATCGTCACCGTGGCCAAGGCGCTGTCTGGCGGGTACGTCCCGGTCGGCGCGATGCTCGCGACCGACAAGGTGTTCAGCTCGGTCTACTCCTCGATGGACCGGGTGATGGTGCACAGCACCACGTTCAAGGGCGGCCCGCTGGCGATGGCCGCCGGGCTGGCGTCGCTGGCGGTGATCGACGATGAGGGCCTCGTGGAGAACGCGGAACGGCGGGGCGCCGAGCTGCTGCGGGGGCTGGAAGGGCTGGCCGCCAAGTACGACCTGATCGCCGACGTGCGCGGCCGCGGGCTGATGATAGGCATCGAGTTCGGCCGGCCGTCCGGCGTGCGGGCGCGCGCCGGCTGGGCGATGCTGCAAAAGGCGCGGGTCGGGCTGTTCGCGCAGATGGTCGTCGTCGCGCTGTTCCAGCGGCACCGCATCCTCACCCAGGTGTCCGGCGACCACATGGAAGTGATCAAGCTGATCCCGCCGCTGATCATCGGTGACGCCGAGGTCAGGCTGTTCACCGAGGCGCTCGCCGATGTGCTCGAGGACGCGAGCAAGGGATCCGGCCTGATGTGGGACTTCGGCCGCACCCTGATCAAGCAGGCTGTGCGGCCTTAGCTGCCCAGCAGGGCTTCCGCGATCGCCAGGTCTCCAGGGTAGGTGACCTTGATGTTCTGCTCGCTGCCCTTGACTATGCGGACCGGGACGTCAGGCAGGTAGCGCAGGACCACGCCGCAATCGTCGGTGGGGACGAACGCCGGGTCGGAGGCGGCCAGTTCATGCGCCTTCGCGATGACCGACAGGCGGAAGCATTGCGGGGTCTGGCAGCGGTACAGGGTTTCCCGCGGGGGAACGTGGGACATTACGCCGTCTTCGGCGATCACGATCGTGTCCGAGGTCGGGATGGCGGTGCCGACCGCGTCGTTGGTTCGCAGGGCGATTATGCAGTCGGCGATGATCCGCTGGCTGACCAGCGGGCGGGCCGCGTCGTGCAGCAGCACGCCGGTGGTCTCGGCCGGGTGGCGGGCACCCAGATAGGCGAGGGCGCTGCGTACCGAGTCGGAGCGGGTGACGCCGCCGGGGATGACGGCGCGGACCTGGTCCCCGGCCAGCTTGGCGGCCTCGTCCGCGTAGTCGGCCGGCATGACGAGCAGCACCTCGTCGACGCCGGGCGCGGCGGAGAACGCGGTCACGCAGTGCTCGACCAGCGTCTTCCCGCTGAGGCTGAGCAGTTGCTTGGGCACCGTCGCGCCGAACCGGTTGCCGATGCCGCCGCCCAGCACCACCGCTACCATCCGTGTCACCGCCACATCGGGGACTTTACCCCCTGTCTGTGGGCGTGGTTATCTACGACGAGCGGGGGCAGGTCAGTACGCTGGAAAAACGGCGTACGAAGCGGGCAAGGGGGATTGCTGATGGCGGCGGAGGAGCTGGCTGCCAACCAGCGCGTCGCCATGCCGGTCACCGACCCGGTGGCCAGGGACGTCGCGCGCTGGGCCAGCGAGCGGCGTGTCACGCCGGCCGCCATGGCCGCGTTCTCGGTGGGCTTCGGCGCGATCGCGGCGGTCTGGCTGACCGGGATCTCGGTCCGCGCCGAGGCGACGGCCTGCGTCGCGCTGGCTTTCGCCTTCGTGGTGGGCCGCGCGGGGCGCATGATGGCCGGTGCCCAGCCGACGGCGGCCACCGACTGGGCGCAGGGGGCCTGCGCCGTCCTCACCGAGCTGGCGGTGTACGCGGGGATCGCGGGCGGCGCGAGCGCCAACGACACGATCACCGGAAATACCGGGCTGACC
>Ga0306920_100008777_pt1 | contig 13445 bp, 11 predicted proteins | sample flu12Cox44000170_FD_204666 | JGI IMG/M metagenome (GOLD analysis project Ga0306920, IMG submission 204666) | Lab enrichment of tropical soil microbial communities from Luquillo Experimental Forest, Puerto Rico - flux4day.12C.oxic.44.000.170 (v2)... | ecosystem: Environmental > Terrestrial >... | reverse complement strand
CAGATAAGTTATTCGCGCTGCTAAGACGAAAAGCACCGCGAGAAAGACCACTCACAAAAGGAACGATGAAAAGGAGAATCGAATGTCCGAATGGATCGATTGCACGCTTGATGTATTGGCAACCAACCCGAAAGAGATGAATGACATAGCAAGCGCTTTGCGGAACCCGCCGAGAGAGTTTTTGCTCGTTGCTTTTGCCGCTAGCGAGAGGCGACGTCCGGATGACGTAGAAATCGAACAGGCACGGGAGGTGATTGCGTTCAAGACCGCAAAGGATCTCCCGCATGTTGCCGAGATTGGGAACAAGGTCTGGCGCTTTGAAAATTCTTACAGGACCACCTGCGAGGGTGTAATCGACTGGCATTTGAGCGACGTTTCCGCAGCATTTCCCAATGCAATTTTCCTAGCGGACTACTGCAACTTGGGGTGGAATTGCGTCTGGAAGAGGGTGATACGAAACGGCGTGACGGAACGGTCCGTGTCGGATTGCAACGAAGAAGCCCAAGCAATTGTGTGGGTGCTGCCGGATATATTTGCGCCATACCGCGCCGAGTACGAAAACGGACAACCATTCGGAAGCTTGTGTAACGAGTGGGTGGACGATTTGGTCGCTGCTGCAAATGGGTTAAGAAACCTTCCGCGCTCAATGAGTTGTATCGCAGAAACGACCGGATCCGAAGCTTGAGACAAGACGCAATCGATGAGCTGGGGTTTGTCGAATGGAAGGAAAAGGGCGGGCTGCACGCTTGATAAAGCATTCCCCGCCCCACTGCTTAGCGGTGGTGTCCCGCAAGAATAATGAGGTCTAGCGATGCAATGTCAAAAATGGAAACGTGATGGTGAGCGATGTCGGGCGCGAACTGTGACCGGCAAGAAGTTTTGTTCGCTGCACGCAGAACCAGGCAGGGCTGCCGAACTGGGTCGAAAGGGCGGACGTCGGCGAGCTGTTTACAGCCTCGAGAACCTCAAGGCATTCAGTGCGCCTACGAGTGCCGCCGATCTGCGCGGCCTGATTGCTCAGTCAATCGTAGAACTTCGGACAGGAAAACTGGACCCAAGGTTGGCCAACTCGATCAGCTATTTAGGCGCCTGCTTCCTCCGCGCTCTGGAAATGTCTGATCTCGAAGCTCGGCTACAGGCCCTTGAAGCACATGCGGAGAAAGAAGGCGATGGCGAACCTCAAAGGTAGAGTTGTGGCCCTTGAACGCCGCCATCTGAAAGATCAACCTGTCTATGGTGTCCAGTTCGATAGAGATGCGTTAGCAATTTACAACGCAATGGCGTACTTGGATGCCACGATGGAACCGACCTATCACGAAGTTGGGGCGACCGCGATCTACGTCCGAGGGGAAGAATTGCGGGATGCTCGTTACGGATCGATTATTCCCGCGCACCTCGATCAACACTTGAAACGCTACACGCGAGCGAGCGGAGAATTTGAGCTGGCATTTGGTCGGGAGCCAAATCCAGGCGACATCTTGCAATTTGAGCACGTTGCCGGGATGCACAGCTCCGAGGCTTACTCGCCGCACTTCGGGAGGCTCATTGGGGCTTGGAAGCGCCAACTTCCAAATCTTGAGTGCCCCTTAAAGTTTGAGCATGGACAGCTCTTCAGACGTTTGAGACCCGAAGGGCGGCGCAACGAATTACCGAAATGGGAACAAGACAAGACAATTCAGCCGGAAGTGCGTTGGCTGGAAATACCTGAGGTCCTCGCGCAAACGGACTTTCACTCGATGCAAACGATTTCCGCAGTTGTGTTTATCGGCGTACAGGACGTGAAGCACGGGTGCAGGCCGGCGACAGACGAAGAGTTGGAGCGACCGGCGACCGAATCTCCGCTCCGAGAACCGGAGGACTTTGTCTTCACCAAGCAGAGACTCAGCGACATTTTGCTGGAAGTGTTTGGAGTCTAAATGGCTGGGCACTTTGTCTTTTTGGGAAGAGTCTAGGCCGGGGGGCGCGCGCGCTTTCAGGCTGTGCTGCTCGGCCTGTTTGCGGGGATTGCTCTGCTGCTGACGGCATGGGGGTGTTGAGCGCCAGCACCATCGCCCACCGTGCGTTCTGCCACTCTGGCTTCATGGCAGCAGTCTTAGCGAGCCGCAGTTTTCCCCGCACGAGGTGAATCTCGCCCCAGTCGGCGTCCTGCTTGCCGACTGGGGAGGCTTACTGTGGCGTGCCTTTGAGCACTCGGTTGGAGGTCGAACTTAATTTCCTAATTTCCCCTGCTTAGTGTTGCCATGGTTGCTGGGACCGGCATCGGAAGGGCTGGCGTGGACTGCGGTGGCGCCGAATAGCCGACCGCTTTCTCTGGCGGCGCTCCGAACAGTTCCGGATGCAGGTACTTGCCGCGCTCCTCAAGCGGCTTTTCTTCTTCCACTTGAATGCGGTGAGCGTCGGCGTAGGCGTCGTGGCGAATGCCGGTCACTTGCCAGGACACTTTCACACCCGGGCGACTGGTTTTGATCGTGAAGTGGCCGTGACTGATCTCCTTCGCCACGATGGCTTCGGCAAACCGGCCGATCGGAGTGAGTTGATAGCGGAAATCGTGGTTGAGCGCCTCGAAGTAGTCGGGCATGACGACGACGGCGACGCCTTGCTTGTTGGTGGTGACATTGCCGTTGTAGATGTCCATCATGTCTGGCGACTCGACGAAAGAGTGATAGAGATACTTGTTCGCCGGATCGAGCGGGTGGTCGATCTTGAATGAGCCAGACCCCTTGCTCACATTACCGGTGACAGTGAGATTGCCAGTGATGTTGGTATCGCCGACAGTCACCAGCGCGGGCTTTCCGCTCGCGTCCTGCTTGATGAAGGCTGTGGGAACGCCGCTGGGGCTGTTGTTCTCGAGATAGATTGCGCGTCCATCATCGGCAGTGCCGACCAAGCCTGCCGCGCCGCCTGCATTCGAACCGGTGTCGCCCCATATTCCGACCGGGCAGCAACCGATGCCACTCCCGGTCTTACTCGGCGAAACTGCCCAGCCCCACACGCCGGTGCCGTTAGGGCTGTCAGCCTCTCCAACGGTGCCGCGGGTCGGGCCGCTGGTCGCGATCGACCTACCGTAAACGGCGGCCGCGAATTGGTCAGTGGCGGCGTTTGAGCCAAAGACGCCGTAAGTCACGCCGCCGCCAGTATCTGTTGCAGAGCCTATGACCCCCGCCGCACCAACGATATTTCCTTTAGTGATCCCGGTCACGGCGCCAGCGTCGCTGTTAGCGGTTTCAATTTTGGCGAGAATGGCACCCCCAAACGAGCTGTTCCAGAACACATCCAATCCGTCATTGGGGTTCGTCGTTCCAATCCCGACGGAACCGGTGCTTTGCAACGTCATCACAGGCCCGCCCAAAGCATCGTTACTAATCCCGAAGGCGCTGCCACCGATACCGAATATACCGGCTCCGACGCCCCACTTGTGGTTATTGCCATTGGTGGAAGTAGGGTTATCACCGAACGCGGAGACTCCGCTGATGAATTCCATACTCGCCTCGCCATTGCTGGTGGGATTGCCAATCTGAATAGTGCCGTGATTGTTGTCGCTACTCTCAAAGATCGCTTTGCTCGAATTGGTGGAACTTCCGACGGTCAACAAAAAGCCAGGGCTTCCCGTGCCGATACCCACCTTACTGCCCGACTTGACTATGACGTTACCGCCCGACTGGGATATAGCAGAGTTCCCAATCGTGGTAGTGCCTGTCCAGATGGGCAGGACGTTGGTGGTGCCGCCGTTGGTCTTGACGGTCTGCAGAATAGGAGGTTGATTCTTAGAATTGCCGCCGACAATGGTCTTATCGGTGGCAGTGGTCCCATTGGAAGCCGCGCTGCCAGCGCTCGACACCCCGTCCTCAGCATTCGCCCGCACAAATGCCGACGGCGGCAAGCCGCCGATGGTAGCGGCATCCGCTGCTTTCAACGCATACGGCACACTGAGTAGCAACACGCGTGGCTGCTCCTCCTGCCCCGCAATCTGCACCCCGAGCCACCGGGCTTCGCCCGATGCGAACGCGTCGGTGGGTAACCCGTCGGATTTGGTCGCACCAAGCTGAACGGAATAATGTCCTTCCGCACCCGCTTGGACATTTTGCGTTTCCATCCACAAAGCCACGCCGCCTTCCTGATCTTTGTATAGGTAGAAGGTCACACCGACCACACCTGTCAGCGGCTTGCCATTCACATCAGATAGTACCCCGCTGAATTTCATCAATGGCGGGACGACCCCGCTTGCCGCAGTTGCAGATTGCTGGGCCAGAAGTTGCAATGCCCAGATCAGAAGTAAGGTCGCACAAGCCCAGGCCTTAACTCTCCTCATACGTGCCTCCCGTTTTTTCTTGACGCGACGATGTCATCTTTTTTCAAGAGAACCCCACAGCGCGCGAAGAAACATTCAGTCGCGAGGATAGATATCAGTTTGCAACCCGTGCTGTCGCCACCTATGCGGGTAGGTTTGTTGACCGGTAAGAGAGGGAAGGCGAAGGCGCTGGTAACGGTGAAAACAGCGAGGACATGGCCGTTTTGTTCTTTATTTGAAGTTGCTTGCGCAAGTCGGTCCCCATTTCCTTTTTTCTTCGAAAGAACCGTGTAACCCCAAACGCCGAATGCAGCTCGGGCAATTACCACCTAAAGAGGTAGGGCGCTGCCCGGCGAAACCGTGGTATCTTGCTCGTTGCCTTGCCGCTCCTGGACGAAATCCTGCTCCCGTTTGCGAGTCCTGAATGACCCCGAGCGAAACTGCGAACCTTCCAACGCGCGCGCCGATGGTAATTAAGGTTGCGGTTATCGAAGACCAACGCGATATTCGGGACGGACTTCAGGTCCTGATCAACGGGAGCGCGGCTTACCGTTGTACCGGAGCTTACCGCAGTGTCGAGGAAGCACTGGCAAGAATCGCGAGCGAAACGCCTGACGTGCTCTTGCTCGACATTGGCCTGCCTGGGATGTCGGGAATCGAAGGCATTCCCTTGCTTCAGGAAAAGTGTCCTCAATCGGTGCTAGTTATATTGACAGTTTATGACGATGATGAGCGTATCTTCGAAGCCATTTGTGCTGGAGCCTCGGGATATCTGTTGAAAAAGACGCCGCCAGCGCGACTGCTTGAATCCTTGACGGAGGCATACAACGGCGGCGCTCCGATGTCACCCGAAGTGGCGCGGCGAGTGATAACGTTGTTTCGCGAGGTTCGTCCGTCGCGGCAATCCGCTCACGATTTGACTCCGCACGAGCTTCGGTTGCTGAGGCTTCTTGCAGAAGGCCACAATTACAAGACGGCGGCGGCGGAGTTCGGAGTTAGCGTGAACACCATTAGCTTCCACGTGAAGCACATCTACGCCAAGCTGCACGTGCACTCGAAATCGGAAGCGGTTGCTGAAGCTCTTCGTCGCCGCATCGTGCAGTAAAGGTGCCCCGGCTCAAGACGCGCTACATAGTGCACCTTACAACGGGATACGCAGACTGATGGCGGTGCCCTGGCCAGGACGGGACTCAAGGTTGAATTCTCCGCCAATGCTGCGAGCGCGCTCAGCCATGTTTTCGAGCCCATGGCCCTGAGTGTTCCCGCTTGCTTTAGCGGGGTCAAATCCTCGTCCGTCGTCGCGCAGCTTCAACACAAGCTGCCTCTTCTCCACGCCTAGTTCAATTGTCACGCCCTTGCTCTCTGAATGGCGAACAATATTGTTGATTCCTTCCTTGAAAACCAGGAAGACTTGACGGCGCTTATCGGCTCGCATCTCCTTGTCCAAGTTGCCGTCGAGAGTATGAAACTTGAACTCGATATTACGGGCGCTCAGCACATCGCTGGCAAAACGCCGCATGCGCTGCGCGAGATCTCCTATGTGGTCTCTTCTAGGATTTACCGCCCAAACGATATCGCTCATGGAGTCCACGAGCTCACGCGACAAGTCCGCGATTCGCATCAGTGGCTCCGACACCATGTCGCCATCCTGTCCCACCTTCCGCCGCACAACTTCGCTGAGAATGGAAATCTGCGTGAGATTGGATCCGATGTCATCATGCAAATCCGTGGCAATCCGCGTCCGCACTCGCTCCAATTCCAGGAGCTGTCCGAGCCGGAAGCGATAAAGGGCATACACAGTTGACAAAACCAGAACTCCGAACAGGCCCTGCACCCACCAGCGCCGCCACAGCGGTGGCAGCAGCCGAAAATCTATCTCCGCCGGCTCGGAGCTCACCAATCCCTTCCAATTCACAGCTCGTACCAAGAAGCGATAGCTCCCAGGAGAGAGAGTGGCAAAGTTGACTGTACGCTGGTCGGTTGGGTGGCTCCAGTCGCGTTCTACTCCTAGCAACATGTATTGATAGCGGAGTACATCGCCGATGCCGAAATTCAAACTGCCGAAGTCAATCTGGAGGTTGTTCTGATCGGGTTGGAGAACGAGATCAGCGATTCGAGTCTCCCCCAACTCAGAAATCCGGCGAGGTTCGCCTCGAATTCGGATGGAGCTGATCCGAATAGCCGGCGGCGAGGATGCTTCTTCCTGCTTGGGAATTAGCCGTGAAAGGCCCTGCAGAGTGCCAAACCACAGCGCACCAGTGTGATCTCGGAAAGCGACACCCCAGTGACTGCTGGTAACAAGGCCGTCAGCTACAGTGAAATGTTTGACCGAGCCGGTCTGGGGATCGAGCCGGTCGACGCCCTTGTCTGTGAGGAGATAAATTCGGCCCCACTGATCCTCAGTGATCGCTTGAACTTGATTGCTAGAGAGTCCTTCCGCTGTGGTGTACGCAACGAAGGCTGGATGATCGGCAGACGGATTGTTAATTCGTGCGGCTCCACCCTCAGTGGTCGCTACCCACATCCGGTTCGCATGATCCAAATAGATGTTCCAGATTGACCCTGGAGGCAAGCCGTCAGCCGCAGCAAAGACGGTGAAGTGATCGTCGCGATAGCGTGCCAGGTTGTGCCCGATGAAGCCAACCCAAAGGTTCCCGGAGCGGTCCTCGCAGAACGAAACTGGGGCGGTAGAGGCTGTCAGTCCATCGGCCACTCCGTAAACGTGCAGGGTTTTCGTTGTACGCTTCCATCGGGTCAGCGCCCCGCTCGCGCTTGAGTAGAAGGAAGAACCTATCCAGACATCTCCACGTGAATCCGCGTAAAGACTCGAGATGATCTCGGAGGGTAGTCCATTGCGCTGAGAATAAACCGCCGTCGGTTCGGCGTTCGCGAGCTGAGCCGGTAGCTTCACGCGGGCGTATCGAACCAGCCCAAAGTCAGTGGCTAGCCACCAATCACCGTTGGAATCTTGCAACCCGGGTTGGCGTGACGATGCGCCCGGAGCAACGGGGAGTTTCGGCAATCGCGGCGAGATCCGGTGGAAGCGGCTTCCGTCGAATAGGTTCACATCCCCGCCCTCAGTGTTCTGGGTCACCACATACACTCGACCTGACGAGTCTTCTGCCACCGAGGAAACTCGGCTGCTTCCCAGACCGTCGCTCTCGTCATAGGTGGTGAAGCCATCCCGAGCGATTCGCAGAGCTCCGACCTCGTTTCCGATCCACAAGTTTCCCTCACGGTCCTCGGCGAGTGTGTATGCACCAAAGTGTGCCAGCGAAGCGGCCGCGTAACTACGAAAGGTCTTTTTGCCACAGCCCGGTCCGGCACAAAATTGGCTGAGGCCGGTGGATGTTCCCACCCACACGTTGCCGTCCGAGGACTCTAACAAACCTCCTATGTAATCATCGAGCAGACCGTCCCGTGAGGTATAGGTGCTACGCACCTCGAACGTGCTGGACGATGGCTGACGTGTGAGTAGGATCAGCCCGCGCTCAGTTCCAACCCAAAGGCGCCCCTGATGGTCCTGGAACATTCTGCAGACCTTAGGATGCAACCCACGTGTGCTGTCACTATCAATGTGTCCATCAGACAGCAGGCGACGCACGCCGTTCCCAGGCAGGCTCACCCACATTGCACCATCATCGTCCTCAAATAGTCCCAGTACTCGGGTCTTGTTTCCCCCTTTGTCGGGGGCCCCGATATCGACGAGCCGTGGCGTAAACGCGCTGCCCGCTGGGGCGAGCTGGTAGAGACCGGCATTCGTTCCTACCCAGATAGTGCCCCGACGGTCTTCGCGGACAGTGTTGACGCCGAGGACGCCCGTGTCGCTGGTCAACCGGTACACCTCGAACATCGGAGCGGGCGAGGGTCCCTCTCCTACCGCTGGACTGCGAGAATCCCGACGCGACGGCTTCGGATGGAAACGATATAAACCGCTCAGGGTGGCCACCCAGTAGTCTCCCTGGCGCGTCTCCAGCACATCGGCGACCTGCCCACGAAGCCCCTGTTCGGCGCCATAGGTGGTAAAGGTGTAGCCGTCGAAGCGCGACAGTCCACGCAACGTGCAGAACCAGAGGAAACCGTGGGAATCTCTCACAATTCGTATCACGCTATTGTGCGCTAGGCCGTCAGAGGTGGTGTAGATCTTGATTGGTAATTGTTCAGCCTCAACAGTGACAGTAGATGCTGCTATCAATAAGATCAAAAGGATCAGGTGGGCAACCTTGGAATCCCAGCAGCTATCGAACTGGCTCGTGTTCAGGCCTGTCTTCTGAGTTCGCCTTTTACGGCGGAATGGACAACGAGGCTGTGCCTCGAACATCCCCATGGCCATGTGTTCGGGATCCCATTCAACGACGTTCATACGCACCTCTAAAGGCATGAGCTGTCGTCAACAAAAGCGTTTGCTATAGCGTATCGCCCCGGGGGAGAGAGCCGCATTATACCTGAGGGCTGGCGCGGCCTGCGGCTATCGAAAACGCCGCCTGCGGGGGGTAGCCTGGTCATCGCTGGCCTTTTTCTTTGAGCGCAGTCATGGTTTGACCCGTTAACGTCTGAGAGAGTGGATGAAGCCATGGCAATATAAGGTGACCCATTGGACTCTTGATCCCTCCACCCAAGAAGAGCTATATGAACCGCTGACAGACGAGAATGGGGCGAGAGTCTGATCTTCGTCGCTGATCGGGATGCGCGAGCGCAAGCCATGCTTCTCATGGAGCGGCAGGATTTTGACCCTTATAGCACGTCCCTTTTGGGCCCTTAAGCAACCGAAGAAGATTTCATTCGTTTCCACAAAAACCCCCGCTGATTTTCGCCTACCTGATTAAAGGAGGATTTCAGACCCAAGGCGACGACGTCAGGGTCTAAGGGGAAGAAGATTATGAACACTTTTGCAGAGCTCTTCGGAGCTGCTGTCGTTGGTGCCGTTTGTTTCTTCTGGAGAATGGACGGTCTGCGAAAAGCAGCCGAACATGAGAGGCTGATGCGCGAGCAGTGGAAAGATTTCTGGAAAATACGCCTGACAGGCCATTCTGAATCTAAGCACACGCCAGATTGTCTAATCAGCAATTAACCGGTTAAAGGGTTCGATACTTCTGAACCAATCCCAAGACGAATATCGGGCCTATTTTCTTGCTCGCACATCGTCGGATGGCTGGGGTACCAGGTGCAAGGACAGGCGGAGCAGCCACGAGTGCTGTTGGTGGGCGTCCCTTATGCCATGAAAGCGGCGGATGCGGAAACGATCGGTGCTGCCCGCGGCACGGCGAGCGGTTCAGCAAGCTGGCACCGACAATCTACCGTTCGCCAGACTTTATTCCGAGCTAAAGCACTCAGATCTCTTTTTCTCCTCGCCCGGGGACGTTTGGCTTAATTTAGCCCTTTCTTTTTGACAACAATCGTGCATTATTGCTTTCAATTCCAGCGTTTCATGTGAGAGCGACACGCGCGTCTCGCTGTTCGACCTATCATACGGACGCGGAGCTCAGGGGAAGAAGTGCGAGCCTATTGCCATGGCAGCCGGTTCAAGCGCCACAAATACAGCACAACAAAAGACTGATTGGTACAAGTGGATAGCCGGAATCGGTATTCCCATCATTGTTGCCATCATTGGATTGTTCAAGGGTTGTCCGCAAAAGCCCAGCATCAATAGTCTGACATTAGTGACCGATGTCGCAGTTATTGAAAACCAATACCAAGAAGCCACGGGCCAGCCTCTGACCGATGAGGCGACAAAGCAGCTCATTCTACAGGCGGTTGCAGCGGCCAAGTCGGGCAATGCGGGAGAGAGTCTGAGGCTCTTCAACCAATTGGCTGGCAACGTATCGGTGCCGGCCGTATACAACAACATTGGATCGTTGGAAGCAAAAACTGGCAACATTGCGGGAGCGCAGCAGGCTTATAAGCGGGCTCTTGAGAAGAACCCGAACTACGCTCCGGCGCAAAAGAATGCACAGATGTTGGCGGAACTCAAAAGCTCACGAGTCGAGTCAGTACAAAAACAAGAGGCAAATCCTGATTCCAGTGCGTCGGCAGAGGGAATGCTCGGCCAAAAGGCTCCACTCCCGGAGGGCGGAAGGTCATTTGAGCAGGCTGTGACAATAAAACCGGGATTGTATCTTTCTACCGAGAAGCTTGAGGGTGGCGCGTTCCAGTATTTCAAAATGTACTTAAGAGCGGGTCAAACCATTGTTGTCAAGTTGAGGACTGATGAAAAAGGATCTGTTGCAGACATGGGGATTTATGACGGCGATGGCGGCGCGAAACCGCGGGCTTCTGTTTGTTGTGGGGGCAATCTTTTGGATACCACGGAATGGAGCCCTGGGGTAGACGGTTGGGTTTACCTCAGCATAGGTGGTTCGCTCGGCAACAGCGCCAACACTGTATATCGAATTGCGATCAAGTAAGTTGGCCTTCTGAAACTGAATCCCGGCTGGATGCTATCGAACGCACCCTACGGCTCGACCGGCAGCAACTCGATGCCGCCCGGCGCGACTTGGAAGATCGCGTTGCGCAGGGAGATAGCAACCCGCACTGGATGAGGAAGCTCGCATGTTCGATCTCTCAGTGCAGGGCCTCCTGCGTCCACGAATTAGCCGGCTTTGGGAGGACAATAAGTGACAACACTTCGCAAGCGATTGGAGAGCGTTGAAGAGCGGAAAGCATTCCGCGACTACATCGAATCAAACCGTGTGTTTGAGGGGCGCTCCGCAGACGAACTCGAGTTCTTCGCGATCCATGGATATTTCCCGAAAGCCGGGGGCGGGAAGTTGCCGCAGAGATGCGAGTACCTGGTCGCCGGGATCAGGACGGTTGTTACGACAGAATGGGTGGCAAGTGATGAGGGGTGTGAAGGCCCTACCGCAGTAAGGCTTCATGCCGTCAACAGCCAGTGCCCTGAGGAGTATCTTGCGGATAGCGCTCCTGAATCCGACCCAGTCTTCGCTCCATCTTGTAGCGGTCCTTCAGTCGGCCCTGGGCGATGCTTTTCTCCAAGCCGCGCAGAGCATTTTCCATGCGCGCCGAAAACCGCGTCCGGATGGCTTTTTCTTTCTCCTTCCGCCCGGCCGTACGGCACAGGAGGTAGGTCTCTTCTCCCTGCGGAATCGCGATCTGCTTAATTTCCACATCCTCCCGCACCTGCGTCCAGTTCTCCTGCACCAGCTCACTTTCAAACCGTTTCATTTGGCTGCGCGGTGTGCCCACCAGAGAACAGCCGCGTATCGTTGATCTTGCCTTCCTCAATCTCCAGCAAATCATCCAGTGCCGTCCCCGGATACCAGCGCTGCTCGATTCCCAACTCGCTGCCTGGTGCGCACAGCCGGTTGATGGCCAGCACGGCCGTCACGCGCGACCACGCCACATCCGCCCCATCCCCATCCACCGCCTGTGCAAAGAACTGATCCAGCCCCAGACGCTTCCACAACTCCCAACCCAGAAAGCAGGATCCGAATTGCCGGTTGCGCTCGAAGCGGACCCGATTCACTAACACCCGCGCTACCTGCGGATCATCTTCCGGCACTTCCAAGTGCGAAGGAAATAGTTTCAGCTGCTCGATTTCTCCCTGCTCGTTGAATACCTCGATGGTCTTCAGCCAGCGGGCTTGGGCCGAACCATTGAGCTCGCCCAAATAACAAAGCGTCTTCTGCCGAGGACCCTGCGGCGTGCGCACCGTCTCGACCAGCGACCAATAGGTGTGCTCCTTGCCGTCCTTGCTGCGTTGATGCGTGCCGCAGAAACATCTTGGCGCGAGTCTGCACCTGTTCTGGCTCGGCCGCAAGAGGGTAGGTCTGCACTACAGTGCATTTTGGGAAGACCGCGATTGCAAAGAAAAGACTTCCGCGACGTTTTCGGTCAAAATTCGTTCGATTCGATGGGCGACTGACGAACTTCGGCGAGTGTTCTAAAGCAAATAACTCCTTCCGACTGACCCGCTAACGGTTTGAGATGCGTTTCCTTACACGCTTACACCAAGTGGGGATCTCTTCAATTCGGAAACATCGTCCCAGGGGCGTACACCCCAGTCTTGGCAAAGCATTCCAAGCATTTCTCGCTGGAAGACAGCCTGGCCATCGGTGTCGACCGGATGCAACGAAACTTTGGTCCTTTGAAGCAACAGGTAGAGGAATGGCGAACGATGCAGCTGTCGACGGCTGCAGCCAAGCTGCTCATCTACCTGGCATTCATTGAGGAAGAATCCGGGTTTCCCAAGCACCTGGCGAGACGAGTGCACGACCTGTACTTTCAGCCCGTGCATGAGGAATTCCAGCCTCGAACCATCGGAACGCTTATTTTATGCAAGACTCGTTCGCCTTGCCAAATACATTGTTTGCGTACGTGTCCGTGCCGCAGTTCGAGTTGTCGTCCAGGATGTCGTCGAATCCACTCCCAAAGCTTACGTTGTTGAGCACGTGGTTACCATTGGCGCCGGGGTATAGGGCGATCCCATAGAACCTGTTATTCCTGGTCTGGTTTGCTTCCACGGTATTTCCGGCTCCACTAAGAAACAGAATTCCGGCGTGCGTGTTGCTGCTGGAGGTATTCCCCACGAGCGTGTTGCCTGTGCCGGAAATCATGATGCCCTCATGATTGCCATTGAAGACGTTGCCCGCAATAGTGCTTGAGTTTAGCGAAGAGGCGTCGATTCCTGCCTCAGCATTCTTTTGAAGATTGTTCTGCGAAATCACCAGCGATCTGGGCGCAGTACCAACGGCATCATTATTAAAAACGAAGCCCTCCGTGTTGGCAGTGAGAGTCACGTCTACGGCACTGCCTCCGCTTGTGCCGGTGAAGTTGATTCCGGAAGGGTAATTCGTCACTGTTCCGGGCCCAAGGATCGTAACATTGCTCAAGCTTCTATTACCAGCAGAGGCAATTAGAATCCCGCTGGCGCTTCCGCTGCTCGCGCCCGGACCTGAAATAACAAACCCGTTCAGTTTTAGAGTGACGTTGCTGACCTGGATATCAATCCCATCTCCAGTACACGTCAGGTTGTTCGCCAGGGCCCATGTGCCCGACGTGGTGATGAGAGTGCCGCAGGTTGTGACTGGATCTGCCCTCGCAAACAGGTGTGCTGGTGTGATGAGCAGCAATACCATACAGAAGGCGAGCTTCTTGGACATGCCCGCGGTCCGGTTCAGGTTTTCATGATTCCTTAGGA
>Ga0306920_100008776_pt1 | contig 13445 bp, 15 predicted proteins | sample flu12Cox44000170_FD_204666 | JGI IMG/M metagenome (GOLD analysis project Ga0306920, IMG submission 204666) | Lab enrichment of tropical soil microbial communities from Luquillo Experimental Forest, Puerto Rico - flux4day.12C.oxic.44.000.170 (v2)... | ecosystem: Environmental > Terrestrial >... | reverse complement strand
TCGGCTCGTTCCTCATCGGCTTCGTGTTCCTGGCCGGCCTCGGGCGCGACCAGAGCACGCGGGCCCGGCTGAGCGGCAACGTCGGCAGCATCAACGGCGAGGGGGTCACGGTCACGCAGTGGCAGGTCGCGCTCGACGAGGCCCGCCAGGCCTACCGCCAGCGCTACGGAGTCGACCCGCAGGACCGCGACATCAAGACGGTCGAGCAGCAGGCCTGGCGGTCGATCGTGAACGAGCGGCTGTTCGCCCAGCAGGCGAAGAAGGCGGGCCTCGGCGCCACGGACAACGAGGTCGTGATCGGCATGCGCACGAACCCGCCGCCGCTGCTGCTCGCCTCGTCCGCGTTCCAGACCGACGGCAAGTTCGACGCGACCAAGTACCAGCAGGCGCTCGCGAACCCGGGCAACAACTGGGCGCCGTTCGAGGCCATGCTGCGCGAGCAGCTCCCGGTCCGGAAGCTGCAGGAGCGCCTGCTCGCCTCGATCAAGCTCTCGCAGCCGGAGCTGCATCAGGCGTTCCGCGACCGGTTCGACCGCTTCAACGCCACGCTGCTCACCGTGCCCCCGGCCGACACCGGTCGCTCGGACGGCAGCGAGGCGACGCTGCGCGACACCTACGAGAAGTACAAGTCGCGCATGGCGGCCGGGGCGCGCACGCAGCTCGAGGTGCTGGTGAGCCCGAAGCGCTACGGCGCCGACGAGACCAAGGCGGCCATGGACATGGCGAAGAGCCTCTTCGAGCGCGCGCAGAAGGGCGAGGACTTCGCCCAGCTGGCGCGCGACTACTCCGAGGGCCCGAACGCCGAGAAGGGCGGCCTGATCGACCGCTGGCTCCAGCCGAGCGATCTGGGCTCGCTGCTCGCGGCCGCGGTGCAGACGAAGAAGCCCGGCGACGTGATCGAGCCCATCCAGGAGGGCGGTCGCGTGCTGGTGCTCAAGATCATGGACCCGGCGAAGGACACGTCGAGCACGAAGACGCCGCCGCCGACGCCGAACGCGGTGAAGATGTCGCAGATCGTGATCAAGGTTCGACCGGCGCCCGAGGACCTGCGCGCGCAGTACAAGGAGGTCCGCGCGATTGCGGATCGCGCCCGCGCCGTGGGCCTGTCGAAGGCCGCGACCGAGAAGGGGCTGTCCACGGTCAAGACCGGGTTCTACGACGCGAACAACTCGCCGCCGCAGCTGTTCTCGGTGCCCGAGGCGGCGGACTGGGGGCTCTCGGCCAAGACGAACGAGGTGAGCCCGGTCTTCGAGGGCGAGGACGAGTTCGTCGTCGTGCAGGTCGCGACGCAGCACAAGGCCGGCCCGCCGGAGCGTGACGAGGTGGGCGACCAGCTCAAGATGATCGCCGACGTCGAGCACCGCGTGGACCTCTCGAAGCCACGAGCCGACTCGGTGGTGGCGGCGCTGAAGGGCGGCCACAGGCTCGAGGACGCGGCGAAGCTCGTCCACCTGACGGCCGCGGCGGTGTCGGGCACACGCCAGCAGCCGGACCCGCGGCTCTCGGGCAACCCGGAGCTGCTGGGCATGCTGCTCGCGGCGCCGGCGGGCAAGGTGGTGGGACCGGTGCGCAGCTCGCAGGGCTGGTCGTTCGCGCGCCTCGACGGTGTGACGGCGGCGCCGGACACGCTGTTCAACGACCAGACGAGGGCGCAGATCACGAACGAGATCCTGCAGGCGCGGCAGCGGGCGTTCTTCGAGAGCTACGTCGACAAGCTGCGGAGCAGCTCGCAGGTGACCGATCTGCGGACGACCGAGCGGAGTTTCTAGCCGCTGAGGCGGCCTCGGGCTTCGCCGGACTCAGCGCGTCACGCAGGGACTTCTGCGGTCACCTCCGGCTCACGCAAGGCGCGGGGGGGTGGTCATTCGGCTTCGCCGAATGCCCCCCCCGCGCCTTGCCCACATACCGGCAGGTGCGCGCGTCCGAAGCTGGTAGCGCCGGAAGCCACACCCACCCCGCCACCGTCGACTGCCGATCCAGTGCGCAGCCGGGGCTCATGCCGGCGGGCGCACTCCACTGGTATCAGTGGATCGGCTTGTTGTCGTTGCCGCCGTTCGTCTTCGTGGGGGCGGCGGGTGGGGGTTCGCGCTCGAGCTCGTCACTGATCTCGCGCTGGGCCCGCTTGAACTCGCGGATCGCCTGACCGAAGCCGCGCGCCATCTTGGGGATCTGGCTGGGGCCGAACAACAGCAGGATCACGAGCACGATCAGCAGGATTTCTGTCGAACCGAGATTCACCGGATCTCCTCCGCGTTCGCGCCACCACTCTCAGGGGTCGATCGAGAGCTTGCTGCGGTCGCTGCCGACCAGGACCGAGACATCCGCCAGCTCCGAGCTCCACTCCTGACGCACGAGTGGTGGTCCACCCAGATAATGCGCCACTTCCTGCGCAAGCGAAAGGTCGCCCCGCCGGGCCACGACGAACGTGGCGAAATAGTCGTTCCGATCGGCGTTCCGAACGTCCGTGACTTGAAAACCCCCCTCGCGCAGGAACGCGGCCACGCGCGTGCCCACGCCGGGCTCGCCGGAGCCGTTCAGGACCTGGACACGCACCACGTGCCGGCCGGTCCGCCGGGTGCCGGGATCGTGTCCGGTGAAAGCTGACCACGCCCACGACACGGCGAGCCCCAGCACGCCGAGCGCGAGGATCGCGAGCCAGAAGCCGGACCCGCTACCGCGCTTGGCCACGTCGCCCTCCCCTCGCGCCAGGCTTCTCGAGTCGCTCGATCGCCCGGCGCAGGCGCGTCCACGTCGCGGCCAGCGATTCGGGGAGCACCCGCGTGCGCGCGATCACCGGCATGAAATTGGTGTCGCCGTCCCAGCGCGGCACGAGGTGCATGTGCAGGTGGCCGGGGAAGCCAGCGCCCGCGACCCTGCCCACGTTCAAGCCGTAATTGACGCCGTCCGGACGGTACTCCACCTCGAGCGCGCGCTCGGCGAGCGCCACGAGCTCCAGCAGCTCGGCGCGCTCGGGCTCTTCCAAGTCGATGAAGCGCGCGGCGTGCCGCCTCACGGCGACCATGAGGTGCGCGCTCGCGTACGGATAACGATTGAGCATGAGCATCGCGTGCGGCCGCCGCGCCAGCACCAGGTCGCGGCGGTCGGCGGTCGTCTTCGCGACCCGGCAGAACAGGCACTGCTTTGGGCCCTTCCCGCTGGCGCTCGCGATCCACTTCATGCGCCACGGTGCCCACAGCGTGTCGGTCACCTGGCGCTCCCGCGCCGCATCGCGAGCCACGCCTGCTCGGCCTCGGCCAGCTGCTCGGGCGTGTTGATGCCGAGCAGCTCGCGCGCGTCCTCCGCGCACCACACGGCGGCCTTGCCGCCCCTCGCCTGGAGCAGCGACACGGTGTCGGTGAGGTAGTACTCGCCTTGCGCATTGTTCGCGGTGAGCGACGACAGCACGCCCTTCAACGCCCCGTGGTCGAACGCGTAGATGCCGGAGTTCACCTCGTCGATCGCCTTCTCCGCCGGCGTCGCGTCCTTGTCCTCGACGATGCGCTCGATCCCCTGGCCGTCGCGCGTGCGGACGATGCGCCCGTAGCCCTTCGGGTCCGCGAGCCGCATGCTCAACACCGTCACCTGAGCGCCGCTCTGCGCATGGCGGTCGAGCAGCGCCCCGAGCGTGCGCGCGGTCAGGAGCGGCGTGTCGCCGCACACCACGAGCACGGTGCCGCGGAAATCGCCGAGCAGCGGCTCGGCCATCATGCACGCGTGCCCGGTGCCGCGCTGCGGGTCCTGGATCGCCCACTCGATCCCGTTGCGGCCGGCGAACGCCGCCTGCACGCGCTCGCGCTGGTGCCCGATCACCACCACGGTCCGGCCCACGCCCAGCTCGTCGAGCGTGTCCAGCACGTGCGCGAGCAGCGGCCGCCCCGCCATCACGTGCAGCACCTTGGCGAGGTCGCTGTTCATCCGCTTGCCCATGCCGGCCGCGAGCACGACCGCGGCCACGTCCTTGCGTGCACCTTTCACCTGCCCCTCCATGGGAAGTTGTCGATCAGCCGCGCCGGCCCCACGTGCGCCGCCACCGCCACCAGCGCGTGCCCGCGCACGGTCTTCAGCGGTTCCAGCGTCTGCGGGTCCACCACGGCGACGTAGTCCTCGCGCACGAGCGGGTAGCCGTCCCACTCGCGGCGGATGGCCGAGGCCAGCCGCTGCGCATTCCGCTCGCCGCCGCGCATCAGGATCCACGCCGCGGCGAGTCCCTGCGAGAGCGCCACCGCCTGCTGGCGCTCGGCATGCGAGAGATAGGCGTTGCGGCTCGACATGGCAAGCCCGTCCTCCTCGCGCACGGTCGGTCCGCGGCGTAGACGCACCGGGATCAGCAGGTCGGTGGCCATGCGCTCGAGGATCAGGGCCTGCTGGGCATCTTTCTGACCCAGCCACATCTCGTCCGGCCGGACGGCGTTCAGGAGCCGGGCGACGACCGTGCACACGCCGGCGTAGTGCCCCGGGCGCGACGCGCCCTCGAGCACGTCCGAGAGCCCGGCCACGTGCACGCGCGTCAGGTCGCCGGGCGGGTAGACGTCGGTCACGGCCGGCTCCCAGAGCAGGTCCACGCCCTCGCGCGCGAGCAGCGCGCGATCGTGCGCCATCGGGCGCGGGTAGCGCGAATAGTCCTCGCCGGGCGCGAACTGGAGCGGGTTGACGAAGATGCTCACCACGACGCGATCGGCCGCGCGCCGCGCCAGCCGCACCAGTGACAGGTGCCCTTCGTGGAGCGCCCCCATCGTCGGCACGAACGCGACCTTCTCCCCTCGCGCGCGCAGGCGCGCGAGGGCGGCGCGGAGCTGGACGAGCGAGCGCACGCGCAGCAAGCGCGTCCGTGCGCGCGCCGGGCGGCCTCTCGCCACTAGTAGCTCTCGGCGTCCGCGGGAAAGCGCCTCGCCTTCACGTCGGCGACGTAGCGCGCAAACGCGTCGCGCGTGGCCGCGCCCAACTCGGCATAGCGGCGCACGAACTTCGGCTGGTGGCCGTGGAAGAGCCCCAGCAGGTCGTGCGTCACCAGCACCTGGCCGTCGCACTGGACCCCCGCGCCGATGCCGATCGTGGGGATCTGCAGCTCGCGGGTGACCGCGGCGCCGAGCCGCGCCGGGATGCCCTCCAGCACGAGCGCGAAGCAGCCCGCGCGCTCGAGCGCCCGGGCGTCGGCCATCAGCCGCTCCTGGTCGGCCTCGCCGCGCGCCTGCACCTTGTAGCCGCCGAACGCCAGCACCGACTGCGGCGTGAGCCCCAAGTGCCCCATGACCGGGATGCCCGCCTCGACGATCCGCTGCACCGCGTCAGCCACGCGCGCGCCGCCCTCGAGCTTGATGGCGTCGGCGCCGCCCTCCTGCACGAGCCGGCCGGCGTTCGCCACCGCCTGCTCGGTGCTCACCTGGTAGCTCATGAACGGCATGTCGCCGATGACCATGGCCGATGGCTTCGCGCGCGCGACCGCGCGCACGTGGTGGAGCATGTCCTCCATCGTCACCGGCAGCGTGCTCTCGTAGCCGAGCATCACCGTGCCCACCGAGTCGCCGACGAGCAGGATCTCGATGCCCGCCTGGTCCGCGTAGCGCGCGGTCGGGAAGTCGTACGCGGTGACGACCGTGATCGGCTCGCCCTTGCGCTTGAGCGCCTGGATCGCCGGCGCCGTCACCTTCGCGCGCGGGGCGCCCGAACCCACCCGGGCCTCGCCACTCATGCCGGACCGCCTTTCTCCAGGGGCGTGTAGTAGAGCGTCCCCTGGCGGTGCGAGAGGATGCGCTTCAGCAGGTCCTCGAAATCGTCGGGCTGGTTCACGAAATCGATGCGGTTCGTGTTCACGACCAGCAGCGGCGTCTCGTGGTAGTGGAAGAAGTAGTGGTTGTACGCCTCGCTCAACCGCTCGATGTAGCCGCGGTCCATGTCCTTCTCGAACGAGCGATTCCGCTTTGAGATGCGCTCCATGAGCGTATCGGTGCTGGCCTGCAGGTACACGACGATGTCAGGCTTCACCACGTCCAGCTCGAGCCAGCCCACGAGCCGCTCGTAGAGCGCCAGCTCCTTCCCCTCGAGATTCAGGCTCGCGAAGATGCGGTCCTTCTGGAACAGGTAGTCGGCCACCAGCTTGTCGCTGAACAGGTCGGTCTGTCGCAAATTGCGCTGCTGCTGGTAGCGACTGAAGAGAAAATGCATCTGCGTCTGGAACGCGTAACGCGCCCGGTCGCGGTAGAAATCCTTGAGGAACGGGTTCTCCTCGACCTCCTCGAGCACGAGCTGCGAGCTGAGCCGGTCGGAGAGCAGGCGCGACAGGCTCGTCTTGCCCGCGCCGATCACGCCCTCGATCACGAGATAGCGGTTCTCGCCGACGCTCATGCGCTCGTCTTCCCGCGCGCCGGGAGAGATCGCGAGCACGCCCGTCTCCGGGCGCGTGTCGACCGTCCGTCCGTGGACGCGGTCCGCGGCATCGCGAGTGGTCAGTTCCAGAGTCGCGAGCCGTGTTTGACCAGCGGACGCGCGCCTAGCCGCTGGAGCAGCGCGAGCATGGTCTCGCCGGTGCCGGGATGCACCAGCATCGGGTCCAGCTCGACGAGCGGCACCAGCACGAACGAGCGCTTCGGCAGCTCGGGATGCGGCACCACGAGATCGTCCTCGTCGAGCACCAGGTCCTCGTAGAGAAGCAGGTCCAGGTCGAGCGTGCGCGGACCCCAGCGCTGCGAGCGCACTCGGCCGACGCGGCGCTCGATCAGCATCAGGTTCCACAGCAGTTGGTGCGGCGTGAGCTGGGTCTCGAGCTGAGCCACCGCGTTCAGGAAGTGCGGCTGCTCCTCCACGCCCACGGGCTCGGTGTCGTAGAGCGACGACGCGCGCACGACCGTGGTCTCCGGCGTGCGCGCCAGGTGCTCCAGCGCGGAGCGCAGGTTGGCCTCGCGATCGCCGAGGTTCGAGCCGAGTCCGATGTAAGCCTTCACGCCTTCCGTTCCCTCACGACCTCGATCACGGCGCGACCACCGGTGGTCCAGCCCAGGTTTTGTTTTGCGATGCGCACGCGTGCGCGCCGGATCGGGAACCGCTCCAGAATTGTACTCGCGACGCGGGCCGCCAGGGCCTCCAGAAGATGAAAGCTCTCCCCTTCGACCACCTCGCGGACCGTGCGGTAGAGCATGTCATAGTCCACCGCGTCCGCGAGCCGGTCGCTCGTCTCGGCCCGGTCGTCGTTCGGGGCCAGCTCGAGGTCCACCTCGAGCCGCTGGCCCGCCTCCTTTTCATAGGGGCGGGCGCCGTGGTGCCCGAAGACCGACAGTCCCTCGAGCCGGATGGTCGCCAAGTCGTTGCCTCCGAACACGCTCCGCGCCGATCCTCGTCTCCGGTGGCAGCGTCGTGGAGGCGAGTCTAGGTGCGGGTCAGGAGGGGGGTCAAGGGTGGGCGTAACCGCGTGTGGCGCCTTGCGGAAGGCATCCTAAAGACTGTTCACACCCGGGGCCGCCGGTCGACAATTGGGGTGAGCGGCCGGCCCCGCCCAGCCGTGCCCAAGGCACCCGCGAGGTCCCAGTCCTGATGCTCGACGCCCACACACTGCTCCTGGTCGCCGCGCTGGCGGCACCGCCCGATTCGGCGGCGCGAGCTGCGTCCGCCAGCGATTCCGCGCTTGCGTCCGTCGTCGCGCCGCTTGTCCAACCCGGCGCGCGGATGCGCGTGCACACCGGGTTCGGCGTCACCGAGGGCTACGCAGGAAGCGTGGATCCACTGGGACTCCATCTGCGCCATGAAAGTGCGGACGTCTGGAGCAAGACGCGCGTCGAGGCGCTCACGTGGTCGCAGATCGAGCGCATCGATCTCCGCACCCACCAACCCGCCACCGGAGCGAAGGCCGGCGCCGTGGTCGGATGCCTGCTCGGGGTCGCGACCGTGATGAGCATCGCATCCTACGCCAGCGCTTACGGCGACGGGGGTTACGGAGGCGCCACGATCCTTTTCGGTGGGCTGGTCGGCGGCATCGCCGGCGCCTGCATGGGCGGCCTTGTCGGTGGACTCGTGGATTCCACGGTGCCCGCCTGGGAGACGATCTACGAGCGACGCTGATCGGGCCCCGTCGGGCTCAGACGCTCGCCGCCGTCACAGCTCGCCGCCGGTGATGGTGTGCAGGATCGTGCCCGACTCGCCCACGACCGTGCCGTTCTTCGTATCGGTGAAGAACACGTCGAAGAGGTTCTGGGCCGTCCCGCTGTGCTGTTGCACCCATGTCTGCCCGCCGTTCGTGGTGCGCAGGATCGTGCCCACGTAGCCCACGACGGCCCCCGTGTCCGCGTCCGCGAACCATACGCCGGTGAGCGCCGTGATGACGCCGCTCCGCTGTGGCTCCCAAGTGCCGCCACCGTCGATCGTGCGCAGGATCGTGCCGCCGTCGCCCACGGCCGTGCCCGTGTTCGCGTCGCTGAACCAGACGCTCCGGATGAACAGCTCGGTGCCGGGGACCTGTCGTACCCAGGTCGCACCTCCATCCGCGGTGTGCACGATCCGCCCGAAGAAGCCCACGGCCGTGCCGTGGCTTGCGTCGCCGAACGACACCGAGACGAGGCTGCGCGTGGTGCCACCGTTGTATCGGAGCGCCCATGTGTTGCCGCCATCGAGCGACTGGAAGATGCGCTCGCTCGCTCCCACGGCGGTCACCGTGGTCGGGCTCGTGAACGTGGCGCCGTTCAAGATGGTCCTCACCATGGAGTCGGGCTTCGCCCACGTCGCGCCGCCGTCGGTCGTCCGCAGCGAGCTGCCGCCCAGCCCAACGGCCACACCCGTGTTGGCGTCGCCGAACGCCACCGCGTTCAGCCGATCCGGCGTGGTGCTCCCGGACGGCGCGAGCCAATTGATCCCGCCGTCGGTCGTTCGCCGGATCGTGCCGCCGACGCCCACGACCACGCCCGTCGTCGGGCTGACGAACCGGACCGAGAGCAGGCCCAGCGTCGTGCGGCTGTCCTGCGAATACCACCCGTTCGGGGGCGGCACGGGCACGGGGTTCGTCGGACTCGATTCGTCCCCGCCGCACGAGGAGAGGGTGAGCGCGAGGCCGAACGACAACATGGCCGCCATCGGGAACCGGAGCCGATCACGCGAGAACATGGCAATCCCCCTTGTCACCGCCATCGCGGGCCATTCACACCGCCACGCCGAACTCCCGGAGCGCATCGTTCAAGCTCGTCTTCGTGTCGGTGCTCGCCTTACGCTGGCCGATGACCAGCGCGCACGGCACGCCGTACTTCCCCGCCGGGAACGCCTTCGGGCGATAGCCCGGGATGACCACGCTGTTCGGCGGCACGAAGCCTTTCGATTCGACGGGCTTGGCGCCCGTCACGTCCACGATCACCGTGCTCGCCGTGAGCACCACGCCGGCGCCGAGCACCGCGCCCGAGCCGACGCGCAGGCCCTCGACGACGATCGCGCGCGAGCCGATGAACGCGTCGTCCTCGATGATCACCGGCTGCGCCTGCGGCGGCTCGAGCACGCCGCCGATGCCGACGCCACCGGACAGGTGCACGCGCTTCCCCACCTGTGCGCACGAGCCCACGGTGGCCCACGTATCCACCATCGTCCCCTCGCCCACGCGTGCGCCGATGTTCACGAAACCGGGCATCAGGATGACGTTCCTCTCGAGGAAGCTGCCGTAGCGCGCCACGCCGGGCGGCACCACCCGCACGCCGGCCGTTTCGAGGTTCCGTTTGGGCGGCACCTTGTCGAAGTACTCGATGTCGCCGGCATGGAGCGGCGTGCTCACGTGCATCCGGAAGTAGAGCAGGATCGCCTGCTTGAGCCAGGCGTGCGTCTGCCACGGCCCTCCGGCGCTCGCCGGAGGCGAGCACACTCGTAAGTCGCCCGCGTCGAGCGCCGCCACGGCGCCCTCCACGGCGCCGCGCAGCGACGCGTCGTCCAGCGCGCGCGTGCCGGCGAAGCCCTCGGCGATCGCCTTCTGCCAGCGCTCGACCGGATACGTCTCGATGGCGCTCATGCCCTCACCTCCGCGAGCTGTTCCAGCCGCGCGATGGCCTCGCGACACTGGGCGAGCGTCGGCACGAGCGCCCAGCGGACGTAGCCCTCGCCCCCGGGCCCGAGGAACGAGCCGGGCGTGGTGACGATGCCGAGCTTCAAAAGCGACTCGACGAAACCCACATCATCGGTCCCATCCTCCGGATGGGAGTACCCAGGTACTTTCATCCACAGGTAGAACGTGGCCTGCGAGGCCTCGATCCTCCAGCCGCGGCGCTTGAACTCGTCCAGGAACAGGCGGCGCTTGGCGGCGTACACCTCGCGCGTGGCCGGCGTGTGGGCGTCGTCGTTCCACGCGGCGATCGCGGCGTCCTGGATGAAATCCGGCGTGGCGACGCCGACGTTCGGGCGGAAGCGCCTGAGGGCGTCGATCAGCTTCGGGTCGCCGGCCATGAAGCCCGAGCGGTAACCGGTCATCGCCGAGCGCTTGGAGAGCGTGTAGAGCCCGATCAGGTTCTCGAGCCCGTGCTGAAGCAGCGTGCCGGGTGGTCCGCCCTCGAACCACAGGTCGCCGTAGGCTTCGTCGCTCGCCACCCAGAAGCCGTGCTTCCGCGCCAGCGCCACGATGCGCGCGCCGGTGGCATCGTCCAGCACCGACCCCGTGGGATTGTGCGGCGAGTTGAGCCACAGGAGCGCCGTGCGCTTCCACACCTCCTCGGGCACGCGGTCGGGGTTGAACCGCCAGCCGTCGGCGCTCTGGAGCGGCGTGAAGTACGGCTTCGCGCCGGCGAAGCGCGCGCCGCCCTCGTAGACGGGATACGCCGGGGTCGGGATCACGACCGTGTCGCGTGGTACCCCGGGCGCCACGACGGCGAACGCCATCGTGAACACCGCCTCCTTGGTGCCGTTCGCGGGCAGCACGTTCAGCTCGGGATCCACGCCCACGCCATAGCGGCGCTTCATCCAGGCGGCGCACGCCGCCCGCAGCTCCGGCTTGCCGATCGTGGCGGGATAGCTCGACACCGCGGGGATCGCCGCACGCAGCGCGTCGCGGATGAACGCGGGCGTCTCCTCGCGCGGGTCGCCCATGCCGAAGTTGATGCTCGTGACCCCGGCGGGCGCCAACTCCTTCCTCCGGCGCTCGAGCTTCACGAACGGGTACTCGGTGCTCCCCATGAGGAGCGGGTGCAGCGGTCCCTGCGTGGTCACGCCGGCTCCTTGGTGAGGAACTTCGCCAGGTTGTCGTACGCCGCGCCGAGGTTCGGGATCGGACAGTACTCGTCGGCGCGGTGGCACATGTCGGGGATGCCGGGCCCGTAGTTGAACGCGGGCACGCCGGCGGCGGTGAACCGCGCCACATCGGTCCAGCCCTGCTTGCCGGCGACGCTCGCGCCGCTCACGCGGATGAAGCGCATCACCTCGGCGTGGTCCAGGCACGCCTCGCCGGGCGGCGCCTGGTCCACGACGTCGAAGCCGAATCCGGAAGGCACGAGCTTCCTCACGCTGGCGATCGCCTGCTCGACCGTGCGATCGGGCGGGAAGCGGTGGTTCAGGTTCACCACCATCTCGGCGGGAACCACGTTGCGTGCGGAGCCCGCGCGCACCGTCGTGACTTGAAGTGTCTCCCGGTACTCGAGGCCCTGCACGCGGTGCGGCGTCACCGGGACCTTCGTGATCTCGGTGAGCCACGGCGCCCCCGCCTCGACCGCGTTCTTCCCCTGCCACGGCCGCGCCGCGTGCGCCGCCACGCCGGGCACGCGCACCTCGACGTTCAAGATGCCGTTGCAGCCCATCTCCACGGCGAGGTCCGTGGGCTCGAGGATCACGGCGAGGCTCGCCTCGCGCAGCCACGGCGCCTCGTTCAGCACGCGCTTCAAGCCGTTCCGCTCCGCGGGACCCTCCTCCGCGTCGTAGAAGACGCACGCCACGTCGAACCGGAGCGCGTCCAGGTCCAGGGACTCGGCGAGCGCCAGCATCACGGCGTCGCCGGCCTTCATGTCGGTGGTGCCGAGGCCCGAGATGCGGTCGCCGTCGCGGGTCGCGGTGGCGTTCCCCTGCGGCGGCACGGTGTCGGTGTGGCCCGCGAGCACGAGCAGCGGCCGGCCCTTGCGCGGGCCGCGCCACACGATCGACAGGCCGTGACGGATCACCTCGCCGCGGCTCGCCGTCGCGAGCCGCTTGGTGATCCAGTCCACGATCTGCTGCTCGTTCCCGGTGACGCTGGGGATGTTGACCAGCTGCTCCAGCAGGTCGGCGAGCGAAGTCTGCGTGACGGGCATCGTTCGAGAGGCCTCCGCGTGTGTTGGAAGCCGCGAAATTAGCATCGGACGTCCGGGTTGCGCCACGCGTGCCGCGCTCCTAGCTTGATTCGCATGGCCACCAGCACGGCGCTCCGCCTGACCGGCCGCGACACGCTGCCGCTCCTCCACCGGGTCACGAGCAACGCGCTCGAGGACCTGGAGCCGGGCGAGGCGCGTGCCACGCTGTGGTGCGACTTCCGCGGCCGGCTGCTGCAGCGTGCGATCGTCGCGGTGACGAGCGACGGCACGGTGTGGCTGCTGCGTGCCGACGCGCCCGGCGGAGAGCTGGCCGCCGTGATCGAGAAGAGCATCTTCCGCGATGACGTGCACGTTGAGGACGTGTCCCGGCTGTACACGTTCGCGCTCGCGCGCGGCACGACGGGCGAGGTCGGCGTGCTCGACGAGTCGAACGGCGTGCCGTCGATCGTCTCCACCGGCGACGGCACGCGCCTGGCTCGCACCGGCCAGGTCGAACCGCTCGGCGAGCCGGCGCGCATCGCGCTGCTGCATCCGAGGCACGGCTGCGAGATCGCCGAAGCGTTCAACCCGTTCGAAGTGGGTCTCGCCCACGAAGTGCACCTGGCGAAGGGCTGCTTCACTGGGCAGGAGGCGCTGCAGCGTCTCATCACGTACGAGAGCGTGCGCCGCCGGCCTGCGCGCGTTCAGCTCCCGGGGTCCTCGCCGTCGCTGCCGACGGATGTGCTCGCCAAGGGCGACACCCCCGGCGATCGCGCCGGCGTCCTGACGAGCTTCGAGGCCGGCGAGGGCTTCGCGATCCTGCGCCGCGAGCCGCTCGAGTCGGGCGCGGATTTCGCCCTCGCCGACGGTCGCGCGGTCGAGGTGATCGCGGCGCCGGAGCCGGCGCGGCCCCTGGGACGGCCGTAGCCGGGAAGGAGCCCGAAGTGCCCATCGGCCGCGCGTGGATCGGGTGCGCCGCCCTGTATCTGGCGGCGCTCACGGCGCGCCCCGCGCTCGCCGCGCCGCGGTGGCTGTGCGCGCAGAGCCCGCATTTCGAGCTCTACTCGAGCTCCGATCGTGACTCGGTGGCTCGGCTCGGTGGCGCATTGGAGACGATGGCGGAGATCCTGGGCGAGGCGGGCCTGGGACGGCGCACCGCGGCGCGACCCGTGACCGTGATCATCGGGTTCCCGGACAAGAACTCGTTCACCCCGCACCTCCCGGTCATCGACGGCCGGCGTG
>Ga0306920_100008775_pt1 | contig 13445 bp, 14 predicted proteins | sample flu12Cox44000170_FD_204666 | JGI IMG/M metagenome (GOLD analysis project Ga0306920, IMG submission 204666) | Lab enrichment of tropical soil microbial communities from Luquillo Experimental Forest, Puerto Rico - flux4day.12C.oxic.44.000.170 (v2)... | ecosystem: Environmental > Terrestrial >... | reverse complement strand
AAACCGTACCGTAGAATTCGCGGAAATAGGCGGGGCGAGCGGAGACGACAATGATCCCGTCAAAGGCCTTGTTCGCCTTCGAACGACGCTCGCAGATGTTGAATTCAGGGGAGCCGGTCAACGCTCCGATCTGCTCGCGTCCGATAAAAAGGCCGACGTCCCACTGTTGTTCGGCGGCGAAGCAATCGCGGTCGGAGACGTCGATCGCCGGGATAGGGAGAGAGCGTCCACTGACCCGAGGATGCCCGACCGCATCGGCCATCCAGACTTCGTCAATCTGCGGCAGTGTGTCGAGATCCGATAGGAACCGATGGAGCTCCTCGTCATGCTCAATCCGGTCCCAGTCGAGCCCGCGCGTCCGAGCGTCGATCCAGGCGAGCACGATGGCATAGGTTTTGATCGTATCCAGCGCGTGCTCACGCAATTCGCCGGCCTCGATCATCACTCTTTCTTCGGCCTGGCTCCGAACCAATCGAAAATTCTGCCAAGCGGCGATCGCCAGCACCAAAAGCGGCACGGCAAGGGATGCGGCAAGGAGCCCGCGGAGCGGCCAAGTCAGGCCGCGCCGAGGGCGCACCTGGATCATCTCGGATTGGTTTCTGGCGCCGCGGACCAACCTGCCGAAAATGCGGGTAGCCAGCGGCGCGTGATTAGAGTCGGTGGTCACCGAAGACCGACTGCCAGCGTCACTCGACGACACCGAGATGGGGCGCCGTTCGATCGAAAAACCTCATGTTGTCCTGCTCCCTGCTGTCCGCTCCAAAGTTTACGCGCAAACCCCGGCACGGTCGAACGCTGCCGTCTCAATGCGCAACGAGGCCGTCCCGGGCGGGACGGGTGTGACCGTCTATTTCAAGAGGCGCGGTAAGGTCGAACGCAGCGGCCATCAGGGAGCGGGTGTAAGGGTGCTCGGGACTGTTCATTACCCGTTCGGTCGAACCCGCCTCGACAATCCGGCCGTCCTTCATCACTAGGATCTCGTGGGCCAGCGCGCGCACGACCCTCAGGTCGTGGCTGATGAACAGATAAGTGAGGCCGTGGCGCGATTGCAGCTCGCGCAACAGTTCGACGATCTGCGTCTGCACCGACATGTCCAAGGCCGAGGTCGGCTCGTCGAGCACGACAAAGCGCGGTTTGAGCACCAACGCACGGGCGATCGCGATGCGCTGACGCTGGCCGCCCGAGAATTCATGCGGGTAGCGCTCGGCCACTTGCGCGTCGAGTCCGACCTCGGCGAGCGCCGTTTCGATAAGCCGCCGGCGCTCGGCGGCGCTTGCCGCCAGGCGGTGCACCTTCAACCCTTCTTCCACGATCTGCGCGACCGAGAGCCGCGGCGAGAGGCTCGAAAACGGGTCCTGAAAGACCACCTGCATTTCGCGGCGCAATGGCCGCAATTGGCGCTGGCCAAGTGCGAGGATGTCCTGCCCGGCGAAACGAATGTGCCCTTCTGCCTCGGTGAGGCGTAGGAGTGCCAATCCGAGCGTCGTCTTACCCGACCCGCTCTCGCCGACGATACCGAGGGTCGTGCCGGTCCGCACGGCGAGCGAAATGCCGTCGACTGCCTTGACGTGACCTCTAACCCGGCGCAGCACGCCGCTGCGGATCGGGAACCATACCCTGAGCTCCTCGGCCGTCATCAGGTCTGGCTCGGCGGGGTCGGCGGGTGGCGGCCGGCCTCTCGGCTCGGCGGCGAGCAGGCGTTGCGTATAGGGATGGCGCGGACGGCCGAAGATGGCGGAGGTCGGACCGGCCTCGACGATCTTGCCTCCCGTCATAATGCAGATTTCGTCCGCCATCCTGCGCACGATCGTCAGGTCGTGGGTGATCAGCAGCAGCGCCATGCCAAAGCGATCGCGCAGATCCTTTAGAAGCTGCAGGATGTGCGCCTGAACCGTCACGTCGAGCGCCGTCGTCGGCTCGTCGGCGATCAACAGGTCGGGTTGGTTAGCGATTGCCATCGCGATCATAACCCGCTGACGCTGGCCGCCCGAGAGCTGGTGCGGATAGGCGCCGAGCCGCCGCTCGGCATCCGGCAGATCGACCAGCCGCAACAGTTCAAGGGTGCGTTCGCGCGCCGCGCCGGGCGCCATGTGCTCGTGGACGAGGAGAGTCTCGCCGATCTGCCGCTCGATCGTGTGCAGCGGGTTGAGCGAGGTCATCGGTTCTTGAAAGACCATCGCAATGCGATTGCCGCGCACTTGGCGCAGCTGCTCGGGCGCGGCGCCGACCAGCTGCGCGCCGACAAAGCGGATGCTGCTGTCTTTGCCATGAGCTGCGAGCGGATAGGGGAGCAGCTGGAGGATCGAGAGCGCGGTCACACTCTTGCCCGATCCACTTTCGCCGACCAGCGCCAGGGTCTCCCCACGATCGAGGGAAAATGACACGCCCTTGACCGCCTCGACGGCCGGAGCGCCGCCGCGGCCGGCGAAGGTAACGCTGAGATTGCGGATTTCGAGCAGCGGCGCGATTGCCCCCGGGGGGGTCACAGCACCACCTTGCGCGGGTCGAATGCGTCGCGCACCGCTTCGCCGACAAAGATCAAGAGGCTCAGCATCGACGCCAACACGAAGAACGCGGTCAGGCCAAGCCAGGGCGCTTGCAGGTTGGCCTTGCCCTGGGCCAGCAGTTCTCCGAGCGAGGGGGAGCCGGGCGGCAGCCCGAAACCGAGGAAGTCGAGCGAAGTCAAGGTGGTAATCGAGCCGTTCAAGATAAACGGCAGGAAGGTGATGGTCGCGACCGTCGCATTCGGCAGCACGTGACGCAGAATGATGACCCGGTCGGAGACGCCGAGCGCCCGCGCCGCTCGGACGTAATCGAAGTTGCGTGCGCGCAGGAACTCCGCGCGCACGACATCGACGAGGCTCATCCACGAAAACAGCAGCATCAGCCCGAGGAGCCACCAGAAATTGGGCTCGATAAAGCTCGCCACGATGATGAGCAGGTAGAGGATCGGCAGCCCCGACCAGATCTCGATGAAGCGCTGGAAGCCGAGGTCGATCAGACCGCCAAAATACCCCTGAATCGCACCGGCCGCGACCCCGACTACCGAAGAGAGCCCGGTCAATGTGAGGCCGAACAGCACAGAAATGCGAAAGCCGTAAATCAGCCGAGCCAACACGTCACGTCCTTGATCGTCGGTGCCGAGCCAATTGACACGGGACGGCGGCGATGGCGCAGGACCAGACAGATCGTAATTGATTGTGCCGTAGCTGAACGGGACCGGGGGCCAAAGCATCCAACCCTTGGCCTCGATCAGCTTTTTTACCGCGGGATCGCGGTAGTCGGCAGCGGTTGGAAATTCGCCGCTGAACGTCGTCTCCGGATAATCGACGAAGACCGGGTAATACCAAGCGCCATTGAAGCGCACGAGAACTGGCCGGTCATTGGCGATGAATTCGGCGAACAGCGTGACGAGGAAGACCGCGAGAAAAATCCATAGCGACCAGAACCCGCGCCGATTGCGGCGAAACGCATCGAGCCGGCGCCGCGTGAGCGGGGAGATCTTGCGTCCGAGAAAACGGTCGGCTGTCGGCGCCGCGTACCGAACCGGTTCCGACGAAGCCGTCATCCCCGGCGGGATGCGCTAATGGGTCGTGCGGCGTAGAGGCTCGACGTTCGACCGCCAGCCGAGGCGCCCGCTGCCGAAATGATCGCGGACGAGGATTTCAGCGATCTGGACGGCGTTGAGTGCTGCACCCTTGCGCAAATTGTCGGCGACGACCCACAGATTGAGCCCGTGCGCGACGGTCGGATCACGCCGGATGCGGCTGACATAAACCGGATCCTCACTGGCCGCCTCTGCCGGTGTCACATACCCCTCGTCAGCGCGATGATCGACCACGGTGATTCCGGGCGCGCGCCGCAGGATGGCACGCGCGTCGTCTTCGCTGAGCGGTCGTTCAAATTCGACATTTATCGCCTCCGCGTGGCCGATAAACACGGGAACCCGCACGCAGGTCGCCGTCACGGGGATATCCGGGTCGAGGATCTTGCGGGTCTCGGCCGCCATTTTCCACTCTTCCTTGGTCGCTCCATCGTCCATGAAGACGTCGCAATGCGGGATCACATTGAATGCGATCTGCTTGGTGAAATGCTCGGGCTTGACCGGATCGTTCACATAAATCGCGCGGGTTTGGTTGAACAACTCGTCCATCGAGGCGCGGCCCGCCCCGGAGACCGACTGGTAGGTCGCGACGACCACCCGCTTGATCCGCGCGCGGTCGTGCAGCGGCTTCAGCGCCACCACCATTTGGATCGTCGAACAATTGGGGTTGGCAATGATGCCGCGCTTGGTGCACTGCGCGATCGCCTGCGGGTTAACTTCCGGCACGACCAGCGGTACGTCAGGTTCCATGCGGAAGCAGGAGGTGTTGTCGATGACCACGGCGCCGGCCTTTGTCGCACGGGGCGCAAATCCCGCCGAGACCTTGGCGCCGGGCGAAGAAAGAACGATGTCAACCCCGCGAAAATCGTAAGTGTCGAGGCCTTGGACCTTGAGGATATCGTCCTCGCCGAAGGAGACCTCCTTGCCGATCGAGCGCGACGAGGCCAATGCGACGACATCGTCGGCGGGAAAGTCGCGCTCGGCGAGCGTAGTCAGCATCTCGCGCCCGACATTGCCGGTCGCGCCGACCACCGCTACTTTGAAACTCATATTGAGGCTCCGGGGCGGATGGGAGGATGATGAGAGCTGACTTACGATGCCAACCGGCGCTTTACAAGCGCCGGTTTCCCGGCGTCATGCCAGCGGTGGCGGGCGTCCTGGGCCGCAGATCCGAGCGGTGCTCCATTCGACCCCCCCGTTTCGTGCGGGAGTGACGAAAGTGTCATGACTTATCCGGAGTTCTGGCGAGTGTACCTCGCTGCGCATACCCACCCGCGGACTCGGGTCCTGCATTATCTCGGCACCCTCGCCGGGGTGGCGTCACTCGCTGCAGCCGGTGCGACCGTGGATTGGCATTGGCTTTTGGCCGCGCCGGTCGTCGGTTATGCCTTCTCCTGGTTAGGACATTTCATCTTCGAGCACAACCGACCCGCGACCTTCGGCCACCCTGGCTGGTCGCTTGTCAGCGACTTTCGTATGCTCGGCCTGTTCCTGTCAGGACGTCTCGACCGTGAGCTGAGGAGAGAAGAATGACGATGACGCGGTTGATCGAATACGACGACGCGAGCGCCGAGATCCGCGCCGTCTACGACGATATCATGACGACCCGCGGGACGAATTGGATCAACAATTTCTGGAAAGCGCTGGCCAATCACCCACCGACCTTGCGGCGCACCTGGGAGAGCATCAAAGAGGTGATGGCGCCGGGTATGCTCGACCCCTTGACCAAAGAGCTCGTCTACCTCGCGGTCAGCGTCAGCAACGGCTGCACATATTGCATCGCCTCGCACGGCGCCGCAGCCAAGCGCGCGGGGATGACCCCCGAGATGCTCGGCGAGGTTCTGGCCGTCGTCGGCATGGCGAATGAAACCAACAGCCTAGCCAACGGATATCGCGTTCCAGTAGACGAGAGGTTTGAAAAGCTGTTTTGATGGCGGGCGTCTACAAACGCCGAACGAAGGCAACGGCTGACAGCACCGGCTGATCGGCAATTTTGGAGGGCCCTATGGCACAAACCCAACAAAAGTACGACCGCAAGGCCGAGGATATCGGCAACATCGTCGGCCTAGAACACGTCAACCTTCGGGTTCCCGACCAGGAGCCCGCTACCGATTTCTACCTCGCCGGGCTCGGCCTGACCCGCGACCCCTACATGATGCCGGGCACCAACAACATGTGGGTCAATGTCGGCAAGAGCCAGTTCCATCTGCCGAAAGGCGACCCGAACGTGTTGCGCGGTCATGTCGGGCTCGTCGTGCCGAGCCTCGACGACCTGTGCGAGCGGCTCAACACGGTGAAGGGCCGGCTAGAGGACAGCAAATTTAATTGCAAGCGGCACAATGCCTTTGTCGAGGCAATGTGCCCGTGGGGCAACCGCTTCCGCTTGTACGAGCCGTGCGCCGAGAAATTCGGCCCGGTCAGTCTCGGCATGCCCTATGTCGAGTTCGACGTGCCGGAGGGTACGGCCGACGGGATCGCACGTTTTTACCGAGAGATCTTTTATGCGCCGACCGAGATCGAGGAAAACGGCGACGGCCGCGCCGCGCGCATCAGCGCGGGGTTTGGTCAGTGCCTCGTCTTCCGCGAGACCGATAAGAAGATCCCCGAATTCGACGGCCACCATCTGCAGGTCTACGTCCAGGAATTCTCGGGGCCGCACGAGGAGCTCGAAAAGCGCGGTCTGATCACCGAGGAAAGCAGCCAGCACCAATACCGCTTCGAAGACATTGCCTGCCTCGACACGGGCAAGTGCCTGTTCAAGATCGAGCACGAGGTCCGCTCGATCACCCATCCGCTCTACAACCGCAAGCTCGTCAACCGCAACACCAAGCAGAACCTGATGTACTACCAGATGGGTGCGGACGAGTGGGATTGGTGGTTGCCGCGCGACAACGGCCGGATGGCAGCAACCCAGCGGGCTGTTGAGCCGACGACACCGCTGGCGCGCCGCCGCGCCGCCCGTATGGCCGCGATGTAAGCCTGTCTGAGCTTGTGCGCTCTCCCTCTCCCCGCCGAACGGGGAGAGGGGACGGGTGAGGGAAAAAATGACGGGCCTGCTCGACGGCCACCTCGCGCTGGTCACCGGTGCCGGGTCGGGGATCGGCGAAGCAATCGCTCGTGCGATGGCCGATGCAGGTGCGCGGATCGTCGGTGTCGATATCGACGGAGCCGCCGCTGAACGCGTGGCGGCGGCGATCGGCCGGGAGGCGGCGAGCTTTTCCTGTGACGTGACCGACCGCGGCCAGTGCGATGGTCTCGCCGCCGCGGTAGGATCGCGGATCGGCGCCGTCTCGATCTTGGTCAACAATGCCGGGATCATCCGGCGCGGGACAGTCACGGAGCCCAACACCCGCAGCGATTGGGACGCCACTCTGGCGGTCAACCTCGACGGCCCCTACAATATGGTGACGGCCTTTCTCGATCAGCTCCGCGAGACCAAAGGGTCGATCATCAACATCGGCTCGATTCAGTCCTTTGTCGCGCTGCCGAACTCGGCGGCTTACACAACCTCGAAGGGCGGCGTGCGCCTGTTGACCAAGGCGCTGGCAATAGAGCTCTCGCCGCTCGGTATCCGGGTCAATGCGATCGGCCCCGGTTTCACCGCGACCCCGCTGAATGCAAAAGCGCGCGAGGATGCGGCCTATACGGCGAATTTCGCGACAAGGATTCCGCTTGGTCGGATCGGCACACCCGAGGACATCGCCGGTCCCGCCGTCTTTCTGGCTTCCGACATGGCGCTACATCACCGGCGTCACCCTGCCAGTCGATGGCGGCTACCTCGCACGCTAGTTCGTTTCACGCACGGTAATGAACACGGTCCACTGGCCCGGAAGGCGTCCGAGGTGCTCGAATGCCATCGGATCAGAAGGAACGTTGTAGGTAAATTGATCCTTGCCGACGAACCCGGGGTTCGGTCGATACAAGATCGCCTTGCCGTACACCGAGTTGATGCATCCGGATCCTTTTGGGATGCCGAGATCGGCGTCGACAAATCGCACGGTACCGTGCTTGGGTGGGCTCACTAGCTGCAGGACGGGATTACCGTTTGGAGAGCATTGCCGTTGAGCCTCCCCCTCCCGGTAACGCCACCGCGAGGCTGAGCTGACCATCGTTTCCGTGTCAGGCGGTACCACGCGCCGCAGCTTTACTCCCGGTGTGTCCGATTGTCCCCAGACATAGCCGGGAACCATCACCGTGACCAACACCAGGAGGAGCAGATAAACTCCAACCTTCATCGGTTATCTCCGGTCCACCGCTGGCGAATTTTGGCATACCATATTCGTAAATAAGACGAGGAAGCGATGCTGAGCGACGTTTATCGATTTCCGGCGATGGAAAGCGTCATCTTCGGCGAACCTTCTGTCGATGCGCTGGCGCGCAAGGTCGATCGCGTCGAGGCGCGCGCGGTGTTTATCCTCGTAAGCGGAACATTGGCCCGAGAGACCGACACGGTTGACCGGCTTTGTCGGATGCTGGGCAACCGCTTGGCTGGTGTCTGGACGGAGATCGGCGCCCACACGCCTCGCATTGACGTGGTCGCCGCGGCAAACGCCGCGCGAGAGGCCGGCGCCGATTTAATCGTGACCCTGGGCGGCGGCTCGGTCACCGATGCGGCGAAGATGGTCGGCCTCTCTCTCGGCAACGGGGTCACCGAGCCCTCACAACTCGATCGCTTCCGCGCCCAGATTGCTGCCGACGGCACTGTGCGGCGCCCCGATGTCAAGCGCCGAGCGTTCGCTTGATCGCGATCCCGCCGACTTTGTCGGCCGGCGAGTACACAGCATCGGCCGGCTGCACCGACACGGCGCGCCACGTCAAGGAGAGCTACAGCCATCCGATGATGATGCCACGCAGCGTGATCCTTGATCCGGTTGTCAGTATGCACACGCCCGAATGGCTGTTTTTGTCGACGGGCGTCCGTGCCGTCGACCACGCCGTCGAGGATATCTGCTCGATCAACGGCCAGCCGATCGCCGAAGGCGCTTCCTACCAACGCGCTGCGTCTGCTTGGCAGCGGCCTGCCGGCGGTTAAGGCGGACCCGAAGAACGTCGATGCCCGGCTCGACTGCCAGATCGGCGCCTGGATGTCGATGGTCGGCTCGCAGACCGGTGTCAGCAAGGGTGCGAGCCACGGGATCGGACATGTGCTGGACGGCACCGCCGATGTCCCGCACGGCTACACCTCCTGCGTGATGCTGCCGCAGGTCTTGCGCTTCAATCACGCGGTCAATGCCGAAAAGCAGGCGCGGGTCAGCGAAGCGCTCGGCCGGGCAGACGAGCCAGCGGCCGAGGTGGTGGCCGGACTGATATCGGGTCTCGGATTGCCGACCCGGCTGCGCGATGTCGGGGTCAAACCGGAGCAACTGGACGTCATCGCCGAAGGCTCGATGCACGACCGCTGGGTCCACACCAACCCGCGCAAGATCGACCGCCCGGCGGTCATCCGCAATCTGCTCGACGCCGCCTGGTAGTCGCCGCCGAGCTTCAGATCGCGCTGGGCGTTTCGCGCAGCCCCGACCGCGCCAGCCGCGGCAACACCTCCGCGCAAAAATACGGCAGCTCGTCGAGGTAGTTGACGAACGACACCGCGATCCCGGTGAGTCCGGCCGCCGCCAGTTGAGCCAATTCGCGCGCGACCCTGTCCGGGTCGCCAACCAGCGGCAACCCGCCCATCCCGTTGGCTTGGTGCTCGCGGATGCGCCGGAACTCGTTAGGCGCGTAGGCCTGCGGCGTGATGTTCTTCATCGCCAGGATGTTGTCGACCGCCTCCCAGTCGGCGTTGTCGACGATGCAGTGGCGGTAATAATCCGCCGCCTCCCGTGCAGTGGCTCGGCACGTCACGACGCCTACGGTATAGACGTCGATCTCGCGGCCGGATTGCCGCGCCTCCGCCTTTACGTTTGCCACTTGGCGCACCGTCTCCTCGAAGGAGATGCCGAGGGAGACCGTCGAAAACAGCGCATCGCAATTGCGGATCGCGAACGCTTGGCCGGTTGGCGAGGCGCCGGCGTTCATGATCAGCGGGCGGGTGCCGCCATACGGTTTGGGCTTGGCGCGCACACGTTTGAGCCTGATGAAGCGGCCTTCGAAGTCGAAACCCTCATCTGGCGACCAGGCGAGCTTGACGACGTCGAGCCACTCCTGGGCATACGCATAACGCGTCTCGTGATCGCGCAACGTGGCACCGAACATCTCGAACTCGCCTTCGTTCCAACCGCAGACGAGGTTCAACCCGAAGCGTCCCTCGCCGATGTGGTCGGCAGTGACGAATTCCTTGGCGGCGATCAGCGGGGAGATCAGCGGCGCATGCACGGTTCCGAACACGGTCAGCCGCTCGGTCTTGGCGAGCAGGCCGCAAGCCCAGGTCACCGTCTCTAAGGTTGCGCCCTGATAGTCGGTGGCACCGCCATAGCCCTTCCAGCGGCCGATCGGCAGCATGAACTCGATGCCTACCCGGTCGGCCATCTGGGCGAGCCGGACACAATCCGGCCAGCTGCCGGACCACCGCTGCGGCACCATTGTGACCGCGCGGCCGGAGGAGCAATTGGCGCCGAACAGACCCAATTTGAGCCGGTTGCTGCTGCCCATCGCGGCGCGCGTTCGTGCGGCGCCGGTAGCGCTCCCGCTCTGGCTCATCGTTTTGGTAGGACGTGCGGTTGTGGTCGACCGGTATGATAACAGCTGCTCGCAAAACCCGCACCCGCGGTTTGGGGAAACGTGATGCTGTTGACAGACCGCTTTGATCTGCCGGTCACCTGCGCCGCCGCCGCTGTCGACGACTACGTTGCTGCGGTCGATCTGCTGCTCTCGGCATGGCCCGGGGCCGAGGCGCTGCTGGACCGCGCGCTCGCCGCCGATCCCGATTTCGCGCTGGCCCATATCGCGCGCGCCAGATTGCTGCAACTGCGGGCGCGCATGGCGGAGGCGAAGGCGTCGGCGGCGCGCGCTCAATCGCTCGCCGATCGCGTCTCGGCGCGCGAGCGCCGCCACATCGAGGCGGTCGCACTGTCGATCAACGGCTCTGCCGGCGAGGCGCTGGCGACGGTCCGCGCCCATGTCGCGGAACATCCGCGCGACGCGCTCCCGCTGTCGTTAGCGCTCGGCGTGTTTGGGCTCTTGGGCTTCAGCGGGCGCCGCGACCATCACGAGGCGCAGCTGGCGCTGCTCGAGGAATTGGCACCGAGTTGGGAAGACGACTGGTGGTTTCTCGGTTATCTCGGCTGGGCTTACATCGAGACTGGTCAGGTTGCTAAGGGGACCCGACTGGTCGAGCGCTCACTCGCCGGCAACCTACGCAATGCGCATGCGGCGCACCAACGCGTACATGGTTTCTTCGAGTCCGGTGATGCGACCGGCGGCGTCGGTTTCATCGAGGACTGGCTGAAGGGCTACGACCGGGCGGGCCAGCTGCACTGCCACTTGTCGTGGCACTTGGCACTGTTCGAGCTGGCCCGCGGCGATGCCGAGCGCGCCCGGACGATCTATCTCGATAATATCAGGCCCTCAGTTGCCGTGGCTGCCCCGATGTTGGTCCTTGCCGATTCAGCATCGTTTCTGTGGCGCTGGCGCTTCTATGAAGTTGCCTCGCCGCTCGACCAAGAATGGGCTGAGGTGGCGGCACATGCGCGGCGGCATTTTCCGCAGGCCAGCCTCGCCTTTGCCGATCTGCACGCCGCCCTCGCCGAAGCCGCTACCGGAAACGTCGACAGTCTCCGAGCCCGCATCGCCGGACTGCGAAGCCTCGCTCGTGACGGGCGCTTGCCGCCGGGCGATGTGGCGCCGGCTCTCTGTGCGGCCGCGGCGGCGCTCGGCCGCGGCGACAACGCCGATGCTGCACAAATCCTTGAACCTGCGTTGGCCGAGCTGCCGCGGGTGGGCGGGAGTCACGCACAGCGCGAGATTTTCGAGGACTCGCTGATCGTTGCTTATCTGCGCTCCGGGCAATCGGCAAAGGCTGCATCCTTGCTGCGCGCGCGGCTCGGCCGGCGGCCGTCGGCGCGCGACGAAGCCTGGCTTGCGCTCTGCTCCGATAGGTGATTCGCCCGACGAACGTTGCTGCGCGCCGGTGGCAAGGGCTCGGAGGTAAAGATTCCTAAAGCTTTGGCTGGCCATTCTTGCCGTTCAGTCCCGGCAAACGGAAACGGTTTGCATGAGCAGCTTTGCACAAGGAGGACAGGAGGGCGTACCGGCATCAGCCCCGGCTGCCCTGCCGATCGAGTTCGCAGTCGTGATCCCGACCTTGAACGAACGGGAAAACATCGCGGCACTGGTCGACCGGCTGTGCATCGTGCTGGCCGGCATCCGCTGGGAGGCGGTTTTCGTCGACGATGATTCACCGGACGGAACCGCCGATCTGGTACGCGATCTCGGACAGCGGCAGAGCAATATCCGCTGCGTTCAGCGGCTCGGGCGCCGCGGCCTGTCCTCTGCCTGCATCGAAGGGATCCTTGCCAGCTCGGCCCCATTCATCGCCGTGATGGATGCCGATATGCAGCACGACGAGGCGCTGCTTCCGGACATGCTGGCAATGATCAAAGACCGGGGGCTCGACGTCGTGGTCGGCACCCGTTATGGGGCGAGCGGCAGCGTCGGCGATTGGCAAAGGTCGAGGGTGGTGATCAGCACCCTGGCAAGCCGGCTGGCTCGCCTCGTCATCAAGGCTGAGCTGACGGATCCGTTGAGCGGCTTTTTCCTGATCACCCGCGACGCCTTTGCCGAAACCATGAGAAATTTGTCGGGCCAAGGCTTCAAGATCCTGCTCGACATTTTTGCTTCGTCGCCGCAGCCCCTCGCATTCGCCGAGCTGCCGTTTCACTTTCGCCGCCGAGTTCATGGGGAGAGCAAGCTCGACACGCTGGTCGCGTGGGAATACCTGACCTTGCTGCTCGACAAGCTCGCCGGCCCCATCATTCCGGTCCGCTTTCTGTTGTTTGCGATGATCGGCGGCTTTGGCGTCCTGACGCATCTGGCTGCCCTCTGGCTCACCGTTTACCCGTTCGGGATCCCCTTCGCGGCGGGGCAAACGAGCGCGACGATCATCGCGATGACCGGCAATTTTCTGTTGAACAACCTGTTCACCTACCGGGATCGGCGGCTTCGCGGGCGGGGCCTGCTGACCGGCCTGCTGTCTTTCTATGCGGTGTGCGGCCTGGGTGCGGCGGCGAATGTCGGCATCGCCTCTCACCTGTTCGTTGCCAATCATTCCTGGTGGCTGGCCGGCTTGGGCGGCGCCGCCATCGGGGCGGTATGGAATTACGCCATGTCATCGGCTTTCATCTGGCGGCCGCGCGCGGCAGCGGCGTCAGGACAGACACAAGCTGGGACCGCCTCGGCAAGGCGAAAAGGCGCGCATCGCAACTCGTTTAGCGCCTCCGCAGCTTGAGAAAGCCGGGGTCGAGGCGGGTTCATTCCCGCTCGCCCTTCGCCGCAGCCGCGTGCTAGCCTCGCAGCGGATCCAACCGCTGGATCGAAAAAAGGAGGAAACCATGGCTCAATCGCAACCTTCGGCCGCTCGCGAGCAGGTCCGCGACATCGTCCCAGGCTTGATCGATCTCAGCGAACGGGTGCTGTTCGGCGAGGTCTGGGAACGTCCCGGTCTCTCAAAGCGCGACCGCAGCCTGATCACTTGCGCGACGTTAATCGCGCTCGGTCGCGAACGGCAGCTCGTGGGCCATCTGGGGCGGGCGCTCGACAATGGCCTGAGCAAAAAAGAGCTCAGCGAGGTTATCACCCATCTCGCCTTTTATGCCGGCTGGCCGGCGGCGATGACCGCCGCCCAGGTAGCCAAGGACGTGTTCGACAAGAGATAGCGTCGGGCAACGTCGGCAAACAACCGCGGGAG
>Ga0306920_100008774_pt1 | contig 13445 bp, 12 predicted proteins | sample flu12Cox44000170_FD_204666 | JGI IMG/M metagenome (GOLD analysis project Ga0306920, IMG submission 204666) | Lab enrichment of tropical soil microbial communities from Luquillo Experimental Forest, Puerto Rico - flux4day.12C.oxic.44.000.170 (v2)... | ecosystem: Environmental > Terrestrial >... | reverse complement strand
ATCGATATTCTTCTCGCCGAGACACACACTTGTTATCTCGGTGATCGCGGCCATCGCCACGCGTGGGGCTTCGGCTGCGGGGAATGCCCGGCATGCCGTTTACGCGCGGCCGGCTATGCGAAATGGCTGGCCGTAGGCTGACAAAGGTTGATACGCCTCAAGAATTTTTGGCCTGAAAACCCACAAAAACCTTGCTTCTATCGGGTGTTGTCGCCACTTGTCGTAGACAAGGGCCGACAAGCACAGACGGCCTGTTTTGTTACCCTGCTGTTACCCCGCAGGAGCCGACCAGGAGACATGGCATGGCACGTCAAATTACCAATCTGGGCGTCGAGGGGCTCAAGGGCCGCGCCGCCCGTTACGAGAAGCCGGCTGGCAATGGCCTCTACATCGTCGTGCAGCCGAGTGGCCGTAAGAGCTACGCGGTGCGCTACCGCTTTGCCGGCAAACCCCGCAAGTTGACGTTGTCCGGCGGCTTGAGTTTGGCGGCAGCCCGCCGCGAAGCCGCCGATGCGCTTTATGAGGTCGAGCGAGGTAAAGATCCGGCCGTCGCGCGCATGCAACAGAAGCAAGCGCAGCGGCTGGCCGATGCCGATACCTTTGCCGCCATAGCCGCCGAGTATTTTCGCCGTGAGGGCCGCGGTCTGCGCAGCGTCAAGCGCCGGCAACGGACCATCGATCGCCTCGTTGTTCCGGTCATCGGCAATCGGCCGATTGGCGCGATCAAGCGCAGCGAGCTCGTTCGGCTGCTCGACCAAGTCGAAGAGAATAACGGCCCGTCTATGGCCGACGACGTTTTGGCGTTCCTGCGCAAGATCATGAATTGGCACGCGACGCGCAGCGACGATTTTCGCTCCCCGATTATCCGCGGTATGGCGCGCACCAAGCCCAAGGAGCGGGCGCGGTCTCGGATCCTGACCGACGACGAGTTGCGCAAAGTGTGGATCGCAGCCGCCGGCCGGCCGGGCGCCTTTCCGGCGTTACTTCAGTTTTTGATCCTCACCGCGGCAAGGCGTGAGGAGGCTCGAGCAGCGACACGGTCGGAAATCCAAGGCACCGATTGGGTTCTGCCGGCAGCGCGCAATAAGACCAAGGTCGATCTGGTGCGGCCGCTGAGCGCCGCGGCGCTGGACGTTTTGCGCCGCATCCCGCGGATCGACAGCACCGAGTTCATTTTCTCCAATACCGGGCGCCGGCCGATCGGCGGCATGTCGCGGGTCAAGAAGAAATTCGACAAGCTCTGCGGCGTCACCGGCTGGACCCTGCATGATTGCAGGAGGACGGCCCGCAGCCTGCTGAGTCGCGCCGGCATCAGCCCGGACCATGCCGAGCGCTGCCTGGGCCACGTCATCGGCGGCGTGCGGGGTACATACGATCGGCATGAGTATTACGATGAAAAAGCCCGGGCTTACGCAGCTTTGGCCGAGTTGGTCGGTCGCATCGTCGAGCCGAGCGACAACGTCGCCGAATTGGCGGCGCAGAAGCGGCGGCGCCGGCGATGACCACACTAGCCAGCAAAGAAGAGCTGGCCGAGTGGATCGCCCGGGAATTAGACCCGAACGCCACGGCGGCCACGAAAGAATGTATCCGCAAGCAATGCGAGGAATGTAAAGAGGACTTCCGCGTCAATTTTCTTACCGGCACGATTGACGAGAACGAGCGCCCCGTTCGGATCAATGTGAAGAACCAACGTGCGCAGTTGAAAGTAATCGAGACGACTTTCGAGGCAGCAGCTCGAGCGATAACGTTTGAGCCGCAAGAAATTGATTGGCGACCGCCGCCACAGTTGCTGATCCCGATTCTCGTTAGGTTCATCAAGCGATTTGTTGAACAAACCGGCGATCACGCGACTGCGGAAAAGTTCAAGGCGGCCGTGGGGTGGTTTGATCTTCTGTCCATAAACTCGACCGAATTGGCGGCACTGCTCTGGGCTTGGTCACGGTTGGCCGGTGGCAAGGCACAGCAGCTAACGCCGAATGCGCGATCAATCCCGAAGCAGAAATTTCTCGCGCATTGGGGGTTGCTGTTCATGTACGGGTTTGCGCCAGAGTTAGCGTTAATACCCGATCCCGAACAGCCGTTAGAAGGCCGAACGATCACGGAATACATTGTGACCCATTGGTCGAGACTGTCACCGGCATTCCGGACCGCACACAATCAATTGCTTCAGGTGCGCGGATTGCGGGCAATCCCGGCGCCGGAAATCGATGAATTCGTTGCACCGACGCCGGCACAGAAACGGGAATTCCCCTGGGGAAAATATCTGACCGTTACCGGACTTCTCGCCCAGTACGTTGTCGGGCCCAACGCCATGAAATTCGAGTACGCCTGCGGCAAAGCGCTGGGATACAAAAGCCGGAAACGAGGCCCCAGACTTTTTGAGAAACCCACCCTCTAACCAGTCCCCGGTTTCTCAACAAGCTTTTCCATCCCCAATCGATACTCCGCGTCGGCGACATTCGACGACAGGGGTTTCGAACGTGACTATTCCTCGCGAGAACGTTTCACCACACGAACTAAAGCTCAGACAGAAAAAGACTCCGGTACCGTCAGAAGATACCTCCGCAATCCCCGAGCGTCATGGCGATCGCGGCAGCGGTGATGACGATGATGATGATGATGATGACGGTCGTCATCTTTCGACATCGCGTGTTGCGCAGCGTTATGACGTCACGACAAGGACTGTCGAACGTTGGGAAGACGACGAGCGCCTCGACTTTCCTGAGCCCGATCTTCGAATCAACAAACGTAAGTATTGGAAATTAAAAACGCTCCAGCGCTGGGAGCGCCGGCGTGCAATAGCGTCAGCTACTCCGTGAATGCAAAGGCCCGAGTCGCCTGCCGGCGATCTCGGGCCTTTCATTGTTTCGATCCGGGCACGACCCGCGGATCGGAATGTAGATCGGTTTCTCACAGATTCCGGTCACCCCCTTCGGGTCGGTTGAAGGGAGCATCATTATGCTTCAGATAGCGACGATACCGTCTACTCTAATGCCGGCCGCGTTTCAACCGGCATCGCCCGTCCCTACCGTCAGCGGACAGTCTATTGCCAAAGCGCACTGGGGCCCGCGCAAGCGCGCCTACTTTGCCGCACAATGGAAGGCCGGCATGCTCAATGTCGAGCCGACTACTGCGCTCGCTGCCTTGGTGTTCGGGGTGTGTGTGCAACTCGTCAGGCAGGCAACTAATGAGTTGCAGTTGCTGTACAGCGCCGCGGCGCAGAACGGCGTACCGGCAACGCCGCCCAATCCGATTGAATCCGACTGGTGGGTCGGACTGAGTGAACCCGCGCGCGACGATTTCGTTCGGGCGCATTTTAACTCGGTCTGGGCGTCAGTCGAACGTCTCACTCGTTAATCCCAAAAGAGGCGTCGCTCGCAATGGGTGACGCCTTCTTTTTGTTCAAGCAAAGAAAGGAACAGACCATGAGTAACGTCATCCAATTTCCAAGCGAGGAGGAGCGGCGCAACACCAAGCCGCTTAATGGCCCGTCATGCTGGGAAGAAGATATCGGATATTGCACCGGTCTTTGCATTCCTGGGGGTCACAGGGGGATACCTTTAGACGAAGAAGAGGTCGCCGCGTATGACGCCGACCGCGACTTATGGGCGGCGGATTATTTCGGTCTGACGCCAGAGCAGTACCGCGAGTGGATTTTCACTGACGGCACGCCGCTTTGCGGCGCGACGACAAAAGCCGGGAAACCCTGCCCGGTTCCGCTCGGTTCCATTCAACAAAACGTCAGACCTTGGCTTGCCCTGCATCGCAATGGGCTGTGTAGCGCTCATAGAAAAATGGCCGGGAGGGCGAAATGATCATCGAGAAATTGATCGCCGCACTCGAGCGATTCACTTTCGACGGCACCGAGTGTCATCGTGTCATCGATGCTGAACTTAAAAATCATGAGGACGAGATCGCCGCGTCGGCCATCAGGCACGCAAATGTCTCGCAATACCAAGGCACCGTGCCGGTCGATGCGGTGGTCGAGACCGTCCTCAAGTTCGCTGAGAACGAGGACTCATCTGAATCAACCCAATTCGCGCATGAGCGTGAGTAAGCGTGCCGGAGCGCTGTATCTCCGGCAACGGGCCAAGGAGCCCTTTTAATTATGAATGAAGAAAACAAAACGCCAAACGCATTAACGCCTGTTGATGGGTTTAGCGACACCGGCGACACGACAGCATCGCCGATTCGCGGGATTGGTTTCCGATTCAAGGAAGGCAAGGAAGGCGAAGAATATATCGCCTACTCCGAACCCTTCCCCGTAAAGGACCGGACTTTTGCCGCCATCGACAAAGCCGACGGTTGGCAGAAGCTCGCTGAGGGTGTTCCGCCGGAATACCTGATGCGGGAGCCAGGCCAGCCGCGCCCGACGCGGCCGCACGTCGACGAGAAGGATTGGCCGATTGATCTAAACGGCAAGCCTGAGCATCCCTGGAAGCTCACGCAGTATCTCTATCTGCTCGACACAGCGACCGGAGAAGTTTCGACGTTCTGGTCGAACACGACCGGCGGCAAGATCGCGTTTGGCGAGCTCTCCGATCAGGTCAATCTGATGCGCGGCATGAATCCGGGCAAGATTCCGGTCGCGCTCATCGCGCTCGATCGCACGATGTTTCAGACCGGATTCGGCGGGAAGAAAGCGCGGCCGCTGTTTCGCATCCTCGGCTACAAGCTGCGCGATCAGCTCAACCCGCAGAATCTGCTGACCGACGAAACCAAGGCGCCGCCGACGCTCGCCGAAGAGATGGGTGACAAGGTCCCCTTTAACGACCCGGCCCCGACCTTCGACGAGAACACCGCGACGAGCCAAACCGCCACGCCTGCGGTTCCGGCACACAAGCCGGCCGCGCAGAAACCACAGATGACGAAACGCGGCGTGCAGAAAGTTGCCCGCCGCTAAAACACAGGCGGCCGCGGGGCTGGGCCGCCGTTTGTCAATTTTTGAGTTTGTATTATGTCGCGCCACATCCTGCATCGGGATATTGAAACCCGATCGACGCTCGATCTGACCAAGGTCGGCGTGTGGCGCTATGCAGCCGAGCCAAACACCGCCGCTTGGTGCCTCAGCCATGCAGTCGACGACGATCCGGTGCAAATCTGGATCCCGGGGCAGCCAGTTCCGGAAGTATTCCATACTGCCGCGCGGGATCCCGATTGGCGGATCACCGCCCACAATGACCAGTTCGAGCGCGCGATCGAAGAACGCATCTTGGCGCCCCGATACGGCTGGCCGCTCGTTCCGATCCAACGGCATGTTTGCACCATGGCATTGGTGTTGGCCTGTGCCTTACCGGGTAGCCTCGACGGCGCCGCCGCCGCGCTGAATTCGCCATTCCCTAAAGACGTCGAGGGCCAACGCTTGATGCGGAAGATGGCGCGGCCGCGCAAGCCGCGGGCTGGCGAAGATCCAAACGAACTTTATTGGCATGACGAACCGGAGAACCAGGCGCGGCTGCAGCAATATTGCATGCGCGATACCGAGGCCGAGCGCTGGCTGCATCAACATGTGCTGCCGCTAACCGATTCCGAACAGGCACAGTGGATCATCGACGCCAAAATCAATGGCCGCGGCTTTGCCAGCGATGCCCTCCTGCTGACGTCGGCATCACGAATTGCGGCCGCGGCCGATAAAGCCGTGCAGCGTGAGCTCGCCGAGATCACCGCCGGCGAACTAACTTCGACCGATCAGGTCGCGGCCGTGCTGACTTGGCTGAGCAAACGTGGCTGCGAACTAAAAAACCTCCAGAAGCCGACGCTGCGGCATGCCCTGCGACGCAAGGAATTGGATCCGACGGCGCGGCGGGTCATCGAGCTCCGGCTTGGGGCCGCCCACGCCGCGGCGGCCAAAATCGACACCCTCCTTGCTTGGCGCGATGCCGATGGCCGCATCCGCGGCACGTTGCGCTATCACGGTGCCAGCACCGGACGCTGGACCGGACACGGACCGCAGCCGCAAAATTTCAAACGCGACGGCAACGATACCGAAGCCAAGCTGGCCGCGATTTCGACCGGCGATTTGGCGCATGTCGCGAAGCTTTACGCGCAGCCGCTCGAGGTCGTTGGCGATCTCGCCCGCGCCATGATCCGCGCAGCGCCTGGGCATCGCCTGCTGATCGGCGATTTCTCCGGAATTGAAAGTCGTGTGCTGGCCTGGGTTTCAGGTCAGCAGTCGAAGCTCGATCAATGGCTGAAATTCGATCGCACCGGCGATCCGAAGGATGAGCCCTACTTCATTCTTGGCCACCAATGCGGCCAGCCGGAACAATCCGCGCGCACGATCGGCAAGACCGCGGATCTCGCTTTCGGTTACATGGGCGGCGCGGGTGCTTGGAATAAACTAGCGCCGGAAGACGATGCCACCAGCGAAGAGGACAAAAAGCGTTATCAACAAACGTGGCGCCGCACACATCCACAAACGGTGCAGTTCTGGCACGACATCGATCGTGCCGCCATTGCGGTGGTCCGCAAGCAGAATTCGACGGTTCGCTACAAGCGATTCACGTTCGTTTTTGACGGGACGTTCTTGCGCATCGGACTGCCAAGCGGGCAGCGCGCCTTAAGCTACCCGTTCCCGCGCCTGAGCACCGGCAAATTCGGCGACCCGATGATAGTGTTCAAAGACAATGCCGGCGGCAAATTCGTCGATTGCCGCTTCGGTCAGGGCGCCTATGGTGGGCTGTGGACCGAGAACATCGTGCAAGCTGTGTCGCGCGATCTGCTCGCCGCCGCCATGATGCGGCTCGAAGCGGCCGGCTATCCGATCGTGTTGCACGTGCACGACGAAATCGTCGTCGAGGTGCCAAACGATTTCGGCGACCTCGACAAATTTCGCGACCTCGTCACGCGTCTGCCGGATTGGGCCGAGGGCTTGCCGATCGCCGCGAAGGTCCGCGAGGGTGAACGCTTCTCCAAGATCACCAAACCGGAAGACGTTAATCAGACCGAAAAGCCCGAGAACGAGCCCGAGGAAAATCAGGATCACGATGACGACGTCGGTCTTGCCGGCGACAATGAAAATGCCGACAACAACGCTGACGCCGAGCATCACAACAATGGTGGCGGCCAAGACGACGGATATGCGTCCGGCGAGCAGCCAAAGGGCAGCAGCAGTGCGGTGTACATCTATCGCGATGCCAATAAGGCGCCCTACCTTCGCGTCCTTCGCACCACATCAAAGCAATTCCCGCAATTCCATTGGGACAACGGCCGCTGGCTAAAGGGCAAACCCAAGGGACCAAAAATTCCGTATCGCCTGCCAGAACTGATCGCGGCGGCGCCCGAAGTGCCGGTGTTTGTCTGCGAAGGCGAGAAGGATGCCGACAATGTCGCCGCGCTCGGCTTGATCAGCACCACGAATTCCGAAGGCGCCGGCCGCGGCAAGTGGACCGTCGATTTAAACAAATGGTTTGCCGGCAAACAGTGCGTCTACATCCTCGAGGACGCCGACGACGACGGAAGGCGCCATTGCCGTGAAGTAGCCGGCCATCTGCAACACCTCGTCGACGAAATCCACATCGTGTCATTTAGTGAATTGCCGATGAAGGGCGACGTGTCCGATTGGCTCGATATGGGCGGCACCAAAGATCAGTTGTTGGCCCGTGCCAAAGCGGCGCCGCGATGGCGGCGCGATGGTTATGTCTTGGTGCGGGCTTCCGATATCGTGCCGCGGGCCATGGATTGGCTGTGGCAGGGCCACATTTTGCGCGGCTCGCAAGAGCTCCTGACCGGCGTTCCGGGCAATGGCAAGTCGCAAATCCACTGTGCCTTCGTCGCCTACGTCACCACCGGCGGCGCCTGGCCCGACGGCGGTAACGGGGCGCCGGCCGGCAACGTCATCATGCTCACCGCCGAGGATTGTCTCGATCAGACGATCGTGCCGCGCCTGATCGCCGCCGGCGCCAATCGCGATCGTGTGTTCGTGCTCAAGAAAATCCGCAAGGACAATCGCGAGCGCATGTTTCTGTTGTCCGAGGATCTTGAGGAGCTCGAGCGGGTGATCACCACGACCGGCGACGTGCGGCTGATCACGATCGATCCGCTCACCGCCTACATGGGCGGCAAGCTCGACAGCCATCGCGCCACCGACGTCCGCGGCCAATTAGGCCCGCTGGCCGATCTGGCGGAACGCATGGACGTGGCGTTGTCGGCCATCACGCACCCGCCGAAGCATACCACGCAGCGCGCGATCGACCACTTCATCGGCAGCCAAGCCTTCATCGCCGCCGCGCGCATCGGCCACATGACAATCGAGGAGATCAGCGAAGACGAACACGGCAATAAGCTGCCGACCGGCCGTAGCTTGTTCACCAATCCGAAGAACAACGTCAGCCGCAAAATGTCGACGCTGGCCTATCGCGTCATCGAGAAACCGCTCGACGACGGCATCAAGGCGGCCTGCGTAACGTGGGAAGAGATGGTCGATATTACCGCCGATCAGGCAATTGCCGCGACGGCACCAAATAAAAACAGAGATAAGAGCGGCGCCCAAGTTTTTCTGTTTACGATCCTGGCGAATGGGCCGGTGGCAATAAAGCTGATCGAGGAGCGCGCCCGCGTCCATGGCTTCAGCAAGGAGCAGCTTAAATACGCGAAGGAAAAACTCGAGATCGTCGCCTTCCGTGAGAAGGGAAAATTTGATGGCGGCTGGTTCTGGGCGCTGCCGCAGCACGCGCCTGATGAAACAACAGAGGAGCAAAAGAATGCCGGCAATCAGCGTCAAGGATGAGAGCGGAAAGTTATCGGATGTCGAGGTCAACGACCTGATCGCGCAATGGATCAAGCAAGCACGGACGCAAGCACAAGAGAAGATGGATCGCAATGCGCTCGATCAATGGATTATCGAGAAAGCGCGAGAGCACGGCTTGACTGTAACCCTGGCCGGGTGATTGCTGGCCCCTGCCGCGCGTCCGCGGACAAGCCGCGCTAACCATTTATTTTTCCCCTCTTCCACCTCTTGTTCATTTTCAACGGGTTAGCAGTCCCCTCTTCGCAAAAAACGCATTCCCCTCTTCGAAGAGTGGACATTCTTCGAAGGGGGGAAAATTTTTAGGTCTGTAAGTATTTGATTTTAAACAAGGGGGGAAAAAAATGCCGAAGGGGGGACAAAAAAGTTGAGTGCGGGGCCCGCGGTGGATCATCGGGGACCCCGGCCCGCGAGTTCCATTTTTCGCAAAAAAGTTACACGCCTTATCGACCCTGCCTGCCCGTTGTTCTTGGGCGTCAAAGCCTGCGCTAGCCCGGTTGTAATACCGGCGCCGATACCTACCGCCGCGCGCATGCCCGGCCATCTTTAATGGCGTGCCGCATGCTCAAGATAGCTCGGATTTACTGGCATTAGTTAACGGCAGTTGACCGGCTGCCAGCATCTGGGGTAACGGGTGGGTAACGGAAAAGCCTGTTCCCAGGCTTGTCGGTCGCATTGAAAAATGGGCGCCCGAAAATGGATTGCGAACCCGCCTCTAAGTCGCCGGCGGATAGCCGGCCGGTAATCGATAGCAAGAAGTCTGGTCGGAGCCGGATCAGTAACGGTTCTGTTCTTTTGCCTGGTGTTGATGGTCGTTCGGCTTGGGTGCGTCGATGCCGAGATGTGATCGCTGCGCATCTCTCAGATCTCGGCGGCCTCGATAACTGCTCTGCCGCCGAGCATTCGATCGTTCGTCGTGCAGCGGTATTAACAACCGAGCTTGAAGTGCTCGAGGTCCGATTCGCGAAATCAGGCGAGGCCTCTTCGTTGGATCTTGAGACCTATCAAAGATGCGCCAATAGTCTTCGCCGATTGCTCGAGGCCGTTGGGTTGCAGCGTCGGTCGCGCGATCTCAATCCGAAGCTGGACGATCTGTTACTCGAGCATGCGCAACGCGCCGCTGCAGCTGTGCATACGGACGAGGCCGAGGTGATCGATGGTTGAGATCGACTATGCGCTGCTCGATCACCGTATGCTTGGCGCTGGTTTCGGTAATCTTGACACCTGGCGCACTTGGCTTGTGACCCTGAAAGCTGCGTTTGGTCGGCCACTCGATACTCATGAGCGCGAAACCTTTGCAGCTGTTGCTGGCAACCGTGCCGTTCCAACAAAACGAGTCCGAGAACTCTGGTGTGTAGCAGGGCGTCGAAGTGGAAAATCAAGGGTCGCTGCGGCCATCGCGGTTTATCTGTCACTGTTCTGCAAGCACAAGCTGGCGCGTGGCGAGCGTGGCATGTGTTTGGTGCTCGCTGGCTCAATGGATCAGGCGCTCGCGGTCATCGGCTACATCCGCGGACTGCTCGAGGATGCGCCCGCGCTGTGGGCCGAAGTCATCGCGGTCAAGCGCTACGAGATCGAGCTCAAAAATAACATCGCCATCGCCGTGCATAGTAACAGCTTTCGCACTGTTCGCGGTCGCACGCTGGTCGGCTGCGTCTTTGACGAGACGGCCTTTTGGCGCGACGAGAGCAGCGCTTCGCCGGACGTTGAAGTTTATCGTGCCACGTTGCCGAGCTTGGCAACCACCAACGGCATGCTGATCGGAATTTCGACGCCTTACCGAAAACTCGGGCTGCTTTATCAGAAGCACCGCGATCATTTCGGCCAGGACGGTGACGACGTGCTTGTCGTGCAGGGCCGTAGCCAGATCTTTAATCCGACCCTCGCCGACAGCGTGATCGCGGCGCAGCGTGAAGCCGATCCAGCGGGTGCCGTCTCGGAGTGGGATGCGCTGTTTCGTGCCGACATTTCCACGTGGCTTGATGATGCCAGCATCGATCGCGCCATCGAGCTGGGCCGGCCGCTGGAATTGCCGCCGCAACCGGGCATTACCTACAAAGCGTTTACTGATGCGTCCGGCGGTGTTGGTGCCGACAGCTACACGCTGAGCATCGCGCACAAGGAAAATAACCTCTGCATCACCGATCTGGTGCGCGGTACGGCCGGCAAGTTTGATCCGCACCAAGTGACGCGCGATTATGCGGCGCTGTGTCGGGAATACCATGTGAGCGAAATCGTTGGCGACGCCTATGCGGCGCAGTGGGTTGCCGGCACCTGGCGCGAGACCGGCATCGAATATCGTCGCAGCCCGCTGGTTAAATCCGATATTTACCGCGAGGCCGAGGCGCTCTTCACCCGCGGCCTGGTGCGCCTGCCCGATCATACCAAGCTTATTCGCGAATTACGACTGCTTGAGCGGATCACGCATCGTTCCGGCAAGGATCAGATTACCCATCCGAAGGGCGGCCGGGACGATTGGGCAAATTCGTGTTGCGGCTCGCTGTATCTGGTCGGGCGCATTCCCGCGGTGGTCGCGCCGCCGATCGTGTCGCCTGCATTTTGGTCGAGCAGGGCGGGCTGGTTCGGTGCGGGCGCGGACAACACCAGCAACAAATCGGCGACAGCGCTGTACTACGAACGCGGCGGCTATGGTGCTGGCTCGCCGTGGCCCGGCTCCGATCCCAGCATGCGCGAATGGTGACGCATGAACATTGCTCTTAAAACACAGGCGCGTGACGAGCTGCAGCGGCAGTTTGCCGATCTATTTGCTCGCCGCAATCAGCTTGCGGCCGCAGCCGAGCACGAGCAGGCAAAGCGGCTCGATGCTGATCTGGAAGCGCTCTGCCGCAGGCTTTACGACGCCGAGCGTGCTTTAAAGGATGCGACATGAGCAACAGACAAAGAACCAATCCGATGATCCCGCCGAGCGTCGTCGACGCCGAAGCGGCGATCGCCAATCTCACGGCCAAGCGTGATGTGCTGGTCGAGCGTGGCAACCAGCTTGCAACCAGCAGGGCGAGTGTCGCCTACAAAGCCTTGAACGATGACGATGCCGTGGCCAAGCAGAAGCTCGATCAGATCGGCAGAGAAACCAGCCAGCACAGCCACGAGCTTGCCAGCGTCGATGCGGCGCTGACGACGGCAAGGCAGAAGCTCGAAGCCGCGCAGCGGCATGAAGCCAAGCAGGCGGATCGGGAGCAGGCTTTGGCCATCCGCCAGGAATGGACCGAGGCCGCCGCGGATTTCGCCGATCTCGATCGGAGCCTTGGTTTAGCGGCTGATGCGGCGAGGCGCCTCTATGAGCGATACGGGACAATGCAGCAGCATGGCTACCGGCCGCCGCCGCGCCTGGGATGATTGCAAATTGATCGCAACCGTCAGGCATTCGATCAGTGTTTGTTCGTCGAACGGTTTGCTCAGGTAGCCGACCGCTCCGTTTTCGAGCGCGCGGGTCCGATGTTTCTCGTTCGGGTAGGCGGTAATTACAATGACCGGTGTCTGATGTCCCAGCGACTGCAATGCTTCCTGCAATTCAAGGCCGCTTAACCCCGGCATTTGCAGGTCGGTGATCAGGCATGCCGTCTCCCCGACCATACTGGACTGGAGGAAATGCTCAGCCGATTCGAAAGTAGTGGCTTTGTATCCTAAGGATTCGACAAGTTCGCGTATGCCGTCGCGGGCCAGCGCGTCATCATCAACAATTGAGATCAATGGAGCCTTGGACATTCCAGTCTCCGAAGGAAGATCTTGCGGATCAAGACTCATATGGAACGTCAATTAATGTTCAAAAAATTTGATTTAGCGCAATTATCGAATGGTTTCGCCTTCTTGTCCTCGCGCGCGATGTCCCGTTTAGTGCGGCGAGGTCCTAATTGCAGTTACGGATTTCATCTTAATTGGAAGCACTATCTGGAATCGTGCACCGCTCCCCGGATCAGACTGCGCGATGATACGACCGCGGTGGAGCTCAACAATCATTCGCGATACCGCAAGCCCCAATCCCGTTCCCTTATCTTTAGTTGTAACAAAAGGATCAAAAATTTTCGTCGTGCTTTGTTGTTCGAGGCCCGGCCCCGTATCCTGCACCGATATAGTGACTTCACCCTGATCCTGCCGTTTAGTCTCAAGTCTTAAATTTCGCCCTCCATTCGCCGCTGCTCCCATTGCCTCAATTGCATTCTGCATGATGTTGAGAACGGCTTCACGCAATTGGGCCCTATGACCCGCGATCAGAGGAAGTGAGGGATCTAGGTCTATCCTGCCAGCTATCCCGTGCTCATCAAGTTCTTGCTGCAGCGTTTGAAAACATTCCACGATTACCTCGTTCAAGTTGATCAGACTTTGCGGCTGATCGGCGTCCTTGAACAGGGCGCTGATGCTTTCGATTGCTTCGTTGGTCTGCGACGTAGCGCTGATAATGTCGTCCTGAATGCGCTTGGCCCTGTCAATGTCGGGCGGCGCTTGCGCGAGAAATCGCCGTGTGGCGGAAGCCCTTGTCCCAATACCAGTCAAAGGCTGCCTCATTTGATGAGTTAAAGCCCCCACTGCGGCTTGTACGCTCAGCAACTTACTAGCGCGCTCGCGTTGCAATAGGACGATTGTCTTGGCAAGACGACCATAGAGCGCCATCGCTTCCGCCAGCAGCGCACTCAACACGATGGTCGAAGCGACCATCGAAAACACACGCTGTGCGTAAAAT
>Ga0306920_100008773_pt1 | contig 13446 bp, 11 predicted proteins | sample flu12Cox44000170_FD_204666 | JGI IMG/M metagenome (GOLD analysis project Ga0306920, IMG submission 204666) | Lab enrichment of tropical soil microbial communities from Luquillo Experimental Forest, Puerto Rico - flux4day.12C.oxic.44.000.170 (v2)... | ecosystem: Environmental > Terrestrial >... | reverse complement strand
GCCGGCTCCAAACACCGATTGAGCTGACATCCACATCAGGTGTGTTACTCAATAAGGCGAGAACGCCTTGCGCATAATTGAAGGTATATAATGGTGGATTGAACGAAGAGTTATAGGGTGCCACGAGATCAAAGTGATTGGTGAGCAAATCGAGAGGAGTAGCGGTGTCAGCCGCTAAAAAGAGATCTACCCTTAGGGTGTTGTCGTTAATTATATGGCTCGCGAGAGTTGCGGTGGCGCCGTTATCGACGACAGTTACTGTATACTTAGGGTTTTCAGCTTCGAATGCGTTGATAATATCGGTAATCGCGCTATTTGAGGGCGGCACACCGTAAAAATTCGACGCCACGGCGAGATTGATATTTATCTTGGTCGGCTTACGGTCGTCTGCATGACCTACGAATGAAAACGAGATCAAAATAGCCGCTGATGCGGCACCTGCCATCCATCGCTTGGCGTTGTTGCTTAGCATGGTTCGTTCTCCTTCACGTGAGGGCAGCTGGGTTGGTGCCGCTTATGGCGTGACTATTAGTGAACGCTGCGCCGCCTTGGCGGGTCTGGAGAGGCCTCTCGCAAGGGTTCGCGAGTGGCGCCGGCCATGTCGAAAAGATCCGCGGCCGTAAGTGCGAAGGAGACGTGAAATCCGTCCGGGGTGTGCAACGTCACAATGAAAGTCCCGGGAACTTTGCTTCGCTCGATCTTCCAGCCGGCGGTGCGGTAGACCAGACGCAGGCTGGGGTCGTCGTACTGGTGCCGCGGCGCCCGGCGCATCATCTCGGGCAGCGTCATCATCAGCTCTCTGAGACAGTCGGTGGGAAGTATCAGAGCCCCCTCCTTCCCCTCCTCGTCCGCTACGCCGAGCGCGATGCTCGCACCATCCGGGGCAACAGAGAACGTCGTTAGGCACTTTGCGCGGAGTATCGCCATGTCGATCCCTTGTCCGCCGCGTATGCGCCGGAACGGCCACTGTAGATCGATATATTTGGAAAGATATATCGGCATCGAGTCAACCCTAATCTGACGAGAGCGTGACGCTTCCGCAGCCGGATGGCCTTACCGCTTTACGACGCGGGCGCATGAGTTAGACTTGGCGCATGGCGCGGCTCACGTTGCGTCTCGACTTCGGACCCGGGCAGGCGATCGGGCACGGAAAGATCCGCTTGCTCGAAGCTGTCCGCGATTGCGGATCGATTTCGGCAGCCGGACGCTCGATGCGGATGTCCTATCGTCGCGCGTGGCTGCTGGTCGACGAACTGAACAAACTTTTTGAGACCGCCGTGGTCGAGACAAAACACGGAGGCTCGGAGGGCGGCGGCGCCGAGCTGACCCCCTTCGGCCATCAGGTCGTGCAACAATACCGTACGATCGAGCGGAAGGTGCACAAGGCGGTCGCCGGCGAGCTTGCCGCGCTCGCCGCGGCGACCGCGCGCTCTGATCGCTAACTCCGAGAAGGCTTGCCAGGCGGCGCTACTGAAGGACCGTGAAGCCCCGCTTCTCGAATATCGGCCGGGCCGCCGGCGAGGCGAGAAATTCCAACAGCCGGGCCGCGCCTGGATGCTTGCTGTCGGCCGTGAGCGCCGCCGGATAGATGATCGGCGGGTGAGTGTCGTCCGGAAACACCCCCGCAATCGTTACCCGTGGATCGGCCGCCGCATCGGTCGCATACACGATCCCGAGCGGCGCCTCACGGCGCGAGACGAACAGCAAGGCGGCGCGCACGTTCTCGGCCGGCGCGACAGCGGCCTTCACCGCGTTCCAGACGCCAAGCTTCTCAAGGGCGGCTTTCCCGTACTTCCCCGCCGGCACACTGTCGGGATCGGCCATTGCGAGACGCCCGCCTTTGAGCGCCCCAGCCAGGTCAAAACCCGGCTTGATGTCGAGCTTCAGATCACTGTCTGCCGGCGCGACGATGACGAGCCGGTTTCCAAGCAGGTTCTTGCGTGTTGGCGGCTTAATGAGATTGTGTTGTTGAAGGTAGTCCATCCAGTCGAGGTCAGCCGAGATAAAGATGTCGGCAGGCGCTCCGCTCTCGATCTGTTTGGCGAGCGTCGAGCTTGCCGCGTAGGAGATTTTCACGGTGTCGCCGGTTTGGTTCTCATAGACACGCGCCGTATCGTCGAGCGCCTCTTTCAGGCTTGCCGCGGCAAAGACCACGATCTCGGCGGCGGACGCGGCCCGCATAGTCCCGAAAACGGTTAGCGCTACCAGGATCGCAATGCGGGTTGCACGAAAGCGGCGGAAGAGGCTGCTCATGGTCACCTTCCCGAGCTTGGTTGCGACAGTTCGTCCGCCCGCGTCGGCGGGAGCAAGTTGTATTGAGGGTGTTAATGCAGTTGCAGCAGCAGGGATGTATAGCGATAAATACATCGCGATCATAGGAGGTTGCGTACGATGGCGTCGGGCTATACCGCGACCGATGCGCAAGCCTATGAGCATCTGATGGGGCGCTGGAGCGGCCGGCTGGCGAAAGAGCTGATTGCGTTCGCAGGGATCGAGACTGCCGATCGCGTACTCGATGTGGGCTGCGGAACCGGCAGCATGGCGCTCGCGCTTGCCGCGCGCCCTGAGCCTATGCAGATTGTCGGTATCGATATCGCCGAGCCATATATTGCCTACGCGTCAGCGCGGTCTACGGACCCGCGACTCAGCTTTCTGACCGGTGATGCGGCCGCGCTCGATTTACCCGTCGGAAGCTTCGACCGTTGCTTTTCGGTGCTTGCTCTCAACTTCATGTCGAACCCCGCTCGGGCGCTCGACGGCATGCGCCGGGTCACTCGTTCCGGCGGGATCGTGACCGCCGCCGTGTGGGATTTTGCCGGCGGTCTGATTTATCAGCGGATCTTCTGGGATACCGCGGCGGCGCTCGACCCCGACGCCGAACTGGCGAGGGGCCGGCACTTCTCAAGCCCGTTGACCAGGCAGGGGGAGCTTGCCGCTGCTTTTGAGGTCGCGGGTCTGCACGACGTAGAGCCGGCCTCGCTGACCATTCGCATGGAGTACTCGGAATTCAGCGATTATTGGGAACCGATCGCAAATGCCGAGGGACCGGTTGGCGACTATGTGAAGCGGCTTCCGCCGAACCGACTCGAAACCCTCGCGGCGGCCGTGCGGCGGGCTTATCTTGCGGGCGGGCCCGATGGGCCTCGCTCGATGGCGGCGACCGCATGGGCGGCGCGCGGTCTGGTCCCATGATCCTGTTCAACAAGGAGAAGCAGTAATGAAGCTCAGCGCACGCAATCAGATCAAAGGGAAAGTCGTCGAGGTTCACAAAGGCGCCACGACCGCGCATGTACGGATCGACATTGGCAATGGCGTGGTTATCACCTCCTCGATCACCAATGAGGCCGTCGAAGATTTGGGATTGACGGCTGGCGATGACGCAATAGCTGTCATCAAGGCCTCCGACGTGATGGTCGCCAAGTAGCGAGAATGTCGATGCTCGGCCGGCTGAGCGCCGCAATCGTAGCACTGTCTCTGGTCGCGGGTCCGGCATTAGCGCAATCGCCGGAGTTGGTGCTGCAAGGCAAGGTGAGGCAGCCACAGCGCTTGACCTTCGAGGATCTGAAAAAGATGCCGGCTGAGCACGCCGATGTCTCGTACCAGACCGATCGCGGCCCGGTGATAGCGAGTTTCACCGGCGTCCTGCTGTGGTCGCTGATCGGGGCGGCGGGTGGGATCGACGACAGCGCGAAGAACCCAGAACTGCGCCACGCGATCCGCATCACCGCGAAGGACGGTTATGTCGTCGTAACGTCGAGCGGGGAAATTGCTCCGGATTTCGGTGCCAGGGGCGTGATCGTCGCCTATGAGCGCGACGGCAAACCCCTGGACGAATTCCGCATCGTCATGCCGGGCGACAAGCATGGCGGGCGCAACGTCCGCGACGTGGTCTCGATCAATGTCGAATAGGGGATGTTACGCACATTGGGAGAGCGATCGATTGCTGACAACGGGAACGGGTGACGCCGGTTCGCGGATGGCGGCTGTGGGGCCATTCACAGCCGATAAGCGTGCGTGGATCGATGCCGTTTTTGGGGTTGAGAGTTCCCTCCGGGGCCCCTGGGCGAAAAGTTTGTATATTTTGCGCTATTAGCAAAGCCCTCTTTGATCTGATTAGCAGCTTCCGCGGGTAATTGTAATCGGATTTTCCCATAAATATAATTGACATTTTGGAACGGCGCTGCTAGATTTTGTCGATTTCGGCCTCCCCTCAGAATATCGCAATTTTGACCAAATCTGGCTCTAACCGATCCCCATCCGGTCGTCCGTCGAGATGTCAATCGGCGGCCCTTTCGCCTGTCTGGCGGATCGGCGGTGGCGCAAGCCAGGGGGTTAACGCCTGTAGATTCCCTGCAAAAACAGGTGGAGTGTTAAAAACAGGGCGGGCCGCAGGCTCCGCGATGCGTTAAAGGAAGCTGTAGGGGTCGATATCGACTTGGATGCGGGCCGAGGCGGCGGCAGCGAACCCAGAAGCAGGAGGCGATAAACCGGAGAAGAACACATTGCTCAGCCCCAGCAGCGGCTTGGTAGTGACTAATACCTTGGGGTTCTTGGGTATTAGTAGTCCCCGTTGCCTGGCGTCAAGTAAATATAGGAGCGAAAACCGTCATGCGAGAGTTCCGATGATCACCGCCGTCGCCTGTCCTTATTTCCGCCGCGCCTTCGGCTGGTGCGTTCCGATCGGCGCTCTCGGCGGTTTGATCGGTCTCGGCGGCGGCGAGTTCAGGCTTCCTGTCCTAATGTACGGGATCGGTTTCGACGCGCGAACCTCCGTGCCGATGAATTTGCTGACGAGCCTTGTGACATTGGCGTTCGGACTGGCGGTGCGCAGCCGGGCGATATCTCTTGATGCGGTCATTCCTTATGTGCCTGCGATGATCGGTCTGCTCGCTGGCGGGATGGTGAGCGCGTTCTACGGAACGCGGCTGGTACAGCGGTTGAGCGACAGACGCCTTGTTCGGCTCATTGCCGCGCTTCTAGCGGGGCTCGGCGCATTATTATTATGCGAGGCATTCTTTCCGTTCGCGACCGGCGATCTCCTGCCACCGAGTACGGGCGCAAACTTCGTGGCTGGCTTCAATATCGGACTCGCCGTCGGCATCGTGAGCAGTGTTCTCGGCGTTGCTGGGAGCGAACTTTTAATTCCGGCGCTCATGCTGGTGTTTGGAGCGAACATAAAAGCCGCGGGCTCGGCAAGCATCCTCATCTCGCTAGGCATCGTGGCGATGGGTCTATGGCGCTACTGGCGTGCCGATGCTATTCCGACGTGGCAGGGCGCACGGCGCATCACGACGGCGATGGCAGCAGGCTCAATCATCGGAGCGACGCTCGGCGGACTGGCCGTCACTTATGCTCCCATCACCCTCCTCAAAGTCCTGCTTGGCTGTGTGTTGCTGGCTACGTCGGCGAAGACCGGATTCGCCCATCAGAATTCAAAATGAGTCACTACCCGCGGCTTGGCTTCTGTTAACCATCGTGCGGCCCGCCGGCTGCCGACTTTATGTATCTATATACCTCGCCCCGCGCTAAAAGGGCCGGAATCAGTCTGGCGGAAACGGGAGATGGTTGCGGAAATGCGCTCGCCGCGCGCGTTCATGATCGCCTCATTCGCAGCTCTAGCGATTGTGGTCGTCCTGGCGAGCTGGCAGGATCGCAGCCGCACTCTGCGGGCGGCGGAAGACCAAGTCCAGCTCACCGTCGGCCTGCTGCGCGAGCACGCCCTGAACGTCTTTGCAACGCAGGAGCTCGTGCATGGGCAAGTTCAGCTGCGCACGGCGGAGCTGGATTGGGAGGCCATCGGCAGCTCCCAGGAGCTTGCGAGCTTTCTTGGGAAACTCCGCGACCGGATGAGCGAAATCTCGTCGATTTGGGTGGCTGACAGCATGGGTCACGTCCGGGCGTCCAGCGGCTCGCCTTATCCATCTGCCCTGACCCTCGAAAACAGGGAAGAGTTTCGCGCCCATCAGGAACACGACCGCGGCCTGTTCGTTGGTGACCAGCGTCTCGGAACGTTTGGTCTCAGCTGGCGCCGGTCGTCATCGACGGGCCAGTTCGATGGCGTTATCGGGATCGAGATCGCGGTCCGGTATTTCCAAAATTGGTTCCGTGGGCTCGATGCTGCGGGTCGAGCTGTTCTTGTTCGTGCGGACGGCACCGTGCTCGCCGCTGATCCCAGCGCTGCCGAGCCGGCGCGATTCCCACCCGGCTCAAGGCTGATGCAGTCGATCGCCAGCGGCGTGCAGAACGAAGAATGGGGTGCATCGCCGAGCGGTATTACGCATTTTTTCCAATGGCGGCAGCTCGATCCCTATCCGGTCTATGTGGCCTACGCGGTCGATCAAGATGTCGCCCTCAGCCCGTGGTATCGGCGAGTTGTCTCCTACGCCTTGCTCGCCACCGGGGTGTGGGCGGCACTGTGCTTCATCAGCCATTTCGCGGCACGCCGCGCGGCGGCGGAGGCAGCGCTGCGGCAGGCCCACCGGATGGAGGCGATCGGCCAGCTCGCCAGCGGGGTGGCGCACGATTTCAATAACCTGCTCACCACGGTGGTCGGCAATCTCGACCGTATTGCACTGCACCGGCAGGCGACCCCCGATGTTCGGCGGTTTGCGGAGACGGCGCTGCGCGCGGCGCAGCACGGGACCAGTCTGACGGCACAGTTGTTGGCCTTCGCCCGCCAACGGCCGCTGCGCCCGACGGCGGTACGAATCGACGGTCTCTTCGATGCGATGTTGCCCTTGCTCAGGGATGCCGTCGGCGAAACGATTGACGTCTCTTGCGAGGCGGATCCGGATGTCGCGGCTATCCGGATCGACCCGGGCCAGTTCGAGGCCGCTTTGTTGAATTTGGCCTTGAATGCACGAGACGCCATGCCGTGCGGCGGAACGCTGCTCATCACGGCGCGGAATGCGATCGTGGCAGCAGGCGAGGCCCAGCGTCGCGAGATCGCCGCGGGCGACTATGTGGTCATGGAGATTACCGATACGGGGAGCGGGATGCCGGCCGACATCGCGCACCGTGCCTTCCAACCCTTCTTCACGACAAAAGGGGAAGGCAAGGGCAGCGGGCTGGGCCTCGCCATGGTGTATGGTTTCACCCGCCAGTCGGGGGGCACCGCAGAGATCGAGAGCCGGGTCGGCAGCGGTACGACAATAAAGCTCTATTTCCCGTGCTCAGATGAGACGGCGTTGTGCGAGCCGCTGCCTACCCCGATACATCCTGCGACACCCCGCAAGCCTTCGATCCTCGTTGTCGAGGATCAGGATGAGATCCGGTGCTTGCTGGCCGAGGCGCTCGAGCAGTGCGGCCACGAGGTCAAGACCAGCTGCACCGCCACAGAAGCGATCGCGTTGCTGGAACACGACGCGGCTCGGATCGACGTCCTAGTGACCGATTTCACGCTGCCCGGCGGCATGACAGGCTTGGATCTCGCTCGCAAGGCACGGGCACTGATACCGGATTTGAAGGTCTTGACGATCTCCGGGAATGCCACCGAGGAGGTCATCAGAGCGTCATGCCTCGACCGCGGCGCGTTTCTGGCCAAGCCATTTCGTCCGAGCGATCTCACCAGAGCGGTCGCGAACCTCATTGTAGACGATGCAGAACACGGATCGGACCGAGGCGCGCGCCCTCCATCAGGTCCCGTACCCGCCAGGTCCACCGCCCTCGAGACGAAGAATTTGGGCGAATAAATTTCGCGGTTAGTGTCGGAAGTGGCGGGTGCCGGTGAACACCATCGCGGCGCCGGCGGCATCCGCGGTGGCAATCACTTCCTCATCGCGTACCGAGCCGCCGGGTTGGATCACTGCGGTGGCGCCGGCCTTGATCGCGGCTTCGAGGCCGTCGGCAAACGGGAAGAAAGCGTCCGAAGCGAGGACCGAACCAAAGGTCGGCGATTGCGGCAAGCCTGCTGCCTTGCCGGCCTCGGCCGCCTTCGCGGCGGCAATCTTGACACTGTCTACGCGGCTCATCTGCCCGGCGCCGATGCCGACCGTCGCGCCGCCGCGGGCGAACACGATCGCGTTGGATTTGACGTGCTTTGCGACCTTCATCGCAAACAGCAGATCGGCGATCTCAGCCTCGGTCGGCGCGCGACGGGTAACGACGCGCAACGCGTCCTGCGCGATGGAGATGTGGTCGCGCTCCTGCACCAGAATGCCGCCCGCCAGCGAGCGAAAACTGCGGCCCGGCGCGGCGGGGTCACGCATGCCCCCGGTCACGAGCAGGCGCAGCCCCGTCCGCCGGGCGAGTAGCATCCGCGCGGCCTCCTCGGCTCCCGGGGCGATGACGACTTCGATCAGCAGTCGGGCAATCGCCTCGGCGGTCGCGGCATCGAGCGGCCGGTTGAGCGCAACGATACCGCCAAAAGCGCTGACGCGGTCGCATGCGAGCGCCTTGTCCCACGCTTCGCGCAACGTCGCACCGATCGCCGCGCCGCACGGATTGGCATGTTTGATGATCGCGACCGCTGGCGGCGCGAACTCGGCGACCAGCTCAAACGCGGCGTCGGCATCGGCATAATTGTTGTACGAGAGTTCTCTACCCTGAAGCTGCCGCGCGGTCGCCACCCCGGGCCGATCGTCGCCTGTGCGGTAGAAAGCGGCGAATTGATGTGGGTTCTCGCCGTAACGCAGCCGCGCCGTCAGCCGGCCAGCGATGACGAGTGTGTCCGGGGACGACGGCGCCTCATCGCGGCCGAACCAATCGGCGATTGCCGCATCGTACGCGGCGGTCAAAGTAAAGGCCTTGCGGGCGAGTTCCCGCCGCATCGCCACGCCGACCATCCCGCCGCCCTTCGTCAGTTCCGCGAGGACACGGTCGTAATCCGCGGGATCGGTCACGACGGTCACCGCGTCATAGTTTTTGGCGGCGGAGCGGATCAATGCGACGCCGCCGATATCGATGTTGTCGATGCAATCTTCGGGGCTGGCGCCGGAGGCGACCGTGTCGGCAAACGGATAGAGGTTGCAGACAACGAGGTCGATCGGCGCTATCCCGCGCTCCGCGAGCGCGGCCATGTGATCCGTCCGATCGCGGTGCGCGAGGACGCCCGCATGGATCGCCGGATGCAGGGTCTTGACCCTGCCGTCGAGCATTTCGGGAAAACCGGTGATTTCCGCTACTTCAGTAACCGCCAGCCCGGCCTCGGCGAGAAACCGCGCCGTGCCGGCGCTCGAGATTAGCGCGACGCCGCGCGCGGCGAGCGCCCTGGCGAAAGCGACGATCCCGGTCTTATCGGCAACGGAAACGAGGGCGCGGCGGATCGGCTGTGGAGTCGAGGTCATTCTGGCGGGGTATAGACGGCTTTTGAGAAGTGCAGCAAGCCTCAGCGGCCTTGGCTGAGCGCCGCTAACAGCGCTGCGACGGTCGTGGCCGCGATGGCAAGCGAAACCGCGCTCCAGCCGTTTTCCGCTGCCCACCCGCAACCGATCAGCACGAGATTGGCAGCGATGACCCGCTCGACGACAGCGGAGTGGCTGAGGCCGGCGCGGACTGCTAGCTGGTAAAAATGCTCGCGGTGGGCACGCCAAACGCGCTCGCCGCGCAAGAGGCGTCGGGCGAGCGTGATCGACGCGTCGGCAAGGAAATAGAGCGGCAGGATCAGCGCAACTTTCCAGAAGCCTCGCATCACGAGATCGAGGAGTAGAAAGCCGACGAGATAACCGAGCGGGGCGCTACCGACATCGCCGAGAAAAATTCGAGCCGGCGACCAGTTCCAGACCAAGAACCCGAGCGCCGCTCCGACCATCGCGGCAGCGAGCATCGTCAAACCGGGATCGGCTCCGGTCCCGACGCTCGCGAAGAGCAAGAGGCCGATGCCGATCGCCGTGGCTTCGCTGCCAACTATGCCGTCGATCCCGTCCATGAAGTTGAACAGGTTGGTGTACCAAATCCACAGCAAGCCAATCGCCGCAAAGAGAACCAAGCCGCCCGGCCAGTCCTGGGTGCAGATGCCGATCGTCACCGCGACGATCTGCGCCGCCAGGCGCAGCACCGGCGACAAGCCGCGCAAATCATCGATCCACGAGATTCCTGCCAACAGGCCCGCCCCGATCGCAATGCCGATGAGACCGGGTACTGCCAGCCCGGCGCGCGCGAGCAGAATCCACGCGAGCAACAGCGAGCCGACCATCGCTATGCCGCCGCCTCGGGGGGTCGGTACGCGGTGTGCAGAGCGCTCGTTGGGATGGTCGAGAATGTCCCGGCGGCGAAGGATCGGGACGAGCGCTCTGGTCACAAAACAGGAGAGGAGCCCGGTCGCGAGCGCGACCGCCGCGGACAAACCCGCGTCACCCACGCTTAGGAGGGTCGTCCCCGGCAACTTGACCCTGGTCGGCGTGGTCTACGACGGGTCTTCTGGCCTCCCGGCGAATCGCCCAACGTACGGTCGCACCCCCTGGGGGCACCGTCCCGCTCAGCACGACCTGCTGGGTTTTCCGCGCCTCCCCGGAGCCGAGATAAATGCTCTCGCCGAGGCTCATCTCGGCGCCAGTCACACGCAGCCGCCAGATCATGCCGCTCGGCAAACGCAGCAACGCCGAGTTCCCGTCTTGGGCCAGCGAGCCCTGAACCGATGGGTGCAGGTGAAAGCGCACAGCGAAGGCGGCGCCGGGCAAGCCGCTCAGCTGGTCCTCGCCGCGTAGATCCTCGCCGTCGGCAGCGAGGAACAGCTGACGCGAGTAGATCAGGCCGAAGCGCTCGCGATAGCCGTCATGCGTCGCCGAGATCCATTGCTGGCCGTCGTATTCGGCGCGTTCGCGCGCAACCGTGGCCGGTATGCGGCCAAGCGTACCGTCCGCCCGGATCTCGACCGAGTTGGTGTCGGCGACGACCAGCACCGAATGCGCCGCGCTCGCCCGCGCGACCCGCCACCAATTCGGCTTCGGGCCGCGGTAGGCGCCGCAATTGACAACGATCCGTTCGCGTTCATGGCTCAATTCGAACGACAAAGTGCCGGCATGGGCATGATCATCAAAGCCGCGCGCCGGCGGCTTCCCGGTATCGATCAGCACGAGGCTCTTGGATGCCTGCAACCGATCGAAGCCGCTTTCCGGTGCATGCGCCGGCGGGCGCCCCTTGGCCTCGGACCGGGTCAGCACGAGGTCGATGAGGACGCCGTCTTCCTCGAGTGAATCGTTGAGCAGCGCCAGACGGCGGTCGCCGTGCCGGAAGAAGCGCAGCATCGGCGCCATCCGCTCGATCGCGGCCCGCAGCGCCAGGGGGACCTCGACTTGCGCCGAACGCAGCACAGCGCGCGTATCGATCAGATCCTGCAGCACTTGCAGCTGCAGCGAGGGGCTGCGCGAAATATGGCCGCCATCGCCGAGAATCTGCGCCGCGAGCTCGCGCTCGAAGGCTCTGAGCACCTTCGTCAGGCGCCCCTCGGGAATTCCGAACACCGCCATGCCGGCAATGAGACCTTTGAACGCCCGCAGTCTGCCGGCGCCGGTGACCTGCCAAGACGCCGTGCGCGCCAGATGCCGAAGCTGAGCCACGATGCTCGTCAGCATCGCGTGGCGCACGGGGTCGTCCTGGTCGCGCTTGGCGATTTCATCGAAATGCGCCAGCCAGGCAAAGAGCCGCATCGCGAGCACATCGGACCGCCACGCGAGGCTGTTCCATCCGGGGTTCTCGGCAATCCAACTTTGCACGAGATCGCGCAGTGCTTCGCGCGAGGCGGCTCCAGCAGCGGCAACGTCGGCGACCCATCCGAAGCCATGCCAAGCCGCGAGCCATTCCGTTCCGACGGCGCGCGGCGCCCAGCGCGGCGACGGTGTGCGGACGACCTCGCCCGCGAGCTCGATTTCGCCGCCGATGATGGCCGCGCCGCGTCGCGCATCACCAGGCCAGCGCAGCGCGATCCTGAACTTCAGATCGGACGGAACCCGTCCGATCAGCGTGTGGCGATACAAGGGGCCGGCCACCAGCGCCTGCAGAGCGTCTCTGCGCAGACGCGCTAGTAGGCCTGGCGCCTTTGCGCCAGCGCGGCGCGCGGCGACCAGCTCACCACTCCTGTCATCGGCCGCGGCCGTCATGTCGTCGCCGTCCGATGATAGTCCTGCGGCGGCCGCGTCGCCGACCGGCTACCAGAAGCTTGCCAGAAATGGAAACCCATGCGGCTTCGTAACAAGGAAAGACGGTCGCCGCAAGCTGTCGGGAACGCCCGTCACGTGCCGAGCTTCACCAAGCGCGCGCAGTAGAACCCGTCTATGCCGTCATACGCGTGGAAATGGCAGGGCAGCGTTCGCAGATCTCCCTCAGGCGTGATCCATTCGGACTCTGCGCCGATTTCGTCCGGCTCGATTCCGATCCGCACCACCGGAGCGCCGCTTTGCAGCAGCGATTCGATGCGCTCCGGCCCTTCCGCCGCTTCCAGCGAACAGGTGCAATACACGAGCGTACCGCCCGGCCGGAGCATGTCGATTGCTGCCAGCAGTAAATTTTCCTGGACCATTGACAGCCGCGCGACATCTTCCGGGGATTTGAGATGCGGTACATCAGGGTGACGGCGAATCGCGCCCGTCGTGCTGCACGGAGCGTCGAGCAGGACCGCTTCGGCAGGTCGCGGCGGACGCCAGGTGAGCGCATCGGCCCCGACCGCCTCGACAGCAAGGTCGAGCCGCTTGACGTTGGCGGCAAGCCGCTCGAGGCGACGAGGGGAGCGGTCGACCGCGGTCACGCGGGCGCCGGCGGTCGCAAGCTGTGCGGTCTTTCCGCCCGGGGCTGCGCACAGATCGATCACATCGCGGTCGGCGACATCGCCAAAAAGGCGCGCCGGCAGCGCGGCGGCGGCGTCCTGAACCCACCAGGCCCCCTCGGCGTAACCGGGCAGCGTGGCGAGGGCGCCGCCGGCAGCCCGGCGCAAGGTTCCGGTCGGCAGCAAGACCCCTTCGAGCGCCGCACGCCAAGTCTCGGCGTCGTTGCGCAGGCTTAGGTCGAGCGGCGCTTCCTTCAGATGTGCCGTCGCAATCGCGCGCGCGGTCGGCTCTCCGTAGGCTCTGCTCCAGGATTGCCACAACCAATCCGGCGTATTGAGGCGGGGTGCATCTTGGGTCTCGATCCGTTCCGGTCCCTCGATGCTCAAGCGCCGCAATACGGCGTTGACGAGACCCTTGTGCGAAACGAACCCGCGGCTTTGCGCGAGATCGACGCTGGTCGCCACCGCCGCGTGTGGCGGGGTGCGTAGGAACAAGAGCTGAGCGACACCGAGGCGCAAGATGTCCTGCACGAGCATCGCTCGGGGCGCCAGCGGTATATTCAGACACTGGGCGATCAGCGCGTCGATCTGGCCGAGCCGACGCAGCACGGTGGCCACCAGCAGACGCGCGAAGGCGCGATCGCGTCCGGACAGTTGATGCATCACGGCGCTCTCCTCGATTGCGTCATCGAGTGGCCGCTTGCGGCGGAGCACCGCACCTATCAATTCGAGCGCTACATCGCGCGCCG
>Ga0306920_100008772_pt1 | contig 13446 bp, 20 predicted proteins | sample flu12Cox44000170_FD_204666 | JGI IMG/M metagenome (GOLD analysis project Ga0306920, IMG submission 204666) | Lab enrichment of tropical soil microbial communities from Luquillo Experimental Forest, Puerto Rico - flux4day.12C.oxic.44.000.170 (v2)... | ecosystem: Environmental > Terrestrial >... | reverse complement strand
CCTCGTCTTGCCGTCGCCGAATATCGGATAGGCTGGCATGGACCGCAGCAGCCGGAGAATTGTCGTAAGAAATGCATCATCCGACGCGAACATTACTGCTGGGCGGATAATGACTGCGCCGGGAAATACGGTCTGCACGGCCGCTTCACCCTCGCCGCGACTGCGAATATAGAGCGAAGACGAGGCCGTATTGGCGCCGATCCCTGATACGTGCACAAACCGCCTAATACCTGCCTGTCTCGCAGCTCTTGCGATTTTGGCGGCAGTTTCCACGTGCACCGAATGAAAAGTGTCACTTCCGTGCTCAACATAGAGACTGATCGCGTTGACGACGCCGTCGGCACCTGCAACGGCTGCCTCTATGGAGCGTTGGTCATGTGCGTCCGCGGCGATCTGCTCGATTCCAGCGTCCTCGCTGAGCCCGCGATGGCGCGAGATTGCGCGCACTCTGATACCGCAGTCGCGCAATAGGCGCACGAGACGGCGGCCAACAAAGCCGGTCCCGCCAAACACGGTTGCGCAGCTCATTCCCTGATCCGTCAAACGATCCTCTGCGACGCTGTTGATTGAGGGCAGCGATTGAGAGTTTGCCTTATGAAAATCCAAAGATCACTGCCGTTGCTGTTGGACACCTTACCGGCGAGGATTTCTACAATCGTCTTGAGCGAGCCATCGCGGCCAACCAGAAGGCAAAACTAATTGAGGGTCGAGTGATTGAACGCAATGATTGATCAGACCGATGAAGAGGTCCTCAGAAACGAAGTCTCCGACGAGGCGCTGGAGGCCGCTGCTCTAGCCGTAATCGGAAGGTTTCCAACTCTTCCTAATACTTATTGCTTCGCTTGTCCTTCGATCCTGGCCCTTTTTTCTTTTGATCCTGCGGAGGACCTCGCCAGCGCAGATAAACAACAAGTGCGATCAGGCTCAGCACCCCCACAGCAATCCTTTCTGAGGTGCTCAAGTCTGTCGAAAAAAGCTCCATTGGAAACATGTTAGCTGGCAAGACGCGCTAACGCCCTTCTTGATCAAGATCAAATTGTTGAAGATTGGTGCTTTGTAAACTCAGGGCCGGTTCTCACCTGCACGGAGAGCCCGGCCCCGATCTTGGAACCCCATCCCCCGACACCCCCTCCGAGGTTGGGGCCGTCATTTCTAAGCTGATTTGCGTCCGGCACAAACTCAAAAATTGTTTCTTGTGCTTGGCAACAATCACGAAGCGCTGAGCCTCGTTATAGTCGAATGGCTGACGGCGTAGCTTCGCGCAATGTCAACCAACGTCTCGCCATTGGCCCTTCTCGCCAATGCTTCTTGTTGTTGGTGTGCCGTTAGCTTCTGCTTGCGCCCAAACCTAACGCCACGCTGTTGGGCTCGTTGGCGGCCTTCGCTTGTCCGCGCCAGGATCAAGTGACGTTCAAACTCCGCAAGCCCACCAAGCACAGTGAGCATTAGCCGTCCGTGCGCACTCGTTGTATCGCACCAAGGATCGCCGAGCGACTTGAACGCAGCTCTAGTTTCTTTAATGGACGGTACGGCTCCCCCGCTGCCCTTCCAATCAGCGCCCTGGCCGCAGAGTTTCCCTTAGCGGCTTCTTCGTTGGTTTCCGTGTGAGGATGCAGCCGCAGACTATGAATGCGGTCACGATCGCCGAGAAAATCACCAATGGCATCAGTTGCATTGTCATTGTGGTGTTCTCCGTCGCCTAACACTACCATTACGAGCCATTATAAGACGTTCCGCGTATCTAGTCTTAGCAATATTCGCCGCGATCCTCGCTTCATCGGCGCTATCCGAGCAAATTACGCCAACCTTGCGCTAATTGTGGAAATGAAAAGTCGTCTATTCTGATTTGTCGGGGGAACGAGCATCCGGTTCCGTCATTGCCCTAGATGCGCTATCCGTCGCCGGAACGCTTGCCGTGGCTATTACGCACATTCCTCGCGCGACCGGACGTGAATTGTGCGCAATGTGGCGCTGATATTATCGCGCCGGAATGGTCTGAGTATCTGACGAGCAATCGTGTTCGGAACGTGTGGTGCTGCGAGGTCTGCGGTTATCAATTTGAGGATACGGTCTATCTGTCCGACGTAGACGACGCATCATAAAGCTTTATCTCCGAAGCAACTCCGGCAGCTTGGCGATATTCGCTGCAATCCTTCGCGCCTCATCTTTGCTGAGCAGTTTGGCCGCTGATCTGCGCCCTGGCTCTTCCTCGAAATAGACGTAGGCAAGCTGTTGCCCGTTAGCGTCGCGTACGACGAAGCAAGCGTCGTTGAGTTCCCCTTCGACGCCCAACGGTCGTTGTGCGACGCACCCATCGACATGAGGTTGTGCGCCCCAGGACTGCGCAAACCGAGTGACAGACCCGTGCTCACCGCAGCCCTGTGCTGTTTGATGTTTTATCTTTTTGAATTGATGGCCAACGCCTCAGGATTTAGCGCCGCAAATCAAGCAACCCAATGTTTGTTCCGCGACGGTCAATGAAACAGCGACGGTTTTGCTGCGTTTCTTATTGGACATAGTTGCGTTCAGTTGGAACAAAAATGGGGACATCCAAAATGAACCGACGCGATCAGGAACTTTTGGACAAGCAAATGCGAAGGCTTACGCCGCCACGAAACGAAGGCGCGATTACTGTGATGCTTGCCGCGATGTTTTTAATTGGCATCACCGTCGGCGGCCTTCTGTCTACGCACCAAAGTGAGCCGACACAAACCGCGACGATGGGTACACGAGGCTAGATCGAACTGAGTGGAGTGCACTAGATAAAGTTAGCCCGGATGAGGGACAGCCACCTCTTCTCTTATGTCGTTGATCACTTCCAGTGTACGAATGGCATCGTCGAGCGCCTCTTGCTCCTTCGCTAACAGCAGTGGCTCATAGTCGCGCAAAGCTTCCTGGAGTGCGGTGCGTGCACGATCATATATTGCGCACCTCGCTTCATCGGTTTTGCTTGGCAAACGAGAAACTGCGGTCGCAATGACAGAATAATAATCAGTCATCGATGGCCGTCCCCCTCTCTTGAGGGGCAGCATATCGCCCAGCGAGTTTGGGGTGTTGGGTTCCAGGCGTGGTGACGACACCTATCGGCGCACTTTCCAGCCCTGCTTCTATGGCCGCGCGCAAGCGAGCACAGAATGCATCATCCATGCGGTTCATGCGTGACTGGATTTCGTTGTTGTCGCCCATCCCCATTTAGAGCTTATCGATGAGGAAGGGCGAGAACGAGGGGATTTCTTGGCCCACTCGTGGCAGTGCACAACCCTGTCCGTGGCCTGGCCTCGATCTTGCGCACCAACTCCGGCAGCTTCTTGGAGGGAGCTTTTAGAAAGCTGGTTTGGCAGGCTTGCACGTACCTTCAAACCGGCGCAGTCCGCCTTGATCGAAATGACCGAAATGGATGACGATCACTGTTTCGTTAGTCACGCTGTTGACGTAACCGTCAAACGACATCTGCGTCGTTTCATTCTCAGGCTTGCCACCGAAAACCCAAACGTCCCCCAAATTGCCCATAAGCTTCACCGGGCCATATTCTTGCACTGCTACCGTCCCAGCGCTTCTATCGACTATGACCGACATTGATTGACCTTCTTGCGTCGGCAATTCTTCAGCATGGCTACCACGAAATTCGGTTACTCGGATTTTGCCGTAGCAGGCTAAATGGACGGGCTCTGCCTGCGCTGGCGTAATCAGCGCTGCAAGAATTGACCAAACCAAAATATCATTGTGCGCAGTCATGCGGCACGGCGAGCTTACGGCTTTTTCAGTAATTCGGGTAGGTTCGCAATGTTCGCCGCAATCCTTCTTGCTTCGTCTTTGCTAAGCAACTTCGCAGCCGACCGCCGTCCCGGCTCACATTCATAATAGATGTATGCAATCTGTTGGCCGTTGGCGTCACGCACGACGTAGTAGTTCGGCTGGACTTCGGCGGACCAGGGCGCGGGGAAGCGTCGTTCTGTCACGGCGTTCTGTCACATTGCTATGCCCACAGCGCGCTACTTTGGGCATGGCGGGGACGATACCATGCACGTTTTCACGCACAGTTTCGATTACATCGCACTCGGCATCCTGCTCGCATGCATGCTTTTGGCAGCGGCAAGAGTTCTTCCCTGGCGTAACTCGTTAATGAGGGGCGCGGGGAAGCGTCGAGGGGAGTAGGGCATGTTCTCAAAAGAAGGCCACCAAACTCTGGTGGCCTAAGTCAACGTTGCAGGTACGCCGCGTCCACTGCTGCAAGACGCGGCTCATGATCCAACAACAACATCGCACTCGGCGCATTGATCTACATCAACTGAGCAAGTCTGTTGCTCGCTATCATTATTTTGCTGGACACCACGTATGGGAGGTGGGTCATGATCGCGCCCGAACAGCTCTGCGAAATGATGGCGCGCCTTGGCATCGAACCTGGACCGCAAACTCATTTGCGGGTAGCAGCGGCTTTGCGGGTAGCAGCGGCGCGATGTGAAGGTTGTCGATTTAAGCGGGCTTGCCAGGACTGGTTAGATTACGCACCAGCGATGGTGAATTTTGCGCCAGACTTTTGTCCGAACGCCGACATGTTATTTGATATGCGGTACGATCAAACTGGACGTTGGTTCAACTGAGCTTGGCACCTCGCGCGGGAAGAGCGAAGGCTCAATAGCTCTGGCAACTTCGCAATATTCGCCGCAATCCTTCGCGTTAGAACAGCGTGTAAATAAATGGTGCAACCGCGGACCCTTGGGTCAGAAACAACAGGCCACCAAACAAGACCATTATGATGAGGATAGGCACTAGCCAGAATTTCTTCTGAGCCCACAAAAAGGACCAAAGCTCCACGAGAAAGCCCATACCGATTTCCTCTTAAGGCGCACCCAAATCCAACGCCAGTGTAGCTGCTTTTCGCACTCATTGACGACAAACGCGGCGCCAATATCTTCGACGGTCGAGGGCGCGGGGAAGCGACGAGGCTGCGCCATCAAATCCGAGAACTATCAAACTTCTGATGGATGAGAAACGCCATCCAGAAGAGGCCAGCAGAGCCCACAAGGACCCAAAACCAGTCTGGACCTGGCAAGTAATTGAGTGCAAGGAACGAGAACGCAATAACTACTGCCACTGCCCCGGCAAAGAGCAAGAAGCCGTAAAGTTCGTTGCGCACTTGCTTCCACGATGGCCGGGTGCTTAGCGCCCGAGAAAGCGAGAATAAACCGAGTATCCCAACGACCAACAAAAGGGGCGAGACGAGGTATAGGAAAGATCGTTCTTCCGACACACGGCGATGATACCTGCACCACCCTCAAACAGCAAAGCCGTCGGCGCTCCCACGCTTGACGGCTTTGCCTTGTCCCCCATACGTGCCGCTTTCTTGGACAGCATCGTGCGGGTTGTCGAACGGGCGGTGAAGTGATGGAATTCTTCACCTTCGTCCCCCAACTTGTTCCGCAGGCAGAGGGACGTTCCCAGTCCGACCAAGGAAGAATAGTGCCTGTTAGGGCCCACCGCTGTGACTTAAGGGCAACGCCTCAACGAATTTTTACAGTTGCGATTGACACCATTTGGCTCTTGGGCGGACGATGATCGGGCTTCATCGTGCCGGTAGGGGGCCGTCATGTCGAAGCTTTTAGTTCCCCTTTGTGGAAGGCTCGCCGGGACCGTGGGGCTTTTCGGCGAGTTGTTTCCCTTCAATGAAAACAATTAGGCAGTCACTACTAGCCCGCGTCTGGAGCCGACGTTCCCGCGTCGGCGACATCGTGATCTTCGATGTACTCGGGGCAGCACCTCGGGGCTCGGGTGCCACGGAAGCAGCGGCTCGGGAAGATGTGCGCCGCGTAGCACAAAGCCTCAGAGCGCCGCATGAGGACTTTAATGGTGAGGCTTTTCTGATCGTACCGGGTTGATGTGAGGGACAAAGAGTTGATGAGTGACGATGACGAGTTGAGTTGCTTAGCGGAAATCGAACGCGCAGCAAACGGAAAACCAAGTTATCTCCAAATGGACGCGGCATTCTGTGCTCGAATGTATGCGGCCATAACAGCGGGATTAGAAAGCGCACCGACTGGCGTCATCACCACGCCTGGAACTCAAAACCCCAGATACGTCTCGGACCTAACTGAGAGATATCATCGCTCGCGCAACGAGTGGTGATGGAGAGAACTTCCCGGCCCACTCGTCTCCCACTCCCTCTTCGCTTCATCGATCAGCGGTTCGGCTTCAGTGTACAGATTTTGCGCCTGTTCGATGATCGGTCGTGCTCTATTGAGAAGATCGACCAGCGCCTTGGTCGCTGGCAAGGATTTCTCAATCTGCTTAAGTTGTGCGTCGCTAAGGCCGGAAACGTGGCCGATGAGCTCAATGAGCCAGTGTTCCAACATTTTCAAACTCACTGGTACCCAGTTTTTGTCGAATGCACCTCATTCACGAGTACGGTTTAGTTGCGGTCGCCGCGATCATCGGGCTGGAGTGCCTCGGTCTGCCGGTGCCCGGGGAGACCGCGCTTCTAGGTGCGGCGATTTACGCGGGGACCAAACACGATTTCAACATTAACGCCGTAATCGCCACCGCCGCTGGTGCAGCCACGGCCGGGCGAATGATCGGGTATGTCATCGGCCATAAATTCGGTTCCTGGCTGCTATTACGATACGGCCGCTACGTGGGGCTGACCACAGGCCGGATCAAACTTGGGCAGTATCTATTCCTGCGATACGGCGGGAAAATCATTTTCTTCGCACAGTTTGTGCCGGTGCTGCGAACCCTTGCCGGGCCTTTCGCGGGCGCCAATCTGATGCCGTGGCGTAATTTTATTTTTGCCAATACCGTCAGCTCATGTGTCTGGGCAGTGAGCTATGGCTATGCCGCATATTGGGTCGGCGGCGAGTTCGAACGACTGCAGGGTCGGATGGTACTCCCTCTCGTGTTCATTGCCGTGTTAGCCCTCATTGCCGGAGGACTCTTTGTGCGTCAGCGCGAGGCGCAACTGATCACCGAAGCTGAGCGCGCCATACCCGGGTCGCTTGAACCGCGTTAACCGCTGCTCACCTCCGCGACCATCAAATCATCGAACTGGCGCAGCATGGCGCGCGGAACGCACCAACTCTAAGCGCGCAATGACGCTGAAGGAGTTCAAGCACTGCTGAGCAATTATTCACCGCAATCCCCGCGCCTCATCGCGCGCCAACAGCTTTGGCCGCAACGCCCGCTTTACCCCTTCAGGCATATCGGGCAGCAGCCATGCAAATGACGGTCAGCGTCAGAAGCCCAGCAGCGATGCGCTGGCCAAGCGCCATCCGAGTCTGCGATCGCGCATCCTTCCCGCCGGCTCTTGGGAGTCGGCGCAAAGCCGGACCGCACAATGCGCCTTGCGCGCCCGCCGCAAGGACCGCAGCGAGTGCGCCGAGCGCTATGATCTGTTCCATAGTGCCAAAACCTGACGGATGCAGGAGATGCCACAGCACGCCACCGGTGATGACCGCCACGACCGCGGCGCCCATTTGTGGACGAAACAATTGATCGGCGGTCATCGCTCCGGTTCGGGCCAGTGCGAAAGTGCTGCCGGCCCAGAAGACACCGGACAAAATATGTAGCACCAAGGTCATAAGCAGGGTGATCTGCATGGCAGTGTTATCCTTGCTGATCAGTGATATTGACTATACATAGTGTATAGCTAAATTTTCGGAGTCAAGGGGGAATGAGCCCGCGTCCGTATCGGAGTTCCCGCCGCCGTGTGGCAGCGAAGCGGACACGTGCACGCCTGCTGAAGGCTGCAAGGGCAATGCTGGCAGCCCCCGATGGCATTTCGCTCGACGCGGTAGCCAAGAAAGCCGGCGTGACGCGGCTGACCGTTTACAATCAATTTGGATCGCGCCGAGCTCTGCTCGAAGCGGTGTTCGACGATATGGCCGAGCGCGGAGGGCTGCACCGCATCCGTGAGGCGATGGCGAAAACCGATCCGCAGGCGGCACTCCAGCAGATTGTGTTAATCTTCTGCGACTTTTGGAGTGTTCATCGTGGTGCGTTATGGCGCCTGCACGCCGCTAGCGCGACCGATCCCGAGTTTGAAGAGAGCCTTCGCGCGCGCAATCAGCGACGGCGACATTTGTTGTCGGTTCTTGTCGATCGCATGATCGAAGGCGGTGCTAAAAGCCCCGAAGTGGTTATCGAACTCATCGACGTGCTGTTCGCTTTGACTAGCGTCGGTTTCTTCTGGGAACTCACCGCCGGAGGACGTAAAGCCAATGCGGTTTGCCATCTGATACAGGCGTTGGCTGCAGACGCAGTGCAAAGAGCGCTCTCAGAAACAAAATGATGGCGCGGCTCAATGCCTAACTAATGGAGTTCAGGGGTCCGGTTTGCACAGCAGCAATCTTGAGCCGTCCATGTCCGCTTTGGGTCAAAAGCGGACATTCGAGTGCGCCCGCGATGTCCGCTTTACCCCCGAAAGCGGATATTCGTAGCGCGTGTTGAGATGTCCGCTTTGTGCCAAAAGCGGACAGAGCAAGCCAAGCGCTCCCTCCACGCTACTGACCGTCGGGCGGGCTTGCTAGCACGACAGACGTTTCAATCTGCCGCTCCGGAATGATCCAGTAGGAGTTCAGCAGCACGGTCTTGCGTTGCGGCGACACTAGTGCAAAACCGTGACGCTCATAAAAGCGGATCGCCCATGCGGCGGCCGCCCATGTCCCAACCAGCATCGGCTTTGTGCTGACCTGCCGAAGATGGCGGAGGAGCTTGCCGCCAAAGCCGTGCCGCTGCTTGGAAGGCAAGACATAAGCATGGCGAATAAGCTCGACGTCGCGTACCTGCTGGAAGCCCATTATGCCAGCAAGACGGTCGCCTTCGTCATAACCCCAAAATGCAACGCCCGCGGCAAGTTCGCCGTCGAGCTCATGGACTGACATGTAAGGATTGTGCCAGCAATCGGCCGGTATCACGCCGTGATAGGCCTCGGCCGCTGCATTGATGATCGAAAGAATTTCGTCGCGTTCATCGTCGCGACAGATGCGAATGTTCATTGCCTCACCGACAGCCCCATTCTATGCGGAATGAGTAAAATGATAAATGACAGCAGCACGGGTGGCGCCGGTCACCGTTCGCGGGCACTCGTGCTTGGTGGCGGCGGCCCCGTGGGTCGGGCTTGGGAAATCGGTTTGGTGGATGGTTTCGCTGGTCAAGGAATAGATTTTTGGACTGCGGATTTTATTATCGGTACCTCGGCTGGCGCTGTGGTCGGCGCGCAGCTGGCGCTGAAACAAGGCTTTGGCGCGCCACCGAAGATTGCTGCGCCGCCTCCGGTTCAGTCCGACCTCATGGCCGATTTAGCTGCCGCTATGGTGCGGGCGGCGCAGTCTCCTAACCCGGAGCTGATACGCGCCGAAATCGGCAAGATGGCACTCAATGCGCAAACGATCAGCGAGGAAGCATCTGTTGCGAGATCGATGTTTGCTCCGTTCGTCGGGCAGCCTTGGCCGAACCAATTCCGAGCTACCGCCGTAAATGCACGAACTGGGCAACTCCAGATATGGGATGCGTCTTCAGGTGCCCCGTTGGAACGAGCGATAGCGGCCAGCACCGCTGCTCCGGGTATTTGGCCCCCAATCACGATAAACGGTGAAAGATACATTGATGGCGGAATGCGGAGCATGCTGAACGCAGATCTTGCTATCGGTTCCGACATCGTGATTGCCGTGTCGTGCTTTCCGCTAACTGACAAGGTGGGGACGCCTTTTTTTACGACACTGAATGCAGCCATGCTTGCCGAATTAGACGCGGTGCGCGGCAGCGGCGCGACTTTGACGGTAATCGAGCCCCATTCCGAGTTTCTCATGCTTACCAAGCACGGCACCGCCATGATGGATAGTAATCTCGTACCTGAAGCCTACCGCCTAGGCCGCGTCACCGCGGTGGGCGAGGCGGCGTCGGTTCGCCGCGTCTGGAATTCGCAATAGCAGGCTGTTGATGAAGTACGGCTTTGCAAACTTTTGGAAAGAAGGAACGTCCGCTTTGGGTCAAAAGCAGACATTGCAACATCTCCAACCGATGTCCACTTTACCCCCGAAAGCGGACATATGCGCCGCGTACTGGTGCTGTCGTCCCGGTATCTTGGCACCGAAGGTCAGCTTGCATGAATGTGTTGTGATATCGACATTGCCTATACTGCAAACAATGGCGTCCGCCGTAACGGAAATCATGTGTCGCCGCGAAGCTCATGGAAATAACCGTTAATAAAGGCGTCTTAGGAGGCATCAATGAATGAACCGCTCGTCGTCCGCCGCGAGACGCAGATCGCCGCTCCGCCCGCCACGGTTTTCGCCTTTCTAACCGACCCGGAAAAGATCATCAGCTGGATGGGCGCGCAGGCGACGACCGAAATACACCCGGGCGGACTTTACCTCCTCAAAGGCGTCGCCGGCGACCGCGCCCGGGTTGCGCGCGGCGCGTTCCGAGAGGTCGTGCCGGTCCACCGTCTCGCCTACACCTTCGGTTGGGAGGGTGGCCAAGAGGTGCCGCCGGGATCGAGCTTGGTTGAAATCGATCTGATCGAGCGCGAGGGCGGCACGTTGCTGCGCATGACCCATAGCGGCCTTCCCAACGAGGCGCAGTGCGCCGGCCACAACAGGGGTTGGGCGCATTACCTGGGCCGGCTCACCATCGCAGCCGCCGGCGGAAATCCTGGCATCGATGTTGGACCAGCGTAGTGCTGATATAAGTTCGGGTCACCGGCCGCTCTCCACGGCGTCGGATTATTTGTAGAGCAAAGACCGCATTGACGCGCTTCTTGAGGAACCGGTCGTGACAAGAATAGTTGCGTCGACCCATGATCGCGCGATGCAGCTTTCTTCGACTCTTTCTTGGCTCGTCGATGCCGCCGCCGATAGCGCGGGTGCCGATCGGTTCTTGGCGGAACTCGGCGCCCATCTGCTCGCCGACGGCCTGCCGCTCGCTGGCGGAGCCTTGACGCTTGATATTCCGCACCCGCTCATTGCCCGGCGCACTTGGCTGTGGCGCGCCGATAACGGAGAGGTCATCGAGGCTTTGGGATTCACGCCTGGCGTGCCACCGGCAACGCCGGGAGTAAGCCCAGCCACCGATGCCGGCCGGCGCTGGCTCGCAACAATCGCCGCCGGCCCCGTGCACGAGGATGCTATTGGGCCACGGCACGATGGGCCTCTGCTCACATGGCTCGGACCGCGTTCATTCACGCCGAGCGAGACCAATGAACTGCGTCGGGCTGCTCGCTTTGCCGCGGCGCCGCTTGCGGCCCTCGCTGCACGCGCCACGTTGACGGCGGCCCTGGAAGCTTATCTCGGTCGGCGCAGCGCGGCGCGGGTGTTGGCGGCGCCCTTACGCCGCGATGTCGGCGAGACCATCCGGGCAGCGCTGCTGTATGCCGATCTGCGCGGCTTCACGGCCCTATCAGATAATAATCCTCCCGCCGTAGTCATCTCAGCGCTCGACGCCTGGTTCGATCGTATCGCCGGTGCGATTCACGCTTTCGGCGGCGAGGTGCTGAAATTCATCGGCGACGGCATATTGGCAATCTTTCCGGTCGTCGGAGGAACGCCGCGCGGCGCCTGCGATGCCGCATTGCGCGCGGTGTCCGCCGCGCGCGCCGGCATGGCACATCTCGATGAGCAGCGACTTCGGCAAGGGCTGCAGGCTCTACCGTTCGGGGCCGCTTTGCATCTTGGCGAGATTCTTTGGGGCAATATCGGCGCGGCGGATCGCCTGGATTTCACCGCCATCGGCCCTGCCGTCAATTTGGTCAGCCGGCTGGAAGGGCTGTGCAAACCGCTGCGCAAGACGGTCCTCGTGTCCGGCGCGCTTGCGGCCGAGACGGAGACGCCGCTGATCGCGCTTGGAATGCATGCGCTCCGCGGGATCGCATCGCCTTGCGAAGTCTTCACCCTCCCGGAGAGTTGAACGTCCGGGTCGCGTCCGCTTTGCCTCCAAAAGCGACATCTACTTAAAGATGAATCACGCCACGGCGGGCTGCTTGGGCGACGGCATCTGTCCGCCCGACTGCATCGAACTTGTCGATCAGAGCACCAACGTGAAACTTGGCGGTATGGACCGATATGCCCAGCCGGCGAGCAATCACCTTGTTTGACATACCCTCTGCGAGGAGGGTTAGCACCTCCAGGCAGAACTGCTCAGGGCTAGCACGCGGCGTGCACAGCAACTGTCTATGATGCGCTGCAGCAAGAAGAGTAGAGCAACGTCGGCCAGTTAACCGAAGAGCACCCGTAGAATCGGATATATTGAACAGAAGACCGTTAAGGTCACGGATACTGTTTGGAGCGCAGGATTGGGCGTCAATTCAAAAAACAAAAATAAAAAGAGGGAGCAACGCCATGCTTGTTCAAATTGGCCAAAACTCTGCAACAGTGACGCCGTTTGGTTCGCTCGGCAGCGCTAATCACAGCGCTGACGCCAATGGCGGCAGACAAAGCGTTGGTCGTCGACCTAATGCAATCAGAGCGGTATGGCGCTGGATTTGCCACTTATTTGCAGCAGCGTGACAGCTGACAGCGCAATGCATTGGACACAAGTCCGCCCGCCTTATTCGGCGGCCACAGCAGCATCGTGGTGCAGCCAAGAACGGTACGGATGCTGCGCTAATGTACCATTGTAGTACCGATCCTGCCCGGTAACTTCAGGGCCAATCCAGGGCGGCAATGCAATCTCGTGGTCGTCGTCAGGCAGTTCGACCTCGGCCACAACCAAACCCTGATTTTCGCCAGAAAACACGTCGATTTCCCAGTTCAAATTGCCGTAGGGAACGATATGTCTGATCTTTTCGACGATGTAGCTCCGCCGGAGCGATATCAGCTCCTCGGCGTCCAAGGTCGGTATCGCGTATTCAAACTCCCGACGACGCAGCTTCGACGAGCGGGATTTGAAAGTTAAGGTAGCACCGCTGTCATCGTTGATGCGAACGCGGATTGATACTTTTGCATTCGAGTCGAGATAGGCTTGCCGGATTCTGGTGTGGCGTATTGCGGAATTTCGCCAAACATCACTGAGAACAAGGAATTTACGCTCAATCTCAAAGCTCATTTTACGCCCAAAATCTGGATTATGACACTCTTGTGAAGGTCCAAATCGAAATAGCAAGGGCGAAAACCACGCGCAAGGTCTAACGGGTGCGCATTCGGTGCCTATGAAATGAGCATTTTGCCATGAAACGTGTAGACGTTTATTTCGACTTCGTTAGCCCATATCCGTGGCTCGCCGCCCATCAGCTCGGCGAGCTACGAGAATCTGCGGCAGCTAAGTTTTGCTTTGTGCCAGTTCTCTTTGCGGCGCTTTTAGATCACCACTCAAACATGGGACCTGCTGAAATCCCTGCCAAGCGCCGTTACACGATTCAGGATACGCAGCGTTGGGCTGTCCATTTAGGATTGAAGTTTAACAGCCCCCCTGCACATCCCTTCAACCCTCTCAAACCACTTCGTGTCACGTCGGCAATCG
>Ga0306920_100008771_pt1 | contig 13447 bp, 10 predicted proteins | sample flu12Cox44000170_FD_204666 | JGI IMG/M metagenome (GOLD analysis project Ga0306920, IMG submission 204666) | Lab enrichment of tropical soil microbial communities from Luquillo Experimental Forest, Puerto Rico - flux4day.12C.oxic.44.000.170 (v2)... | ecosystem: Environmental > Terrestrial >... | reverse complement strand
CTTCGGCGTAGCCGCCGAGGGCCAGCCGGACGGAGGCCAGCACGGCGGGCCGGTCCTCCGGGTGGACGAAGTCGAGCAGCCGCCGGCCGGTCAGCGCCCCGGGCGGGTAGCCGTAGTCCTCGACCGCCGGGCTCGCGTACCTGACCACGCCGTCCAGGTCGCAGACCACGACCACGTCGCTGGTCCGGCTGGCCAGGTCACGCAGGCTCCGGCTGGACTCGCGCCAGATGCCGAGCACGGCCAGGTTCTCCCGCACCAGCATGAAGACCCGCCCGGCCAGCACGAGCACCCCGGCACCGCCCGCCACGACCAGCGCGACCCCGGACGCCGGCGCGCCGGCCAGGCCGTTCGCGATCACCACCAGGGTGGCCACGGAGGCGGCCAGCACCGCGATGACGGTCGCCGCCGCCGAACTCGTCGTCCGGCGGGTCCAGCTGGCGCCGAACCCCTCGGTCATCCGCCACGGGGCCGCGCCGAGCAGCGCCGCCGCGACCACCGGCATCAGCTGCCCCGCGACGCCCAGGTGGCCGCCGAGCACCCGCTGGCCCACGGCCAGCGCGTCGCCGACGGTGATGGCGACCAGGGACAGGTACGGCAGCATGGCCCGCCGCCAGGCGGTGGTGACCATGGGCAGCAGCGCCCCGAGCACGGCCAGGTCCGCCAGCGGGTGGATGAGCGCGAGCAGGAAGGTGCCCGGCCGTTCGCCGGACCGGTGGAACTCCGCGCTGAACAGCGTGGACCAGCCGATCACCAGCAGGGCGACGGCCATCACGTAGCCGTCCGCGAGCCCGGGCAGCACCGAACCCGCCGAGCCCTCCTGCGGGGTGGTGGTAGCTCCGCGTTCAGCCATGGTGAGCACCGCGGTGCCGACCGCCACGGCGGCCAGGGCCAGCAACTGCGGCAGGTCGGTGAAGGACAGGCTGGGAGCGGGGTTCAGCGTGCCGCCGAGGATCCCCTGCACGACCAGGCCGGCGCAGTACAGCGCGGCGCCGGCCGCGAGCCACCGGTAGCCCCGTGCGATGGCGGCCTCGTACCGGCGCGCGCCGAGCCAGAGGCTCACCGCCGCCGCGCACCACGCCAGCGTGCCAAGCACCATCATGCTCGGCGCTCCGACATGATCAGCCGCACCCGGGCTCCTTCCGTTCGCCTCGCTGTTCTGAAGTACTCAACGCACACCGGGCAAAAGCGGATAGCTTAGTCACGCTTTCGTTACCTCGTCGTAACGAAAAGTCGCCGTCGTTATGCAGATCCTTGCTCCGACGACCACCGAGTGTCCCCAGCCCCAAGCGACGGTCTCGTAACCGGTCCGCCGCTCACTCTACGTACCCGAGATCACACTTCGGTTGAGGAAGGGCGTCCACCGGGAGACAAACTCTTCGCCACCGCCGGACCCTGCGGGTTCTTGCTGCTAGTCGATCATCCTCACCAGCAGTATGTGCCCGTTGTCACACTCATGAGGGGGTTTCCGGCCGCCGGGTCGATCTGACGCCGCCGTCGGCGTGGCAACATGATCTGACTGGCCTAGACTCCAGCTCAGCGGGGCTAGCCGGAAGGGAGAGGCCGCAGTGCGGAAGGTGCTGATCGCGAACCGCGGTGAGATCGCGGTGCGGGTGGTGCGGGCGTGCCGCGACGCCGGGCTGACCAGCGTCGCCGTCTACGCCGAGCCCGACCTGGACGCGCTGCACGCACGGATGGCCGACGAGGCCTACGCGCTGGGCGGGTCGACCAGCCAGGAGACCTACCTGGACATCGACAAGATCATCAAGGTGGCGCTGGAGTCCGGCGCGGACGCGGTGCACCCCGGCTACGGCTTCCTGGCCGAGAACGCCGAGTTCGCCCGGGCGGTCGCGGCGGCCGGCCTGACCTGGATCGGGCCCCCGCCCGAGGCCATCGAGGCGCTGGGGGACAAGGTCCGGGCCCGGCACATCGCGCTGGAGGCCGGGGCGCCGCTCGCCCCCGGCACCCCGGACCCGGTCCGGGACGCCGGGGAGGTGCTGGCGTTCGCCCGGGAGTACGGCTACCCGGTGGCGATCAAGGCCGCGTTCGGCGGCGGCGGGCGCGGCCTGAAGGTGGCCTGGCGCGAAGAAGAGGTCGCCGGGCAGTACGAGTCCGCGGTCCGGGAGGCGACGGCGGCGTTCGGCCGGGGCGAGTGCTTCGTCGAGCGGTACCTGGACCGGCCGCGGCACGTGGAGACCCAGTGCCTGGCCGACACGCACGGGAACGTGGTGGTGATCTCGACCAGGGACTGCTCGCTGCAGCGGAGGCACCAGAAGCTGGTCGAGGAGGCGCCGGCGCCGTTCCTGACCGCGGCGCAGACCGAGGCCCTCTACCGGTCCTCCAAGGACATCTTGCGCCTGGCCGGCTACGTCGGCGCGGGCACCTGCGAGTTCCTCGTGGCCCAGGACGGCACGATCAGCTTCCTCGAGGTCAACACCAGGCTGCAGGTCGAGCACCCGGTCAGCGAGGAGGTTACCGGCATCGACCTGGTGCGGGAGATGTTCCGCATCGCCGATGGCGAGCCGCTCGGCTACGACGACCCGCCGGCCCGCGGGCACTCGATCGAGTTCCGGATCAACGCCGAGGATCCGGGCCGCAGCTTCCTGCCCGCCCCGGGCACGATCACCGCGTGGAATCCGGCCTCCGGGCCCGGCGTACGGGTTGACTCTGGTTATGGAGCCGGCATGACCGTCCCGCAGGTGTTCGACTCGCTGATCGCCAAGCTGATCGTGACCGGCGCCAGCCGGGAACAGGCGCTGCAGCGCTCGGCCCGCGCGCTGGCCGAGTTCGAGGTGGGCGGGATGCCGACCGTGCTGCCCTTCCACCGGGCCGTGGTCGCCGATCCCGCGTTCGCCGGCGAGCCGCTGCGGGTGCACACCCGCTGGATCGAGACCGAGTTCGACGCGCCCATGCCGGCCCAGGAGACGGCCGAGGCTAACGAGCCGGGAGAGCGGGAGCGGCTGACCGTCGAGGTGGGCGGGAAGCGGCTGGAGGTGATCGTGCCGGCAGGCACGATGCTAGGGGGCGGAAGCCCCCCCAGGGGGGTACGGGGGGACGGGAAGTCCCCCCGTAAGCGGGGGGGGTCTGGGGGGGGTCGTCCCCCCCGGGGCAGCACTCTTTTGAGCCCGATGCAGGGCACGATCATCAAGATCGCGGCGGCCGAGGGGCAGCGGGTGTCGGCCGGCGACGTTATCGTGGTGCTCGAGGCGATGAAGATGGAACAGCCGCTGACCGCGCACAAGGACGGCACCGTCACCGGGCTTGCCGTCGAGGTGGGCCAGACCGTCTCGGCAGGCGCGCCGATCTGCGAGCTCACGGACTGATCACCGTGGGCAGGATCCCGGGGGACCCGGGCCTGGGGCGTCAGGCGCTGTTCGCGCTCGGCTTCCGGCTGCCGGAACGGAACCGGGAGTGGGTCAGGCACGAGCTGACCGACGCCGGCTGGCGCGGCCGGCTCATCGCCCGTCACCTGATCGTGGCGGTGCCGATCTGCGTGGTGTTCGCGCTGCTCCCGGGCGCGCTGTGGATCCGGATCGCGGTGCCGGGGCTGTTCCTGATCTGCAGCGTGGGCATCGTCGCGCTGTACGCCGACGACATCAGGGTGTCCCGGCTGCGCCGCCACGGGCTCGAGGCACCGGACGACCCCGACCTGGGGCGCCCTTCGCACTTACGGCGAGTCGGGGGTGAACTCCATCAGCTTGCGGGCCGCCTCGGTGACGCTGCCGGACAGGGACGGGTAGACCGAGAACGTCTGGGCCAGTTGCTCGGCGGTCAGCCGCTGCTCCATGGCGACCGAGACGGCCAGGATCAGCTCGCTCGCGCGGGGGGCCACGATCACGCCGCCCAGCACGACGCCGGTGCCCGGGCTGGTGAACAGCTTGACGAAGCCGTCGCGGAAGCCGGCCATCTTGGCCCGCGGGTTGGTGGCCAGCGGCAGCTTGAGGGAGCGGGCCGCGATCTCGCCTGCGTCGACCGCGCGCTGCGATACGCCGACCGTGGCGATCTCCGGGTCGGTGAAGATGGTCGCGGCCACGTGGCCGAGCCGGATCGGGTGCACCGACTCGCCCAGCGCGTGCCACATCGCGACCCGGCCCTGCATAGCGGCCACCGAGGCCAGCATGAGCACGCCGGTGCAGTCCCCGGCCGCGTACACGCCGGGCACCGAGGTCCTGGACACGCGGTCCACCTCGATGAAGCCACGCTCGTCCACCTTCACCCCGGCCGCGTCCAGGCCGCAGCCCTCGGTGCGCGGGACCATGCCCACGGTAATCAGGCAGTGGCTGCCGGTCACGGTCCGGCCGTCCGCCAGGGTCACCGTGACGGTGTCCCGGTCGCGGCTGACCGCCTTGGCCCGGGACCGGCCGAGCACCGTCATGCCGCTGCGGCGGAACACGCCCTCGATCAGGTTCGCCGCGTCCTCGTCTTCCTGCGGCAGCACCCGGTCGCGGGAGGACACCAGGGTGACCTGAGAGCCGAGCGCCTGGTAGGCGCTGGCGAACTCGGCCCCGGTGACGCCGGAGCCGACCACGATCAGTTCCCTGGGCAGTTCGGTCAGGTCATACAGCTGCCGCCAGGTCAGGATGCGCTCCCCGTCGGGTTCGGCGCCGGGCAGGATGCGGGGCAGCGCGCCGGTGGCGACCAGGATCGCGTCCGCCTTGATCTCCTCGCCACCTGCCTTGACGGTACCCGGGCCGTCCAGGCGGCCGTGCCCCTTGATCACCTTGATGTCCTCGGCGGCGATCCGGGCGGTGATGTCCCTGGACTGGGCCTGGGCCAGGTCGGTGATCCGCTCGTACAGCCGCACGGCGTTGACCGTGTGCAGGCCGCCGCTGGCGATGCCGAGCCCGGAGCTCCGGTTGAGCAGCGTCATCGCGTTGGAGGTCTCGATGAGGGACTTGGAGGGCACGCAGTCGGTGAGTACGCAGGCGCCGCCGAGTCCGTCGGAATCGACGACGGTGACGTCGGCGCCGAGCTGGGCGGCGACGAGGGCGGCCTCGTAGCCGCCGGGGCCGCCGCCGAGGATTGCGATTCTCTGGCGTGGCAAGGTCACGATGGGTAATTCTCCCTTGCGAGCGTTATGGAATACCGGCTGCGAGTGCAGGCCTTCTGGGCCTGCGCGAGCGGCCGGTGCAGTGGTACGGACAGCAACCTCCATCGGGTTATTCCATAACGCGAGCTTGGCATAGACACCGTGGATTGGTCGCAGTCAGGTATCAGGGGCGGGGCAATGCGCTTCGTCCGGCGACGCGACACCGTACGCTTGCCCCCGTGGCACTGTACGCGGCCTACGGCAGCAACATGGACCCGGCGCAGATGCTGCTGCGCTGCCCGCACTCACCGCAGCGCGGGACCGGGTGGCTGGAGGGCTGGCGGCTGACGTTCGGCGGGGAGGACATCGGCTGGGACGGCGCCCTGGCGACCGTGGTCGAAGACCAGGACTCCCGGGTCTTCGTCGTGCTCTACGACGTGTCCGAGGGCGACGAGAAGGAACTCGACAACTGGGACGGTGTCACCCTCGGCTACTACCGCAAGGCCAAGGTCCGGGCGGAGACCCTCGACGGCAACGTGCTGGCCTGGCTGTACGTGCTCAACTTCTACGAGGGCGGGCTGCCGTCCGCGCGGAGCATCGGCATCCTGGCCGATTCGGCCGAGCGGGCCGGCGCTCCGGCCGACTACGTCACCACGATGCGCGCGCTGCCCTGCGCCAAGATGGGCGACTCGAACACGGGCTACGAGGGCCCCTGGCCCTCCCCGGGGCCCTAGCGGCCGGTCAGCGGCTCCGCGGGCGCGGGAGCGGATTTCTCCTGATGCTCCTGCCTCCCGAGAGGCTCCCGTGACCGCCGCTCCCCCGCCCGCCGCCCCGGCCGGGCCCCGGTCATAAGGCGTGGATGTCCCAGCCATGCTGTTGGTACGACGTGGATGTGGCATCCACGCCGTATGGGCTGGCGGTGGGAACGCATCACAAGTCACGGCAGCCCCCAAGGGCGCTGGAACACCAGGGCAAGGCCGCGAGGGTCAGAGCAGGACGACGATCAGCAGGATCAGGGCGGGGATGAGCAGGGCGGCGAGGGCGCGGCGGCTCCAGGTGCTGGTGAGCGGCTCGGTCAGGCCGCGGGTCGCCACGGCCGTGGTGCCGCCGGCCGTGGTGCCGCCGGCCGTGGTGCCGGCCGTGGTGCCGCCGGCCGTGGTGCCGACGGCGGCGGCGGGCTCGGTGCCGGCCGCCGGGGGGACTGCTTCGGTGGCGGCAGTCTCTGGTGTGCTGTTGGCCCAGACGGCTTCGGCGCGGGCGGCGGTGGCGCGGGCTTGCAGCAGCTTGACGACCTTCTGGGCCTCGGCCTCGGGCGCGGAGACGGGCTCGTGGCGCGGCCTGGCGGTGCCGTAGGGCAGGTCGCGGCCGCCGCCCGCGCCGGGGAAACCCATGGCGGAACGCCGGGCCGTCCGGCGCGCCCTGGCCTCGGCGGCGAACTGGCGGCGCCGGGAGTAGTGGATGGCCCAGGCGCTGATGATCTTGTGATGTTCCCGCTCGGCGGGGGGCGCGCCGGGCGGGCCGCCCCAGGCGCAGTGCACGCGGAGCAGGTCGACCACGTCGATCTCGGCCACGCCCGCCCATCCGATCCGGTGATCGCGCAGCGGGTTGCGGACCGTCAGCCCGGCGTCGTCGGCGATGATCCGGGGCCGCTGCGCGGTCACGTAGGCGACGCCGGCGCCGAGCAGCAGCGAGGCCGCCGCGACCACGGACAGGTGGTCCCGGCCCTGGACGGCCAGGTCGATCCAGTTGCCGACGACGAAGAGCAGGACCACGACCCAGATGACGACCGCCGTCGGCGAGCGGAACGTCAGCGGCTTTTCCACCTGCTCAGGGTAACGCCGTAGGGCCCCTGGAAAGTCACGCTCCGGTCACGCCCGGCAGGGGCTGGGCCACGATCGCGCCGTCATCCCACAGCGCGGTGATCGCCGTGGCCGACATCACCCGGACCCCGACGCCGATGGCACGCTCGTCCACGTCGAACGTCGGCTGGTGGATGTCGTGCGACACGACCGAGCCGGGCACCCGGGTGCCGAGCCGGGCCAGCGCGCCCGGGATGGACTCCAGGTACCAGGCGAAGTCCTCGCCGCCCAGGCTCTGCGGCGTCTGCACGACCGAGCCCGCGCCGAGCACGTCGAGCGCGGCGGCGGAGATCATGGCCGCGCTGGCCTGGTCGTTGACCGTGGGCGGCACGTACCGCTGGTAGCTGACCTCGGCGTTCACGCCGTACGACGCGGCGATCGAGTCGATGAGCCCCTTGAGCAGGTCGGGCGCCGAGTGCCAGGCCTCGTCGTCGAGGCAGCGGACGGTGCCCTCGGCTATCCCCTCGTCGGGGATCGCGTTGGCCACGGTGCCCGCGCTGACCCGGCCCCAGACCAGGCTGAGGCTGGACCGCGGGTCGACCCGCCGGGACAGCGCCGCGGGGACCTCGGTGAGGATCTTGCCGAGCGCGTAGACCAGGTCCGCGGTCAGGTGCGGCCGGGCGGTATGCCCGCCGGGCCCGGCCACCCGCACCTCGATCCTGTCGCAGGCCGCGGTGATCGCGCCGGAGCGCACGCCGAGCTGACCCGCGTCCAGCCTGGGGTCGCAGTGCAGCGCGAAGATCCGTCCCACCGACGCCATCCCGCCCGCCGCGAGCACGTCGAGCGCGCCGCCGGCCGCCTCCTCGGCGGGCTGGAAGATGAGCCTGATCCGCCCGGGCAGCACGCCCGCGGCGGCCTGCTCGGCCAGGAAGAGGCCGGTCCCGAGCAGCACGCTGGTGTGCACGTCGTGGCCGCAGGCGTGGCAGACGTTCGGCACCGTGGAGCGGTACGGGACGTCCTTGTCGTCCGCCATCGGCAGGGCGTCCATGTCCGCGCGGAGCGCCACCACCGGCCGTTCGGTATAAGGAACCTGCTCCGACCCTATGTCCACGAGCATGCCGGTCCCCTTGGGCAGGATCACCGGCCGCACGCCCGCCGCGGCCAGCCGCAAGGCGACCCGGCGGGTGGTGCGGTGCTCGTTGAAGGCCAGCTCAGGATGAGCGTGCAGGTCTCGGCGGAACTCGATCAGCTCGGTTTCGTGTTCCGCCAAGAACGCGTCCAGATCTGCGAGCAGATCATTGCCCGGCTCATTTCCGGCCATGCCCACCATCCCCGTACGTGCAGAATCTGTCTTCGGCGAACTCGGTCACGAGGGCGTCTACCACGCTGATCAAATCCCCGGTTCGCGTGTAGACGGCTCGCTGCCGTTCGTATGAGGCTCCGTATTCGAGTACGTCTGAGACCACGGCGAGCTCGTCTTGGCAGCCTAGTCTCGAGGCTACAGGCTCCAGCTCGGCGAGGAGCTCGAAAAGCTCGTCCCGCAGCGGCGCGGTGGCGCCCGCCTCGTCAGTGATCACGATCGCGTCCAGCCCGTACCGGGTGGCACGCCACTTGTTGTCCCTGACTACCCACGACGACGGGCACGGCAGCGTGTAGCCGCGGTCCAGCTGGGCGTCGAACAACTGAACCAGGCACTGCGACAGCGCCGTGACCATGCCGACCTCGCGCAGCGTGGGGACACCGTCGGACATGCGGATCTCGACGGTGCCGAAGTCCGGATGCGGCCGGATGTCCCACCAGACCTCCTTGATGCTGCGGATGGTCCCCGCGCGGAGCAGGGTGTCCATGTAGTCCTCGAATTGTTTCCAGTCCGTTAGCCGGTGCGGCGGACCCGCCGTCGGCAACGCACCGAAGGTCACCGACCTGCTGGAGGCAAGCCCGGTGTCGTACCCGCACCAGAACGGGCTCGACGCGGTAATGGCGAGAAAATGCGGAAGGTAAGCGGCCAGGGCATTGACGATCGGCATCGCCTTGCGCCCGTCACGCACCCCCACGTGGACATGCAAGCCGAAGGTCTGAATCCGGCGGGCAAGCCACTGCATTTGCTCGACAAGCTCCGCGTAGCGCTGGATGGGCGCCATCGTCGCGTCTCGCCAGTTACTCAGCGGGTGAGTGCCAGCGCACGCCAATAGGATACCGTGCTCAGTCGCCATCCGCTGGAGTTCGGTGATCGTTACCGTGAGGTCGTCTTTCGCCTCGGACACGGTACTGCAAATGCCGGTGACCAGTTCAAGAGTGGACTGCATCAGCTCGTGCCTGATTCGCGGGTGCTCGCCGGTATCGGAGACCACGGGCAGCTCGTCGAGCAGCTTCCCGGCTTCCTGGCGCAGCAGCTTGGTCTCGCTGTCGATTAGCTGGACCTCCCATTCGACGCCGAGCGTCGCGCCGCGGGAAGGATTCCACTCGATAGCCATGCCCGGCCCCTTTTGTTCAGGTATCACATTTCACCGGGCTGATACTCGCCCCAGACATCCCGCAGCGCGTCGCAGACCTCACCCAGGGTGGCGTCGGCCCGCAGCGCGTCCCGGAGCGGGTAAAGAACGTTGCCGCCTCCTTCCGCGGTCGCCTTGAGCGCGGAAATCGCGCGGGCCACCGGCTCCTGGGCTCGCTCGCGCCGCAACCGGGCCAGCCGGGCGCCCTGCGCCGCCTCGATGGACGGGTCGACGCGCAGCGGGTGATAGGCCTCCTCACCGTCCGTGACGAATTTGTTCACGCCAACGACAACACGTCCGCCCGCGTCGATTTCCCGCGCGACCTCGTACGCCGCGGCCTCGATCTCGGACTTCTGGAATCCGCGCTCGATCGCGGCGGCTGCCCCGCCCATGTCCTCGACGCGGTCGATCAGGCTTTCCGCGGCCGCCTCGATCTCGTCGGTCATCGACTCGATCGCGTACGAGCCCGCGAACGGGTCCGCGGTCGCGGTCAGGTCGGTCTCGTTGGCGATGACCTGCTGGGTCCGGATCGCCAGCCGGGCCGCCTTGGTGCTGGGCAGCGCGAGCGCCTCGTCGAAGGAGTTCGTGTGCAGCGACTGGGTGCCGCCGAGTACCGCCGCGAGGGCCTGCAGGCTCACCCGGATCAGGTTGACCTCCGGCTGCTGCGCGGTGAGCTGCACGCCTGCCGTCTGGGTGTGGAAACGCAGCATCTGCGACCGGGGATCTTCGGCCTTGAACTCCTCCTTCATGATGCGCGCCCAGAGCCGCCGCGCGGCGCGGAACTTCGCGACCTCCTCGAGCAGCGTGGTCCGCGCGACGAAGAAGAAGGACAGCCTGGGGCCGAAGTCGTCGACGGCCAGGCCGGAGGACAACGCGGCCCGGACGTACTCCTTGGCGTTGGCCAGCGTGAACGCGATCTCCTGCACCGGCGTGGCCCCCGCCTCGGCCATGTGGTACCCGGAGATGGAGATCGTGTTCCACCTGGGCAGCTCCTGGCGGCAGTAGGCGAACGTGTCCGCGACCAGGCGCAGCGACGGGCGGGGCGGGTAGATGTAGGTGCCGCGGGCGATGTACTCCTTGAGCACGTCGTTCTGGATCGTGCCGGTCAGCTCGCCTGGCCGCGCGCCCTGCTCCTCGCCGACCGTCTGGTACATCAGCAGCAGCACGGCGGCGGGCGCGTTGATCGTCATCGACGTGGACACCTTGGCCAGCGGGATGCCCTCGAAGAGGGTGCGCACGTCACCGACCGCGTCGATGGCCACGCCGACCTTGCCCACCTCGCCGTGCGCGGCCCGGGCGTCGGAGTCGTAGCCCATCTGGGTGGGCAGGTCGAAGGCGACCGACAGCCCGGTGGTGCCCGCCTCGATCAGCTCGTGGTAGCGCTGGTTGGACTCCTGGGCGGTGGCGAACCCGGCGTACTGGCGCATCGTCCAGGGGCGGTCCACGTACATGCGCGGATACACACCGCGAGTAAATGGATACTCTCCCGGCCTGCCCAGCTTTTCTTCCGGCCGGAAATCCGTAAGCTTGCTTGCGTCGTAGACGGGATCGACGGGAAGCCCTGACTCGGACGTGCGCTCCATGTGCACAGGTTACTTCGGGCTCCGCCGGGCGACCCAGAATGGAGAGCGGGGGGAGCCCATGCTGGACCGGCGTGGTCCTTTCGGCCCGTTCGGCCTGCGTACGGTGCTGGCCACCACGGGCGCGGTGCTGGTCGCGGCCGCCGCCGTGACCCCCGCGGCCGCCGCCTCGCCGATTCCTCCCGCCCCGGTGTCCCCGGCGGCCATCGGCCCGGTTATCGGCGGGGCGCAGCTTTCCGGCCACGGTGTACTGGTCAACTACCCGCCGGGTCCGGTCCCGCGGCTGCCGAAGGTGACGGCCTCGGCGTGGATCGTCGCCGACGCCGGCACCGGCCAGGTGCTCGCGGCCAGGGACCCGCACGGCTGGTACCGGCCGGCCAGCACGCTCAAGGTACTCACCGCGATCTCGCTCATCCCCGTGCTCAACCCGGACGCCATGGTGGTGGCCAGCAAGCAGGCCACCACGGTGTCGCCGAACCTCGTAGGGCTGCTGGCCGGGCACGCCTACAAGGTCTCGGACCTGTTCACCGCGCTGCTGACGATCTCCGCCAACGACGCCGCGATCGCGCTGGCCCAGGCGACCGGCTCGCTCAGCCGGGGCATGGCGGTGATCAACGCGGAGGCCAGGCACCTGCAGGCCGACGACACGGTGGCGGTCACGCCCAACGGGCTCGACGCCCCCGGCCAGCACACCTCCGCCTACGACCTGGCGCTGTTCGCCCGGCAGGGGCTGCAGATGCCGGCCTTCATGAAGTACGACCAGACGACCGGCGGGCTGTTCCGGATCAGCAAGAAGAAGTCGGTCGGCCTGTGGAACCAGAACACGCTGCTCGCCACCTACCCGGGCGCGATCGGCGGGAAGATCGGCTGGACCAGCGCGGCCGGGGCCACCTACGTGGGGATGGCCAGGCGGCACGGCGTCACGCTGATCGTGGCCCTGCTGCACTGCCCGGCGCTGACCGAGATCGACGCGGGCAAGAGCCTGCTGAACTGGGGCTTCGCGGTCGACGGGAAGGTCAGCCCGGTCGGCACGCTGGTCGGCCCGGCGCAGCCGCCCGCCCCCGCCCCGTCCCGGTCGGCCACCGGGGGCCAGCGGGCGGACCGGGCGCAGTCGGTGGGCTCCGGTCCCTCGGTACTCGTCGCGGCCGGGTTCAGCGGCGTGGTGCTGCTCGCCGCGGGCATCGGCTTCGCCTACAGCCGGCGCCTGCACCGCCGGTCCTCGTGACCGGGTCTAGCGGTCCCGGAGCGGGAGCAGGCCGATGCGCTCGCGCACGGCGGCCATGGTCTGCCCGGCGACCCGGTGCGCCCGGGCGGCGCCGTCGGCGAGGATCCGGTCCAGACCGGCCTCGTCGGCCAGGATCCGCTCGGTCTTCTCCCTGATGGGGGCGAAGCTGGCCACGACCAGTTCGGCCAGGTCCTTCTTGAACGCGCCGTAACCCGTGCCCTGGTACTTGGCCTCCAGCGTGGCCACCGGCTCGCCGGACAGCGCCGAGTAGATCCGCAGCAGGTTGGTCACGCCCGGCTTGGCCTCGGCGTCGGCGCGGACCTCGGACCCCGTGTCGGTGACCGCCCGGGCGATCTTCCTGCGGATCACGTCCGGGGTGTCGAGCACGTCGACGATGCCCTGCGGTGACGAGGACGACTTGCTCATCTTGGCCGTCGGGTCCTGCAGGTCGTAGATCTTGGCCACCTCGGCCAGGATGTACGGCTGCGGGGGCACGAACGTCTGGCCGTACCTGTGGTTGAACCGCTGCGCCAGGGTCCGGCTGAGCTCCAGGTGCTGCCGCTGGTCCTCCCCCACCGGTACCTGGTCGGCCTGGTACAGGAGAATGTCGGCGGCCTGCAGGATCGGGTAGGTGAACAGGCCGACCGAGGCCTGCTCCTGGCCTTCCTTCGACGACTTGTCCTTGAACTGGGTCATCCGGCTCGCCTCGCCGAACCCGGTCATGCAGGACAGGATCCAGGCCAGTTCGGCGTGCTCGGGAACGTGACTCTGCACGAACAGCGTGCACCGGGCCGGGTCGAGCCCGGCCCCGAGCAGCTGGGCGGCGGCCACCCTGGTCCGGCGCGTCAGCAGCGCGGGATCCTGCGGCACGGTGATCGCGTGCAGGTCGACCACGCAGTAGAAGGCGTCGTGGGTGTCCTGCAGCGTCACCCACTGGCGCACGGCGCCGAGGTAGTTGCCGAGGTGGAAGGAGTCGGCGGTGGGCTGGATGCCGGACAGGACGCGAAGCCGTGGTGACATGGGCTGGAGTCTATCGGCGGCCGGCCGGCGGGCCGGAATCGGCGACGACCACCTCGACCCGCTGGAACTCCTTCAGGTCGGAGTAGCCGGCCGTGGCCATGGTGCGGCGCAGCGCCCCCATCAGGTTCATCGACCCGTCCGGGACGGTCGACGGGCCGTGCAGGATCTGCTCGAGCGTGCCAATCGTGCCCACCTTGACCCGGGCGCCGCGGGGCAGTTCGGTGTGGTTGGCCTCGCTGCCCCAGTGGTAGCCGCGGCCCGGCGCCTCCTCGGCCCGGGCCAGCGGCGAGCCCACCATGACCGCG
>Ga0306920_100008769_pt1 | contig 13448 bp, 9 predicted proteins | sample flu12Cox44000170_FD_204666 | JGI IMG/M metagenome (GOLD analysis project Ga0306920, IMG submission 204666) | Lab enrichment of tropical soil microbial communities from Luquillo Experimental Forest, Puerto Rico - flux4day.12C.oxic.44.000.170 (v2)... | ecosystem: Environmental > Terrestrial >... | reverse complement strand
TTCGACGCCGTGGTGGACTGCCAGAACGGGATCCCGTTCTTCACCCCCTGCGTCCTGCCCCGGCGGGTGCCGGTGCTGTGCGTGGTCCACCACGTGCATACCGCCCAGTTCAGCGTGCACTTCCCGCGCTGGCTGGCGTGGACGGGCAGGATGCTGGAAGGGCCGGCCGCGCGGCTGGCCTACCGCCGTCACGCCTGTGTCGCGGTCTCACCCTCCACCGTGAGGGCCATGCGCGAGCGGCTGCGCTGGCGGGGTGACATCTACCTGATCCCGAACGGGACAGCGGCGCCGCCACTGGCCGCCGCCTCCCGGCGATCACTGGTCATGGTCGGCCGGCTGGTCGCCCACAAGCGCGCCGAGCGCGTCCTGCCCATCGCCGAGCGGCTGCGCGGCAGCGGTGTCGTCATCGATGTGGTGGGCCGGGGGCCCGGATCGGCGCCGCTCGCCACCGGTATCGCCGCGCGCGGGCTGACCGGCGCCGTTGTCCTGCATGGCTTCCTGCCGGAAGCGGAAAAGCAGGCGATCGTGAGCGGGGCGCTGCTGCACCTGAGCACCTCCCAGGGTGAGGGCTGGGGCCTGTGCGTGCTGGAGGCGGCGGCGGCCGGGGTGCCGACCGTCGCCTACGACGTGGACGGGCTGTGCGACGCCGTGCGGGACGGGGAGACGGGCTGGCTGGTGGGCGACGGTGAGCTGATCGAGGACGTGACCGAACGGGCGATCAAGGAACTCGCCGACCCGCTCCGCGGTGCTGCAGTGGCCGCGGCCTGCCGTGCCTGGGCGGCCGGGTTCAGCTGGGACCGGAGCGCCGCCCGGATGGCCGCGCTGATCGGCGCGTCCGTCCGCAGCGGAACGTCCCGGGCCAGCCGCGGCGGCGCGTGGATCGTGTCCGGCGGGATGGTTGCCGAAGGGCCGGTCCTGGACCTGCTGCTCGGGCAGGGATCCACGTTGCTGCGGCCCGCCACGGCCACCGAACGCCTGCACGGGCGGACCCCATGATCGAGGCGCCGGAACGGGCCGGCAGCGGGACCGGCCCGCCCGCACAGGCGGTGGACGAGCGGATCCGGAGCCGGATCAGGCTGCTCGCGTTCTCCCTGCTGCTTGTGGTCCTCCCGTTCGTGACCGCCCCCGGCAAGATCATCGCCGACACCAAGCTCGACCTGGCGGTGAACCCCGCGGCGTTCCTGGCCCACGCCTGGACCCTGTGGGATCCGCAGGAGTTCGGCATGCTCCAGCAGCAGGCGGCCGGCTACCTCTTCCCGATGGGGCCGTTCTTCTGGCTCGGCAGGATCGCTGCGCTGGAGCCGTGGGTGATCCAGCGGCTGTGGATCGGCGCGGTCGCCGTGGTGGCTTTCCTGGGCATCGTGCGGCTCGCCGGCCGGCTGGGCATCGGGACGCCGTGGACCCGCGTCGCCGCGGGCTTCGCCTACGCTGCGTCCCCCGCCGCGCTGCCCGTGATCGGTGCCCTGTCGAACGAGTTCCTCCCGGCCGCGATGCTGCCCTGGATCCTGCTCCCGCTGGTGGATGCCGGCCGTGGCGGCCGGCGGGGGGTCGCCGCGGCCCGGTCGGCCGTCGCGGTCGGGCTGTGCGGCGCCGTCAACGCCACTGCGACCATCGCGGTGCTGATCCCCGCGGTCCTCTACGTCCTGACCCTGCGCCGGCCCGCGCCCCGGTGGCGGATCCTCGCCTGGTGGTGCCCGGCGGTGGCGGCGGCCACCCTCTGGTGGTCGGTTCCGCTGGTGCTGCTGTCGCGCTATGGGGTCTCGTGGCTCCCGTATACCGAGAGCGCCGCCGTCACCACGTCGGCGACCGGTCTGTCGCAGACCCTGCGCGGTGCCGAGAACTGGGTCAGCTACCTGGTGGTGTACGGGCAGCCGTGGTGGCAGCTGGGCTACCGGCTGGTCACCGGGCCGGTGCCGATCCTGCTGTCCGGGCTGGTGGCCGGCCTGGGGCTGGCCGGCCTAGCCCGGCCCCGGCTGCCGGCCCGGCGCTTCCTGATCTGCCTGCTCCTCATCGGCGTGGTGATCATCGCGGCCGGGCATGTGGGCAGCCTGGGGAACCCGCTCGCGGGCCCGGTGGACCAGCTGATCAACGGCCCCGCATCGCCGTTCCGCAATGTGCGCAAGTTCGATCCGCTGGTCCGTCTGCCGATCGCGCTGGGGCTCGCCCATCTGCTGGCGACCGTGCGCCTGCCGCGGCCGCGGGCTGTGGTGGCGACGGCGGCCGGGCTCGCCATCGGTGCCTCGGCGCTGCCCGCCTACACCGGTGGGGTCGCCCTGGCCGGTGCCTTCAGCCAGATCCCGCCGTACTGGGTGAACGCGGCGAACTGGCTGAACCGGCACGCCGGGCACCAGGCGGTGCTGGTGGTGCCCGGCGCGCCATTCGGCCAGTACCTCTGGGGCAGCCCGCTCGATGAAGTGCTGCAGCCCCTGACCAGCTCTGCCTGGGCGGAGCGGGACGTAGCCGTCCTCGGGTCGCCCGGCAATGAGCGGCTGCTCGACGCGATCGATCAGCGGATCGCCGCGGGCGAGGGTTCGGCCGGGCTGACCCAGCTGCTCGCGCGGATGGGCGTGCGGTACGTGGTGGTCCGCGACGACCTCAGCCGGGCGATGCTCGCCGGGACGTGGCCCGCTCAGGTCAACGAGGCGCTGGTCAGCTCGCCGGGCATCACCAAGGTCTTCCAGTCCGCCCAGTTCGTGGGCGCGGCCGCGGCGGATGACGCGGTGTCCGACCTGGACCCGGGCTATCCGGCGGTGGTCATCTACCGGGTGGCCGGAGCCGAGCCGGTGGCCACGGTGCAGCCGGCCGCGGGCACCCTGCGCGTCTACGGGGGACCGGAGTCCTTGCTCACGCTCGCCGACGAGGGCCTGCTGGGCAGCAGGCCAGTGCTGCTCAACTCCGACTCGGCCGGCCTGCCCGCGGCCGGCTCGGTGGTGACCGACTCGCTGCGGCGCCGGGTGCGGAACTTCGGTGAGCTGCGGACGTCCTATTCGCCGACGCTGACAGCTTCCCAGCCCGCCCGTACCTACGAGGCCGTCGGCGACTACACCGAACCGGGCTGGAGCAGATACCTGAGCGTCTCGCGTTACGAGGGCATCCGCGGTGTGACCGCGTCCAGCTCCGCCGCCGACATCGGGGCGATCCCCAGCCAGTGGGCGAGCGGCCTGCTGCCCTATGCCGCGGTCGACGGGGACCCGCGGACCATGTGGGAGTCGGGCAGCTGGGCCGGGCCGGCCGGCCAGTGGATCCGGCTCCGGTTCGTCTCCCCAATCGATCCGGGGTCGATCCGGGTGGCTTTCGCCGACCGGCCCTCCATCGGGCCGCCGGTCACGCAGGTCGTGGTGCGGACGGCGGCGGGCCGGGTGACCGACCGGGTCCGGGTCACCGGCGGCCCGCAGGCCCTGCGGGTACCGCCGGGTGCCACCGGGTGGCTGCAGCTCACGGTGACCGGTCTGGCCTCGCCGCCGGCCTGGTTCGGCGCTCAGGCGGCCATCAAGGAGATCACGGTGCCCGGGATGCGGGCCAGCCGGCTGATCGTCGCGCCCGCCGTCCACCCGGCGCCCGCCACCGCGGTGCTGGCCAAGACCCAGCCGTGGCCGTCCGGGTGCATGCCCACCTGGCTGCGGTGGGTATGCAATCCGGCGCTGGTCAACCCGGCCGAGGAGCAGTACGGCTTCGACCACGCCTTCACCGCGGGCGCCAGCGGCCCGGCCGTGCTGCACGGCTCCGCGGTGCTGATCTCCGCGTCCCTGGCGAGCAAGTACCTCGGGACCAACCGGGCCGGGGTGTGGGTACGGGCGTCATCGACGTACACGAACAACCCGCAGGACCAGGCCCGGGCGGCATTCGACGGCGACCCGGCGACCGCCTGGACGGCCAGTGCCGCCGACACGCAGCCCATCCTCACCATCGGCTGGCGGCGTCCCCGGATGGTCGGCCGGATGACGATCCAGCGCCCGCCCGGCGCATCCGGCCCGCTGCAGGTCTTGATCGCCGGCCCGGGCGGCCAGGTGCGGGGCGCGGATGTTGGGCTCAGCGGGATGGTGCGGTTCGCGCCCATGCGGACCAGCCGGCTGACGATCAGGTTCACCCCGCAGCAGGGCCCGTTGCAGATCTCCGATGTGGTGATCCCTGGCATCCCACAGCTCGGCCTGCCACTGGCGCCGCTGCGGCTAGGCTGCGGCCTCGGGCCGGCGCTGGAGGTGAACGGGAAGGCCGTCCCGACCCGGGTGTGGGGCACCCATGCCGGCCTGCTGGACCAGCGGCCGCTGCACTTCGCTGCCTGCACGCCGGTGGCTATCCGGGCGGGCGGCAACCAGGTGACCGAGCCCGTCCGCGACTCCTACAGTGTGCAGGACGTGGTGGTGGGCGCGCCCCCGCCCGCCGCCGCCGCGGCAGCCGCCCCGGCCCACGTCGTGACCTGGACCTCCTCCCGCCGCGTCCTCAGGGTGACCGCCAGCACCCGCTCCTACCTGGTGGTGAACGAGAACTTCAACCCGGGCTGGCGGGCGGTCATCGATGGCAGGCAGCTGCGGGCCGTCCGGCTGGACGGCTGGAAGCAGGCCTGGCTGCTGCCCGCGGGCACCGCAGGCGTGGTAACCCTCACCTACCCGCCGAACGCGATCTACCAGGACGCGATCGTGGCCGGGCTGAGCGCGCTCGTGCTGGCCTTGCTCGTGGCCGCCGGGCCGTGGGCGTGGGCCCGCCGCCGCAGCGGTCCGCCATCTGCCGCGGCGGCCGCGCCCACCCCGGCTGCCCCTTCCGGACGGCGGCCGCCGCGCCGGACGATTGTCCTCGTCATGCCCTGGCTGATCGTGCCCAGCGCACTGACGCTAGCCGGGCTATGGCTGGGCGGGTACCCGGGCGCGGTACTCCTCCCGGTGGCCGTCGGTGTGTTCCTGGGCGTCAGCCCGGGCTCCCGCGGGTGGCTGGCCGGCCCGTGGCTGCTGGCGGGCCTGATGCTAGCCGCGGCCGCGGCGGGCGCGGTGGGCCAGCACCTCGTCCTGAGCGGCGATAACGGCACGGTCGCGCTATGGCTGGCGGACGGGATTCCGCAGGTCATCTGCCTGCTGATCATCGGCCGGCTGACTGCCGCGCTCATCCGCCCGGGACCGGGATAGGGCCAGGCTGGGCGGTGCCAGCCTCAGGTGCTGGAGGTGCTGGGCCGGGCGCTCGATCACGTAGTAGCTGACGGTGGCCGCGGCCACGGTGAACAGGGCCGTCGCCAGCCCGACGGCCGCGACCTCGGGCGATGTGTAGGAGCCCCCGGCGAACACGGTCTTCAGGTGCAGGAGGCCGAAGAACGCGTACGCGGCGAGGAACTGCCACAGGAAGATGCCGTAGGAGATCTTGCCCAGGAAGCGGGCCGGACGGCTGCCCAGCAACCGGGCGGAGAGCATCCCGGCACCCCGGTCCGCCAGCAGCGGGTGAAAGGCAACCGGCGCGACAATGGCGCCCGCGATGAGGGCGTACAGGGCGGTCTTGAACTCGGTCGCCCAGAGCCCTGGAACACCGAGGAACTCGGGCCCGGTGAGCGGAGTGCACGCGATCGCGAAGGCGCAGGCGGCGATCAGCCCGCACATGCCCGCCGAGGCCGCCACGGAGCGGCCGGCCCGGCTGGCCGCGCCGCCGGGCCCGGCCTCCGCCGCTGCCCAGGCCAGGATCACGGCGATCGCCATCCCCGTGCAGAACCAGATCATCAGCGGCGGCAGCGTCCCCCCGAACCACAGGTTGGGGTGGGGATAGTAGGCCAGGACCTGCCAGCCGGCGGAGGAGGCCGCCAGCACGGCGATGCCGGCCAGCAGCCGCCGGGCCCGGCGGCTGACCCCGGCCGGACCGTCGTCGCGCTGGCCGCCACGGCAAGCGAGCCAGGTGAGCGCGGCCGCGAGCAGAGGCAGGACGAGGTAGAAGGACACTTCGACGACCAGGCTCCACATCTGGGCCAGCCCGGTGGCCCCGGTCCCGGTCCACCACGGATGGACGTCGTAGTTCTGCAGCAGCAGCAGGTACTGCAGCCACGACCAGGCATGCTGGGCGGGTGCCGCGTTGAGCACCGGCAGCGCGATGAGGACAACGGCCCAGTACGCGGGCAGGATGCGCAGGGCGCGGCGGCGCAGGTAGACGGCTACCCGGTCGGCCCTGTCCCCGGTCAGTGCGGCCGCCGCCCACTTGCGGTAGAGCAGCAGGCCAGAGAGCGTGAAGAAGATCGGGACGCCGACGTCACCCCGGCTGAGCACCCAGGAAACAGGTGTGCCGGTCAGCGAGTAGCCGGTCAGGCTCCCGACATGGGTGAGCAGGACGGCGGCGGCGGCCGCGGCGCGGAGCCCGTCCAGCGGGCCCTGATGCACGGGCGCGGCGCGGGGGACGGCGGGTGACACCGGACCCGCCGCCGTACCGGCGGTCACCATGGCCCAACACTAACGGTAGAACGTGTTATAGTCAGTACCTTCGCAAACCGGTGTTTACCTTATAGAGCCAAACCAGACCCCATCCCGCCTGCCTCCAGACAACACCGTCGTTGCGGGCGCCAGGCAATGGCGCTCAGTAGTTTTCGCAGGAGGAACGATGCGACGCGTCATCGGGCTCGTACTTGCCGGACTGGGGGCCTTTCTCATCGTCGCGGCGCTGCTCTTGCCGACCTATATCGCCGGTCAACTGGTCAAGTTCCCGATCAACACATATGTCGTGACCACCTTGCTGGGCCCGAATGTCTCGTATTTCAGCCCCAGCATGGTCAGGCCCGTGTCGGGCGCCACCATGCGGATCACCGACACGGTCAAGGGCGACGGTGCCGCCTCCACGTCATCCACCGCGGTGTGGAACGAGTTCACCTACCTGTACGACGTCACCAACGCCAAGGTGTTCCAGTACTCCAGCCGCCGCGCCGCCTTCGACCGCCGCACGAGCCAGCTCGTGGACTGCTGCGGGGCCCATGTCGGCGGCAACACCTCGATCCATCAGACCGGGCTCTCGGGATACGTCTGGCCGATCGGCACCAAGCCGCAGGCCTACGACGTGTTCGACACCACGCTCAACCGGCCCATGCCGTATGCCTATGCCGGGATGTCGGCGATCCAAGGCATCACCGTCTACCGCTTCGTGGAGCGCGTGTCGCACAGCCGGGCAGGCTCCCAGACGCTGCCCGGGTCGCTGGTCGGCAGCCCGGGCCAGGCGTCGGTGACCCTGCCGGAGTACTACACGGCCACCAATACCGATTACGTCGATCCGCAGACGGGCGCCATCCTTGACGTCACCGAGACGCAGAAACTGACCCTCGAGGATGCCACCGGCGTGCAGCGCCTGCTGCTGTTCAACGGCACCGTGGCCATGACGCCCCAGAGTGTGCAGGCGGCGGTGAACCTCGACCAGTCCGGCCGCAACAAGCTCATCGCGTTCAAAGTGGTCCTGCCGATAGTGGCGGGTGTGGTCGGCCTGGTCGCGCTGGTCGGAGGGATCCTGCTGGCCCGCCGGCCTGCCGGGCAGCACCGCCGCGACGAGGCGGCCGAGCCCGTCCCAGCGGTCTAGCCTGGCCCGCGTCGCAGTCCTGGGTGGGGTGGCCCCGCTAACCCCACGCGCCGCAGGACCAGCAGCAGGTTCCACGTGAGGAATTCGCGCAGCACCGGGACCCGCAGCACCGGCCGGGTCCAGCCCGGCAGGTAACGAGGCACGGCGTCGACCAGCACCGCGCCGTTCGCGGACCGAGCCCAGCCGAGAGCGGCGGCCACCGAGACCGGGTAGAGGCTGCGGCCGTAGTGGTTCTTCGGCGGCTTGCCGTGCGTGCGCTGGTAGCGGCGCGCGGCCCGGCTTCCCCCGAGGTAGTGCCACGGCGAGGTCTCATGCCCGCCCCACGGCGAGAGCCAGTTGGTGAACGCCACGAAGACGATCCCCTCTGGCTTGGTCACCCGCACCATCTCGGCCAGCATCGCACGCCAGTCCCCGACGTGTTCGAGCACGTTGGAGGAGAAGCAGACATCGACGGCGCCGGTCGCGAGCGGAAGGCGCAGCGCGGTGCCGACGGCCCGGCCGGCCTCCGGCTGGCCCAGGGCAGCCAGTTCCCCGCCGTCGGTGTCCACGCACACCGCCCGGGCCCCGGCGCGCCGCAGCTCCCGGGTGAACCAGCCGGGGCCGCCACCGACATCGGCCACGACCCGGCCGTTCAGGCCCGTGTACCGGCTGAGCTGGCCGATGGTGTCGTGGGCGAGGGTGGCGTAGTAGGCCGCCGGCGCGGCCTGCTCGGTGCGGAACGCGCGGAACAGGCGGACTGAGCGGGCCAGATCAGCCCGGAACGGGCGATCGGTCACCTGGGAAGTGTCACCGTCAGCGCAGCAGCAGGCGGGCGGCGAGTTCGAGCTGGTTGCTCACGTCGCTGGCCGACATCCGCCGGGTCACCCAGGCGACCAGGCTGGACAGCCAGACATCACCGATCACCCGGGCGATGGCTACCTCATCGGCCGACGGCTCGCCCTCGTGCATGGCCCTGGTGAACATCCGCTCCATCGACCGCGCGACCGCGTTGACCTCGGCCGCCGCGCTCGGATCCGCGAACATGAACGCCCGGGTCATCGCCTCGGTGAGCATCGGCTCGCGCTGCATCGCCCGGGTCATCCGCCCCAGCACGTACAGGACGCGGTCATAGGCAGTCGCGCCAGCGATCGGCGCGCGGTCGAGCTTGTCCTGGTTGCGTTCGAACTCCCGGGCCAGCCCGGACACGAGCAGGTGAATCTTGGACGGAAAGTACCGGTACAGGGTCCCGAGCGCCACGTTGGCCCGCTCGGCCACGGCCCGCATCTGCACGGCCTCGTAGCCGCCCTTGGAGGCCAGCGCCAGGGTGGCGTCCAGGATCCGCTGGCGGCGCTCACGCTGAGCTGCCGAGCTGAAATCGCCGTCGGGGGGAGCGCTCGCCGAAACGGTGGTACCTGTTCTCGGCGTTGCCATCGAGTGCCCCTCTCGTGGTGGCAAACTTCGGCCGGGGAGCAACCCGGCCCGTCGTGCGGGCAGGCCGGAGACAAATCCGGTCCGCCGATATGAGCAGCTTATCAACGGTCGATGGCAGCTGGCCGTTCCCGCTGACGCCGGCCGGAGCGGCGCCGCTCCCAGCTGCGCACCGGCTTCGAGGCTGGCTGTCGTTACTATAACGTGTTCTAATTCTGTGGGGCGTCCCCGACGAGGGGGCCTGCTGTCGGTCATCGCCGAGCGGGCGCTTGGCCTGCCCAGGGAGGAGACGCACTGAGTGGACTTCGCCCTCGCTGAGACCCAGCAGGCGGTGGCCGAGGCCGCCGCCCACCTGCTCAGCCGGGTCCAGCCGCAGGCTCACGCCGAGTACGACCGCGGGCTATGGAAAGAACTCGCCCAGGCGGGCCTGCTCGCGCTCGCGCTGCCCGAGTCGATGGGCGGTGACGGGCTCGGCGTGATGGACACCGCGGTCCTGCTGACCGAGGCCGGCCGGCGCGCAGCCCCGGTCCCCGCCCTGGCCACGCTGGCCATGGGCGTCCTGCCGGTGACCCGGTGGGGTGACCGCGGCCAGCGGCGGCTCCTGCTGGATGGTGTCGCCGCCGGGGACGCCATCCTCACCGCCGCGGTGCGCGAGCCGTCCGACCCGATGCCGTCCGCGCCCGCCACCACGGCGGGCGGCGGCACCGTCTCCGGCGTCAAGATCGGCGTCCCGTACGCCGCGGAGTCGCGCTGGATTCTGGTGCCGACCAGTTCCGCCTCGGGGCCGGAGGTGGTCGTGGTAGACCCGTCGACGAAGGGGGTGACGCTGCGGCTCACGCCGAGTTCCACGGGCGGGCCCGAGTACACGCTGCACCTGGATTCGGCGCCCGTCGCCCACGTGCTCGGCCGGGCCGGCGCGGTGGACGACCTGTACCAGCTCGCGCTGGCCGGGGCCGCATGCCTGGCCGACGGCGCCCTGGCCGGCGCGCTCGCGCTGACCACGGCGCACGTGGGCACGAGGCAGCAGTTCGGCCGGCCGCTGGCCGCGTTCCAGGCGGTCGCCCAGCGGATCGCCGATGTCCACATCGTGAGCCGGACCCTGCACCTGGCGGCGCTGTCCGCCTGCTGGCGGCTGGACACCGGCCGCGAGGCCGGCGCCGACCTGGACGTGGCGGCGTACTGGCTCGCCGAGCAGGCGCCCGCGGCGCTGCGGGCCTGTCACCACCTGCACGGCGGGACCGGCATGGACGTCAGCTACCCCCTGCACCGGTACTCCGCGTTGGTCAAGGACCTGGTCAGGCTGACCGGCGGCGCCGACTACCGCCTCGCCCGGCTCGGCGCGAGGGTGGGCGAGCCGTGTTCTGCGACCTGACGGACTCACAGCTCGCGCTGCGCGACGAGCTGCGGCGTCTACCGCGACGTGGTGCGCCGGATGGGCCGCGACGGGTGGCTGGGCGTCGGCTGGCCGGCCTCCTATGGCGGGCGCGGCTTCGGCCCGGTGGAACAGCAGATCTTCGTCAGCGAGGCGGCCCGCGCGGACGTGCCGCTGCCCGCGGTGACCCTGCAGACGGTCGGCCCGGTGCTGCAGGCCCACGGGACCGCCGCGCAGAAGGACTTCTTCCTGCCCCGGATCCTGGCCGGCGAGGTGCACTTCGCCATCGGCTACACCGAGCCGGAGGCGGGCACCGACCTGGCGGCGCTGCGCACCCGGGCCGTGCTGACCGGGGATACCTACGTGGTCAACGGGCAGAAGGTGTTCACGACCGGCGCCCACGACGCCGACTACATCTGGCTGGCCTGCCGCACCGACCCGGATGCGCCGCGGCACCGGGGAATCTCCATCCTCATCGTCGACACCACCGACCCGGGGTTCTCCTGGACCCCGATCATCACCCACGACGGCGCGCACCACACCAACGCGACCTACTACTCCGACGTGCGCGTCCCGGTCACGATGCGGGTGGGGGAGGAGAACGGCGGCTGGCGGCTGATCACCACCCAGCTCAACCACGAGCGGGTGATGCTGGGCCCGGCGGGCCGGATCGCCGCCCTGTACGACCGGGTGCGCGGCTGGGCGGATCGCGCCGGGATCCTGGGCCAGCCCGACGTCCAGCGGGCGCTGGCGCAGACCTATGCCAGCCTGCGGATCAACGAGCTGCTCAACTGGCAGGTCGCCGCGGCCGGCAGCGTCGGGCCCGCCGACGCGTCGGTCACGAAGGTCTTCGCCTCCGAGCGGCTGCAGCAGCTCGGCCAGCTGCTCGAGGAGCTCGTCGGGCGCCACGGCGACACGGCCGACGAGGACACCGCCGAGCTGGTCCGCTGGCTGGATATTCAGGCCAAACGGAACACCGTGCTGACCTTCGGCGGAGGCGTCAACGAGATCCAGCGTGAGCTGATTGCCACGGCCGGCCTCGGGCTCCCGAGGGTGCCCCGGTAGGGGAGCGGCCGGTGCGTGACGCCGGGGTCCTGGGAGCGGCGGTGCAGAGAGCAGCCGGATGTGGGGTAGACGCCGATGCCGGAGCGATCGGTGCAGGGACCAGCCGGGTGCGGGGAGGCGCCGGTGCGGGAAGATGCCGGTGCGGGAGCCGCCGGTAAGCGGGTTCGGCGAGAGTGGGGTTCTTGGGGAGCGGGTTCCCGAGGAGCGGAGGGGACAGTGACCGCTGACGACACGGGAGCGGCGATCAAGCAGGCCGCCGACCGGATCGCGGCGCTGGGCGAGAGCGGCCCGCGCCTGGCGCCGGACCCGGTGAACCTGCCCATGATCCGGCACTGGGTGCAGGCGATGGGCGACACCAACCCGGTGTACACCGACGCCGAGGTGGCTGAGCGGTCGGTGCACGGCGGCCTGGTGGCGCCCCCGGCGATGACGCAGGTCTGGACGATGCGCGGCCTGCAGCCCTCGGGCGGGGAGGACCCCGCCGCCCGCGAGGGCTCGGCCGGCCGTGAGGACCCCGCTGACCGTGAAGACCCCGTCGCCCGTGAGGAGCCCGCCGACCCACTGGGCCTGATGTCGGCGGCGCTCGACGAAGCCGGGTTCACCTCGGTTGTCGCCACCAACAGCGAGCAGGAGTACTACCGCTATCTGCGCCTCGGCGAGCACGTCACGGTGCGCTCCAGCCTGGAGGGCGTGACCGGCCCGAAACAGACGGCGCTCGGCGAGGGCTGGTTCGTCACCACCCGGAGCACCTGGTACGTGGGGACGGAAGCGGTCGCGTCGATGAAGTTCCGGATACTGAAGTTCCGGCCCTCCGCGCCGCAGGAATCGCCGGAACTGGCGGAACCGCCGGAGCCGCTGCAACCGCCGGAACCCGCGGCCGGCGTGCTGCGGCTGGTGCGGCCGGATCCCGCCGCGGACGTCCTGCGTCCGGTTGTCTCACCCGACACGGCGTTCTTCTGGGAGGGCACCGCCCGGCACGAGCTGCGCATCCAGCGCTGCGGCGGCTGTGGCACGCTGCGCCATCCGCCCGGCCCGATTTGCCCGGTCTGCGGCTTCGCCCGGCCCGAGTACGACGTCGCCGCCGGGACCGGGGAGGTCTACAGCTACGTCGTCCACCACCATCCGCCGGTGCCCGGCCGGCAGCTCCCGATCGTTATCGTCCTCGTCCAGCTCACCGAAGGCGTCCGCATGGTCGGTGAGCTGCTCGGCACCGACCCGGAGCGGGTCCGCATCGGCTTGCCGGTCCGCGTCACGTTTGTTGAGGTGGACGGGGAACTGACGCTGCCCGCGTGGCAGGAGGACCGGCAATGATCACCGACGTCGACGCCGATGGGACCGGCACCGCCGAGCCCGGCGCCGCGAAACCCGCGGCCGGGGAGCCTGGCGCTGGCGGGACCGGCACCGTACTGCCGGAGCTGGAGATCGACGTCACCCCCACGTTCGTGATCGCCGCCGCGATCGCCACCAGGGACTTCCAGGACGTCCACCACGATCGCGACCGGGCCATCGAGCGCGGCGGGAAGGACATCTTCGTCAACATCCTCACCACCACGGGCCTGGTGCAGCGATACGTCACCGACTGGGCGGGCCCCGATGCGTTCGTACGCCAGATCGCGATCCGGCTCGGCGTGCCCTGCTACGCGGGCGACAAGCTCACCTTCTCCGGGAAGGTGATCGAGGCGGGAGGAGCGGAACGCCTCGTGGAGGTCGTCGGCCGGTGCAGTCTCGGCGACCACGTCACCGGGACCGTACGCATCGGGCTCGGAGAGCCTTGCGAGGCGGGCGGGCCGGCCGGGTCGGCCGGGAGCGCGCCGTGATCTCCCAGGCGGTGTTCTCCGGGGAGGTGGCGATCGCCGGGATAGGCGCCACCGAATTCTCGAAGGAATCGGGCCGCAGCGAACTGCGGCTGGCCGCGGAGGCGGCCACGGCTGCGCTGGCCGACGCCGGGCTGGCCCCGGCCGACGTCGACGGGCTCGTGACCTTCACCATGGACGGCACCGCCGAGATCGCGCTCGCCCGCGAGCTGGGCATCGGCGAACTGCGGTTCTTCAGCCACGTGGGCTACGGCGGCGGCGCGGCCTGT
>Ga0306920_100008766_pt1 | contig 13451 bp, 13 predicted proteins | sample flu12Cox44000170_FD_204666 | JGI IMG/M metagenome (GOLD analysis project Ga0306920, IMG submission 204666) | Lab enrichment of tropical soil microbial communities from Luquillo Experimental Forest, Puerto Rico - flux4day.12C.oxic.44.000.170 (v2)... | ecosystem: Environmental > Terrestrial >... | reverse complement strand
TGGGCCTGGCCCGCTTTGACGGACATCCATCATCAGGGGTTCGCCCCAGGAAGGATGTCCGACTATGGGGAGCATGGGGAGGAAGAAGCCCCGGCCGCGGCGTTCGTTCACGCCGGAGTTCAAGGCCGAGATTGTGGAGTTGTGCCAGCGCGGGGACCGGTCTGTTGGGCAGGTCGCGAGAGACTTCGACTTGACCGAGACCGCGGTGCGGGAATGGGTCAAGCAGGCCGAACGTGATGCTGGCACCCGCGTGGATGGCGGCCTGACCAGCGCCGAGCGTGAGGAATTGGTCCAGTTGCGCCGCGACTGCCGCAGGCTCCGCGAGGATGTGGAGATCCTCAAGCGGGCGACGGCTTTCTTCGCCAAGGAGACCCGGTGAACTGTTACCCGTTCATCGAGGCGGAGAAGGCTGGCAGGCGCAACGTCAAGCGGGCGTGCGCGCTGCTGAAGGTCTCCCGCGCCGCCTTTTATGCGCACCTGGCCGGCCCGTCCCGGCGTGAGCGGGAGGACGCCGAGCTGACCGGGCAGATCAAGGCCGTGCACCAGGAGTCCAAGGGGCGCTACGGCGCGCCGCGGGTGCACGCCGAGTTGACCCGCCGCGGCCGCCGCCACTCCCGTAAGCGCGTCGCCCGGCTGATGCGCACCGCCGGTATCCGGGGCCGGGCGGCAAAGCGGTGGAAGAAGACCACCATCCCCGATCCGGCCGCCGCCGCCCGGGCGGACCGGATCCGCCGCGACTTCACCGCCGACGCGGCCAACATCAACGCCCGCTGGTGCGGGGACATCACCTACATCGGCACCTGGGAGGGGTGGCTGTACCTGGCCACCGTGATCGACATCGCCTCGCGCCGCGTCGTCGGCTACGCGATCGCCGATCACCTGCGCACCGAGCTGGTCTCGGCTGCCCTGGCCAACGCCGTCGCCGCCCGGGACCCGGCGCCCGGGGTGATCTTCCACGCCGACAGGGGGTGTCAGTACACCTCCGCCGAGTTCGCTGGCCTGGCCAGCGACTGTGCGGTGACCTTGTCCCATGGCCGCACCGGGCAGTGCTGGGACAACGCGCTTTCTGAGTCGTTCTTCGCCTCACTCAAAGGCGAACTGCTCGACCTCCAGGCCTGGCCAACCCAGGCCATGGCCAGGCTGGCCATCGTGAACTACATCGCCTGGTATAACGGCACCCGGCTGCACAGCACCCTCGGCTACCGCAGCCCCGCCGAATTCGAAGAAGACTACAAGATCAAGAAGGTAGCCTGACCGAGTCATCAGCCCTGTCCGTCAAAGCGGGGCAATCCCAGCCTTGAAGAACTGGACTCGACCGAGGATCGGCCAGTCATCTCATCCGTCGTGATCGCCAGTGGGAAGAATGAACCCTCGCATGGCTACTGGGCTTTCCTGGCGGAGGTTCTCGGGATCCGCGTGCCTGCCGCTGGCCGCGAGGTCTTCTGGCTGAAGGAATTGACCCGATGCTTCGAGGTCTACAGCTGAGGGGTCCGTCCGGCGTAACCGCCGACGCTGGCCGTTATCGGGTCCTCGCGACTCGGGAACATTCGTCCGGCCTGACGCTCCTGGCAAGACATTCACAGCAACGAAGATCCGACAGCAAAATGACCCGGGGAGGTGGAAGCCGCCCCGGGTCAACTGCGCGACATCAGTTCCGGACCTTCTTGAACAGGGCCGCGACCTCGGGCTCGACCCAGTAGTAGGCACCGTTGCCGGGCCCAGATCCCCACTCCCAGGTCCCGGTCCTGTTGACCGCTGCGCAGTGCCGGGCGGGCCAGGCCAGGACCCCGGCCACGCCGGACTTGCCGTTGGGGATGTCCAGCGTGGCAGCCAGATCCTCCCCGGACACCTTGTGTCCCGGCTGATTCATCAGCAGCGAGAACAGGGCCTTGGCGCGAGGGCTGAACTTCTCCCAGACCAGGCGGGCCAGCACCAGGTCGTCATCAGAGTTCGTCCATTTCTTCGCCGTCCCGGCAGGTGTGTCGGTCATCTCGTCTCCGATCTGCTCCCCAGACAGCCAGCGTCCGACGATCTCATAGAAGTCGCCGACGCGCTCCTCGGGGATCTTGACGGTCACATCGATCAGCATGTCTACCTCCTTAGGTAGGTCTAGGCTGGTTCTTCCGGCCTCTTGCCCCAAGTTTACCTACCTATGAGGTATGTGTCAAGTTATCTCAGAGGGTCTTTAGCTAAGTACGAGGTATCTCGAGGCTTGTTCACAGTTTGAGGCGGGGGCCGGGCAGAGTGCATCGACACGAGACGCCAGCCCACGTCCTCGGCTGTCGCCGGACAGTACAGGGACTCTTAAGGATCGTGCTGCACGCGAGCACAGATCAGAACATCACCGCTGGCACGCAGTAAACACTGACCACTACGTCCGACCACAACACGTAGATGGCCACCATCGCCTCACGGGACTCCCGCTCGACGTCGTTCACCGCTGCCTCCCACCAGGCCGCCCACGTCTCTGGCCCCGCACCTAGGAAAATACTGCCGGACAGAAATAATGAACTTGAGGACTCACCTCCACCTTGGGGCGGAAGATCTCATGGGAGTCGGCTCGAGCGACTACCGCCCGGGTGGCCGGGAACGCATCGAGGGGCGGCATAGCTGCGCTGAGCAGGAGCGGTTACATGGTGATGACCAACCGGGAACGGGTTGGCCAAGGGCTGGAGCACCTCGCGCGCGGGCTCGGCCCGTTCGTGGACGCCCACATGTCGGCAGCGGCCCCTGTCGGCCAAGACTGGCTGGACGTGCTGGCAGCCCGGGACCGTTCGCGGTTCGGTTCCGGACGCCGGTATTCGCTGAACGACGCACGGTTCCTGCTCCGGGTGGTGACAGAGGAGTGGCGGATCTTCAGGAATCATCTCTCACGGGTGGAACAGAGCTTCGCCAGCGAACTCAGGGATACCGGCAACAAGTGGGCGCACGGTGACGAGTTCTCCGCCGACGACACCTTTCGGGCGCTGGACACAATCGAGCGCTTGCTGACGGCGGTGCATGCTCCTTCGCAGGCGGAGGAGGTCCGGCAGTTGCGACTTGGCGTACGGTCGGCTGACGTGAGGGCAGCAGCGAGGGCCAGCGACGAGCCCGCCCAGCAACCGCTGCAGCCCGCCCGAACCCAATCAGCTGGCACAGGCCTGTACTGGTCTCGCGTTGCCCGCGCGGACGTACTCCGCGCCATCGAGGAGTACGACCGGCTAGGCCAGGATCAATTCCTCGCCGAGCACGGCTTCGGCCGGGCGACGGCGTATCTGCTTATTCACAACGGCCGCGGTTACGACTCCAAGGCCATCCTCGGGGTCGCTTATGGGTATGCGACCGGCGCGCCCCTCGCCTCTCGCGAATTCAGCGGCGGCGTGCACGGCGCGGCCGGGGTGCTCCGCAAGCTCGGCTTCGAAATCCGCGACACACGAGGGCGAGCTGGATCCGTCACTGCGACGGACCCCAGTCCGCCAGCAGCCGCGCGCTGGGAGGCGCCATCACGCTCGGCTGCGGCCGGTGCTCGCCCTCCGGGATCTCCGGGGGAGGCGTTGCGCGACGTCGATCCCAAACGGTGCATGCTCATCATCACCTGCTCGGCCAGCAAACGGCCCGGCGGGCAAGCGCCCAGCGGTAAGGATGGCAATCAGTGGGCTCCGGAACTCCGGGAAGCGCGGGCACGAGTGCTCTCGTCCTCTGCACTGGAGATGACCGGTGTCCTCCCAGCCTGGCGCCGCTACACCGGCACCTTCTATCAGCATGCGAACCCGGCCCTCGCCGACGCCGTTGCCCGTGGTCACGTGCTGATCATCAGCGGCGGATACGGCATCCTCCGCGCCGAGGAACTCATCGGCTGGTATGACCGGCAGCTCCACCTCGCCGACTGGCCACGAGGGGTACTGGAGTCCGCGCTCACCGGCGAGGCGCACCGCCGCGGTCTCGACACGGTGGTGGCGTTCGCGTCAGCCACGACCGGCTACGCCCAGCTCTTGCACCGTGTGCCGTGGCGGGAAGCTGGCCTCACGGCCAGGCTGGTGACTGTCACCGGGGTCACCGGCGGCGCCATGGTGGAGGTGCCCCGTCGGCTTGGCCAGGCATTCTCCGCCTTCTGGACTGGACGCCATGCCAGCTACCCACCTGGAGCGACCGTCGAAAGCCTTCCCTGAACCGGCGAAACCCACAGCCGAAGGACAGAAACGGAGCCACTTGTGGGCACGAACGGTAGTAAGGGTGGGAGGAACAGGGCCCTGAGATTTGCGGCCGACGCAGGTGACGGCGCCATCTCCGGCGTGCTCTTGCTCTACGCGGATCCGGACGACAATCATCCCTGGCTTGAGATCTACGTCAAAACCCTCATCATCGTTCCGCCGCATGACCAGAAGAAGGCCGTCGAGCGCCTCGCTTACAGCCCTGACGAGGCCGCTGAGCTGCTGGGGCATTTCTAGAGAGCTCGTCAACGACCTGCTGCGTACCGGCCAACTCGGGTCGGTGAAGGCGGGACGCCGTAGGCTGATCAGCAAGCGCCACCTAGAAGCGTTCTTGGCTAGGGAAGAGCGAGCCAAATGAGTTGACTGCGTTACAGCACGTGCAGCACAAAAGTGCAGCAACCACGCCGACTCCGGCTGACGATGTTCGATCCGCGCTGACCGTCTGACCTGGGTCAACGACCTTTAATGACCTCCATGCCTCCCCATGGTAGATAGAGGGCAACACCGGGAAGAGCTCGTGCGCGAAGTCGCTGTCGGTGGGCAAACAGACCTGGGCAGCCGGGTAAGACAGGTCTGGGGTATCGTGGCCGCCCCGTCAACGAACGCGACGTGGCTGAAGACCTGCTGGAGTGTGAGCCACCGCAGGGCGACCTGCTGGCTCACAAGGGATTCGCTGGCGCCGTGTTCGCCGCTGCCCGGGGCACTGCCGTCCTCATCCTGCCCGCCACGGGCCGGCGGGGCGGTTCACCCGCAAGTGGACACCCGCACCGACATCGTGCGCTCAGCCGGAAATGCGCCTCACCCGGCACCTCGGCTGACTCGGCCACGTCAGCTGTGCCAGTTGCTGAAGTGCTGTCACATCGGGATGGTTCATGATGTCGCTGATCTGCTGCCCGCGCGCGGGCGGCAGGCGGCCAGGAGCGCGAGCACGTCGTCACGCCGTGGCCGCCGGGGAGCCTGATCAGGCCCCGGATCCGGGCAGGGGCGACGACGTAGACCCATTCGCAGGAGGTGCTGGCGGCGCGGAAGAACTCGCTGACGCCGGGGCCTCGGCGTGCACGAGTGGGTGGCGGAGGGCACTGACCGTGTCCGCGGTGGGGCAGCAAGCCACTAGGTTTGAGTCAGGCGACGACGTCGCACGGATCGTAGGCAATTGAACTCCTGAGCTTTACTGCCCTCTGCCCGCCGCTGCTTCGCCACGTGCATTATGTCCGTTTCGCTCGTTTCTCCTTTCTGATCTTGAACCCGCTCCTGCCACCCTTGAACCATGATCCATTCGCCTTCGCGCCAAGGTACTGGCGAGCGAGCGCGGTCAGTCAAGATCATCCGAAGGTGGGCGCTACCAGGCGGGTAGAGTCGATATTTGTGTTGCTCGTTCGATGTAGAGTTGTTCGGTCCCGCCGCTGGGTTTGGTGTCAAGGAATGTGTCGCTGGTCTAGCGCATAGTCGATAAGTTCACTGCGATCGCCGGCGCGTCCTGAATCGTAGTACCTTTCAAATTCGGTTCCGAGTTGGCGTTCGAGATCGGTGAGCGATTGCTCGCGGTAGCTTCGCTCAAGCGCGGGCCAAGACCCGGCATAGTCCTGAAGTTCACCGTCGGCGAATCCAAGTAGGCGAGCGGCGCGTTCCCAGTCATGCCGGGCTATGGCATTGCACGCCAATCCGAGAATCGCGACACTTGCAACGAGGCGATGGTGAAGTCGTTCGGAGTCGCGCAGCGCCTCGGTGAAGGCGGCGTTAGCCTTGTCGAGGTTTCCCTGGCGCAGGTGGACCCAGCCGAGATTTGCCACCGGCTGGGGGCTCGGGTGGCCGACCTCGCGGAGAATCGTCCGGGCTTGTTGGAGATGCTGCTTAGCTGCTTCTAGGTCATTTTCGACAAGGAGTGCGTCTCCGAGGTTGTTGTGTGACCAGGCCGTCCATATGAGGTCGCCGGAGCGGCTGGTGACCGCGAGGGCTTCCTGGTAGATGGCCTTGCGTGTCGGGGGATCTCCGACGAGCCCCATACTGACCAGGCATTCTCCGAGCAGGACCGGATCACCTATGGCCCGGGCGAGATCCACGGCGGCCCTGCCGGCCTTCTTTCCGCCTTCCAAGTCACCCATGTAATAGCGCACGCCCGCAAGTCCCCACAATGCCCGCGCAGTGTGGAAGTCGTCGTGAGCGCTCCGGGCGATTTGGATGGATTGGGTGAAGTATGAGCGTGCCATCGGGGCGTCGTAGCCCACGGTGGCCTGCCCGGCCAGGTTGAGTGCGGCACAGCGGAGAGCTGGGCTGACATCCTGGCCGACGGCGCCGAGCCCTTTTTGGAGGAGGGCAGCGCATTCGGCTAGGTGCCCGCGGTTGTGCCAGAACCGGTCTAGGTGCACGATCATTTGCAATGCTTCACTGGGCCGGGACAGCCGGGTGAGGAGGTAGTTGGCTGCGGCGACGAGGTTGGCGTGGTCGGCCTCCAGGATGGTCAGCCATTGGCCTTGATGCCAGCCGACCAGTGTGGCGGACGCCCGCTGGGCTAGGCCGGCGAAGAACCGGCTGTGCGTCTCCCGGGCTGCTTGTTCTCCGTTGGGCCCGTCTTCGTCGGCGATCCGTCCAGCGCAGTATTGGCGGATGGTTTCGAGCATTCGGTACCGGATCGCGGCGCTCTCGAGGCGGTCGCGGGCGCTGCGGTCGGCTACGATCAGGGATCGCTCAGCGAGAGCCGCAACCGTTACCGTGACATTCTCCGGCGCGCCGGTGACGGCGCCGGCCGCTTCGAGGGTGAACCCGCCGGAGAACATTGACAGCCGTTTCAGCACTGATTGCAGTTGAGGCGTGAGCAGGGCATAGCTCCACTCGATTGTGGCGGCAAGGGTCTGCTGGCGGGTATGGGCGGTGCGCGACCCCAGCCAAGACAGCGCGAGCCGGTCTTGGAGCACTGATGCCAGCTGATCGAGGTCGACTTCGGCGGCCCGAGCCGCGGCGAGCTCGATAGCTAGCGGAAGGCCATCGAGCCGGGCGGTAATTTCCGCGATGACACGCAAGTCACGAGCGGCCACGTCCCCGGCTGAGCTTAGGGGCCCGGCGCGGTCGGTGAACAGCCGGACAGCGTCGAAGGAGGCTAGCTCCACCGGGTCCCGACGATGAGGGTCCGCGGGGAAGGAGATCGGCGGGGTTTGCCACACTCTTTCACCGGGCACGCCGATGGGCTGCCGGCTGGTCGCGAGAACCCGAACTCCAGGCCCGGCTTCCAGCATGCGTTCCACCGTCGCCGCCACTGGGCTCACTAGGTGCTCACAGTTGTCGACCACCAGCAGGGCCTGCATGCCGGCGACCCGGTCGGCCAGTAGCTGGTCTACCGGCTGAGTAGAGATTTGGCGTACGCCGATGGCGTCGGCGACCGCTCCGGGCACCCCGGCGGGGTCGGATAGCTCGGCAAGGTCGACAAACCACACCCCGTCGCGGTGCTCGTTCAGACGGGACGCGGCGACTTCGATCGCCAGCCGGGTTTTGCCCGACCCCCCGGTGCCCACGATCGTGACCAGCCGGTCACGATCGACCAGTTTGCCGAGTTCCGCAAGTTCACTCTTTCGGCCAACGAAACTGGCCACGGGTGCGGGCAGATTGCTCCGGGAAGCGGGTACCTGAGAGGGCACCGCAGGCATCTCCTGGGTGCCTCCAGGCGTGGTGCTGGTCAGGCCGAGATTTGGTGACTGGACGAGGATGTCGTGCTCCAGCTGGGACAACTGGGGGGAGGGGTCGAGTCCCAGCTGGTCGATCAGCGTGTCGCGGAGTCTCTGATATGCGTGCAGTGCCTCGGCTTGGCGGCCCGCCCGATACAGGGCCAGCATCAGCGCGGCCCATCGCCGCTCTCGCAACGGCTCGGCGGCGACCGACTCCTCGGCCATCACGCACACCTCCTCGTGACGGCCCAGCGCCAGGCGGACCTCAAGCGCTTCCTCTATTGCGGCGTTGCGGACTTCCTCAAGATGCGCAGCCGGAAGCATGGCCCATTCGGCACCCGAAGCGTCAGCAAACGCCGGGCCCCGCCACCAGGCAAGAGCGCGGCCAAACATGTCAGCAGCTGACTCGAAATCGCCAGCTCCCATCGCCTTCCGGGCGGCCACCACGTCGGCCTCGAATATCAGTGAGTCCAGCTCACCCGGTCCCACATGCAGCTGGTAACCCCCGTTGACGAAGATCAGCCGGTCCAAGCCGACCGCCTGGCGGAGCGCTGAGACATGGCTTTGCAGCGTCGAAGCCGTCGCTGTGGGAGGGCCGCCGTCCCATACATCCTCGGCTAGGACGTCCACTGGCACCGGGCGGCCCGCCGAAGCCAGCAAGCGCAGCAGGACCCCGCGCCGCCGCGTCCCGCCGATGCGGATTTCTTGCCGCGGCCCTTCCACCCGCAACGGGCCCAGCACGCAGAACATAACCGCCGAAGGCGCGCCCGGTAACATCGCCACCCCCACCGGCCACCCAGAACCCGGCCTGGCCTTGCCCGATAGCCGCAAGCACACGCTCACCGCCGCTCCAAGCCTAACTCTGCGCCGATGGTTCGCGCTTACCGCAACGAGCACAACGAGGGTTTGCCGTAACCCCCAATAGTGTCGGCGGCCCTGGCGGTCACTCGGGCCGGATCGGTCAGCTCGGCCCAGCTCTTATCCGGCTGCTTGGAGCGATCTTGGAGCGATCTTGGAGCGGCGCTCGCGATTCTCAGATCACTACCGGCTACCTGACCACCGAGGAGACTGCGATGAACGGCAACGGCACCACCACGATCCACGCGGACGAAGCGGCCCGCATGGCCAATGCCGCGACGGACGCGGCAGGCAAGGCAGATCAAGACACCGCCGCTGCTGCGGCCGCCGCAGCCGCGTCGGCGCACGCCGCGGCAGCTACCGCGAACAAGACGGCGAATGGCAGTTCTGCCGACCGGAAAGCGGCCAAGAAGGCTAGAGCAGCCAAAGCGGCCAACACCGTCTCGCCAAAGACATGGGCTACTACCGTCGCTGGGGCAATTGCTTTTAGTTTCTGGACTATTGCTGCAGCGACTTTCTGGAAGAACGCCTTCAGCAGCGAGACACTGGCCGCCCTTACCGCATCGACCACCACAATCGTGGCAGCGGCGGCCGCGTACCTTAAGCGCGACCAACTGCGCGCCAAGAAGTGAACCCACAGAAGAGCGCGCTTCGAGCACCCTGGGCTCGTCTTTGTGACATGCATTCCTCCCTGCTTAGAAAAGGGTCCTCGCCGGACTGGAACCCCGGCACCATTCAAAGGAGACATCGATGAACCTCATCAGCCGCAAGCACTGGCGAATCGCCGCCGCCGCGGTCACGGCAGCCATGATTCTCGCGCCCGCGGCGGCCCTGGCCGCCCCCGGGCAGCACACCGCGCCCGCAGCCGCCTCCGCACCGGGCTGCGCGACCTCCGACCTCATGGTCTGGCTAGGCATCCCCGGCGACGGCACGGCCGGCAGCACCTACTACGAGCTCGAGCTGTCCAACATTTCCCACCACACCTGCACCCTGTTCGGCTTCCCCGGGGTGTCCGCGGTGAACCGGAGCGGGGCACAGTTGGGCAGTCCGGCGACACGTGATCATGGCGATCCCGAACTGCCGGTGACCCTCGCCCCCCTCGCCACCGCCCACGTCGTCTTGCAGATTAGGGATCTGTCCTTCCCGCCCGCAACGTGCCAGCCGACGAACGCAGCCGGGCTGAAGGTCTACCCGCCGAACACCACCACCGCCACCGTGGTGCCGTTCCAGTTCCCCGCCTGTGCAAAGAGTGGCCCGATATTCCTCACCGTCCGCACCACTGAGGCGGGCACGGGCATCCCGTTCTACAGCACCTGACCGGCCGCAGCCAGCGGGACCGCCATGGGGGCCCGCTGGCTGCCTCCCGGACCGGCCGCGGCCTCGGAACTTCCTGCCCAAGCCTGTGATCTGGCAGGTGCGCGGCCGGGCCAACCCGGTGTCCTCTGCCACGAAAGAAAGATCACAAATGACTCATCGGGGAGTGTGGGGACTGGCTTTGGCCGCGTTCGCGATCGCCGGCCCGTCCGCGGCGGCGCCGGCGCTGGCGTCCTCGGCCACGCCGAGCAGCCCGGTCACGACGTCACTGGCGACGTTGTGCACCCAGTCCTCTGGCCACAAGTCCATCCCTGTGCCTGGGCCCGAACCAGTTCAGCCCCCTGGGGGATTAGCCCGGCCCCAGCTCAGAAAGTAGGTGATCCCACATGACTGGGTGGAATGCAGCCAAGCGGAGGTACCGGCTGGTGCACCAGGCTGCCGAAGACATCGTCCAGAACAGACAGCGGGGGCTCACCCGGTGGCAGCCGGCGATCGAGGCGGAGTACGGAAACCTTGACAACTTCCTGCGCGATATCCAGCGGCGCTGCTTCACCACCGTGCTGGCACGGCTGGACGCAGTCATCGAGGCAAACCCGGCCGACCCGCAGACCTCCGTAGCAGCGGTGTTCGCGGAGGCTGCCCGCGTCCACCCCGACTTCTGGCAGGTGCTGGGCGACCATGCGGGCCATCCCGTGCTCGCCGCGGGCAGCGCCCGCTTCCGCCGGTCCGTCCTGGCTGGCACCGGGGTCGATCCTTCGGCACTCGCGCCCGGCGGCTGCCCGCACGACATGACCGGACCCGCCGATGGCCGAGACCCTGCCTTCCCCCCCCCGGCTGTTCGGCCCGTCTGTCGCCGGGTTCACTGAGGACCCTGATTCTCTGTGCGCGGCCTTCAGCGGTATCGTGTCCCGATCTCACGATCGGCCGCCTTGCGCAGGTCCCGTGCCTTGATGGTGCGGTACCAGCGGCGCAGCCGGTCCAGGCTTTGTTCCTCCTCATCCAGCTCCGCCAGCGTCAGTTTCCCCGTGGCGGCCTCACCGGCCAGTTCGGTCTCGTACTTGCCGCAGTCGGCCAGGAACTCGCCCCATTCGGCCTGGCGCTGGGCGGTGAACAGCTCCTCCAGCTGGGCCGCGCTGGTCTCCTGTTCGGCGACCGCGAGGACCACCGGTCTGCCGCCGGCCGCCTCGATCGCCCCGGCCACGTGCGTGAAGCCTGCGTCGAACGGTTCCCCCTCGGGGACCGCCCAGGTGCCGTGCTGCAGCGGCACCGCGCCCAGCCGCCGCAATTCCCGCCGCACCGCCGCCCGGTGCCGGGACGGCTCGGGGGGAAGCCGGTAGGTGATCACCCGCCACGGCACCTGGGCTCACCACACGTCGGGCGGCCCGTTGATGCGCCGGCGCAGATCGTGCACCACCCGCGGCGGCAGCCGCACCCGCCCCCCGGCCACCGCGCCGGCGGCACGGTGACGGGCATAGGTGGCCACCAGCACGGCGGCATCCAGGCGGCGGCGAACCCAGCGGTACAGCAGCCATCCCCCGGCCGCTGCCGCCGCGACCACCACCAGCCCGGCGATCACCCCGCCGGCCAGCACGGCCACGGCCCACTCGGCGATGTGCGACAGCATGCTCGCCCTCCTCGCCTCCGTCCGGGCCAAGCTGGCCACGGCGGCCCGCCCGGCCGGCTCACCGCACGGCCCGAAGTGCTTGTAACGCATGTTACAACTCATATGGTAATCCGCAAGCTGCCGGGGCGCGCCCTCCCGGAGCCCCGCAGGTGACCGGCGCGCACCGGCGCGGGCCGCGGACCCGGCGCTCCGTACCTGCGAGCGCTGGTGATCGCGCCCGTCCGGGAGGTAACCGGGCTATTTGCCCGGCCGCCGGGCCAAACGGCATCCTGGCACGATGCACAAGACCTTGGGGCTGCGTGATCCCGCGGCGGCGTTTCCCCTCCCCCGCGTCCGTGACGACGCCGGGGACCGGCGCGCGGCGAACCGGGCGGTGGCGGCCAGCGCGGCCGGCCTGGGCGCCACCGGGCTCGTCGAACTGCTCCTCGCGGTCCTGACCGGCTCCGTCGGCTTGCTCGGCGACGCGATCCATAACCTGTCCGACGTCTCCACCAGCGCGGTGGTCTTCCTCGGCTTCCGGCCGTAACCTGCCGGGGTTTCTGCCGCTAACGATGCCCGCCCGGCCGTGGCGGGTGCCGCTGCGACATTGATGGTTGCGCATGGGCCCGCTGCGGGGAGCTACTGTCGGGAGTTGCGCCGGAAGCCTACCCGGTCTTCGGTCGGCCGATGCCGCCTGGTTCGCTGGCAGGGCATCGTGGTTTGTGTCGGGAGGCAAACGTGCTGGCGGGCTCGGTTCCTCGTGCGGTGCGCCGCCCGCTGGGCTGGGATCTTGCCCCGGTCGAGGGTCTGCGGCTGGTGCGGGCGGATGCGCACCCGGTTGCGCTGTTCGGGACCTGGGCTGACGGCACCGATGTGATCAGCTCTGAGCCGGTGCTGGTGGCCAGCCCACCCTCCTCCCTGGGGGAGGTGCTCGACTCACCGGTCCCCTCTTGCACTGCGGGCGCGGGCGGCGGTGCTGGCCACCCCCAGGATCTGGGAGCGGGGCTGACGGAGCCCGCCGTGCCCGGGTTCGGTGGGGGCTGGATCGGCTACCTGGGTTTCGGCCATTCCGGCGAGGTGCTGCCGGCGCCCCCCGCGCCGGGCGGGCCGCGGCAGCTGCCGACGTGGTGGTTTGGCTATTACGACCATGTCTTGTGCCGCGACCGGTCCACCGGGAAGTGGTTCTTCGAGGCGCTGTGGACTGCTGACCGGGAGGAGGCTCTGGAGCGCCGGTTTGAGGAGCTGTCCCGCCGGGCCCGCGCCCCGGTGCCGCCGGCCCGAGGCTACCGGTGCGGAGATTTCCTGCTGGCACCCTCAGCGGCCGAGCACAAGGCGGCGGTCGGCCGGGCCGTGGACTACATCTGGCGAGGCGACATCTTCCAGGCGAATATCTGCCTGCGGCTGGAGGCCAGTTTCGACGGCGACCCGCTGGACGCGTTCTGCCGGGCGGCAGGGGTCCTGCGGCCGCCGTACGCCGCCTTCCTCCGCGTGTCCGGCGGCGCGGTGGCCAGCCTGTCGCCGGAGCTGTTTCTGCGCCGGACGGGCCGGGCCGTCGTGACCCGGCCGGTCAAAGGCACGCACCCGCGGTCGGCGCACCGGCGGCAGGCTGCCCGGCAGCGCGCCGAGCTAGAGCGCTCGACTAAGGATCGCGCCGAGAACGTGATGATCGTCGACCTGATGCGCAATGACCTGAGCCGGGTCTGCGCCGCTGGCAGTGTGCGGGTTCCGCGCCTGCTGGCCGCCGAGGCCCATCCGGGCCTGTGGCATCTGGTGTCCGAGGTGCGCGGAACACTCGACCCCTCGGCCGGCGACGGTGACCTCATTCGCGCG
>Ga0306920_100008765_pt1 | contig 13452 bp, 12 predicted proteins | sample flu12Cox44000170_FD_204666 | JGI IMG/M metagenome (GOLD analysis project Ga0306920, IMG submission 204666) | Lab enrichment of tropical soil microbial communities from Luquillo Experimental Forest, Puerto Rico - flux4day.12C.oxic.44.000.170 (v2)... | ecosystem: Environmental > Terrestrial >... | reverse complement strand
ATTGGGGGTGCCTAAACTGTTCTCGGCATGGATCGTAATGAGGCGGTGGAAATATTCGTAAGCGCGCGCCTTGTTCACCTGGACACCATCGCCGTCGGCGTACATTCGGCCGAGCTTCCAGAGGGCCCCCGGCACGCCTCGCTCCGCCGCATATTCGAGCTCGAGGATTGCCTGCTCGGTCTTGCCCTGGCGCAGAGCTTGCGTGGCGGAGCGGAACGCATCGCGCGGGGACGATGGCATCAGCGGTCGCGGAACCCCCGCCGGAGGCATGGGCACAGCTGCCAATGGCGTTGCCAGGCTGTCCGCGCCCGCGTTCAAACCCCCGCCTTCGGTGGAAAGTGGCACGGCAACCGTCGCCCCTTCGGGGCTGCGGCTGCCGTCGAAGCTCACGGCGGGCGAAAGCCCAACCGCCAGGCCGAGCAGGCTGATGCTCAGAAGGACATCAGATGCCCGCATGGCACGTTTTCTCTACTGTAGCGCCAGGATGGGTCACGGCGCGATGGCGCCCGCCAGCCCGCTGAGGTTGGCTGCGTGTATGAGCGCCGGTAACTCGGGCAACCTTGCCGTTGGGGGCGTGGGTCGCCGGCATCTCTCGCATCCCGGGGCCGCCTTGCGGCCCTTCGTAGCGGATCACGAGCAATTCGCCTTCCCTGTACTTTTTCTTCTTGACGGCACTCAAGCGCGCTTCCTCCCCGTCAAAGCCGCGCGCTTGGCCGATAAATTTGAAGTCCGCCATCCCGACAACCCGAATCGCGCTTTGCGATGTCAGGTTGCCTGTAAGCCCGACGACACCACCGGTGGCGGAGAGCGGATTGTCGGCGGGGCGGACCACGAACTGGTCCTTGTTCCACCTTGTCTGGTCGAGGCTCTCGGCGACGGCACGCCCCCTCACGGTCAGGCATTCACCGTGATGATAGCCGTGGTCGAGTGGTGTCCTCGTCAGGAGCGGAACGCGGCCAGCTTCGACGATATCTTTGGCGACATCACGGCCGGTGCACGCAAAATCCGCGACATAAGGCATCATTTTCATCCTGGCCGGCCGCCTGCTCCTGACCGCGAAGCCGCAGCAAAACAGGCGCCGGACCGCAGGCCACAGGCCGGGCCCGCTCGGGACCTGCCCGATGGGTACGTTCGTCCTGGGATTGGCCCTGGCATCCATCGCGTTTGCCGGCTCCTTGACCGCTCGCACCGAGATCGAGGCGAAGCTCCGAAAAGTGTGGCTTTGACTGATCTCGGAAGAGCCTAGCGCCAAATAGCGGCGCCGCTTCGTCAGATTCCGGCCGGATAATCAATGTTTTATCTTTGTTGCAGCAGGGCAACAGAATGAATCAGAGGTTAACAAATGATGTCACAGTCGAGGCGGAAATGCGGATCAAATCCGATCTCGGAGCGCGCCTTGCTGATCGATACTGCGCCGTCCTCATCGGCAATATTGTAAATGCCCGCCTGACCTTGCGAGATCGCGAGAATTGCGGCGTGGGCGGCAGCATCGACGTGCAATGAAGGTGGCTCGGCAGCGCTATCTCGCCAAGTGCCCGGCCCGTACAGCAAGCCATAGCGAAGCACCACCGATTGGATTGCAGGTTCACCCAGAATCTGTTGCTCCATGTCGGCTGCCCCTCTGACGGTCACGGCACGTTTCGGATCCATGAGATTGAGGGGATCGGTTTCCGGGTGCGGCTCGCCGCCGGCCGCATAAGCAAAGGCAATGCTCTGAGCTACCATCCGCCGCACGCATGTAATGCGTGCAGCCGCCAGCAGATTGCGGGTGCCTTCGGTGCGCACGCGAGCATTTTTCGGATAGGACGCGATCAGAAGTTGCTGATCGGGTTGCTGCGGCAGGTCCGTGAGCTGGTTGATGATGACGTCCGGCTGTGCCGCACGGACCGCTTCGATGACGGCTTGGCGATCGAAGACATCGAGAACAACAGCCCTGATTCCCTTGCTCTCGAGTAACCTCGCCTTGTCGACCGAGCGGGTGGTGCCGGTCACCTCATGGCCGGCCTGCAACAAGAGCGGCAACATTCGCCGGCCAATGGCGCCGGATGCGCCAGCCAGAAAGACTCGCATACTTGATAGTAGGTTCGCGTGGCCTCTTAGTCGAGATTGTCATGTCCCGCCTGCTCCGTCGCCGTTTCTTCTCGCGCAGCGTGCATGCCGTCGCGCCCGAACTCATTGGCGCAACCTTTCTCTTCGACGGCGTGGGAGGCACCGTTGTAGAGGTCGAAGCCTATCATCATACGGATCCGGCAGCGCATTCGTTTCGCGGGCAGACGCCGGCCAATGCCGTCATGTTTGGCCCGCCCGGATGCGCCTACGTCTATCGCTCGTACGGCATCCACTGGTGCGTCAACTTCGTGTGCGAGCCGCAAGGCTCCGCCAGTGCTATTCTCATTCGCGCGCTTGAGCCGACGCACGGCATTGCCGCAATGCGCCGCCGTCGCGGCATAAGCGACGAGCGACTGCTTTGCTCTGGACCTGGGCGCCTCTGCCAGGCACTTGGTATAACGGGAGTCCACAATGGGCTCCGACTCGACAGAGCCCCATTCGAGCTGCGCGCCGGGTGGGGAGAGGTCGATATCGCGGTCGGCCCACGCATCGGGATCAGCAAGGCTGTCGAAATTCCCTGGCGTTATGGCCGCAAGGGCTCGCCATTTCTGAGCAAGCCGTTCAGGTGAGAGTGGTTGATGCGCTCCGCTGGCGCTGCAAGCGCAGCAACGGGGGCACGAGCAAGAGCGGCATCGCAGCCATTGCAATCGGCACAAATGCAAAACGTGGGTTTCCAGCGATGTCCCAAGCCGCGCCGCTGAGCACCGAGACGGTAAGCCCTTCGCTGTAGCTGATGGTGAACATCGCCGCCGTCGTGCGCGCCACATCTCTTGGCGCGCTCAACAGCGGTGGCAAGGCAAAGCCGAGCGTGAGCACGACCGCGGCCAAAAAGCCGATGCCCGAGGCGAAGACTATCGTCCACGCGCCTGCGGTGCTGACAATGCCTGCGAGGCACAACAAGATCCCTGCCCCGGAAAGGATGAAAGGCAAGGGGCGCCGCTCCAGCCGGCCCGACATCGCGAGCATGGCAATGGAGCCCGGCAGCTGCCCGAGATTAAGCCCCGTGAGGGTAACGCCAATGAGGTCGGGCCGGCCAACAGCGGTGAGATAGCCCGGCAGAAATGCATTGCTGCAGAAATAGACGCTGTTGACGCTGCCCAGGAGAATGCCGAGCTGCCAGATCTGACGGCTACGCCAATTCGGCCGCCAGTGTGCTGGCGCGGGCGCGGGCGCAGGCTTGCTTATCCGAGGCGCGAACGCCATCACGAGCCCCGCGATGAGGAACATCGGGACGCTCCACAACGCGAAAGCGGCGCGCCAGGAGCCGTTCACAACCGGCAGGACGAGCGGAATTGTGAGCATGACGGGAATTATCTCGCCGACAAGCAGCCCGTTCGTGAGGACCGCGGTGGCGAAGCTCACGCGTTCCGGCAGCCATTCGCGTACCAGCGGCAGCAGCGCCGCCTGCATGATGGCAATCCCCGCACTCATCACAGCGGTGGTTAGATAAAGGGCGAGCACGTCGAGCATCGCCCCGCGCAGCGCCGAGGCAACGCCGCCGATGAGGAGACCTGCGAGGAGGACTGACAAGGAGCCGAAGCGCGCGATCAATGCCGATCCCGGTAATGCCGCGAGACCGAAGAGGATGATCGGCAGCCCGGAAAGAATGCCGATCTGCGTGCCGGAAAGGCGCAGATCAGCCGCGATAAGCGTAATGAGAGGCGGGACCACAAGAACGGTCACCCGCAGACCGATTCCTGCGAGCCACAAAAGCCCAAGGACAGTCCAAGCCTGAGGAAAGTTCAATCGGAACAACGGCTTCTCTTGCAGGGCTCAGGCACCCGTTTAATTTGCAAAGTTGTGTACTTGCAGTTGATTTGCAATTCTTTTGGCTTGTGGCTCTGCTGAAACCCGTGAAGGTCATCTACCGGAGCAAGAGGCGGCCTACGTGGCGCCCTTGAGCCGCTCCAGGGCCTCGATGATCTTGGCGCGGCGGGCTGTTGCCTCCTCGCGTTTCTCGCGCTCGCCTTCAACGATTTCCTCCGGCGCCCGGCGTAGAAAATCAGCATTGGCAAGCTTGGCATCGATGCGCGCGATGTCCGAATCCACCCGTGCCATTTCTTTGTCCAGTCGCGCCTGCTCCGCCGCGAAGTCGATGACGCCGGCAAGCGGCAGCGCCGCGACCTCGCCGCGCACGATCAGAGCGACCGCGCCTGGCGGTGCGGAAGGTGCGATCGAGATGCTGGAAAGACGCGCCAAGCGCTGGATGGTTTCCTCCCACCGCCCTGCCCGCTCCTGCGTCGCGGTTGATGCGGCAACGAGCACCAGCGGAATTTCTATCCCCTGGGGAATATTCATCTCGGCGCGCAGCGAGCGCACCGCACCCACGAGATCAATCACCCAGCCGATCTCTGCCTCGGCTGGGGCATCATCAAGCGAGTCGTGCCGCGGCCATTGCGCAAGCGCCAGCAGGGTTGCGCGTGGTGCGCTCTCATGCGCAGTCACCTGCCACAGCTCCTCGGTCACGAACGGCGTAAAGGGATGCAGCAGCCTGAGAATCTGATCCCGCACCCACCCCGTCATCGCCCTGGTTTCCTCCCGGGCAGGCGCATCGAGGCCTTGCAGGACAGGCTTTGCGAGCTCGAGATACCAGTCGCAGAAGATGTTCCAGACGAAGCGATAAGCGACGCCGGCCGCCTCGTTGAACCGATAAGCTTCAATCCCGGCCGTGATCTCTCGGGTGGCTTTTGCCGTCTCGTGGCCAATCCAGCGATTGAGCGTCTGCTTGACGGATCCCGGATCGAAGCCCGCAAAGCTCGCGCATTTGTTGATTTCGGCGAAGCGGCAGGCATTCCACAGCTTGGTTGCGAAATTGCGGTAGCCCTCCACGCGCTGCGTGGAAAGCTTGATGTCGCGCCCCTGCGCCGCCATGGCGGCGAGCGTGAACCGCAAGGCGTCGGCGCCGTATTCGTCGATCAACGCCAGCGGGTCGATGACGTTGCCCTTCGACTTCGACATCTTGGCGCCGCGCTCATCGCGCACCAGGGCATGGATGTAGACACTGTGAAACGGGACCTCCTCCATGAAGTGGAGGCCCATCATCATCATGCGCGCGACCCAGAAGAAGATGATGTCGAACCCGGTCACCAGGGCATCGGTGGGGTAGTAGCGGGCAAGCTCTGGCGTGCGCTCGGGCCAGCCCAGGGTTGAGAATGGCCACAGCCCCGATGAAAACCACGTGTCGAGCACATCCTCGTCACGCCAGATTGCGACGGCTCGCGGGCCGGCCTGCCCCTGGCCTCGCCGGTGCTTCTGCGCTTCGCGCGCATCGGTAACGGCAATCACTTCGAGACGATAATGCTCCTGGGCCTGCGCAATCGCCTCCTCCTCGGAGGCCGCCACGAAGATCCTTGCCTGCTCCCTCTCCTGAGCGCTGCTCTGACGCGTTGCATCCCCGATATCAGATGGACCGTACCACGCGGGTATCTGGTGCCCCCACCAAAGCTGGCGAGAGATGCACCAGGGCTGGATGTTCTCCATCCAGTTGAAATACGTCGCCTCCCAATTGCGGGGCACGAACACAGTGCGACCCTCGCGCACGGCGGCAAGGGCAGGCTGCGCCAAGGTGCGCGCGTCGACATACCACTGATCGGTAAGATAGGGCTCGATCACTACGCCGGAGCGATCGCCGTGCGGAACGGTGTGCGCGTGCTGCTCGGTCCTGGCGAGCAATTCTGCTGCATCGAGGCGCGCGACAATCTTCTTTCTCGCCGTAAATCGATCGAGCTTGTGATAGGCGAGAGTCTGCTCGAGCTCAGGCGAGGGCGGCACGTTGTGCACAAACATTCCGTTGCCGGCCAGATCGAGATTGGCTTCTGCATCGAGCACATTGATGAGCGGCAGATCGTGCCGCTTGCCCACTTCAAAGTCGTTGAAGTCGTGCGCCGGGGTGATCTTCACCGCGCCGGTGCCCTTCTCGGGATCGGAATAAGCATCGGCAATGATCGGCATGCGGCGGCCGACCAGCGGCAGGATGACATGCTTGCCGACGAGACGCTTGTAGCGCTCGTCATCGGGATGCACCGCCACCGCGACATCGCCGAGCATGGTTTCAGGCCGCGTCGTGGCAACGGTGATGAAGGTTGAGGGGTCGCTCGCGCTGAAGGTCGCGCCTTCGAGCGGGTAGCGGATGTGCCAGAGGTGACCTTTGACCTCGACCTGCTGCACTTCCAGATCGGAGATCGCGGTGAGCAACTTGGGATCCCAGTTGACGAGACGCTTGTCCTTGTAGATCAGCCCCGCGCGATAAAGCTCGACGAAGACCTTGCGCACGGCGCGCGAGAGGCCCTCGTCCATGGTAAAGCGCTCGCGCGACCAGTCGCAGGAGGCGCCGAGGCGCTTGAGCTGCGTGGTGATCGTGCCGCCCGATTCCGCCTTCCATGCCCAGACCTTTTCCAGAAATTTGGCGCGCCCGAGCGCGCGACGCCCCCGCTCCTGCCGTTCCATCAGTTGGCGCTCGACCACCATCTGGGTGGCGATCCCGGCGTGGTCGGTTCCCGGTTGCCACAGCACATCGCGCCCGCGCATGCGCTCGAAACGCACCAGCACATCCTGGAGCGTATTGTTGAGCGCATGCCCCATGTGCAGCGATCCGGTCACATTCGGCGGCGGAATGACGATGCAATAGGGCTTGGCCGCGATGCGCTCCGGCCGAGCGCAGCGAAACGTCCCCGCCTCCTCCCAGCGCGCGTAGATGCGGCCCTCGATCGCAGAGGGCTGATATGTCTTGTCGATCATTATTGTTTCGTTCCGGCGGTTTCGCGGTAACGTACACGGCGTAGCCCGCATGAGCCATAGCGCGCACCTTTGACGCGCTATGGCGACATGCGGGACAAACCCCGGATATCGCGCCACGGCGCGTCGCACACGCGCCGCGCGCTCGTCCGGGCTACCACAGATGCAGAAAGTCCCGACGCGCTCCATCGCCCTGCTCGCGGGAGCAGGGTTTGCCAGCCAGGCCATGGTGCGGGTCACCGACTCGCTGCTACCGCAGATCGCAGCGGATTTTGCGACATCCGTCGGCGCGGCCTCCATTGTCGTTGCCGCCTATTCCGTGAGCCACGGCTCGATCCAGCTCATCATCGGACCGGCCAGCGAGCGCTTCGGCAAATACCGCACCGTGACCGTGATGTGCGCACTCTCCACCGTGCTGGTGGCGGTCTGCGGAATAGCGCCCTCGCTGCCGGCATTGGCAGCGGCACGTTTTGCCTCGGGGGCGGCGGCCGGCTGGATCATCCCAACCTCGATGGCCTATGTCGGAGACGTGACGCCGTACGAGCGGCGACAGCCCATTCTCGGACGCTACCTTTCGGGCCAGATATTGGGCCAGCTGTTCGGGCAAGCGGCGGGCGGCGTGCTCGGCGACTGGTTCGGCTGGCGCAACGTGTTCTTCGTGCTGGCGGGCATGTTCGCCCTCGCAACGGCGGGTCTGTTGTTTGAGCTGATGGCGAATCCAGCCACGCATACCGCAAACCGCGCGGATGCCACAAAGCGTGGCGGCTTCACGGCAGATTACGTTGCTGTGCTATCGAGCCCATGGGCTCGCGTCGTGATCCTCGCGGTGTTCATCGAGGCAAGCATCGCATGGGGTGCGTTCGCCTATGTCGGAGCCGATCTCCATTTGCGTTTCGGGCTGAGCTTCACGGCGGTCGGTCTCATCGTCGGCACCTTCGCAATTGGCGGCCTCCTCTATGCCGCCAGCGTGCAGCAGCTCGTCGAGCTGTTGGGACAGGCAGGGCTTGCTGTTTTCGGCGGCGTGCTTCTCGGAGGAGCCTATTTGTTGCTATCAGCCGGGCTCGCCTGGTGGCTCGCCCCGCTTGCCGTCACCGCAACGGGGCTCGGCTTCTACGCACTCCACAACACGCTGCAAACCAACGCCACGCAAATGACCCCGCAGGCACGCGCGACTGCGGTCGCGATGTTCTCCTCTGCCATCTATCTCGGCCAGATGATCGGAGTTGGAGTCGGAGCGCTCATCTTCGACCGCTTCTCCGCCGTCCCTCTGTTCCTGCTCACCGCGGTCGCGCTGCCTGCGCTTTCCCTTTGGTTTGCGCACAAGCTGCGCCATCACTCCCAGCAAGCGTAACCTGGATGCGCTATGATCAGGCGATGGCCAGGGTTCCCGTCTGCGGCTACGCGCAGTGCAGCGACGTTCGCGTTGCGCTTGCGCTCGGCATCGGTCTGCTCGTCCTGCTCTGCGCTCCAGCGCGTGCCTTCACGGCCTATGTGTCGAATGAGAAGAGCAACACGGTGAGCGTGATTGATACCGAGAAGCTCGCGGTCGTAAGGACGATCAGGGTCGGTCAACGGCCACGCGGGATCGAAGTGACCAAGGACGGCAAGTTCGCCCTGGTTGCCGTCGGCGATGACGACACCATCCAGATGATCGATGCCAAAACGCAAGAGATCGTCGCCAGCCTGCCCTGCGGTCCTGATCCCGAGCTGTTTACGCAGGATCCCACGGGAAAGATCCTCTACGTGGCCAACGAGAACGACAACACGGTAACCATCATTGATATGGCGCGGCGCATTCCGCTCGGCGAAGTGCAGGTTGGGGTTGAGCCGGAAGGGATGGGCATCAGTCCGGACGGCAAGATTCTCGTCAACACATCCGAAACAACGAACATGGCGCATTTCATCGATACGCAGACGCACCAAATCGTTGCCAACGTCCTTGTCGACGCACGTCCCCGGTTTGCCGAATTCAAGCGTGATGGCTCGGAGCTCTGGGTTTCCTCCGAGATCGGCGGCACGGTAAGCATCATCGATCCGAGAAAGTATGAGGTAACCGCAAAGATCACCTTCGAAATACCGGGACTGCGCAAGGAGGCCATCCAGGCGGTCGGGATCAGCCTCACCAAGGACGGCAAAACAGGATTCGTGGCGCTCGGCCCCGCCAACCGCGTCGCCGTCATAAACGGGACAACGCATAAGGTGCAAAAGTATCTTCTCGTCGGCCAGCGCGTATGGCACATGGCCTTTACCCCGGACGAGAAATATCTGTTGACCACCAATGGCGTCTCGAACGACGTCTCCGTGATCGATGTCGCAAGCCTGAAGGTCATCAAGACGATCCAGGTCGGCGAGTTGCCGTGGGGCGTTGCCATCTCGCCGCAGCAATAGCAAGGCAGTGCGAACACTTCCGGTGCACCGAACCCGATCATACCTCCCCCTGAAAGGAGGAGGTCGACGGCCGAAGCAAAGCGAGGCCGTCGGGTGGGGGTCCATTGATGATCGAGCTTGCTGATTTACGACCCCCACCCGGCTCCCCCGGCCTGCGAGCCGGGGCGACCTCCCCCTTTCAGGGGGAGGTATGGCCCGCGCTTTCTATTGAGGGCGTGAGCCATTCCTATGGGGCACGACGGGCGCTCGTAGATGTGACCTTCGCGGTTGTCCCAGCCACTTTCACTGTTCTGCTCGGACTTAACGGAGCGGGGAAGAGCACGTTGTTCTCGCTGATCACGCGTCTCTATGCCGTTGGGCAGGGCCGCATTCGCATCTTCGGTCATGACGTCGCGCGGGCCTCGAGCGAAGCGCTGCGGATGGTGGGCATAGTGTTCCAGCCGCGCACGCTCGACCTCGATCTCTCCCTCACCCAAAACCTCATCTATCATGCCGCGCTGCACGGACTGGGCAGAAGGGAAAGCGCTGGCCGCGCCAATGCGCTGCTGCAACGTATTGCGCTATCAGACCGTGCCAAAGACAAGGTTCGCAGCCTCTCCGGGGGCCAGATGCGGCAGGTCGAAATCGCTCGCGCGCTCCTGCATCGGCCTCGCCTGCTCCTGCTGGATGAGCCGACAGTCGGCCTTGATGTCAAGTCGAGAGCATATATCCTCGAGCACGTGCGCAGGCTCGTCAAAGATGGTGTCTCGGTGCTGTGGGCCACCCATCTGATCGACGAAGTTGCGGAAAATGACGATGTCGTTGTGCTGCACGAGGGCCGGGTTCTTGCACAGGGCGCAGCCGCACGCGTGCGAGAGCAGGCGAACGCCCATGACATGCGAACGGCTTTCCTTGCGCTGACACAGACAACCGAATCTGCGGACGACCTCGCATGAGCAGCCACGTGCTCGCCTATAAACCTCTGCGAGGCTTCACCCCGGTCCAATACGCCGTTTGCCTCAAGGGAATAGTCTGGCGGGAAGGTCTGCGCTTCCTGCATCAGCGCGAACGCTTTGTCGCAGCGCTCGTGCGCCCGCTGGTCTGGCTCTTCATCTTCGCTGCCGGTTTCCGGCAAGTGCTTGGCGTCTCCATCATCCCTCCCTACGAGACCTACGTCTTATACGAGGTCTACATTGCACCCGGCTTGATGTTGCTGATCCAGTTGTTCAACGGCATGCAGTCCTCGCTCTCCATGGTCTACGATCGCGAGATGGGCAACATGCGCACGCTGCTTGTGAGTCCTCTGCCGCGGTGGTTCCTCCTCTGCTCGAAGCTCGTGGCCGGGACGGCGGTGTCACTGCCGCAGGTCTATACCTTCCTCGCTATCGCCTGGCTTTGGGACATCCAACCGCCCCTACTGGGGTATGTCGCTGCTCTCCCGGCCTTGATACTGACCGGCCTCATGTTGGGCGCTCTCGGCATGCTGCTGTCCTCGATCAGCAAGCAACTGGAGAATTTCGCGGGTGTGATGAATTTCGTGATTTTTCCCATGTTCTTCGCCTCCTCCGCCCTTTATCCGTTATGGCGCGTTCGGGAAGGGAGCCTTTTTCTGTTTTATTTGTGCGAGCTCAACCCGTTCACTCACGCTGTCGAGCTCGTCCGCTTTGCGCTTTACGAGCAAGTGAATTGGATTTCGCTCGCAGTGGTCAGCGGATGCACCGCTCTGTTCATGCTCGGCGCGATCCTTGCCTATGATCCTTCGCGCGGGTTGCTGGCCCGTCGAGGCAATACTTGAGGCACCCCGTGCGCCGTTCATTGCCCCTCATGACGGTGATCATCGTGGTTGCTTTGCGCAGCACGGGGTTCGCAGCCGATCCCCGTTTTGCCGATTGGCCGTGCATGCAGATCAAGGTACCGGAAATCTCAGTTGCCGCCGTGTGGTCCGGTCCGCCCATCGATGACGTCAGGAGCGCCTGGGAAGAAAACCCCGCCGTCAGAGATTTGGTTGCGCGGCTTGCCGCCCGCCGCACGGCCCTCCAGGACGCACAGAGGACGATTTCAGATTTCATCACCGGCACCGCCGCCGAGCGGCAGCAAAAAGCGAAGCTTCTTTTTGCCGGGCTGCTGGCGAGGCTCAACGCGGAACGCAGCGAGGTGATGGACGGCATCGAGCGGTTCTATCGCCAGCAAAAGGAGCTTGCCGCAAAGACGCGCTCGGAGATTTCCGAGCTGCGCAAGCTCCAGGATGCGCCCAATCAGGATCAAACCAGGATCGAGGATCTGGCCAATCGGCTAGAGTGGGACACGCGCATTTTCGACGAGCGCCGCAAGACCATCAGCTTTGCCTGCGAGGTCCCGGTTCTGATTGAGCAGCGCTTGTTCGCGCTCGCCCGCATGATTGAGCAAACAATCGAATGAGGTAGCCCGCATGAGCCCTAGCGTGTCTTCGACGCGCCAGGCGATATGCGGGATTACCCGGATATCGCCCGCGCCGCGCCGCGGCGCGCGCTCATCCGGGCTACAAAGGCGGCAGCCGTCGATCGTTTCCGTCGAGCAACGGCACACCGAAGCTCAGCAGTAGCTTGTTGATGGCGCCCTGGTTTTCGACAATCTTGCGGTTGAGCACGCGCTTCCAGTCCTGATCGGAATGGCGCACCCCCATCGCGATGTAATACGCGAGCCGGGGACCCTTCGTCTCCTTGACCAGCGGCACCACACTGACGGCGGAGCCTGACTGGCTTGCGTAGTAGCCGGCCATCGGGCCCCAGAGGATGCCGGCATCGATCTCCCCCGCGGCGAGATCGCGCATCATGAGTGCCGCGGAGGAATCGACGCGCGTGTCGATCACCAGGGGATACGGCTTGGCGTTGGCCATCAGGCCATTGACAGCCATGTTGGTTGCAGGCGGCGTCCCCGCCACAACGCCGATGCGTTTTCCCTTCAACCGCACATCGCCTATCGTGTCGACACCTTCCAGGCCGCTGCCCTGCTTGAAGACCAACGCATAGGCGGTGCGGTAGTATGGGTTGGTGACCTGCACCAGATCATCCCCTTGCGGCATGCCCATCACGACATCGCATTTGTAGGCACCGAGAGTATTGCGCACGAATCCGGGGGCCTGTGGATACCAGGCATAGCTAAGGCCCCTTGCAAGTTGCGCGGCAAAAAGCTCTGCGAGCTTGTTTTCGAAGCCCTCACCCTTGTTAGTCGAGAAGGGCATGTTGTGCGGGTCGGCGCACACCCGCAGCGTCGTGGGGTCGACCAGCTCGAGCGATAATTCGGGCCGCTGCTGTGGCTGGGCAAGCGATGGCGCGGCGGGAAGTCCGGCCGCGAGAAACGCGCTGACAACGCACAACACGATTGAAGCGATTTGGTGTCTGTAATTCTCAGCCATCCCCGCAACCTCTCATCGTCATGGCCGTGCTTGTCATGGCCATCCACATCTTGACTAGGCACAAAGTAAGTCGTGGATGGCCGGAACAACCCCGGGACTTGATCCGGGGGCGGCCATGACGGACGCTGATGACTCGCCCATGATCAACGGGTCAGCCCGAGGCACGCATTCTCCGCCTCGGTCGCGGACTTGGGCTTGTCCGCGCGCTTTGCCGGCCGGCCGCGAGGAATGGCATCGTTGGCGCGCGCGCGCAGATAGACGAAGATATCGTCGAAATAGCACATCACGTTGCGATTGGTGCCGAAGGACGGCATCACGTTTTCCTGCGCGGTGTTGACGTTCTTGCGCCCGTTCACGACGATGTTTGAATAGTCAGAGTAGCTCATCGTCTGCAATGAATGGTCGAGCGCTGGGGCATAGGACGATCCTTCGCCGTCCGGGCCGTGGCAGACATGGCATTCGGCGTGATAACGCCGAAATCCGGAATAGGTGAACCAGTCAACCGTTCCGTCGGACTCCACCTTGTAGGTCGGATTTCCTTCCTTGTCGTAGTATTTCCCATCCTCCTGCTTGATCGCGGCTGGATCGCCCGAGCCGTCGGCCAACGCAAACGGGATGGCAAACGGCGCGGCAGCCAACATTATCAGGACAAGCAGCCGTAGGATGGGTCGAGGCGCCCGCTCATGCCTTGATGCTTTGCTCGGGCGCGAATGCGCCGAGACCCATCGTCGCGCAATTGTAATTGGTGGGTCGCGGCGCGCAAGGAATGTGTCCCATCTGTGCATTCCGTCAGGCGCCTTGACCCACCCTACGGCGAATCAAACTTAAGGCAACGCGAACACCGTCAG
>Ga0306920_100008763_pt1 | contig 13453 bp, 6 predicted proteins | sample flu12Cox44000170_FD_204666 | JGI IMG/M metagenome (GOLD analysis project Ga0306920, IMG submission 204666) | Lab enrichment of tropical soil microbial communities from Luquillo Experimental Forest, Puerto Rico - flux4day.12C.oxic.44.000.170 (v2)... | ecosystem: Environmental > Terrestrial >... | reverse complement strand
TGGACCGACAGGCCCGTGACGTTGCCGCCCGGCCGCGCCAGGCCCGCGACCAGGCCGCTCCCAATGGGGTCATTCGCCACCGCGAACACGATCGGGATGACCGATGTCGTCTGCTTTGCCGCAAGAGCCGCGGCTCCCGTCGTCACGATGACATCGACCTTGAGCTGCACGAACTCGGCCGCGATCTCAGCGTAGCGTTCCGGGCGTCCCTCCGCCCAGCGATACTCGATCGCGACATTGCGACCTTCGACCCAGCCGAGTTCGCGCAGTCGCTGCACAAAAGCAGCGGTCCAGGGGCTCCAGGCTGAGGGCGTGCCCGAGCCCAAGAATCCGATGGTCGGCAGCTTTGGTTGCTGCGCGCGCGCCGCGAGCGGCCATGCAGCCGTTGCACCACCAGTGATGAACTCGCGCCGCCTCATGGGGCTAACCCCAAGGCCAATGATCGCAGACTAAGTATAGCAGGTTTGGGGTGTCAGTGCGTGCATCGCAACAAAAAGCGACCCTCATGTCCGCTTGGGGTCATTCGCGTCATGTCGGAAAGCTTGCGACGCGGGCAGCATGTCCGCTATGGCTCCGATAGCGACCGAAACAGCGCCCGCACAAAGCGAGGTCGTCCGTCCCGCTCAGCCACGACCTCAGCTGTTTGACGTTGATCTCGCCGCCCCGTCCGGCTTCCCCATCCCGACGGGAATGGAGGTGCCCCATGCGCGCGTTCGTTCGCGCTGCCTTTGCAGCCGCGCTCGTCCTGCTGTTGTCTGCCCCAACCCTGGCTGCCGAGAAGTCGTTCAAGCGCGACGATCTCGCCGATGGGGCGATCAAACTGGAAGCGCAGACCAAGGCCGAGGCGGGCCAGGTGACGAAATCCGCCGCTGCACTTCGCCGCGAGGCCGATGCCGCGCTCCAGCGCACCGATTTCCGCGGCGCGGCGCAGGTTCTCGGACAGTTCGTAGTGGTTGCGCCTGGCGACAGCGCGAACTGGCTGCGTCTCGCCAGAACCGTGCTGCGGATCCAGCCCAGCAATGACCGTGACAAGAACCTGTTGCTCGAGCGTGCAGCAAACGCTGCTTATATCGCTTACCAGCGCTCCGGCAATTCCACCGAGCAAGCCGCGAGCTTGGTCGTGATCGCGCGTGCATATGCCGACCGCTCGGTGTGGCGTCCGGCGCTCGATGCCCTCCGCTCTTCGCTTGAACTGCGCGAGGTCTCCGAGGTGCGCCAGCAATATGAGCGCCTCCGCGAGGATCACGGTTTCCGGCTGCTCGACTACACGGTCGATTCGGATGCAGCCTCACCGCGCGCTTGCTTCCAGTTCTCTGAGGATTTGCCGAGCAAGCGCGCCGATTTCTCGCCGTTCGTGTCGGTCGCCGGCCAGGACAGGCCTGCCTTGTCCGTGCAGGACCGGCAGCTCTGCGTCGAAGGTCTCAAGCACGGAGAACGCTACTCCGTCACACTGCGTGCCGGCATTCCTTCGCAGGTGAAGGAGACGCTTTCGAAATCCGCGGACTTCAACATCTACGTGCGCGACCGCAAACCGATGGTGCGCTTCACCGGCAAATCTTATGTGTTGCCGCGCACTGGCCAGCGCGGAATTCCGGTAGTGAGCGTCAATACTGCGGTGGTTATGCTCGAAATCTACCGCATTGGCGACCGCAACCTGCTCGAGACTGTGGTGGGACACGACTTCCAGCGCAATCTCGACCGTTACGATCTGGACCGCCTCGCCCAGGAGCGCGGATCCCAAGTCTGGAAGGGCGAGCTAACGGTCGAGCAGACGCTCAACACCGATGTCACCACCGCGTTTCCCGTCGGAGAGGCCGTCGGCGCGCTGTCGCCTGGCGTCTACGTGATGGCGGCACAGGCCGCGGGCGCCCCCAAGGATGAATTCGATTCGCTTGCGACCCAATGGTTCATTGTTTCCGATCTAGGTCTGACCGCGTTTTCTGGTAATGACGGCATTCACGTCTTCGTGCATTCGCTCGATACCACGCAGCCGAAGGGCGCGGTCGAGGTGCGATTGCTGTCGCGCGGAAACGAAGTGCTCGCGCGCAAGCGCACTAGCGATTCCGGTCACGTGCAGTTCGAAGCCAATCTGGCGAACGGCGAGGGCGCCCTAGCGCCGACTATGTTGGTCGCAAGCGACAGCGAGGGCGATTATGCCTTTCTGAGTCTAAAGACGCCGCCTTTTGATCTGACCGACCGCGGCGTCTCGGGCCGCGCGGTCCCAGCCGGCCTTGATGCTTTCGTCTATACCGAACGCGGTGTCTATCGCTCCGGAGAAACGGCACAGGTCACGACACTCTTGCGTGATGGCCAGGGTATGGCCGTGCTCAATGTGCCGGTTACTCTCGTGGTCGAGCGGCCGGATGGCGTCGAATATCGGCGCGCCGTCGTTCCCGATCAGGGTCTAGGTGGGCGCGCGCTGCCGGTTGGATTGGTCTCAGCGGCCCCGACTGGCACGTGGCGCGTACGCGCCTTCGCCGATCCAAAACGCCCGCCGATTGGCGAGGCGACCTTCTTGGTCGAGGACTACGTGCCCGACCGGATCGAATTCGAGCTGACCTCGAACGCGACGCGCATTTCCGAGACGAACGCTGCCCAGATCACCGTCGATGGGCGTTTTCTCTATGGGGCGCCGGCCGCCAAACTCGAGCTCGAAGGAGAGATCATCGTTTCGCCGACGGGCGAGCGGCGGGGCTTTCCCCGTTACCAGTTTGGGCTTGCCGACGAGGATGTGCCGACCACCCGCCAGGCGCTCGAAAACCTGCCGGGCACGGACAACAACGGCAAAGCAAGCTTTGCCGTGAAGCTTGAAAAACAGCCGGGGGCGACGCGTCCGCTCGAAGCGCAAGTCATCGTGCGCATGGCGGAGCCCGGCGGGCGCGCGGTCGAACGCAAGCTGACACTGCCGGTGACACCGGCCGGGCCAATGATCGGCATCAAGCCGCTGTTCTCCGGCCGCTCGCTCGGCGAAGGCGAGGCAGCGACCTTCGATGTCGTGTTCGTATCGCCCGACGGGGCATCGCTGGCGCGAAACGGCCTGCGTTACGAGTTGCTCAAGGTCGAGACCAAGTACCAGTGGTATCGCCGCGAGGGGATCTGGAACTTCGAGCCGGTGAAGGCGACGAAGCGCATCGCCGATGGACAGATCGACGTGGCCGCCGATAAGCCGGCGCGCATTTCGCTGCCGGTGCAGTGGGGCCGCTACCGCCTCGAAGTGTCGACCGGCGATTCCAGCGGACCGCTGACCTCGGTCGGATTCGATGCCGGCTGGTACGCGGAGGCGAGCGCCGAGACTCCGGACCTGCTCGAAATCGCTCTCGACAAGCCAGAATACGTGCCAGGCGAGAACATGACAGTCGCTGTGACGGCGCGGACCGCCGGCAAGGTTACGCTCAACGTTATCAGCGATCGGCTAGTGTCTACGGTGACACAGGACGTGGCGGCGGGCACGGCTCGAGTGCGCGTCCCTGTCGGCAACGACTGGGGCAGCGGCGCCTACGTGCTGGCAACCCTGCGACGGCCGCTGGACAGTCGGGCCGAGCGCATGCCCGGCCGGGCGATCGGCGTGCAGTGGTTCTCGATCAACCGCCAGGCGCGCACGCTCGCGCTCGACATGAATTTGCCGACACTGTTGCGCCCCAATAGCGCGCTGCGCATTCCACTTAAAGTCGGAGGGCTAAATCCCGGCGAGGAGGCACGCATCGTCGTTGCTGCGGTGGACGTCGGCATCCTTAACCTCACCGGCTACAAGCCGCCCGCGCCTGACGACTATTACTTAGGCCAGCGCCGGCTCACCACCGACATCCGCGACCTCTACGGCCAACTCATCGATGGCATGCAAGGCGCACGCGGCCAGATCAAGACCGGCGGCGATGCGGGCGCCGTCGAGCTGCAAGGCTCGCCGCCGACGCAGAAGCCCTTGGCGCTCTATTCCGGCATCGTCGCCGTCAACGCCGATGGCACGGCCGAAGTCGTGTTCGACATTCCGGATTTTGTTGGCACCGCGCGTGTGATGGCGGTCGCCTGGTCGAAGGACAAGGTCGGCCGCGCCGCCGGGGACGTGACTATCCGGGATCCCGTAGTGCTCACAGGGACGCTGCCGCGCTTCCTTCTGCACGGCGATCGGGGCAACATGCATCTCGAGCTCGACAACGTTGCGGGGCAAGCTGGTGATTATCGGGTCGAGGTGAGGAGCGAGGGCGTCGACGTCGTCGGCAGTGCTCCATCGCAGATCCTCAAACTCAACGTCGGACAGCGCAGCTCTGCGACGGTGCCGCTGTCAGCACCGGCCGCGGGGGATGCCGCGGTAATTGTGCGCGTCAGCGGGCCGGGCGCCTTCGCGCTCGAACGCATTTACCCGCTCCCAGTGCGGCCTGCGACCCAAATCCTTGCACGCCGCACCGTCAAGCCACTCGCCAAGGGCGAAAGCTTCACGGTCTCGAACGATCTGTTCGCCGATTTCGTGTCGGGGAGCGCAAGCGTCGCGCTCTCTGTCGGCGTTTCCAACGCGCTCGATGCGGCGGCGCTGCTGGCCGCGCTTGACCGCTACCCGTTTGGTTGCTCCGAGCAAATCACGAGCCGCGCATTACCGCTGCTCTACATCAACGATCTCGCGAGCAGCGCGCACCTTGCATTCGACTCCGCGGTCGACCAGCGGGTGCGCGAATCGATCGATCGGCTGCTTGCGCGTGAAGGCTCGAACGGCTCGTTCGGGCTGTGGTCTGCGGGCGGTGATGACGTCTGGCTCGACGCCTACGTCACCGATTTCCTGACCCGCGCGCGCGAGCGTGGCTTTGCGGTGCCCGATATCAGCTTCAAGCTCGCGCTCGATCGGCTGCGCAATTTCATTGCTAACGCAGACGATCCCGCGAAGGACGGCGGGCGCAATCTCGCTTACGCGCTCTATGTATTGGCGAGAAACGGCGCTGCGCCGATCGGTGATCTACGGTACTTTGCCGACACCAAACTCGACGCGATCGCCACCCCGATCGCCAAGGCGCAGATCGCTGCCGCACTCGGTATGCTCGGTGACCGTGCGCGGGCCGAACGCGTCTATGGCACGGCGCTTGCATCGATCGCGCCGCGCCCGGTGCTCGACTATGGCCGCAGCGACTATGGCTCGGCGCTGCGCGACGCGGCGGCGCTAGTGACGCTCGCTTCCGAGGGCGGCGCGCCGCGAGTGACCGTCACCGGTGCTGTTGAGCGCGTCGAGGCCGCGCGCAATCTCACCCCTTATACGTCGACGCAGGAGAACGCGTGGATGGTGCTCGCCGCCCGCGCGCTGGCGAGGGACGCTCAGACGATCTCGCTCGAGGTCGGGGGCGAGAACACGCAAGGTGCGCTCAATCGCAACCTGCGCCCGAGCGACCTGCAGCAGCCGTTACACGTGGCAAATGTCGGGGAGAGCACCGTGCAAGCCGTCGTCACCGTGTCGGGCGCGCCGCTCGTGCCGGAGCCTCCCGCCGAGAAAGGCTTCAAGATCGAGCGCAAATATTACACGCTTGCCGGCAAGCCCACCGATCCAAGCAAGGCCAAACAGAATGACCGCTTTGTGGTAGTGCTGAAAATCACCGAGCCGCAGCCGCAATTCGGACGGATCATCATCGCCGATTACCTGCCAGCCGGCTTCGAGATCGACAATCCGCGGCTGGTGTCTTCCGGAGACACCGGCACCCTCGCCTGGATCGAGGATGCCCAGGAGCCAGTGAACGCCGAGTTCCGTGACGACCGGTTCAGCGCGGCCTTCGAGCGTAAGAGCGGCGATCCATCGGTGTTCACCGTCGCCTATGTGGTGCGTGCCGTTTCGCCCGGACGCTATGTGCACCCGCAGGCCTATGTGGAGGACATGTATCGGCCCGATCGCTTTGGCCGCACTGCAACGGGGACGATCGAGGTGATCACGGCGAAATGAGTTCGAGACTCTCGGCACATCGCGCAAGGGCGCTCCTCTCTTCGCTGCGAGGGACGGGGAGCACGCCGCCTTTGCGGCGAAGGTTGTGGCTGAGCATTGCCGCCGCAGCATCGACCGTAATCGTCGCGGTTGTGTCCGCAGTCGCGTGTTGGATCTCCTCTCTTGGTCCGGCGCCGCTGGGTGAGGGGCTCGCGTTCTCCACCATCGTCGTTGATCGCGGTGGGAAGCTTCTGCGGCCCTACACCACGCCGGAAGGGCGCTGGCGATTGCCGGCGACGCGCGATGATGTCGATCCGCGGTTTGTGTCGCTTCTGCTCGCCTACGAGGACAAACGCTTCCGCGTGCATCACGGCATCGATCCGATCGCGCTCGGCCGCGCTTTCGCACAACTGATCACTCACGGGCGCATTGTGTCCGGCGCCTCCACTATCACCATGCAGGTCGCGCGATTGCTCGAACCCCGCGCCGAACGCAGCCTGAAGGCAAAGCTGCGTCAAATGGTGCGTGCGGTCGAGATCGAGCGCGCCTTATCCAAGGATGAAATTCTCGCGCTTTACCTGAGCCTCGCACCCTATGGCGGCAATCTCGAAGGCGCACGTGCGGCTTCGCTAGCTTATTTTGGCAAGGAGCCGCGCCGCTTGACGCTGGGCGAGGCCGCCATGCTGGTCGCTTTGCCGCAATCGCCGGAACGCCGCCGTCCCGAACGATCGACCGGTGCGGCGCGCGAGGCGCGTGATCGCGTCCTCGACCGTGTCGCTGCCGCCGGCATCTTTCCTCTGGACGAGATCGAATGGGCCAAGCGCGCGCCAGTACCCGACGCACGCAGGCCCATGCCGATGTTGGCACCGCATGCGTCGGACGCGGCGGTTGCCGCCGGCCCCGACCAGACCTTTCACCGCCTTACGATCGACGCGACTCTGCAAGCGAGTTTGGAAGAGTTGGCGCGCCAGCGCGCTCGCGCGCTCGGACCGGACATTTCGGTTGCGGTCGTCGCCGTCGATCATGCGACCGGCGAGGTGCTCGCGCGCGTTGCTTCGGCGGACTATTTCGACGCACGCCGCGCCGGCCAGGTCGACATGACATCGGCGGTTCGCTCGCCGGGCTCTACCCTCAAACCGTTCATCTACGGGCTGGGCTTCGAGGACGGCCTCATTCATCCCGAGACCCTAATCGAGGATCGTCCCGTCCGTTTCGGCGGCTATGCGCCGGAGAACTTCGATCTCAATTTCCAAGGCACGGTGACTGTACGTCGTGCTTTGCAGCTTTCGCTGAACGTGCCGGCGGTGGCCCTGCTCGACCGAGTCGGCGCGAGCCGCTTCGCCGCGCGGCTCGAGCAGGCGGGCGCCTCGTTCGTGCTGCCGCCGGGCGAAGCGCCCGGACTCGCGATCGGCCTCGGCGGCGTCGGCGTCACGCTCAACGATCTCGTCGCGCTTTACTCAGGGTTGGCACGGCTCGGCACCACACTGCCCGTCGTGGAGCGCCGAGCGAACGGCGAAGAAGCGCCGACCGCGCGCCGGCTATTGGATCCGGCGGCCGCTTGGTACGTCGGCAGCATCCTGCTTGGTACGCCGCCACCGGAGAATGCTGCTGGCGGCCGCATCGCCTTCAAGACGGGTACGTCCTACGGATACCGGGACGCGTGGGCGGTGGGTTTCGACGGAAAACGCACGATCGGCGTCTGGGTCGGCCGTCCCAACGGCGCGCCGGTGCCAGGCCTCGTGGGGCGCGTTGTCGCCGCTCCGATCTTGTTTGACGCTTTTGCACGCGCCGGCAAGCTGGCGCCGCTGTCAGCGGCCCCCACAGGCGCCCTCGTCGCGGCGACAAGCAAACTGCCGCCGCCGCTGCAGCGCTTCCGCGGAGGTCTGCTCGCCAATGAGAGCACCGACCCTCAGCTTCGAATCATGTTTCCGCCCAATGGCGCGAGGCTCGAACTTGCAAACGATGGCGTCGGCAAGCCCGATCCCATTGCGCTCAAGGTGACGGGCGGCAGTGGGCCGCTGACCGTGCTTGTCAATGGCCTGCCAATGCCGGCTGCGGCTGGACGGCGCAACTTATCCTTCGAGCCGGAAGGGCCCGGCTTCGTGCGCCTCACTGTCATGGATGGTCGCGGCGCAACCGACAGCGTCGTGGTGTGGTTGCAATAGGCCCGCGGACTGCACGATTGGGTTGACCGACTTAGAGTCAGTTTCCGACGCGTTCCACCCGTTTTATGCGCGCGATCCCTACAGGACTAGTAAAGGCACGCATCAACGAGTTTGTCGAAAACCTTCCCGATTTGGCTGCGCTGATCGAACCGCTGCTCATAGTCCGGCGCGTGCTTCGCGAGCAGCTCGGCATCCTGCATCGCCGCGTGCTGGCAGTTGTCCGAGACGATGAGGTGTGCCGACGCCTGATGACGATGCCCGGGGTCGGCCCGGTAGTCGCGCTGACCTCTCGCGTCACGGTCGATGTACCGGCCCGGTTCAGGAACTCCAAGGCGGTCGGAGCGGTGTTTGGATTGACGCCCGCTAAGGATCAATCGGGCGAGAGAGACCGATCAGGTGCGATATCACGGTGCGGAGACCAAATGATGCGGGTGATGCTCTACGAAGCGGCCCAAAGCATGCTGGTGCGCGCGGTGAAGTGGTCCTGGCTCAAGGCTTGGGCGATGAAGATCGCCAGGCATCGTGGGATGAAGAAGGCAATCGTGGCGCTGGCACGTCGGTTGGCCGTGATCATGCACCGCATCTGGGTTGACGGTACTGACTTCCAGTGGACCAGGAAGGCGGCCGCAGCGTGAGAACCGGACAGGATCAAATCCACCCAACGGTGGAATGATGTCCCTCGCGGGACGATGGATGAGGTGAGTTCGTATGTCTGCTTGAACCTGCCGTCACATTGACGGCAAGGCCGCCCAATAGATTGTTCCACCTCGTCTTCGAATCCCATGATGGAAGGGCCTCGGTGCCGAGTCCGGAGAGAAGCGCGAGCCCGTGAGCGACATCGACACTGAGGTGGTGGATAACCTGAAAGTGCTTGACCCCAGACGGCCGATTAGAGAAGCGACCGGATTGATGCGTCACAGCGAAACGTCGCTTTGATAGAGGACTTCCACCTCCAAGCTGTCGATCATGCTCGGCAAACACGCAAATGGCCGGGCCCAATGCCCGGCCATCGTGGCATCCCAAATAAGCGCGAGGCGGCTGGATGCCCGCCGCCCGCAGCCGGCTAGTTCGCGGCGAAGCAGTAGAACAAGCCGCCGCCGCCGGTGCTGCGCAGGTCGTTGAGGCTGCAACCACCGTCGGGTCCGCGCGAGGGATGCGACGAATTCCACGATCGCGACGCAACGTCGTCGCGCAGGCCCTTGCGGTCGGCGTGACCCAACATGGCAGCGCCTTGGGTGCTGCTCGTCCAGTTGCGGCAGGTGCGATCCTCGCCAGGCGGAAACGCGGTGCCGTCCATCTGCGAGCCGGTCAGAACGTCGTGTGCGTTGGGCGTGTAGCCAACGCCGGCGACCATGTTGCCGCGCTCGGTCAGCGAAATCTGCATGCCGAGCTTGTTGTTGTCGCCGTGCAGATCGTTGACGTTTTGCGCGACCACCTCGCCTTTGAAATTCTGCCAGGGGCCCTGACCGATGCGATCGCGCGCGTTGACCGCCTGCGCGCCGCCCACCGCCTGGGTGCTTAGATACGCGCGCCAGGTCTTGCCGCCGGCTCCGGCCGCGGTGGCGAGTTGCTGGCAGTGGCGATCGGCGCCCTCCAGTCCGCCGAGGTCGCCGCCCTTGCCACCGGGATTGCTGCCGGCGATGAAAAACGTCATCCCGGGTGATTGCGGAGCCTGCGGCGGGGCTGGCGGCGGCTGCTGCGCCTGCGCCAGAACGATTATGCCCGCGGAAATGAGCGCTACCGACGTCAACAACGCTATTCTCGTGTTCATTGTAGTCCTCCCTTGAGTTCTTGAGCTGCGGGCTGCGGCAAGCGCCACCAGCTTGCTGGCGCATCAAACGCGGTACGCCTGTGCGTCCCGATCGGTGGCAGGTTAGCAATTTTCCCGATGCGTCGAAAGGCGGATCGCCCCAACCAAGGGGGGCGGGCGGACTGCGCATGTCCGCTTCTACTCCAATTCCTGACATGACGATGCGTAGCAGGTGATGCCGAGCGCCTTGGCGGCGGCCAATGGCTCAGTTGGGTCATCCACGACCGAGAAGGGCGAGACTTCAAAGTAAATTATCGTGACTGCGCGAATCACGTTAGGTTCAGCACCGGTTACGGTAGACGTTGGTCGAGCGCTGTGAACATGTCCTTCAACCGCGGGGACGGTTCTTCATGGGTCGGCATTGGCGAAAGGCAGATCATTTCTTAGGGGACCCGCCATGCTTCATCGTGAAGCTGGGTCTTGTGCTTGTTCTGTTTCAGGTTCCTGCGGCAGTGGCGCAAGAAGGCTATCTCGGCCGCGGCCACGATAAGTGGCACCACAGATTTTACCAAACCCTCATACGGCCCGATACCAAAACTTCGTGCTGCAACTTTACTGATTGTCGCCCTACCTCAGGGAGACAGGTCGAGGATCACTACGAGGTGAAAGTCAATGGCGCGTGGGTATCCGTTCCTCCGGACAAAATCTTGAAACAGTCGGCACCGGATCTCGGCTTTCATGTCTGTGCACCCTTGAAATTCGATGGGCAACCCGACCACCTGTACTGTGTCGTTATTCCACCGGAGATCTAGGGTCCGGATTGAATCGCGCGTGGCCAGCACTGGCGCAGCCCATTAGGGCGAGGCAGCGGCGCATTTCCGCTTCACTCCAATACCGGACATGTCAATGCGCAGCAGCAGAAGCGCCGCTTATGCCCACAAGAGGACTCATGCACCGCAAATTATTTCTTTCCCGCCATCACGTAGGCCCACAGCGCTTCGATGTCGGCGGGCTGGAACAGCTCACCCCACGACGGCATGTTGTTTTTTCCCTTGCTTACCGAGTCGACGAACCGCCCATGCTGCCCGGGCGGAAATGTACGCAGATCGAAGCTGCCCCCCGGATGATCCATCTGGTGCCCGTGACACGCCACGCAGTAGGTGGAGTAGATCTCGGCCCCCTTGCTGATTTGCTCCTGGGAGAATTTTTCCGGACTCTGCGCCCCAGCACTCGTGCCGGCGAGCACGAGAGTGAGGCTGACGACGTTGCAAATCTTCATTGTGCTTGCGGTCGCTCGGCTCATTCCGACATTAGCGCAAACGTCCACATCGAGCCGCCGGTCGGGACCTTATCCGCGGCGTAGCGCCGGGCCAGCGTGCCTCCCAGTCCCGATGCAATGCTCAGGTATTGCCGACCCTTGTGCGTGTAAGTGATGGCCGTGGAATTGATGCTCGAGCCGGTCTTGAACTCCCACAGCATCTTGCCGGTATCGGAATCGATCGCCATGAACTCGCCGGTTAACCGGCCGGTGAACATGAGCCCGCCGTCAGTCACCAACGTGCCCGCCGAAATCGGCAAATCGGTCACCGGGACTTCCCATTTCTTCTCGCCGGTCAGCGGATTGATGGCGATGAAGTGGCCGACCACGTCGCCCGGCTTGACAACCGGCTGCCGGGCAATAACGCCCGTGGATTCCGTTCCGAGGACCTGCGGCTTCGGCGGCGCGAGCTTCTGGATGCGCGGCAGGTTCCAGGTGCCCGTATACACGAGCCCGGTGTTCGGATTGAACGCAATCGGCACCGCGTTCAAGCCGCGTGAGGGCCACATCTCGACCTCTTCGCCAGCGAAAAAGCGCTTGTAGATGTCGGTGAGAACCGGTCGACCAGTGGCAAGATCGATATGCGTGGCCCAGTTGACCTTCACGTACGGGTGCGCAGCGATCAGTTTGCAATTGGTTCGATCCAGGACGTACATGAACCCGTTCTTGTTCGCCTGGATCATGACCTTTCGAGCCTGACCGTCGACCTGCATATCGACGAGCACGTTTTCGTCGGCACCGTCGACGTCGTACACGTCATTCGGCGTGTATTGATAATAACAGACGATTTCACCGGTCTTTGGCCGAATCGCGAGCACGCTCGACGTGTACAGACTGTCCAATTCCCCGCGGGGTCTGGGGTCGTACGGCTCCGCATTCCCCGTGCCCCAATAGACGAGGTCGAGTTGCGGATCATACGAGCCAGAGCGCCAGGTCGGCCCGCCGCCGCGCGTCCAAGCGTCGCTGTTCTGCGGCCAGCTTTCCGAACCGGGCGCGCCGGGCTCGGGGATGGTGTATCGGCGCCATAACTTCTGGCCGGTCTCCGGATCCCAGCCATCCAGGAACCCGCGTGTGGTCGACTCTCCACCTGCCATGCCTGAAATCAGGACGCCGCCCGCGATGATCGGCGCGCTGGTGGCGTAGTAGCCCTCGCGCCAATCGGCAAATCTCTGTTTCCAGACCTCCTTGCCGGTCTCCATGTCGAGCGCGAGCACGTGATTGTCCACGGTCACGCGAAAGAGCTTGCCGTTGTAGAGCGTCGGCGCCCCTCTGTTGAAGGCGCCAAATTGGGCAACGCGCAGCACCCCCGGCTCGGTTTCTACTGGCGTCCGCCAAATTTGTCTGCCGGTCTCAACGTCGATGGCAAAGGTCCACTTGCCGTTGATCACGTACATGACGCCGTTGTAGATTGCCGGTGCGGCCAACTCGCCGGCGTCGTTCATCAGGCTCGCGCTCCAAATCGGCACCAACCGTTTGATGTTGCCTTTGTTGATTTGCTTGAGCGGGCTGTAGCTCTTGCGGTCGTAGCCCATACTGTGGATCAGCACGTTGTCCGTGTTCTTGCCGGCGTTGATCAGTTCGTCGAGCGTCTGGGTTGATCCCGGCCCGCCCCACAAAACCGGTAAGATCGCCAGCAACCAGAGTTTCTTCATGATTTTCCTCCTAGTCGGGACAGGTCTCGCGTGCCGATTACTGCGCCTGCTTAGTGGCCCGATGGATGGCTGCGATCTTGGAGCGCTGCTCCTCGATCGCGGCGGTGAACTCGCTGGTGGTGCCGGCCCGAACCATGGACCCGAGGCTCGTAATCCGCGCGTCGATCGCAGGATCGCCGCCAACCGCGTGGATATCGACGGCGATGCGTTCCTTGAGATCGGCCGGGATATCACGCCAGCCGTAGAACCCGACGACGCCGCTGAACGTGAGGTCTGGATATCCCGCTTCCTTGGCCGTCGGAACGTCCGGCGCCAGCGGTGAGCGCTCCGGATTGGTCACCATGAGCAGCTTTGCCTTGCCCGCCTGCGCCTGCGGCAACAGAAGGGAAAGACCTGTCACCGCGACATCGATGCGCCCTTCCCCGAGATCATGCAGAGCGGGCGTGAAATCGCGGTAGGACACTTGCGCCAAGCTGATCCCGGCGCTCTTTTCCAACGCTGCAAAAATATAGTCGGGCAGCCCCGAAGTGGCCGCCCAATTCAGTTTGCCCGGTCGCGCGCGGGCGAGCTTCACAAAATCATCGAGGGAGGCAACCTTCAGGTTTTCGGAGACAGCAATTGCAAAGAAATTATCGATCATCGACGCAATCGGAACGAGATCGTAGGCCGGATCATACG
>Ga0306920_100008762_pt1 | contig 13454 bp, 13 predicted proteins | sample flu12Cox44000170_FD_204666 | JGI IMG/M metagenome (GOLD analysis project Ga0306920, IMG submission 204666) | Lab enrichment of tropical soil microbial communities from Luquillo Experimental Forest, Puerto Rico - flux4day.12C.oxic.44.000.170 (v2)... | ecosystem: Environmental > Terrestrial >... | reverse complement strand
GCCGGAGAGATTCAGCATGGCGAAGACTAGCGAGCCCACGCGGTGGGCTCTGATCGTTGGCTCCTCAAGTGGCTTTGGCGAGGCGACAAGCGTCGAACTGGCCCGCGAGGGCCTGAACATTTTCGGAGTGCACTTCGACCGGCGCTCCAACCTGGCGCACGTCAACGAAGTGATCGAAGCCATTAAAGCCACGGGCCGCGAGGTGATGTTCTTCAACACCAATGCGGCGGACGCCGAAAAGCGCAAAGCCGTTCTCGATCAGATCGAGAATCACTGGAAGGAGAAGGGAGGCGATCACACAATCAGAGTCTTCCTGCATTCCCTGGCCTTCGGGTCCCTGGTTCCGTTCATTGCCGAAAAGCCCGAAGACGAATTGTCCCAGGCGCAGATGGAAATGACGGTCGATGCCATGGGCAACAACCTGGTGTACTGGGTGCAGGGAATGGTGCGGCGCAAGATGATGGGCAAAGGCGGTCGCATCTACGCGATGACCAGTGCCGGCGGTCACAGCGTCATTCCGAACTACGGCGCAGTCTCGGCGGCTAAGGCTGTGCTCGAGTCCCATATTCGGCAGCTCGCCTCTGAACTGATGCCGCTGGGTATCACGGCCAATTCCATCCAAGCCGGAGTCACCATCACTCCCGGATCGAGCAAGATCCCGGGCATCGAAAAGCTGACCTCTTTCGCCAAAATGCGCAACCCCGGAGGGCGCTTGACGACTCCGAAGGACGTGGCTCAGGCCATCGCCGTTTTAATGGACGACCGCACCCATTGGATGACAGGCAACGTCATCCGGGTGGACGGCGGCGAAGACATAGTCAGCTGACGACCCGTCTGATATCGCCGGATTTAAAACCAGGATGAACGATGGGGTTTCAATCTACGACCTTTGGTCACCGCGCCTGCTCAGCATCATGCGCATGGTGACCGGATTTCTTTTCATGGAGCACGGTACCCAAAAGCTGCTGGGCTTGCCGCCCTCTGCGCAGCCCATGCCGCCCCACCTTCCACCCCTGCTCATGGTCGCGGGCATACTGGAAGCCTTTGGCGGACTGCTTATTCTTGGTGGTCTATTGACTCGGCCCGTGGCGTTCATTCTTGCCGGGGAGATGGCGGTGGCATACTTCATGGTCCACGCGCGGCATAGTTTCTGGCCACTGGTGAACAGGGGAGAGAGCGCCGCGCTCTACTGCTTTATTTTCCTATTCCTAGCCGCAGCTGGCGGCGGAGCGTGGAGCATTGATCGGCTGTGGAGAAGGGTTTGAAGGCCTCGCGCACCGCCATGTGACCGCCAGAGATCCTGTATTGAGACGCGGGCAGTCCCTGGGAAGGAAACCACGACTGAAACCCGAGAGACCAGATAGTGGGTCAGTTTGCCGTCGTAGCGGCGAGTTTGCCTCGCCGCGTGGCGGCGTTAAAAGAGCGTGTGTGACAACTGCTGGTTCTGTATCATATCAGGGCACGCCTTGAGGCGTGCCGAACGCAGCGGTTTATGCTCCAAGGCCTTTACGCCCTGATTTTTGGGCCGACAGCGACTAAAGCCGATGGGAGGGAAGGCTGCTCCCGGCACGACTGAGTCGTGCCCTGATACGGTATGGCCGCCAGCTTTCACACACACTCTAAAGCCGCCTCTAAATCAAACTGGGCCACTCCAGACTGGCACTGGCGCACAGCCCGCACAGCCGGAGATCTTTGACGGTCTTGCCGCGACCTGCTAGGATAAGGTCTCAGCCCGCCCGCAACAGCGGGCGCAGTCGATGGGCTATGTAATGCAGCCAAAGAAGATTCTGCTGGCCAAGCCGCGTGGGTTCTGTGCGGGGGTAGACCGCGCCATCGAAGTGGTGGAAATAGCCTTGTCCGTTTGCGAAGGCCCCGTCTACGTTCGCAAGGAGATTGTTCACAATCGACACGTGATCGAATCCCTCAAGGCCAGGGGCGTCATTTTTGTGGAGGAGATTGGCGAGGTTCCTGCGGGGGCGGTGGCCATTTTCAGTGCTCACGGAGTGTCTCCTGAAGTGAGACGGAAGGCCGCTCAAAAGCATTTGCAGGTCATCGACGCAACCTGTCCCCTGGTGACTAAGGTGCACTTGGAAACCATCCGCTTTGCGCGGCAGGGTCGGACCATCATCCTGGTGGGTCACAAGGGACACGAAGAAGTAGAGGGAACCACAGGCGAGGCTCCAGACCACATACGGGTGGTGGGAAGCATAGACGAGGCGGAAAGTATCCAGGTGCCGGACCCCGACCGGGTGGCTGTAACCACCCAGACTACGCTCGGAGTGGATGACGCCAACCAGATTATAGAAGTTTTGAGGAGGCGCTTTCCCAATCTGGTTACCCCGTCGAGCGACGACATCTGCTACGCCACCCAGAACCGCCAGGCGGCGGTCAAGGTTCTGGCCAAAAAGGCGGACGTCGTCATCGTCCTAGGATCGCACAACAGCTCGAATTCCAGGCGTCTCAAAGAAGTGGCTGAGTGCTCTGGAACCCGAGCTTACCTCATTGATGATTGCTCGGAGATCGACCCCGGGTGGTTCGAAGGCGCCCAGTGCGTGGGCGTTACCGCGGGAGCGTCGGCACCAGAGCACCTAGTGCAGGAACTGGTGGCGTACTTCCGGGCCAGAGGATTCGACCAGATTGAGGAGGTCGAGGCGATGCATGAGACGGTGACGTTTGCGCCCCCGGCGGAACTGCTCCACCAGTTGTCTGTGCACGCCAAGCCTTGAACATCCGCCAGACCTCGGCCGACTCAGTTGAGCCCACTACTTCGCATTCCCCTTGTGCCAATGCGACCTCCGGCTCGCAAGATCGACCCGAAGCGCTGCTGGTTCCGCTTACGCTTCGGGCGTTCAAGAATCCACCGCTGGGGGCTTTACGCCGCAGAGGTGGTTCCTGCCAATAGAAAGGTTATCGAATATACCGGCGAAAAGCTGAACCCAAAGCAGAGGAAGCGGCGCGAGCAGGAAAGCTCCAAGTACCTCTTCATCCTGGATGAGTATTGGACCCTCGATGGTGCCGTAGGTGGGTCGGGCGCTGAGTTTATCAACCATTCCTGCGATCCGAATCTTGTCACACGCGTCCTGAAGGGTCACATCCTGTACTTCAGCCGGCGCAAGATTAGTAAAGGGGAGGAGCTCACAGTGGATTACAACTACGACGACACCGACGAACTGGTGAACTGTGTGTGCGGGGCGAAGAACTGCCGCGGAACTATCAACCTGAAGCCGTGAAGGCAAGTGGTGCAGGGACCGGTTGGGCCGACAAGAAGTACCCGTTCTTCAGAAAAGGACCGCAGGCGACTGCCGCACCCACAAGCGCGTGTCACTTGGGTGCCCTTCGGCAGTTGGCGTAGCGAGTTCCTATGCATAAATGGATGTTCATCCGCCCCCTGTTTAGGACGTTGGTTCGGGCCAATCACTCCGGAACTACCAGCGCTCGGGGCTGAAGCGCTCCAATTCCGTTTTTCGGCGTGGGCGCCGTTTAACCACGTCGCCCCAAGAAGCATCCAAGGCTGGCACGTATGGACGCGGTCGCAACAACAGCGCAACAACCCACTCTGTGGGAATCCTTACGCGAGGCGGTACGCGGCTCGCACCAGGACTACACAGCCGGGAGCCTAAACAGGGCCATCCTGCTGCTGGCCATTCCTATGGTTCTGGAGATGGTCCTGGAGTCGCTCTTCGCGGTGGTGGACGTCTTCTGGGTGGCGCGCGTGGGCTCGAATGCCGTGGCCACGGTTGGCCTCACGGAATCGATGCTGACCCTGGTCTTTGCCGTAGCCATGGGGCTTGGCATGTCCACAACGGCCATGGTGGCGCGGCGCATCGGAGAGAAAGATCGAGAGGGGGCAGCGGTCGCATCTGTGCAGGCGATTGGCCTGGGGGTCGTCGTGTCGGCCGTGATGGGTCTCCCTTGTCTGTTCCTGGCGCGAACTCTGCTCCGTTTGATGGGAGCATCACAGGAAATCGTGCTGGCGGGGTCCGGCTATACTCGAATTGCTCTGGGCTGCAGCGGAGTGGTTGTTCTGCTCACCCTAAACAACGCCGTGTTCCGTGGCGCAGGCGACGCGGTTATAGCCATGCGCGTTCTCTGGGTTTCGAATCTGATTAACTTGTTTCTCGATCCCTGCCTCATTTTCGGCCTGGGGCCCTTCCCCCGCCTCGGCGTGACGGGCGCCGCCGCAGCCACGCTGACTGGGCGAAGCATCGGTGTCGTGTACCAATTCTTCCAGCTACTCCGGGGCAGCCAGCATCTACGGGTTCTGCCCCGCCACATCCGTCTCAACTTGGGTGTCATGCTTCGCTTGCTAAGGGTATCCCTCACCGGTATCCTACAGTTCGCCATTGCGCACACCAGTTGGATCGCCCTAGTCCGCATCGTCAGTATTTTCGGGAGCGCCGCCATTGCGGGATACACGATCGCCATCCGCATCGTTATCTTCGCTATCCTGCCCTCGTGGGGCTTGAGCAATGCGGCCGCGACCTTAGTGGGGCAGAACCTGGGCGCGCGGCAACCCGATCGAGCGGAAAGCTCAGTCTGGAGGACCGGGCTGTACAACATGCTCTTTCTGGGCAGCGTCGGGGTGTCTTTCGTGCTGTTTGCGGAACCCATCATCCGCCTCTTTACCCATGATCCTGCGGTCGTGCCGTTGGGGGCGGGGTGCCTGCGCATACTGAGCTACGGCAACATCGCTTATGCCTACGGCATGGTGATACTGCAAGCCTTCAACGGCGCCGGGGACACGGTAACACCCACCATCGTGAACTTTTTTGGCTACTGGATGTTGGAGATCCCGCTCGCTTACTTGCTTTCTATCTCACTCGGCTTGCATGCGAGCGGCGTCTACCTGTCGATTCTGATCGCTGAAGCTTTCATCGCTGCCGTCAGCATGCTGCTCTTCCGACGCGGGGGCTGGAAGCTCAAGCAGATTTAGACTGCCGCCGATCATCGACGAACGCGGGACGCGAGGCCGCAGATTGTGCAGTGGTGCGGGCTAGTGCTACTCTAACTATCCAAGGGTTGATATCCCGTAGAGCCGCCATCTTGGAATCGGGGAGGAAATGCCGGCTGCAAGCCGGCGCTATAACGAGAACAAAGTTCACGTTTTATCGGCCATAACGGGCCAAGAGAGAAGGGTTCCCCAAGGACGGGTCTGATGCGCATCATTCTGTATTCCGGCAAAGGCGGGGTAGGAAAGACCAGCATTTGTGCAGCCACCGGCCTTGAACTGGCGCGAAGAGGCTATAACACCTTGGTGATGTCTGTTGACCCCGCGCACTCCTTGACTGACTGCTTTGATCTCGAAAAGCGCCTCATGGACCACGAGGCGGGACAACTCGTCAGCGTGGCCAAAAACCTTTGGATTCAGGAAGTGGACGTTCAAGAGGAAATCTCGCGCCACTGGCGATCTGTTTATGGGTATGTGTCAGCCCTGCTCAATGTTTCCGGGCTGGAGCAGTCGCTGGCCGAGGAGCTGGCAATCTTTCCTGGAATGGAAGAGGTAAGTTCGCTGCTCTACGTGAATCAGTACGTTCGAGACAAATCGTTCGACGTTATGTTGCTCGACTGTGCGCCTACCGGAGAGTCGCTGAGATTCATCAGCATTCCGACCACGCTCGAGTGGTACATGGCAAAGATTTTCAAGCTGGAGCGCCGCGTGATGAGCGTGGTACGCCCTATGCTGACCAGCCTCACGTCAGTGCCGCTTCCGCAAGACGACTACTTTCAGAACCTCGAGGACTTGCACGAGAAGTTGGCGGGGATCGACAAACTCCTTGCCGATCCCAGGACGACGACCGTGCGCCTCGTAACCAACCCGGAAAAAGTGGTGCTGAAAGAAACGCAGCGCGCCTTTACCTACTTCTGCCTCTACGGGCTGACCATCGATGCCGTCATCGTCAACCGGATTCTGCCTCCGGAGGTGCAGGACCGTTTTTTCAGCGCTTGGCGGGAAACCCAGGAGCGCTGGATCCAGAGTCTGGAGGAGTTCTTCGCGCCCGTGCCCCTCTGGCGGGTGCCTCTGTTCCAGGACGAGGTGCTGGGCACCGAGCGGCTCAGGAAGCTGGGACAGGTGCTTTACGGTGACCGCGACCCCGCGAAACACTTTTTCCAACAGGCGCCCTACAGCTTTCGCAAGGTGGACGGCAACTACCATCTTCACCTGCGGCTGCCTTTTGTCAGCAGTGAGGACGTGAATCTTCACAAGAAATCGGACGAGCTCATCATCCGCCTCGGTAGCTTCAAGCGTCACGTATTGCTGCCACAGCGGATGAGCAATTGTGAGCCGCTGAGTGCTCGCATCAAAGACGGTGAACTGGTTGTTGTTTTGGGGAGGAACAATGCCCAATCAGAAGCAAAGAAGAAAACCGCGCGTCCGGCCTGAGCCGCCCCCTCCGCCCGCGTACGGTGGGTCGTCCATCGTTGATTGTTTCATGCGGGAGATGACGGCCATCCTTCGACGCCCTCGGCGGCCACCGAGCCAAACCGAGCGGCACCTTAGGAACGCGGCGATCGAGCTCCTGGAAGCGATGCGCGCCTGTCTGGATGAAGGTATCGCCTGGCTGCGAGAGGAGAACAATCCTGAACTCAAGCGCATTCGCGTGGAAGAATAAGGAGTACCAAAGCCTGCCGAGCGGTGGCAGGGGGAGTCGCCCGTCACCGGGGGAGAACCCGCAAACCCTCCGCCTTGGCCAGCCGGCGCTGGCGGCGGTCGAAGGTGAGGAAGGCCTCGGCCCCGAGGGCCATCGCTGCCGAGACGTGAAGGATGTCCAATGAGTGTGTTCCGTGGCAGGCCGTGTGGCGACGGGCCAAGGCTACGGCTCGCCCAAACACGTCGATAGGAAGCGGGTTGAGCGTCCAATGCGCGACGTCTTGTTCAAAATCGTTCCGTGCCGCGACGGCCTGCCTCGCGGTAATCGCTTTACGGAACACCGCCAGCTCGATAGCGTTGTTCAATTCAAGGTCGTGCAACGGGCTGAGCACAAAAACTGGCCTCAGCTTCTCGGCCACTGCGAGCGCCGACCGAGCATTGGAATCTCTCAGATAAAGGGAAAAGAGAAAGCTCGTGTCGGGATAAGCCTTCATCGCTCACCGCGGTCCCAGGCCGCGATGTCGGCTCCGCTTACCGTCATGACGTTGTCGCCGAAAATCTTGCGTTGGCGGGCGGCGAAATCCGGCAGATAGGGCTTGCTGGCTTCCGCCGTCAAGGGCACCAGCTTAGCGATCACCCGCTTGCGCTTGCGTATTTCTACCTCTTCCCCTTGCCGCAGCCGCGCCTCAATCTGCGAGAAGTTGAAGCGTAGATCCCGGACCGTGGCGCTTGCCATGTTTCACATTCTACGTGATTCTTGATTCCGAGTCAAGCTTATCTGCCACCCGAGCCGTCCCCGACCGTCTCGTCGCGGAAGAGCGTTTCGTACCGTAAGGGTCCTGCCGGTTTTGCCAGCTTACGAAATGGCGAACTGCTCGGCGACAAGCTGGAGCGCCTGCTCGCGGCTTTGGATGGTTCCTTCCAACTGCGCGTCCTCGACCGCCTGTAAAATCTGTTTGAAGACTGGGCCCGGTTTGTAGCCCTGGGCGATGAGGTCATCTCCCCTCAGCAGCGGCTGGGGCTTGATGTGCTCGGCCGGTGTCTCCGCGAGCATGCGGCGCGCCATTTCGTAGTTGGTGAGGTCTCCGTGGCTGGCCAAACAATCCAGGCGATGCAGCTCCAGGTGTTCGTCAAAGCCTTCCATGCGCAGGAAGCGCAACTGCGTCGCCCGCCGCATACGCGGGAAATCCTTGAAGCGGAGATGGTGCCGCACCAACTCCACCACGCGCTCCGTCTCCCGAGAAGAGAGCCGCAAGCGGTGACAAATCTCCTCGGCCATCCTGGCGCCCACTTCCACGTGGTGGTCGAAGCGGATACGCTCGCGGACGGTGAAGGTCGGCGGTTTCCCCACGTCGTGCAGTAACACGCCCAGGGCAAGCGTCGGCGTAGGGGAGCGCAGGCCGTCGAGCATCATGATAGTGTGAACCCAAACATCGCCTTCGGGATGGAACTGCGGCGGCTGCGCCACACCCTGAAGCGCTTTGATCTCGGGCAACACTTCCCGAAGCAAGCCTGTCTCATCCAGCAGCTCAAATCCCCGGCGCGGGCCGCTTTCGGTGAGAATCTTCAGAATCTCGTCGCGGATACGCTCGGCGCTGGTGTCCTGGATCTGGGGCGCGAGCTGGCGGATGGCCTCCACCGCGGAGGGATCGAGGGTGAATCCAAAGCGTGCCCCGAAGCGCACGGCGCGGAGCATGCGGAGGTGGTCCTCCTCGAAACGCTCGAAAGGGTCGCCGATGGTGCGAATGCAACGCCCGCGGATGTCAGCCTGGCCGTTGACGTAATCCAGGACGCGGTCTTCGATGGGATCGTAAAGCAGGCCGTTGATCGTGAAGTCGCGTCGCCGCACGTCCTCCTGCGGCGTCTTCGCGTAGCGGACTTCGCTCGGGTGACGGCCGTCCGCGTAGCGCCCGTCGCTGCGGAAGGTTGCGACTTCGATGGGGCCACTGGTTTGGGGCACGACAACCACACCGAATTGAGCACCCACTGCCAAGCTGCCAGGGTAGAGGCCCAGGACCTGTTCGGGTGTGGCGTCGGTGGCTACATCATAGTCGGCGGGCTCCTGGCCCATCACCAGGTCGCGGACGCACCCGCCCACTAGGTATGCCTGAAACCCCTCCGCACGCAAGCGGCGCACGATTTCTGCGGCAGCCCCTCCCATTTTAGATTGTAGATTCTGGATTCTGGATTGGCCACCCTCGATCTGCGATGTCATGGTCAAGGTCACTGTCATCTCGGATTTCGTCGAGACGGAGGCGGGTACAGAGTCCAACCATGTCCGTGCTTTGCTGTCGGAACTGCTAACAACGACCACTGCCAACCGTCGTCTCAATCCAAAATCCAGAATCTTAAATCCGAAATCAGTTGACTCGGTCGGGGGGACTCTCGTCTTCCTGGGTGGATTTGTCCAGAGGTTTGCGGCCAGCAAAGCCCTCTTCCAGGCCGTGCCAGTACGCGATGCACTCCTCACCCAACTTCCAGCACAGGTACACTTCCTGTCCGTCGAGCAGGCTGGGAAAGTCTACTAGCCCTTCGTCCAGGTCCTTCACGACGCACCCGGTCGCCTGGATCCTGTCGATCGCCTGCTTTAGTTGGGCGGTGAGACGAAGGCTCTCTGCTCTCTTCTTCGTCAGTTCCTCGTGGTCGGGTATCGAGCCACCCAACATCATGATCCGCGCCGCGGCCTGGGAAAGTTCGTGTTCCAGTTGATCGATTGTCCGTTTGCGTCTGCGAACCTGCTCGAGCTCGCGGGTAATCACAGGCAAGAGTTCCTGTGCCTCGTTGCGGTTGAAGTATCTATCTGGCATCCGTCCTCAGGCGCGAAGCTCGAAATTCAAAAATCCGCCTCACAGTAAGCGCCACTCGCCTTAAAGCGCAATCCAAAATCGGTTACCCGCCTCGCATATGCATCTCCCGGTGTGGATCTTTACGGAGGTCTTCAATCTGGAAAAGCGCACCGCGCGACCCGAGCGCCTGGCGCTCCTCTGCGCCACGATCGTTCCTGCCCCGCCAGATGGCGGCAATCCTGGTTGCGATCTCCTCGCGAGGAGCACCGCTCCGCAGGAGGGATTTCAAGTCCACTCCTTCGCTCGAGTAGAGACAGAGCAGACAGACACCGTCCGGAGTGAGCCGGGCGCGGTCGCACGCCCCGCAAAACGGTTGGGTGACGGAGGCGATGATTCCGAACGTGGTTCCGTCCGGCAGGACGTAACGCGCAGCCGGTGCCGGGCCTTGCTTTGCCGGTAAGGGCTGCACGCCTCCGAAATGCCGGCCAAGGCGATCGAGCATCTCGGAGCAGGTTACGACCTGGCCCACGGACCATCGAGTAGCTCCACCGACATCCATGTACTCAATGAAGCGTACCTCGGCATCGAAAGCGTGTCCGAATTCGATGAGATCGGCCAATTCGTCGTCGTTAAAGTCTCGCATGACGACGGCGTTGATCTTGAGTCTGTCAAAGGCTGCGCGGCGGGCTTCGGCAATGCCCTCTAGAATCTGGGCATGCAGGTCGCGGCGGACCAGCAATCGGAAGCGCTCCGGGCGCAGGGTGTCGAGGCTCACTGTCACGCGCTCCAATCCCGCCTCACGCAGGGAGCGGGCATGTGCCGCCAGGAGAATGCCGTTGGTGGTAAGGGCCAGATCGCGGACACGCTCGTTTCTTGCCAGGAGGCGGACTAACTGCGCCAGGTCGCGCCGCAGAAGCGGCTCACCTCCGGTGAGGCGCACTTTCTCCACTCCGAGCTCCGTGAAGATGCCAACTAGTTCACCGATCTCCTCGAAGCTGAGGATATCCTCGCGCTTCAGCCAGATGTACTCCTCTTCCGGCATGCAGTACTGGCAGCGGAGATTGCACCGGTCGGTTACCGACACGCGCAGGCTGCGCAGGCGCCGGCCAAAAACGTCGACAATGGCAGGCACCGGCCGTGCTGCGAGAACCGGCAATGCCGTGGCTGGTCTCACTTGAGACATTGCATTCCCATGGTAAACCACAGCATGCGGAAGGGGCAAGGAAGGTTGCATTGCCTACGGTGACCTGGCCTCTCTTCTACCGCTTCAAGATCTTGTAACGCATGCCGGGCCAGAACTCCTTGAGGATATTAAACGCTGTGTCTTCGCCAACGAAAATGCCCCAGCGGCCGAGCGTATCCGAAACACCCCGGCTATCTTGGGGGTAGTAAGCGTTGGAGATCGTCGCTGCGATTCCAGCACCGGCAATCTCGGAAACATTGAAGGCCTTGTGGCCTGCGTCTGTGCGTGTGACCCATATCCGGCTTACAGCGTAACCGGTACGATGCCAGAAGCTGCCTTGCCCGATGCGAAAATAACGCGGGTCCTGCTTCGCCAGCCACGGTACGACGGCTTCGGTCATCATGTTCTCGTCGGTTTGATCGACAAATTGCGCCGCGAATCGTTTTGCATAGGCGTCCCACCCCTGACCCCAGGACTGGGGGCTGTTCTGGGCCTGACCGACCGCGGCAAAGAGGGCCGCGATGGGATACGCGTAATAGTCAAACGAGTCACCAGCAGCGATCCTTAATTTCTGCTTGGTGGTCAACGGCACGATGCGGCGGGTCGGATCCTCCACCGTTCTGTAGTTGGGGATGACTCCAAAAATGCGATCGTTCGTCAGTGGGTCAGACGTGGAGGGTTTGGAATCATTGTTCGACGGCGCTCGCGACTCGGGCGGAGTCGGCTGCTGGGCCCCCGCCAACCCCGCTGCGCAAAAAAGAACGAACAGCGCGAGGCGTCGAAAGCGGCAGACCTGGCATCTACCGATTTGGATTTTCGGCATCCGGGCATTAGATGCGCGAACCCTCTGCCACGTTGGAACATGCTCCCAAGGGTTCGTAGGCACGGCCAGTCACAGAGCGGGTGGGCCGCGCATGCCCGACAGGCTTCAGGTGAGCCCACTTTAGGCAGCGTGACCGACCACCACCGTTTGAGGACCCGTCGGCACCGGATACGCGCTGATCCGCTCGAAGCCGGCCTCGCGGTACATCGACTCAAATTCACGGAAGGTGTAAGCGTCGCCGGAGGCGGTGGTAGCCAACATGGTGAGACTAAAGCCGGCGGCCATGGGTGGGGACACCCGATCCTCGTTGGGAACGAAGTCCAACGCGGCCGCGCGGGCGCCCAATTTCAGCGCGGCACGCACCTTCTTCAGCAGACTGACGCAGGTGGGTGGGTCAAAGTGGTGCAGGAAATTCGTGAGCAGGACGATATCGTAGGGTCCACCGTAGTCAACTTCGAAGGCGCTGCCTGGAATCCCGTGGTAGCGATTGTCCACCCCAGCTTTGCGGGCATTGGTGCGCGCCACTTCCAGCACCGGGCCCCAGTCCACCGCAACGATGCGCGCTTCGGGGTTTTGCTTCGCCACCTCGATTCCATACAGGCCGTGACCGGCGGCGAGGTCGAGAACGCGGATTGGCCCGCTTAGCCCCTCTAGGACGATGGTGCCGAGGGGCCCGCACATCGCCGCCGCCAGGGGCGCCATGCTGTTCGCGAACTCCACCCACACCGGATTGTCCGGCTCGACAGTCCCTTGGCCGGGCAGGCTAGTGCGCCCGCTACGTACGATATCCGCGAGGTGCTGGAAGGGCTCGGAAATGGCCGGGTTGCCGAGGAACTGCGCCGTTGAGGCGACGCAGGCCGGGGAGCGTGGATCAAGGAACATGGCGCTAGTCGGAGTGTGACGGTAGCGGCCGTCTTCTTTCGAAAGCAGACCGATGATGGTGAGGTAGTCGCACAAAATGCGCAGGCCGCGCTCCGACGCCGAACACTGCCGCGCGAGCGTTGCGATGTCGCCCGGACCTTCGCCCACAGCGCGGAATACGCCAATTTCAATGGCTGCCCTCAGCGCCGCGGTGCGGTGATGTGCAAACAGGGTTTCCAAGACCAGGAAAGGCGAAGGTGCTTCCCCCGGATGCGCTCCAGATGTCATGTCAGTCACAGATTAGACCGAGACCTTTTCGGCGACGGTGGCGGGCTTCACCGTTCCGTTCCCATTGCCGTGCCCATTTCCGTTGTGCCCGTTGCCGTTCCCGTTCAGCGGCGCGCCGATCTGCACGATCTGCGGCTTGGGCTTCTTCAGCACCAGCTCCTCATACAGGGCGCGAGCTTGCTGGGCTTCCCAGGCGGCCTTGCGGCGCCTCTTTTCCTCTTCGGCGGCCGTCATCGGGATGTCGTGCTCCTTTGGGCGCACGCGCGCCGCGTCCTCCGCATTTACGTTTAGAGAGTGCTCGTAGTTCTGCAGGTTAACGCTTTTTCCTCTGGCGTAAATCTCGTGCTTGCCGTGGGTCTTGTACCACTCAGCCACGGTGGCATTCTTGTGCATATTCTCGATGATGTTCCGCCAGCCGATACCGGTGTTGTAAGCGCAGAAAGAAATTTCGCCCCGCTGCGTGGCGTAGGGGATGATGCACATCTCCGTACGCCGGAAGTCGTAGTTGAACAGGTCCTGGAACCACATGCCGGCAATAAAGAGGAAGTTCCAGGGATCGGTGCGACGCTTCATCGTATCTTCCAGCGTGCGCTCCGGACTCGAAACTCCATATGCCTTCTTCACCCTGTCCTCGCCGGTCAGAGCAAAAGACTTATCAAACTTCTTCAGTAAGTCGATAAGCGCGAGGCTCTTCGGCGCCTGGAAGGGTTTGTAGTTCTTAAGCAGTGCCAGGCCCATCATGAAGTTGGAGAACCATTTGCCTCGGGCAGCATCGGTGATCTTGCGAATGTCCTCCACGAGTTGAGGAACGTCAAGGAACTGAGGCACGGGCGCCATTTCCTTGTTTTCCTTGTTGATCATCAGGGCCGTACCGATTCCGCAGTTGGGATGGCATCCGCAGCTGACCATGCCCCACTGCGCTTC
>Ga0306920_100008761_pt1 | contig 13454 bp, 18 predicted proteins | sample flu12Cox44000170_FD_204666 | JGI IMG/M metagenome (GOLD analysis project Ga0306920, IMG submission 204666) | Lab enrichment of tropical soil microbial communities from Luquillo Experimental Forest, Puerto Rico - flux4day.12C.oxic.44.000.170 (v2)... | ecosystem: Environmental > Terrestrial >... | reverse complement strand
TGGAACTACGCGAACTCTCGCTAGCAATTAAGTCGCCGAAGGGTGTGATTTTAGGAGTCGGATGCTCGCACCCCGGGGTTGAGAAGATACTGGAAGCATCAACGGCAATCGACAAGCACGTTCATCTTGTGTTCGGAGGACTCCATTTGGTAACGACGCCAGATCCGGAAATTACACGTCTTGCCTCTGCGTTGCACGACCGATGGAAAATTGATCGGATGGCGCCAGGTCATTGCACTGGAGAGCCAGCTTTTGCTGTTTTTCAGAAAGCATTCGGTGATCAGTATGTTTATGCGGGACTGGGCAGTGTTATAGAACTTCCGTAACCCGTCGATACAAAGTGACGAATTTCAGTAGCCCACGAAGCATTTAAATAATCGATGAAACCAACGGCCCCATTGCGAAATAAGTTCCGTGTGTTTGCCACGACACCCTGCCGTGGCTTATCTCGTTCTCGCTAGGTCTTATCCGGAATCTCGCAATTCTCGCGGGTTCTGCTGCCTGAGATGGAATCCTTGCCACCGACCCTCTCCGGGCATAAAATATCGGACAATGAGTGCGGATGAGCAACGTTCGCCGGTAGGCGTTGCCTTTCGAGATCGCTTTGCAGCAAATCCAGAGGACGCGCACATCACCCTCCGAGCCCGGGGACATGTAGACCACGGTGGCACCTGCAAACTAGAGACTAAATCTGGGAAGGAGGTTGGAGTGCATCCCGCTCTGGGGGGTAGTGGGCTGACGGCATGTTCAGGCGACATCTTGCTCGAGTCGCTCGTTGCGTGCGCCGGGGTAACGTTGGGGCAGATGGCGAAGGCGATGGAAATTGACCTGCGTGAGGCATTCATCCGCGCGGAAGGCGACCTAGATTTCCGTGGCTCACTCGGTCTTTCCGAGGATGTTCCAGTCGGGCTAGAACGCATCCGCCTGCACTTTGATCTCGATACTCCGGCAAATGCGGAAGAGGTGGCGGGACTCATCCGGTTGACGGAGCAGTATTGCGTCGTTTCACGAACCCTAAATCCTCGCGCGGAAGTAACATACTCAACGCCCGCAAAACGCCGCGTTTGAAATTCTACGAGTTAGAGTTTCTCGAACTACATGACATTGCGGATGCTAGGCTCACAGAAGACCTAACCAAGCGCTGGAGCCAACCGGCTGTGTCTTCCATGCACCTTTACGAAGTCCGCCCCCGCAAAGATCATCGCGGCGTCGATCTGATTTCCGATGCGCTGCTATTCGGCGGCCTGTGGTATGCCGGGCCGAACGCGGCCAGCAATGCCGTTGACTACGCCAAGCACCGCAGCCGCGCACATACTGCCGTCATCCGCGTTTACGATGATGCTGGCAATGTGATCGGAACGCACGAACACAAGGGCGATTTCAAGGAATGGTAAACTCAATGGAAGCTGGCGATTCGCGAACAGCAGACCTTTTGGAAGTCCACAAGATTATTTCCCAAGAGCTTCGGCACACGGCGACTGTCATTTGGAGGTTCTCAATCGCAATCGTCACGTTACAAGGTGGCGCACTCGGATTGAGTGCCATGCACGGCTTCCAAACGATTCTCGGCGAGTTTGTCCTTGGGTTTAGCTTTTTCCTATCGATCTGCTTCAGCGTTATGCTCATTCGGCAGGCCACTGAAAGACGCGGTTTTGTGGATCGCATTCATGCCGTCGAAGCTGAACTACGCAAGACTTACCCTCTGTTCTTTGCGCGGATAGATTCCAGATTTTTTCACTGGTTCAAATCAACAAAGCTTGCTTGGCTGCTTTTAATAGAATCGGTTATTGGTTTTGTCTTCTTCTCGGTCGAGCAGGTAAAAGATCGCCTCACAGCTATTCACGCCGCCACACCGACGTACTCACTGGTTGATTCGCTGCGATTTACTCAATCTTCAAGTCCAACGCCAGAACCATCCCCGACCCCCGCAGAAACGCCTGTACCAAGGGCGATACCCGTAGCCACCCCGACCTTGACACCGTTACCAAGTCCTCACCCTACGCCACACCGCAGGCATCCACGCCGCCACCGATAGCATCACCCATTGCTGGTCTTGCGCTCCAAACTGCAATGACAAAGTGCAGTGGATTCGCGCTTGCCATCCTGCAGCCTTTTACCGGACACTTCCCTCTATGGAGGCAGAAATAGATTGCAAGAATCGGCTCCGGGAGACTGATTTGAGCCGGATTCAGCCCCTTTTCGCGGCCTTTGCTGACCCGTTTCCCTCGTTAAGCCCGGAAATATATTGCAAGTTGCAATATAAATTTAGTTGGGCCGACGCGTTGAGTATTTTTTACAGACATGAGTGTCACGAACAGTGCCGATTCTGAAATTGACCAACTGTACGAGGCATGGGGGGAGGCTTTTCAGCGCAAGAGCCTGCCCGCTATTCTAGACCTTCTCACGCCAGACTACGTTCTCTGGCCAGCGGGCGCACCCCCAATGAGCCGCGACTCACTTGCTCCGAGACTAGCTGAGACCTTGAGCGCTTACAACGTTACGCCCTCCTTTGAGCGAGAGGAGCGTCTGGTGTCGGGTGACTTTGCGTTTGAACGTGGCTGGGACATTCAACGGGTTCGTCCGTGTACTGGTGGCGAGGTGAAGACGCATCGGCAGCGCGTCTTTCTCGTGCTCCAGCGAGGGGCTGACGGAAGATGGCGATTTGCTCGAGGCATGTCACAACCAGGGCCGGCAGCCTAACCAATCGATGAAGCCAACGGCCCCATCGCGGAATAAGCTCAGCGAGCTTGCCATGACACCCTGCCGTGGCTTGTCTCTTTCTCGTTAGACGACGGCACCCTCATGTGTATGATACCATTACTTGCCGACAGTGGTAGGCAGACCGCGTTGGGGTTTCTGCTATTTCTCTCCGCCCTTATTGGCGTGATTCCTGCCGCGATAGTTTACCGCAAGGGACACGCCCAAAGCCACGCCGAATTTATTGCATGGTGGGTTTTCGGATTCCTGTTCTTTATCGTCGCATTGGTCGTCGCAATATTTATAAAGCCCAAAGCAGACGCGCTCGAACGTGCGAAGCTCGCGGCGGGAATGAAGAAATGTCCGTATTGTGCTGAATTCATTAAGCCCGAAGCGACAGTTTGCCGGTACTGTGGCCGGGACCTACCTACAGCCGCCTAACCAATCGATGAAGCCAACAGCCCCGGATCGAATAATCGCCTGTGTGTTTGCCACGACACCCTGCCGTGGCTTATCTCTTTCTAGTTAGACGAACTCAACTTACCAGTGGACGTATGAAGCCCGAGAAAGTGAGCACGGCCAACGACGCGGTCGACTTCGTGCGTCGCCATGGGATTGTGCTCGTCTCCGGTAAAGGGCCGGTGCCGCGGTTGTCAGAAGCCATCGTTGGCTCGCGCATCAAAGGAAGCTGATGGGCGCACCCACGCAGCCGTGACATGTTCCGAATCTCTTTCGTGCAGCCAGTAACTCGCCGGACATAGTCGTCTGCCGGATTGTGAACAACAAGCTGACGCTCGTGCATCGCCGGCTGTGGCCTGCGCTGGTGCGCGCGGCTCGGCATTTTTCGGCGCGACAACTTGATGAAGCCGGGCAGGAACACACTGCTGCGGGATATCATGTCGCGCGCACGGTGCCGTTTCCCAAATGGGTGCCGCACCAAGTGATAGAAGAAGCCAAACTCCTGACAGAAGAGGAGGCGTTGCAAGCCTTGGATACTACGCTTAACAAGGCAGGCATCGGCGGCAGACAAGAGCGCCTAACCAATCGATGAAGCCAACAGCTCCACTGCCCGGACGTTGCCGTGCCGAATGTGGCGCGATAACGCTTGGTGGCTGATTGGCACCAACCGCGCAAACTTTCTAATCGACAACGTCACGCCTCTCGGCGGATGTCAACTGGCAACACTTGCCAGTGACCTCGGTGAACTTCTGAAAATGCACGGGGCAGCCGGCCTTTGCCTTGAACTCTTCCCATAGCGTCTCACGGGCGCGGACTGCCGCCCGGCACAAATCTTGGAAACGGGGTCGCTGTTGGCGCAGGCGTTGCGGTCGCAGCCGGATTCGGTGTGCCAACTTGTGCGTGCGCGGCAGCGAAGAAGGCCACAAAACCAACTAAAACGCAAAGGCTGAGGAAAGCGATCCTCGACCGTATTCGCGGCTTACCCACATCTCGCGTCATTTCAATGGATCTCCTTTTCATCGCTGAAGTCTCAACTAAATAATTCGTTTGAGGCCTCTCTGTCGGCTCCCTCTACCTGGGTTGAAAACGCTGCGCCCGCATACCCGCACTTTGTGACCCGGCTTTGAACGGGAACTCAAAGCCTTTGTCAAAGTGGGCGGCGGGCTCTCGGGTGTTGTAGGGAAGTTAAGGTCCTCCTGGGAGTCCCGCCGCCCAGTCCGATAATCTCAAAATTTGTGCGGCACGACGCACAGCGTCAACTGGCAACGGTTGCCGTGAATTTCTAGAAATACACGGCCAACATGTGATCCATCTGCGAAATGGCAACTCGAAGCGCCTTGTGTTAGCGGACTCTCGGTTGTTCCCGACTTTCGCTGGAAGTCCGCCGGCCAATCCGGAGTCAGCTCTCTAACTGCGCGGACTCGGCCAGAATCTCGTCAATCGGCGAAATCTGCGCCTGGGGCCCAAACTTGGCGATGATCTCCGCCTTGGTGTAGTAGCGGTTCAATTCCTGGCTCCATACGCGGCAGGCATTCTCAGGAACGACCGTGTGCCAAAAGTATTCCGGCACCGCCCCGTTTTTAATGTCCAGCGCCAGTTGCCGCTCCGCATCCGCAATCTCTTTCTCCTGCATCGCTATATCGTCGTCGTTGCCTAAAACTTTCCCAGCCATTGCCCCGGCTCGCCATATCGCGATTTCCGCTCGCCGCCGGTGTTCTTCCGGCCAGGAATCTATCACCGCACGTAAGGCAATCGTTATCTCTTTGACGTAAGCAAGGAAGTCTTCCGCCTTGATCATGTCTTTCTGCTTTTCCGCCAACTGAATCTCACGCAATCGCCGCTCGGCTTGCACCTTGAGGAGTCGCTCATGCAAGATGTCGCCTGTGTCGGTTAGCGCCGCATCTATAGCCGCCGATGCCGCCTCCGAGTCGTACAAGTGCCTTCCCTTAGGCCCAACCGTGTATGGAATGTTCCTCAGCAACCTCCGAATCGTTGCCCTGTCTTTCCCAAACTTCTCAGCTAGGTCAGTGATCGAGAGGAGTTGCCCGTTTTTGTATGGTTTTTTCAAATTCTTAGGTGTTGGTGAAAACGTGATTTTTTGCTACCAGCCGGAATATTTGGCAGGCATCGACCCCGCAAAAATTTTTCCTTTTCAGAAGGACCCGTGAACGCGTAATTTTCAAGAGAAGGGGCGCGTCGGTTTTTCTTATTTTCCCCGGCTCGCCCCTGCTTTTTACGACGCGAACTGGTAACAGCAGCGTTACTTTTAAACCTTTGATTCGTGGTGTTATGAGTCGTTTAGTTCTAAGAGCATTAACAGAAGTGGCGGGGCGAGCCGGCTCGTTCTTATTCCCTTCGCCGGCTCGCCCCCATTCCTTTACATCGAGCATGGCTGTCTCTGATGGGAACGAATGTATCATTGCGCTCTCTTCTTCCGAGGTTGGATGAAATGATTTTCTCGAGCGCATAGCGGATTAGTGATCCAGGTCGCAGGTTTTTGGATCTGGGCAAAAGTCATAGATATTGCAAATGTGAAACGCTCTACCAAGCCTCACGCGCGCGCGCGAGGCATCGACAGTCGGAGCGGACGCAGCCGAGGGGCTGGGTCTGCTGGACGCGGGTAGTTCTTGACCTCGGCTACTTTCCTTGTAATTGTCGGCTCTTTCGCTCCCCAATGCGAGACTATTATCGGATTCTCGGCATCCGAGCCGATGCAACCCAGGCCGAAATAAAAGACGCTTGGAATTTCAGCGTCAAAGCGTTTCACCCGGATAAATTCGCAGGGTCGTCGCTGCGGCAACAAGCTATTGCCCACGAGCGCACCAAGGCAATCAACGAAGCCTATGGCGTTCTTTCAGACCCAATCAAACGAGCCAATTACGATCGGGGATACAAACAGGAAACTGGCACGAAATCCGCCGCCGCATCGTATTCATCCTCATCGCCACCCGAGGACACGGCGACTGCTCGTCCGAGTGCGCCGCCTCCGACCCAGACAGTTCAGAAGACGGCAAGCAATCGACCAAACATTGCCGAGATTTTAGCTATTACCTTTGGTGTCGCTCTTGTCAGTGTTTTCGTCATCTTGTTGTCCGGTCCGGCGTCACGCCACACTTCTTCGCCAAGTGACGGGAGCCCGCCGCAGATGGCCGACACGGCTACAATAAAAAAGTGGGTGGATGAGGCGGCAAAACGAGGCGAGGAATGGGGCGATCAATCACAGCAAGCAGCGACGCCAGAGATCAGACCAGTATATCTGGGCCGACGGTTATCGACGCTAAAGCTAACACTCTAGCGCCTATCGATTGGCCGGAATCAGCTTATCGCTAGGGTGGATATCACCTCTCAGAAAAACGGCAACGTTACGCTCCTCAGTGCGATATTCCCTGAACCCATACTCCTTTAATTGCGAGCGAAATGGGTCGTAGAATCGCGGCCACCAAGCCTCCTCGTGGTATGGCTGGACGATCGCAACTGATATATCCAGCCGGGTCAAGTAGGGTAAGCAGTTTCCCTGTTGTACGCCCGTCCATAGCTCCATGTATCCAGCTGGTCCAGTATAATCGCCGACGCTAATTATGTTTGCCTTCCGAAGGTGGAAGGTGAGTTCTAGAACACCTGGCAAAAGAAGGACTTTAGTGTCTCTTTTCTGATTAGAAACTAGTGTCGCAATAACGGCTTGGCTCGCTAAATAACCACTAAGGTCCTTCTTCAGATAGTCTTTTAGGTTGGTGTCGGAGCGTAGTAACGAACATGTTAGTCCACAATCGTCGCGGTAAAAACGTGTGGAAGATCGTGACGGACTCGGGATAACAAGAGCTGCGCAGAATATAGTGATCGCAGTCCTGGTTATCGATGTCATCAAACGAGAACTCCAAAGGGTTTCGGTGCGTGCGCAGATGTCTGAAACAATGACTCCCACCCACGCCGCGAGCACGGGATACCAATGAAGAGCATATCTTCCCAGAGAGCTGAAAAGCCAGGGAAAGGGGAGGTACGCAGCGGCCAGCGATAAATAGATGAGACGGGGCGGAGCGCGCCACCTGTTGCGCCAATAGGCTTGTGCAAATAGGAATAAAATCGGCGCATACAGAAGCAGGATCATTGCCGTAACCCCCCACTCTCGAAAATTTTTCGATTGCGGGGCAGTGAAGAAGCGGAAAGGCAACAGCAGTAAATGAGATGGCTTTCGTTCCGTAATAGTATCGGCGGTGTAAGGAAAAACATCATCTTTGAAGATTGGATCTTGATGCTTGAAAAGGAAATTGAAAACCGGTGGTGTGGGGTCATGAGCTTCAAACAGGTTCCGCAGATACCAGGGCAGACTTAGACTCACGAGAAGGAGGCAAAGGACAGTAATCTGTCGTCGTGGCAGCCGCCGCGCGGTAGCGAAAAGCAACGAGCCAAGAAAAAAAGGTAGATGACCAATGAGGGTGAGCTTCATCCCGCCGCAAAATGCTGCGGTGACGACGAGTTCGCGCGCAAATGGCTGGCCTAGCGATGATCGGTAGGCGCAGAGAATCGGAACGAGCAAAAAGAGTCCGATAGGAACATCGATATAAGCAACGTTCAAATACCGGAGAAAAACTGGAGACAACGCCACACAAAGGGGAATTAGGAAGTGCTGCGGGCGAGATAGCTTCCAAATGGGTGTCGCTTCTCGAAATTGATTTTGAACCGGAGTAAAAAAGGCCAGAACTCCTAGACACGTAAGCAAGCCGCAGAGCCAATTTAGAAAATGGCAGTAGCTCCCCAGCTTCAAAACAAATAGGGCGCTATAGAAAAACAGAAAATTATTTGCGTAATATGGAAAACGCAGGAAGGGATCGACATAGATCCGGCCAGCGTTCGCCCAATCAACCGCATAAGCTAAGTGATATGTTACCGAATCAGAGAAGGTGGGAGGCAGGACAGCCGGCACTCCCAGGATCAAGAACAGCAGATAAATAAAAAGCGCCGGCACCGACCACGCTCCAACAAAGCGTCGGAAAAGTTTTTGCCAAAAGGTGTACGAGAGCCAGTTCTCGCCCTTAAGCCACCGAAATAAAACGCCCTTGCACACCAGCGCGAGTAATATCCCAGGGCGGTTCAGCAGGTGAGTGAATCCCAGCAAGAGCAGGCAGAACCCTGCTACCGCCATTCCTGCCACCGACGTAATGACGAGATCGATGATTGAGAAAGAACGTGATTGTTCAAGGGCCTTTGGGCGTAACAGCTGGCCCGTTGCAAAAAAATACAACCAGAGCAGGTGGGCCAGTGCCATACCAAAGAGGTAGCTTTTAAACACAGGCATCTGCTGGTGACTATATCACACCGATCGCTTGCAATCGCTCGGCACGAAGTGTGGCCTGATCCAATGGCTAGCAGAACTTAGATTCCACGGAAGCCAGCATAGCTCGACATAAGGCGCTCGATCATGGGGGAAATCTCGAGGAACTGATTGAGGCTGACTGGACTGAGATTACAAGTGCGCGACCGTCAAGCTTTGCGCAGGCGCTGTCGAGGGTGTACATCAACCGCGGATGCATGTCGTTACTTTGCTTGTTTAGCCTGCATCAATTTCCTTATACGTCCTTCCTTTTGGATCAGCAAGTCCTGGTACATTTGAATCAGACCATCGCGATTCGCCAGCAGCCCACGCAGGTATTGGTAATCGCTTTCCGTAAGGACTTCTCCTGGCTTGACATGGCTCGGAAACGGCCTTGCTACGTAAAAGGTAGTATGAGGCGCAACCACCTCCTCAGCCGGGCGATCTTTGGTGTATAGGTAGATCGAGAAAGATTTACGCGACGAGTGTTTCTTGTCTTCAGGAAGGCGAATCACGGGAAATCCGTGCCAGCTGTATTCACTAGTTTCGAAGATCACTGCCCGATTGAACAATGGCAGGAAGCTCTTGACCTCGTCCATGTCAGGATTTCGTGGGTTTGAATGAAGTTCAATCGAACCGCCCCAGGACTCCTCCCACTCTTTATTTAAATAAATCAGCAGGTTCATTCTTCGATGCAGCATGCGCCTTTCGTCGATGTTAAAGTCGATATGCGTGTCGAGGTACTGCCCGTCCAAGTTTTCATGTGTGCCGCCACCAAAGAGCGTCTCGTCTGCTATCAGATCGGGAATGCCGGTAATTTTCGAGATTGTGTCGAGGAACGGCTGAGAGTTGATGAAGTCGTAAAACTTCGAATAGAAAGGACTCACCGACCTGACATTTTCAATAACAGCCTTGCGTCCAACGTGTCCCATCTCGTTCGTGGCCTTTTTCGTGTCGAAGCTTGGAAAATCCCGGAGAAGCGCGTCGCAAACGTCTGGTTCAAGAAAGTCATCGATCTGGACATGGCGGAAAGGGCGTGCTTCTTGGAAAGCACGGCGGATCTCAATGGCGTTTTGGATGACCTGCTCGTTAATCATTGTGGTGTAATTGAGTGAACTCGTGCAGGAAGATTGTTAAATTACATAAACACTGAGCAGGTCAAGCGCAAAGACGCTCTCTCGAAAGGCTAGGGATAGCTCTGGCAAGGCAGTTAATCTCGCAGCTTCGGTACGCCTACACGGTGGCATTTGGTATCTGAACTGACGGGTGCGGGATTGCAATCACCCCGATTCGCGTGTTGGCACTCCACTTGACTGTTCGCAGTGCTTCAGCATTCTATCGCTTCACATGGTCGACCCGATTAATCCTGAGGTATTGAAGAATGGTGAAAGGTACGGAAGCCGCTTTCGATCGGCCGATCCTTTTCCCCATGTTGTGATCGATCAATTCTTTAGCCGGACGTTTTGTGAGCAATTGATCGCCGGATTTCCGCCTTTCGAGCGCGGAAAAAAATCTCAATGAGGATGGAGTGCCAGGCGGGAAGTCGACCGTTGAAGACATTCGATCGCTTGGGGAGACTTACGTGCTGGCGGACGACCTGTTTCGGTCCACAGAATTTTCTTCTCTAATGCGCACCGATCATCGATGCCTCGCGTGCATAGAGCGCACGCGCGCTCAATTTCGGATTGGCGCTCTTCAGTTTCTTGCTCGGTATATTTGTATGGCTCTTTTCATTTCTAAAGGCTCCCGAATTTTTGAACAGAAAACAGTATGCCATTCGCGCATCTATAGCGTGCGTAATAATGCTCTCGTCGGCGGTCGGCTGCCTCATGATAGCACAGGCCAGCAGGTACGGAGCCTTCGCACTTCTGATAATCGTCATTCTGGCATGTTACGACCTGTATGTATGCGTTGTGGCTCCGAGGCTTAGAAACGCAGGATACTCAGGGCATTGGGCGTGGGTAGTGTTAGTTGCCGTGATTATCCTTAACCGTAGCGGCTCGTCGTTTATTAGCATTATACCGTTTATCTGGCTGGCGTTCCTGAAGCCAGTTACTATTCGCAACGTGCATCATACGGGACGAGTCTTGATTCTTCTTTTCGCGCTATCTCTAAGCGTTGCCGTATCGAGAACGGTCGTTGCTGCTGATTGGCCGGATGGATACGTTCTTTACGAAGACACCCAATCCCCGGACGAGCGCTACGGTATTTTGGTCCCCACATCCGAAGCTTGGGAAAAAGACGGGTCTCTTGAAGACACAAATTATCTGGCCGACCTCAAGAACCATCGGATATTGGGAAAGATCAAAGGCGCTGACTATTTTGAGCATCAAAATCATCGCGGACTGAAAGCTGTTTGGGCACCGGACTCGAGCTGGTGTGTGGTCGAATACGACGGTCGCTTTAGTTTCGACAACCTCTCTATTTTGGAACTCAAGGATTCGACTTTCGTTCAGACTGACATCGGGAAGCGGATTGGCAAAGCGCTGGCTACCGCGATCAAAGAGGAGGAGCCCAGCGGGGACGTCGGCCCGCAATTCCGAATTGAGCCTGGCCGCAAGCTACGCGTGCAGGCGGTCTTGAACACAGATCCGAAAGAACTTGATCTGAAGCATGCCCGTTACGCACTTTTCATTGGCATTTACGATATGAATTCGAAGAAATGGCTGAATGCCAATGCACGAGCTGTGGATCGGGAAGGGTACGACGGTTCGGAGACGGCCTTCAGCGACTTGGAGTCGCAACTCAAGGACACATCGTTTGCTTCGGCCAATGAAAAAGCCGAGTGGCTCGATGAACGAATGAATGTAGTTTATAATTTCCTTCGGGTCATTCTGCCGCCGAACCGATTCGAAAAGTTAAAGCAGGAACAGAAAAACTGGCTAAAACAGCGCGATGCCGCCACTTCCGTGGAAGAAAAATGCAAACTGATAGAGGAGCGAATTAAGTCGCTTCAGAAGTTGGCCTGGTAGCCTTTAGTAGGAAAAAAAGACTTCTAGTAAAAACGTCTAACCGCTAGCCTTAGCGCCTCGAACTGCAGTTTCAGGTTCCATAAACGCAGTCAGCATTTCATCCGCACGGACAACGAAGCGCTTTCCATCATCGCGGTGTGCGTCGACAATCCAGATTGTTCGCCCTTCACAGTCAAGGGCGAGACCTAGCCGCAACTCCATCCCGCTTTCTTCAGATTGTCAGCGATTATTTCCCAGTATTTCAGCGGAGTCTAACCACTGCGATCCTACGGCGTAAGGAAAATCTTGCCCGTGTAAGGATCTTCTACTGCGGTTCCTGGCGGAAAACCGGTGACGTCGACGTAACCCCTGTCTGGCGCGAACGGACTGATAACTAAACCTGGTTTGCCGGGCACGGAAGTTCCATACACCAGGGCAATTATCGGCTGGTTCGCGCCCGAGGCTGCCTTCGCCATGCGGATTTCGCGCCCATCTGGAGACGCGGGGACTGGGCTACCTGAAGTCGAAGCATCGCTCGGCGGAGTCTCATTGTGCTTATGACTGCTCCTGTGACTGCTCCGGTGCGGTCGCGGCTTCTCATTCGAGTGCGCGATTGCGCTACGTAGTTCCCTAAAAAAATCTCGAAAGGGCCCCGCTTTCACCACATCAGTCGCAGTGATCAGCATGCCGATCGATAGCGAGATTACGATTGCGCGGAGCGATCGTTTCACTACAACTGTTTCGCGTCAGCTGCTTGCCGTGCGTGTCTCGTCATTCACATTTACGACCAGGAGGAAATCTCATCGAGACGCGACTACGCAAAGTTTTACAGCCGCTCACACAATGGTTTGATTCGCGTTTACGATGCGGTTGGCAACGTAATCGAGACGCACGAGCACAAGGGCGATTTCAAAAAAGAATCTGGCCTTTAGGTCCGATGGGCATTAGAGAAACTCCTCTAGTAAGGCCCTGCATATCTCAAGGTTTCGGCTGCATACCCTGCAAAAAGCGAAGCGGGTTGAGCGGACCAATGGGGATCAGTTCGAAGCTCATCATATGTGCTTTACCCAGAGGAAGCTTTTCGAGCATTTCGTGAGCGACCGCCGGATCGGTGACGTTGATGATGAACGCCACGCCGGGCTTTCCCCGTAGCGAGTACCACTGCTCGATCTTGCCATCGAGGTAGAGGTCGACGGTTTCCCGAACTTCCTCCGGCATGACGGCAAACACCTGCGATTGTTCAAAACCGGGATTGATGGTCCCGATGGCGAGAATTTTGGTTGTCGGCGTCGTTTTCATAGCGGTCCTTTGTGCGTTTGCGGAATTCATGCAGTGCCAACACCATGCCTTCCTCCATGCTTTGCGCCAAGCATAACCTGTGCGACATGGGGAGGGCGAGCGCCCAGCTCCACGTTTCAACTTGTTTCCGACGTGACGGTGTTCGATTTTTATCCGCTATGAAACTTCCAAACATAATCGAACGAAAGCGATTGAAGGCGCCGACGGTGACCCCGCAAGCGTTGACGTGGGATGGGAAGCAGCTTTGGCTGAGTTCGCGTGATCTCGGGACGCTGTCTAAAATCGACGTCAAAACGTGGAAAGTCGCCGGGGAGATTGATCCACCGGGAATTGTCTGGGCTGGGGTCTCGGAATCAATGGCTGAGACCTAGCCCAAACATTTTTCGGATTGCTCACGACCGTCCAGAGCGGAGCCTGCTTGTGTTGCCAATCGGTCTGCTACGCTTTCGTAACTTCTGACCAATCGCGCCAGCTTGAACAGACTCGCATTGTTCTGGTGAAAGTCAGTAGGTGCTACTTTAGAGATTAAATCTCCACTGATAAAGGCAACTATTGAGCTACAACTACCATTAACACTACACTCGCCTACGACTTCATTCTCTTCTACTCTTCTTACTCTTTTACTCTCTGTAGCACGCGGTGGTAGGATACAGTCAGACCAGATTATCGCGTCGTAGCTGATCGTGATCACTGGCTTCTCGGGCACAAACTGATATGGCAGACCCTCGGGGTGAGTTCCG
>Ga0306920_100008760_pt1 | contig 13455 bp, 13 predicted proteins | sample flu12Cox44000170_FD_204666 | JGI IMG/M metagenome (GOLD analysis project Ga0306920, IMG submission 204666) | Lab enrichment of tropical soil microbial communities from Luquillo Experimental Forest, Puerto Rico - flux4day.12C.oxic.44.000.170 (v2)... | ecosystem: Environmental > Terrestrial >... | reverse complement strand
CATCGGAGCGGGCCGAAAGCCCAACAGCATGAAGGACGACGAGGCGATCGTGTGGGAGTTCACCACGCAGCTGCGGCGCGATCATGGCGTCGACGATGCGACCTATACCAGCGCGCTGGAAAAGTTCGGTGAAAAGGGAATCATCGATCTGATCGCGGTCAACGGATATTACGACGTGGTCTCGATGACGCTCAACGTCGCGCATGTGAAGCCGCCGACGGATGCGCAACTGCCCTTCCAGCAGGCCGGCCGTTGATCCGCTGCCACGCGGTGCTCTGCTGGGACACGAATTTCGGAAAATAGGCACTGGTTATGAAAAAAGAAATCCGGCTCAACGCCTTTGCGATGAACTGCGTCGCGCATCAATCGCCGGGGCTGTGGACCCATCCGCGCGACCGCACCGCGGAGTATAACCGGCTGCCGTACTGGATTGATCTTGCCAGGTCGCTGGAGCGTGGACGTTTCGACGGCCTCTTTCTGGCCGACGTGCTCGGCGTCTACGACGTGTTCGGCGGCAGCCCGGATGCAGCGCTGCGCAACGCCGCTCAGACACCCGCCAACGACCCGCTGCTGGTGATCCCGGCGATGGCTGCGGTTACCGAAAACCTCGGTTTCGGCGTGACCTCCAACCTGTCCTACGAGCCGCCCTATACATTCGCGCGGCGGATGTCGACGCTCGACCATCTCACCGAAGGACGGGTCGGCTGGAACGTCGTGACCGGATATCTCGACAGCGCTGCCAAAGCTGCCGGCAAGGACAGGCAGACCGGGCATGACGACCGATACGACGTCGCCGACGAATACATGGAAGTCGTCTACAAGCTCTGGGAGGGAAGCTGGGAAAACGATGCAGCGCTACGCGATCGCGCACGCGGCGTTTTCGCCGATCCCTCAAAGGTGCACCGCGTGCTGCACCAGGGCAAGAACTACCGCGTTGACGCCATTCATTTGTCTGAGCCGTCGCCGCAACGCACGCCCGTGCTTTATCAGGCCGGCACCTCGCCCCGTGGACGCCAGTTCGCCGCAGAGCATGCCGAATGCGTTTTCATGTCTGGACCATCGGCCAAGGTCATCGCGCCGCGTGTCGCCGGCATTCGCGAACTCGCCGCGAAAGCCGGACGCAACGGGCGCGAGATTCTGATGTTTTCCATGTTCACCGTCGTTCTCGGCCGCACCGAGGCCGAGGCCAAAGCCAAATATGAAGACTACCGCAGCCACGTCAGCGCAGAAGGCGCGCTCACGCTGATGTCGGGGTGGACCGGAGTTGATTTCTCTACCTATGATCTCGATCAGCAGGTTCGCCATGTCGAGAACGATGCCGGCCGCAGTGCGATGGACAACATCACCCGCGCCGATCCGGACCGGGTCTGGACCGTGCGCGAGGTAGCGCAGCACGTCGGCATCGGCGGCATCGGACCGGTCGTGGTCGGCACGCCCGAAAAGGTCGCCGACGCGATCGAGGCCTGGTTCGACCAGACCGACGTCGACGGGTTGAATATGCCGTTTGCAATTTCGCCGGGCGATTTCGAGGATATCAGCGATATGCTGGTGCCGGAGCTGACGCGGCGCGGACGTTACAAATCCGCTTACCGGGAGGGCACGTTGCGCGAAAAACTGTTCGGCGCCGGGCGAGCGCGGCTTGACGCGCCACATCCGGCGGCAAGGTATCGACCCGGGGGGAAGGCGAAAGTGGCGCAGTGAGCGGCAGCCACCACTGCGAGGAGCAGAGCGACGAAGCAATCCAGAATCTCGGGCATGGTCCCCATTGCTTCACGGAGCCTGTCATCGGCCCGCGCGACCCATTGGCTCGCAACGGCGGAGCAAGCTGCAAGCAGCGCCTCAAACGCTTCCGTCGACCACGACCTCGATCAATTTCGTGCCACTCCGCCTGAACGCGTCAGTTAGTTTCGGCTGCAACTCTCCGGGATTGTCAATCCGCATGGCCTCGAGCCCGAGCGATCTTGCGATGCCGGCAAAGTCGACCGGCGGATCGGCGAAATCCATGCCGATGTAATTGTCGTCGCCATGAAACGAGAGCAGCCGCTGCTTGATGATGCGGTAACCGCCGTTATTGGCGATGACTACGTTAAGCGGCAGCTTGTGATGGGCCGCGGTCCACAGCGCCTGAATCGAATACATCGCACTGCCATCGCCGGAAAAACAGATCACCGGCCGGTCGGGATTGGCAAGGCTGACACCCACGGAGGCTGGCAATCCCCAGCCGATGCCGCCTGAAGCCAGCGCATGATAACCATAGCGTTCGCGGTGCGGGCGGAGCGAAAGCATGGGACGCGAGGAAGTCAGTCCCTCGTCCACGAGAATCGCATTTGCGGGCATCGCCTCCACCACCTGCAAGGTGAGATAATCCGGGTCGATTGGCGCGCGGCCCCTGCCTTTGGAAATCTGTTCGACCAGCGCCACGCGGCGTGCGCTCCAGTTCTTCGAGGCAAGCGCTGCGATTCCCTGCCTGGCGCGCGCTTCCAACGCCGCGCCGCCTTTCGACCTCAGTGCGGGCACGAGCACCCGCAGCGTTTCCTTGACGTCGGCCTTCAGCGCGATCTCGACGCCGAAATTTTTTGCCAGATCCCATTCGACAAGACCGATCTGCGCGATCGGCATTCCTTCGGGCAGCGGCTCGACCTCGCTATGCACAGACATCCGCAAGGGGTCCGCGCCGAGCACGATCAACAGATCGTAAGCCGACAGCAACTCGCGCACCTGCGTCTGCGAGCGCGACAGCGCCCCCATAAAGCACGGACTTTCGGACAAAAAATGCGCGCCATAAGGCGCCGATTGCTGATAGGCCGGACAACCGAGCGCTAGCGCGAGCGAAGCCGCGTCCTGCAGCGCGTCGCTTTTGACGATCTCATCGCCCGCGATGATGACCGGCCGCTCGGCCTTGAGAATACGGGACATCAGCGCCTGCAGCGCCTCGTCGGAAGGTCTGACGCGGGTATCGACCCGGGTCGAACGGCCGAGATCGATGCCGGCCTCGGAATTGAGAATATCGCCCGGCAGCGAGATGAACACCGGCCCCGTCGGCGGCGTGGTGGCGACCTTGGCGGCGCGGCGCACGATCCGCGGCAGATCCTCCAGCCGCGTCACCTCGACCGCCCATTTCACGAGCGGCTCAGCCATTCGCACCAGCGGGCCGTAGAGCAAAGGCTCCATCAGGCCGTGGCCCTGCTCTTGCTGGCCGGCGGTCAGGATCACCGGCGTGCCCGTGAACTGCGCATTATAGAGCGAGCCCATCGCGTTGCCGAGGCCCGGCGCGACATGGACGTTGCAGGCGACGAGGCGGCCCGACGCGCGGCTAAAACCGTCGGCGATGGCCACCACAAGGCTCTCCTGCATCGCCATCACATAGGTCAGATCGGGATGATCCTTCAGCGCATGCATGATCGGCAGTTCGGTGGTGCCGGGATTGCCGAACAGATGCGTGATGCCTTCGTCCTTCAGCAAGGCGAGAAAGGCGGAACGCCCGGTAATCCGATTCTTCATGTTTCCTCCCGCCCGAGGGCTGTTCTAGAGCCTTTTTGGTTCTGGTTGAATCAGAACCGAGGCTCTATTTTTTGTTTAGACGTGTTTTCTTCACGCGAACCGGTATCCACTTCGCTGGAAAACGCCATAGAGCCCATCGTGCTCTCACATGATGATCAAAGTTGACGGTATGATGCAAGGAAGGGAGTTCATGGCAGCCTTGCGCGCAACGAGCGCGGCCGATCTGAACATGCCCACGAATAACATTTGCATCCTGTTTCGGCGGGCATCCTTGCGAATGTTGGAATCGAAGGACGACCGGCAAATTCAGGTTTGTCGTGGAGTTTTGGATTTGACATTCGTTGCAGGGGGTGAGGCTGGATGGAGAGCGAATGCCAAATCCACTCCACGCTTCCTTGCCTTCGAGCGCTGCCAGACAATGCCCGGAAAGCCTTTCAGCGGCACCAGCTTCTCGCCCGTATAGGCCCATTCCTGCAGCTCCTCGATCGCCACGTGATAGAGCGGCTGCCGGCCGGTACGGCTGGAAAAGAGTGCGCGCGGAATGTTCACCATGTGCGGGGAACGCGTTCGTTCATAGATTAGCGGCGTGCCGCAACGTTGGCAGAAATGGCGCGTGGCTTTCGCGGGCTCGTCCTCGAAACGCGCAATATACGCTTTGCCGCTTACGATGCGAAAGCGCTTGCGCCAGCTCCCGACATAGGTCGCGTAGGCCGCGCCGTGCGCGCGCCGGCTGGAGGCCGAGTGGTCGTGCCAGGCCCAGCGAGCGGGAACATCGATCTCGAAGCAGACGCTTCCGCACAGGCATTGGCCCTCGGCGATGCCTGCGGCGTTCGGTGTTTTTGCCATCGGCGACCTCGCATGCATCCCGCCTGTTTGACCTCATCCCGGGGCGGCCGCAACGCCGCCGTCTCGAAGGATGAGCCGCGAATATCAATGGCCCCGCTCCCCACCGCCTGGAAATAATATCGCTCAGTCGGTAATTCGTCCAACACGGCTGCTGAACTCAAGCTATGCTGCACCGACCAAGGCAGGAGGCGGGCGCTTTCCAAAGGAGGGACGATGCCGATCACGCTGCAATCGACCGTCGGCGGCTTTTCGGCGGAATTCATGCGACGCCTGCCTGCGCTGGAGCAGGCGATGATCGCGCACGGGCTCGAACCGTCGGAGTTCGTGATCTCGAAGGACCGCGCCACGCCCGCCTCGGTGCCCTTCATCGGGCCGTTCTTTTACGATTACACCGTGTTCGTTGGGGAGGAAAATTTCACGGTCACCGAGCCCAACGACATGGTGTTCCTGGATTACTTCTACAAGCGCTGCATTGCCGCGGACGAGGAACAGCCCTCCGAGATGGCGCCGCGAAATCGCGGACTGATCCACCGCTTCTTCCACTGGATGACCCAGCCGGTGTGAGGGGACTTGCGATGACCTCGATCGTCGTCCCCGCGAAAGCGGAGACGACGTGGGGATTTGTCTACTCCCCCCATTTCCGTGCCAGCGTCGCAAGTTCGCAGCCTTCGCAATAACGCGCGTCCTTGAAGTCTATCCAGTTATGCGCATAGACGCGATCGAGCGGTATCCGGTAACGCGCACGCAACACCTTGACGAGAATCCGCCAGGCCGCGATTTGCGCCTCGGTGGCGGGGCGCGTGACGTCGGGATAGTTGCCGGCGAATTCCACGCCGATCGAATTGTCGCGCACAACCTGGTGGAAGGTCGCAGCGTTGTCGATGTATTTGCTGTCATTGCGGTTGGCGCCGTCGCCATGGGTCGGCACCATCGTTTCCGGTACTGCCCAGTACACCGTGCCGTCGGTCTCAACCCAAACGGTGACCCCGCGCCGTGTCGGGTTCTTTGCCTGCGCCTCGGCGCCGCCGCGCGCCGAGCCTGCCGGCCCTTCGGTCTGGTGCACGATGATGTTGCGCCAGGGGTGGGCGTTATCGACATCGCCCCAGGGCGCAAGCCAGACCATCTTCAGGCCCGGGATCTCCGGGGTGCCGGACGCACGCGCCACAGTCTCGAACTCCGGCGTTTGCGCCGCCGCCGGGGTGAACATCGCAAAAGCGCAGAGAGCAGTCAGCGTGAGGTGCAGGTTCATGGACGGCAATATGCCGTGGACAATCGGCCGATCAAGTGCGGGAATAGCTGAAGCGCATCTCTGGGAAGCGGCAATCAGGCGTGCCGGCGCAGCGCAGGGTCCGGCATGACCGCGACATCCGGCGCCAGCGATGGGGAGGTCTCGTAGACCGAATAGCGGTTTTTACCCTCTTTCTTGGCGACATAAAGCGCGTGGTCGGCTGCCGCGATCAGGCGGTCCGGGAAGCCGCCGACCTCCAGCGTCCATTGCGCGACGCCGACCGATATCGCGATCGGAACCTCATTTCCCATGCAGGCGACGGCGTCCTCGCGGCACACCTCGATGATTCGGCGCGCGACCATCGCGCCTTCGCGCACGGTGGAGGCGGGGAGCACGATGCAGAACTCGTCGCCGCCGGTGCGCGCCAGCGTATCGCCCGGCCGCAGCCTCGTCTGGGCCATCAGCGTGAAGTGCTGCAGGCAGGCATCGCCCACCGCATGGCCATGGTTGTCGTTGATCGCCTTGAAGCTGTCGAGATCGATCACGAGCAGCGCGAACGGTTGCTTGCTGCGATCAGAACGCGCGCACTCCTCGGTCAAGCGCTGCACGAGAAGCCGCCGGTTGGCGACGCCGGTGAGATCATCCATCAGCGCGAGATCGGCGACCTCGTTGCGCAGCCGGTCGATCGCCATCACGAGGAAGCCGAAATTGAGGGACATCGACAGGAACATCAGCGCCAGGATCACGATCGATTGCGGCGTGTTGAACTGGACAAAGGAAAAATCGCCGCCGATCAGAAAGACCTTGGCTACGACCCGGAAGACATAGATCGCGATGATGAGGAGGGCGATGATGCCCGTGAGCCGGGCCCCGTAATTGACGCGGCCGTTCTCGCTCGACATCAGCAATCTGAGCGGCAGCGCCAGCGGCACGATTTGGCCGATCGAATAGATGGCGATCCGCATCGTCGAGCTTTCATGGCCGAACACGAAAAGCGCGAGACCGGCGCAGCTCAGTCCGGTGATCAGGGCGGTACCGCGCCAACTGACCGGGGAATCGTAAAACCGCTCGATCCCCATCGCGGCAAGGCAGCCGGACAGGATCACGACCGTGCCGCCGACCAGCAACGGTATCAGCGAGTCCGTCACCATGAGCAGCATTGCAATGCCGGCGCCAGCGGCGGCGGCAAACGCGGAAGCTGTCCAGAAACGCGCGGCCTCGAACGCCGGGTAGCTGCGCATGACGAAGGCCCAGATCAGGCCAAGCGCGAGGAAATTGACGACGAACGCCGTCCACAGCGTCGGTACGTTCAGCATCATCAAACCGGAGCGGCCAGCGCCCCGTCTCCCCTTTTCGGCAACCCGGCCGGCTATCCCTGTCCTCTTTCCAACCAAAATGCAGCGGTGGCGCTTAACGGACTCTGACCTTGCGAGCCGCAATCCGCGCCTTGGTTGTGAAATGATGAAGATCCCGGCCCACCTCGCATCTTCGAATCGGCACAGGCTGCGGCAGTTGGCGCGCCGTTAACCTTTCGGGCAGACGGAGCCGCACGAGTCGGCCTCGTCATGGGGGCAAAATAAAAAGGCGGGCACCGAGCCCGCCGTTTCACTGAAAATGTCTTTAAAAAAATCGCCTGGCGCCCGGGCGGAGCGAGGCTCCACCCGGGCTTTAAAAGTTACTTCTTCTTCTTGGCCTTCTTCGCCTTCTTAGCCTTCTTTGCCTTCTTCGCTTTCTTAGCCATAGCATCCTCTTTTGAGTTAATGGATTGAAACGCGACACGAGGCATGCTCGGCGGAGGGCCAGCCTCGCAATATCCTCGAATGTAATCCCAGCAGATTCGCGAGCCTAAGCCTCACACTGTCACGCCAGCGTCATCACGTTATCCACAGATGTTATGTGTTTTGACACGTTTTTGGCACCGCAAGGGATCAGCGCTGCGACTGATCCGTCATTCTCCACCACGACAAGCGCCTTCGCGCGGCAACTCGAGTGGCGTTCTCGATCGCTTCTACTCTTGCCTCGCGTGCGGCAAAGCCGGACAAATGACACTTCCACCCCTCAAGCCGGAGTGACGATCGATGACTGCGATCCGTGGAGCAGCCGCAGCCGTGACGGGAGCAGCCAGCGGGATCGGCCGCGCGCTTGCGATCGAATTGGCTTCGCGCGACTGCGATCTCGCGCTTGCCGATCGCGATGAGGCTGGCCTTCAGGCGGTCGCCGCCGAGATCGCCGCGACGACGTCGCGGAAAGTCAGCGTCCATCGCATCGATGTCGGCGAGCGTACCGAGATCGCGGAGTTTGCAGCCGCGGCGATTGCGGCACACCCGGCGCTGAACATTCTCATCAATAATGCCGGCGTGGCGCTGCTCGGCCAATTCCATGAAATCGACCAGGCGGAGATGGAATGGCTGTTCAACATCAATTTCTGGGGTGCGGTGCATTCGACCCGCGCCTTCCTCACCCATCTTGCGACCCGTAACGAGGCCCATATCGTCAACGTCTCGAGTATCTACGGCATCATCGCCCCGCCCGGCCAGACCGCCTATTCTTCGGCGAAATTCGCCGTCCGCGGCTTTTCGGAATCGCTGCGCCACGAATTGCAGACGGCCCAAAGCCCAGTGCGGCTTTCCGTGGTACATCCAGGCGGCGTCTCGACCAATATCGTGCGCAACATGCGTATGGGTGCCGGCGTCACCGACAATGAGAGCCGCGTGCGAGCGATCGAGTGGTTCGATCAAATCGCCAGGAGCACGCCGAAGGATGCCGCACTCCGGATCGTCCAGGGCATCGAAAACAACGAGCCGCGCATCCTGATCGGCGGTGACGCCCGCTTCATCGACTTGTTGCAGCGCCTGCGCCCCGCCACCTATTGGCGGGTGATGGCGTGGTGGACCGAGCGAATGCGCAAGGCCGCGGAGAAGGGGAAGTAGGGACAGCCTTTACCCTCCCCTCCAGGGGAGCGTGAGCCTCACCGGCCTACCAGCTGGTCGGCGAAATAGCCGATGGTCTTGCGATAGATGGTGGCGTGATTCCACTCACGCATCGCCTCGAAATTTGCACTGCCCTCGCCGTAAGGCGCGCCCATCTTGAAGCCGTTGGTGTGCAGGAGATTGGCGGTCGAGGCGAGCACGTCGGCGACGCTGTGGCGAAGATCGACGCGGCCGTCGCCGTCGAAATCGACGCCGTATTTGATGTAGGACGAGGGCAGGAATTGCGTCTGCCCGATCTCGCCGGCATAGGCGCCGATCATCTCGCGCAAGGGCAAATCGCCGCGCTGCACGATCTTGAGCGCCGCGAGCAATTCGCCCTGGAACAATTCGGTGCGGCGGCAATCATGCGCGAGTGTCGCGAGCACGCGGAACACAGGCAATTTCCCCATATCGCCCTTGCCGAAATCGGTCTCGAGCCCCCAGATCGCGACCAGGATCTGGCGCGGCACGCCGTATTTGGCCTCGATGCTAGAGAACAGCGGTGCGTAACGGGCGAGCATCGCACGCCCGCCATTGATGCGCCCCGGTCCGACGCGGGTCGACACATATTGCTCGAAGGTTTTGGTGAAGGTGCCGCGCTGGCGGCGATCGAAGGCGAGCACGCCCCTGTCCTGCTGCACGCCGCCGAGCGCCTGCGCAATCACGTCCTGGGAGATGCCGGCGCCTTGCGCCTCGGCCGAGAAGTTGGCGATGAAGGTGTTGAAATCGCCGCCGCAGCGGGCGGCGGACGCAGGATTTGCGGCAAGCGATGTGCCCAACAGAATCGCCAGATGAAGTTTGCGCATGTGTGTCCCCGCTGCCGCCCGCCGTCATGATCGGTCGATTTGGAATGCAATGTCAAACAGCCGGTTCTGCCGTAGATCGGTTGAACTTGTCGGCCTCCCGAACCGTCATTGCGAGGAGCGTAAGCGACGAAGCAATCCAACCTCTTGAGAGCCTCTGGATTGCTTCGCTGGCTCTCGCAATGACGGAATTACACTCGCGTCGCAGCCGGAACACCTTGTGCGATGATTTGGGGATACTAGATTCCCCACATAAGACCGCGATCACGTTTAACATCATGCAAAGCACACAACGCCGCCCAGGACTGTTTCGGTATCCCCTGTTCCGGCTGCTCGCGATCAATCTCGCGGCAGGTGCGGCACTCGCGGTCTTGCTGGTCGGCGGATTGCTTTGGCTTGATCCCGGCGGCCTGCGCCACCTGATCTTCACCGACCGCTCGCCCGGCGTCGCGCTGGGGCTGCTTCTCTTCGGCTTCATGGTCACGTTTGCATCGACCGCGATGGGCAGCGCGATCATGGCGCTCGGAAGGCGCGAGACGGAGGACGACGCGCCGCGCGGTCCACCGCTGTTGGCTGAGGAAACGGTTCGCGCGACGCGACCATGAGCGCGGGTGTCATTGCGAGGAGCGAATGCGACGAAGCAATCCAGTCTCTTTGCGACTCTGGATTGCTTCGCTGGCGCTCGCAATGACAATAGACGAGACTGCGGTTCCCCTCACTCGCCGCCGTCGATCTGCCGGCCCATCATCGCGATCGCCTGCTGATAGACGCCGGCTGCGTTCCAAGCCTGAATCGCCGCAAAATTCGGCTCGCCCGGCTGGTAGCCGGCGCCCGCGCGCCAGCCGTGGGCTTTGAGGAAGGCGGCGGTGGAGGAGAGCGCGTTGGCGGCATTGTCGAGGTTGCCGGTGCCGTAAGCCAAAATGTTCTTGGGCAAAAACTGCGTCTGACCGACTTCGCCGTGCATCGAGCCGCGGGTGGACGCCGAGAGCACGCCGCGATCGATCAATTGCAGGGCGGCGTAAAGCTGGTCGGTGAAATATTCCGATCGCCGGCAATCATAGGCGAGCGTGGCGATCGAGGAGAGCATGTGTTGATTGCCGCGCTGGCTGCCGAAACCGGTCTCCATGCCCCAAATCGCGATCAGCGGCCCCGGCGGCACACCGTAACGCTGCTGGATCGATGCGAACATCGCCGCATGCGACTGCTTCATCGCGCGCCCGCGCGCCACGATGGTGGAGGCGCCGCGCTTGGCGAGAAACTGATTGAGCGAGAGACCAAAACTTCGCTGGCCGCGGTCGGCGGCAATGGTCGCGCTGGCGTAATTCGTACTCATCAGCGCCGAGATGCCGGCAGCGCCGATGCCTTTGGCGCGCGCTTGCTCGGCGGTTTGCTGTTTCCAGGCCTCGAAACCGCCGGGACCGTTGCCGCATGGGGCGGCGTGAGCGTTCGGGCTGGTGCAGGCGAGCATGAGGGGGAATGCGAAGCTCGCGATCGCATGTTTTCTGCCTCTGGTCATTGAGGATGTTCCTGTCCCACGCGATGCTCCACGCAAAACCGGGCCGGCTACGAGTTGTATCAGAGGACACGGCAGAGTGTGGGCCGGTACTGTTTTGGCCTGCCAAAGGCCCATCTTAGGTATTATAATACTCAAATGCATGTTTTTGTTTCATGATTGAAATTTATGAAATCAAAACATAAGTTATGGGGGTTAAGGGTGGCTCAGCAAAAACCTGTTTTCCAAAGGTTAGACCATGTCAGGTGCAGTGGCCCGGATCATCGATGACCTGCGCGACCGGGGCGGATTGAAAGGCATCGATGTCGCCAACATCGCGGAGGTATCTCCGGCGACGGTTTCGCGCTGGACGTCGGGCAAGGCTTTGCCGCATCCAAAGACACAGCTCATCATTTCCGATCTGCGATACATCGTCGATCGACTGTCGGAATTTTATACGCCGGAAGAGACGAGGCTCTGGCTCTACTCCAAGCATCGTTTGCTGGAGGGACAGCGAGCCATCGACCTGATCCATCAAGGGCAAGCCGACCGCGTGCTGGCGGTCATTGAAAGCCTGGACGAAGGGACTTTCACCTAGTGTGGCGGTTCCGAAGTTCGTAAACGTGGGGCCGCGAGATGATACGAACTTCGGAAACGGGGCACTAGATGCCCGCTTCCGGCCGTGTGCACGACCGGGCCGTGCTGGACGCCCTGGAAAGTTTCCGACCCGAACAACTCGAACAGACCGTCTGGCGCGTGGCGCGCAAGGGACGCGACCCCCTGCGCGGCGCGATTGCGAATGGCCGCTGGAATGCAATCGGCGAGATGGAGGTTTTGTACACGAGCCTTGAGCGCGACGGCGCGCTGGCCGAAGTCGGCTTTCGCCTGTCGCTGGAGCCGGTCTGGCCGAGCAAGATCGAGCATCAGATCCATCAACTCTCGATCGAGGCCAGCAAGGCTTTGCGGATCGACGAACTCGCCCAACTCGAAAATCTCGGCGTCGATGTCGCCAGATATCAGAGCTTCGACTACGAGACGACGCAGGCGATCGCGGCCGCGGCGCATTTCTTGCAATTCGACGCGTTGATCGTTCCGGGCGCGCGTCATGCGGCAACCAATTTGGTGCTGTTCCTCGACCACATTCAGACTCTGCCGGAGCTTGTGAGTTCGGAAGCGGTGGATTGGACCAAGTGGTGGGCAAGAGGGCGGCGGTAGGGCTGCTTCAAAACAAACGGCGGGCCTTCGCCCGCCGCTCTTGCCTACCCAGACGGATTGCCGGATCATCCCCGATCAAGTCGAGGACAGGCGTCCGGCAATGACGCCGATTAATTATCCAGGAACGACCGCAGCTTCCGCGACCTTGACGGATGCTTGAGCTTCCGCAACGCCTTCGCCTCGATCTGACGGATGCGTTCGCGCGTCACCGAGAACTGCTGGCCGACTTCTTCCAGCGTGTGGTCGGTGTTCATGCCGATGCCAAAGCGCATGCGGAGCACGCGCTCCTCGCGCGGGGTGAGCGAGGCAAGCACCCGCGTCGTGGTCTCGCGCAGGTTCGACTGGATCGCCGCATCGATCGGTAAAATCGCGTTCTTGTCCTCGATGAAATCGCCGAGGTGAGAATCTTCCTCGTCGCCCACCGGCGTCTCGAGCGACAGCGGCTCTTTCGCGATCTTGAGGACCTTGCGCACCTTCTCCAAGGGCATGCCGAGCTTCTCGGCGAGCTCTTCCGGCGTCGGCTCGCGGCCGATCTCGTTGAGCATCTGGCGCGAGGTGCGCACGATCTTGTTGATGGTCTCGATCATGTGCACGGGAATGCGGATGGTGCGCGCCTGATCCGCAATCGATCGCGTGATCGCCTGCCGGATCCACCACGTCGCATAGGTCGAAAACTTGTAGCCGCGGCGGTATTCGAACTTGTCGACCGCCTTCATCAAACCGATGTTGCCTTCCTGGATCAGATCGAGGAACTGCAGGCCGCGGTTGGTGTATTTTTTCGCAATCGAGATCACCAGCCGAAGGTTGGCTTCCACCATTTCCTTCTTGGCCTGACGCGCCTCGCGCTCGCCCTTCTGCACGCCATGCACGATCTTGCGGAATTCGCCGATCTCGAGCCCGGTGAGCGCCGCAAGCTGCTGAACTTCGCCGCGCAGCTCCTTGATGCGGTCCTTCTCGTGATGGACGAAATTCTTCCAGCCCTTGGCCGAGAGTTTCGAGACGCGGTTGAGCCAGCGCGGATCGAGCTCGGAGCCCTGGTAGTTCTTCAAAAAGTCTTCGCGCGCCACGCCGTGGCTGTCGCCCAGACGCAGCAGGCGGCCCTCGAACGACACCAGCTTCTTGTTGATGTCGTAAAGCTGTTCGACCAGCGAATCGATGCGCGCCTGATTGAGCCGCAGCGACTTCACCTCGACGATGATCTCGTCCTTCAGCTTCTTGTATTTGCGCTCCTGGGCCGGCGACAATGTCTCGTTCTGAAGCTGATTGGAAATGTCCTGCTCCTGCAGGCGGCGCAGCTTCTTGTAGTTGTCGGCGATCTTGTCGAAGGTCTCCACCACCTTCGGCTTCAGCTCGGCCTCGATCGCTGCAAGCGACAACTGGTTCTCGAACTCGTCGTCGTCC
>Ga0306920_100008759_pt1 | contig 13456 bp, 11 predicted proteins | sample flu12Cox44000170_FD_204666 | JGI IMG/M metagenome (GOLD analysis project Ga0306920, IMG submission 204666) | Lab enrichment of tropical soil microbial communities from Luquillo Experimental Forest, Puerto Rico - flux4day.12C.oxic.44.000.170 (v2)... | ecosystem: Environmental > Terrestrial >... | reverse complement strand
GGCGAGTTCGGTGGTGATGGGGTGATCGTAAACCTTGGCTAAGTTGATCTGGGCGATATAAGCCGCAGCGATCTTCTTCTGCTCGGCGGTCTTGTAGAAGATGGCGGAACGGTATTGCGTGCCGATATCCGGCCCCTGCCGGTCCCTCTGGGTGGGGTCGTGCGCCACCGAGAAGAAGATCATCAGCAGCTTGCCGTAGCTGATCTGTGCAGGATCGTACTCTACTTCCACCGATTCTGCGTGCCCGGTCGTCCCACTCGAAACCAAATCGTAGTAGGGATTTTCGACGTTGCCGCCCGCATATCCCGACGTCGCTCGAACCACCCCTTGCACATGCTGAAAGACGCCTTGGACGCCCCAAAAACATCCTCCCGCAAATACGGCAGTCTCTTTGCCGCTGTGCAGTGGCGCATCCACCTCCGGCGCCGGAAACGTCCCTTTGGGCTCCGCCGGTCTGCCGGAGGAGATACGAACTCCCCACCACACCAGCATGGCCAAAATCGCCACCACGCTGCTCGCCCGGCCAAGAAAAGGTGATTTCATATCGCTCCTCCCCCGCTTGTTCGATGCCGGAGGAGCCCACAGATTACAACCCCGCTGCCCCCTGGCGCTTGTGAAGACGCGCCCGTAGCGGGATACTACTGGCGCTGACACGGATCTCCAGTTTCACCGGCTTTAGAGAGCCCGCTAGTCTGCTGACTCCACAAGGATACATCCGCATGAATCTGCGCGCGCATTCCGAAGAGCTTGTCGCGTCTCTCATGCTTTTCGCAGTTCCCGGACTGCTTCACGCCCAGGTCACCCACGGTCAAAAGCCGAATCTGCCTCCGCCATTCGCCACCAAGTCCGCCGGCAACGGTCCCGGCAGGATCGAAGCGCCCGCAGGTTTTCTGCCCTCGGTACCTAAGGGTTTTCACGTCAATATTTTCGCTACGGATTTCCGCCGGCCCCGGCTGCTCACAGTGGCGCCAAACGGCGACATCTTCCTGGCCGACACCGGTGCCGGCCAGGTCATCATCCTGCGCGACCCGAGTCATACCGGCGGCGCGCAGCAGCGTGTGGTCTTCGCCGAAAATCTTGTCCGTCCCTTCGGCATCGCCTTTCACGACGACTACGTCTACGTCGGAAATATGACCAGCGTCGTCCGCTTCAAATATGATCCGAAAACCTCACAGCGCCTGGGCAACGCCGAAAAGCTTATGGATCTTCCCGGTGGCGGACACGACACGCGCAACCTGGCGTTCACTGCGGATGGCCACCACCTGCTGATCGCGGTCGGTTCCGGAAGCAACATCAACACCGGCGAGCCTGCCGTTCGGGCCGCGGTTACCATCTGCGATCCGGACGGGCAGAACGCGCGCCAATTCGCTACCGGACTGCGCAATCCCGTGGGCTTGACGCTCGAACCAGTCACCGGAAAGCCCTGGGTCACCGTGAACGAGCGCGATGAACTCGGCGACGACCTTCCACCCGACTATTTCACCACCATTCAGGACGGCGGTTTCTACGGTTGGCCGTATAGCTATATCGGCGGCCATGTCGATTCGCGCGTGCAGCCGCAACAGCCGGATCTGGTCGCCAAAGCCATCATCCCCGACGTCCTGCTCGGCGCCCACGTCGCGCCGCTGCAAATCACTTTCTACAACGGCAAGCAGTTTCCGGCCAGCTACTACGGCGGCGCTTTCATCGCCGAGCACGGCTCGTGGAATCGGTCTATCCGCTCCGGTTACCAGGTCGCCTTCGTCGCCTTCAAGGACGGCCAGCCCTCCGCCGATCCGGTTCCGTTTCTCACCGGGCTCGTTCCCGATCCCGGCAAAGAGCTTGTCTATGGTCGGCCGGTTGGCGTCACTACCGCCCCAGATGGTTCGCTGCTGGTCTCCGATGACGGCATCGGTGTGATCTATCGCGTTACCTACGCGCCATGAAGACGCTCCATGAAGACGTTCAGCCACTTCGCCGCAGAACCGGGTCTTAGCGTCGCACTCTCGAGCCCAGCCATCCCGTTGATCCGTTTTTTTCAGGAGCGGACGCGAGGGAGACGGCAATTCCATTAATTGGTTGCTTTCGAATTCTGTTCTTTTATGACGTGGCCGAGGCGATCGACCTCGATCGGCTGTTGCGGGAGTCCCACCGCGCCGAGCCCGCCCCCAGCCGCACCGCTTTCGTCCCGCAGTATCTGCGCTTCGAAAGACCACCCGTGGCCGAGCCTATCGAGCCGTTGCTGCTGCTCGAAGCGGGAAGACAGGTCGGCGGCAGCGCCAAATTCTACGACTATGGGGTGGTCAGCATCGAACTTGAGTTGCCGTTCGAAACCGAATGGGAGTCTCTGGTCCTGCAGTCCAGCCGGTTGATCGGCAATACGGAACTCGAGAATCGCGCCGCCGAGTGGCTCCGCGTTCGTCTGCAGTCGATTCGCCCGGCGCTCCTTAAGCCTTACGAATCCTGGCTTAGGGAGGATTATGAGGTGGTCTGGCTCTACGAAGTCATCGAACCGGACGGCCGCAGGCCGTCCGCCGCCGAACTGCTTTCGTCACACGCACAGCACGTGGCTCAACTCGTTCGCGGAGAGTCGATCATCCTTTCCGATGCCGAGCGCCAGGAGGTGCTGCAGTCGAGCATCTCCTATTCACCGGCGGACCTGCTGGTCGTCGGCTGGACCGGGGCTCTCGTGTACGGAAAGGGCGAAGTTGCCGCGGCGACGATTCAACTTCTTGAATACGCCAACACGCAGCTTCTCGAGTTGCGCTACTACGACCGTCTGCTCACCAACGTTCTGAACAGCGTCTATCGCTTCATGGAGCACAAAGGCGGGCGCTTTTCTTATTGGCGGCTTTCCGGGGAATCCTCCCGCGTCAACACCATCCGTCTCGACGTGATGGAGCTGACCGAAAAGGTGGACAACGCCATAAAATTTCTGAGCGACATGTATTATGCGCGGCTTTACGGGCTGATCGCCGCAAAGGTCGGTGTTCCCGACTATCGCAGGCTTGTCGACCAGAAACTGCGCACTGCCGGCGAGCTCTACCACTTCATGGTGGACCAGTTCAACCAAAGCCGCAGCTTTGTCCTCGAACTTGCCGTGGTGGTCATTCTGGTGATCGAAATCGTCTTCCTGTTTCGCGGCAAGTAGCTTCGGGCGATGCCCCTTCTATGGCTCGCGCGCGGCAAAAGTTTTCGGGTTTCGTTCGCGAGCGAGGCTGTGACGGGGCATTAACATTTTATTCATGGACGAGAAATTCGCATTGCGGTACCTTCGAGGCTTATGCAATCGCCAAGACTCGAAATAGCACAACAGCCGGGCAGTGATGGAGCCTTGATCGCTCGCCTGAACGGCAAGCTCAGCTTGGAAACCGTCAGCATCTTCCTGCAGCAGACCCGGGGCATGGCGGCCGAAAGGCTGGTGCTCGATATGTCTGGCGTCAGCTTCATGGATTCGGCCGGAGTTGGCGCGCTCGTGCAACTATTTGTTCATCGCAAGGCTCAGTCGAAGAGACTGGCGGTTGCCGCGCTGACATCGCAGGGCACTGCCGTCATGCAGGTGGCGGGCCTGATGAAGCTGATTCCGACCTTCGCCACCGTCGAACAAGCCTCCGTCTAGGGCTGTTGGCGTCGCTTACCTCCCTGTTTTCTGTGACTTACGCTTCAATGGGGTGTCCAGGTAGGGTGCGTGGTAAACAGGCCGTCCACGACTCCTATCTGATAGGCGACCACCAGTCCGAACACCAAGCTGACCACACCGGTCGCGGTGACTAGGCTCCGGGTGAGCCAGGCGAAGCGGTTTGCGGCGACTGTGAAAGGCAGGGAAAAAAGCAGCGTCATCAGCATCATACCGACTATGGTTCCGAGGCCGAAGACCAGCAGATAGAAGATCGCCCAGCGCGGTTCGCGGATGGTACTGAGCACCAGCAGGGCTACGGCGGCCGAGCCGGCCAGGCCGTGCACGATGCCGATCAGAAACGGCCGCAAGGAATGGAAAACTCCCAATCTGGCGAAGGGGGCAGCGAACCAGCGCGGAGGCTCGACTTCGCTACCGTGGTGTTCCCTTTCGGAGCCGTGCGCGTGTGGATGGACGTGCGCGTAGTCGCCGTGGCTGTGGAGGTGGGCGTGGGCGCCGCGATGTTTAGGATGGGTGGGCGAAAAGCGATCGCTGATAGTGCGCATAGCGCCGGTTAGGTTAAGGACGCCGAGCAGAATCAGCATCAAAGCCACGGAGAACTCGAGAGTCAAGCCGAGGCGCGGCGGGATGGCCACTCCAAAAAGGATGATGGCGGCGCCCACTGCCAGTATGGTCAGGGTGTGCCCAACCCCCCAAAGGACGCCGATCCAGCCGGCACGCGAAATCGAACGCTCGCGGCTGACAATGGTCGAGACGGCCACCACGTGGTCGGGATCGGTGGCGTGACGCATGCCAAGGAAAAAGCCGATGCCGAGAATGACGAGGGCGCTGGTCATGAGATCCGGCAACCATAATATGCGACGAGATCGCGGAACAGATAGGCGCCGTTCGACTCCCGGCTCAAGACTTGAAACTGTTCATGTAGTCGTAGTCCACCTTAATGGCCTCTAAGGCCGGCATCTCGGTGAACGGCGGCTCTTGTTCGACGAACAGAGCTCGAATTTGGGCTTTTTGAGCGGCGGCGAAAACTCTGGAGTAGTCGATGGCTCCTCGCCCAAGTTCTGTAGGTACGGGCGCTCCGGGGTCCTGGCCGAGCAGTGTCGTGCGGGGCGTAAAGCCTTTACGGAAATCTTTGATGTGCAGCAGGCTGTATCGCTCGGGATATTTCGCAAGGTACGCGGTCGGATCCTGGCCCGCCACGGTCGCCCAGCCGCAGTCCAGTTCGAGCTTGACCAATCGCGGATCCGTCAGCCTAAGGAATTCGTCGTATCCGGTCACATCGCCGTACCTTCGCCATTCGAAATTGTGATTGTGATAGCCGAGCTGCAACCCGGATTTACCGATCTGCTCGCCCAGTTTGTTGAATTGCTCCGCGTTCCACTTCCAGTCGTCCAGCGTCAGGCCACTGATGATGGCCATAAATAAGGCGAACGGACCGCCTCCGGGGTTGGCTTTAAAGCGGGACGGGTCGGCAACCCACGGCACGGTCACGATCATAAACTCCTGGCCAAACAGATGCGCCAGATCGACCATCTCCGGCAGTCTGCCCATCAGATCGGGAAGCAGATAGTGCCCCGACGGATTCCCGAGCCCGGAATCATCGAGCATCTTCTTAAGTTCCTTTGGCGGCGTTTTGGAGAGCGGAGACAACTCGACCTGTTGGTAGCCCGCTCGAGCCACCGCGCGCAAAGTACCCACCGGATCGCTGTCCATCTCTTTGCCCACCGTATAGAGCTGCAGACCGACAGGAAGGTTGAGAGGACCCGCATTCATGAATGGAACCTCCCAAAGCGAAGCCGCAAGACCGGAAGCGGCCGTCTGAATAAATGCTCTGCGCGATCTAGCTTTCGTCATTAGGTTTCTGCCTGCCGTTCCCGGCACCGCTTCCTGCGCCGGCTTCAGATCACCGCTTTTGCGCCGAAATCGCTTTGCGGACTGGGGCGAGACGACCGGTTGGGCGAATGCCTAAACGAGCGCCCGATTCAGATTGTCGATGGCCTCGTCGATCTCGGCGGTGTTCTTGTAGCCGACGGTGACAGAATCCACTCCGGCGTTGCGGAAGGCAAAACGCATCGCCGCCTGGCGGTCTTCCCGGTTGAACGCCCCTTCACCGACGAGCTTCATGCTGATTACGCCCATTCCCGCTCGGCGGGCCTGCTCCACATGAGCCACAACCTCAGGGACATTGCCCGGCCCGGCGGTGTCGTAGTCCTCGGCGTCCATGTGCGCGCCTTTGTGGTTCATTCGGATCATGGCCACGTCGAGCCATCCGTCTCCCGGAACCTGGCGCAGCGCGGGGAGCCCGTGAACCGAGGCGCCGTGACTTAGGATGGCCTTTCGCGACTGGGCTTCCAGAATGCCATCCTGCCAGGCCTTGGAGTCGACCGGCCAGCTGGCGGTGTGCTGCCAGTGGAGCAGCATGATGTCGAAGTAGTCGGTTCTCGCGAGCTTGCGCAATTCGTCGAATTTCTCCTGCGGATTCACGCCCGCGCGGGTGGTAACCTTGGACATAATCCGATAGCTATCGCGCGGAATTCCCTCGAGCGCTACGCCGAGCATGCGGTGCATGTCGCCGTAAGACTCGGCGGTTTCGAAGAAGCGGATGCCACGGTCGTAAGCGTAGCGAACCAGCCTCGTGAACTCCTGCTGCCCCAGGTCGCGCTGCACTTTGCCGCTAACGCTGCCTGTGCCAAAGGCAAGCCGCGTGACTTGCACTCCGGATTTCCCGAGCGTGACCCAATCCGTCGCTGTCTGACGCGCCGCGGCCAGCGGCAAGGCCCCGGTCACGACTAGAGCGCCGGCGGCAGCTCCGGTTTTCAGGAATTCGCGTCTGGTGTAGGGAGACACAGAAGCACCTCGAAGGAAGGCGCGCTGTCGGCCGGGCGCGCACCATGCCTTGACACCGCCATCCTATTACGAAATCCTGCGATCGCGTACCAGGAATCTGGCGGGCTGCCGGGGCAGGTTGCGGGAAGGGCGCGGCCGCGAAACTTCGCCAATTGACAGTTTGCTTCGGCCACGCTCTAGGATAGCTCAGAGGACTTGGCGATCACTCAGCCCAGCCAGCGGAGGTAGGCGAATGCATCGCTTGCTTTTGATAAACACTCTATTCGGTCTGGCTGTTTTCAGCACAGCGCTAGCAGAACAGGAGGCCAGCGGCAACGGCGCGCGCGAACAGGGGCTGGCGGCGTTCTACAGCCGGGCGCTCGAAGGCCACAAGACGGCCTGCGGGGGAACCTATAACGGCTCGGAAATGACCACCGCGCACCGTACTCTGCCGTGTGGCACCCGGGTTCGCATCACCAATTTGAAAAACAGCAAGAGCGTGGAAGCGACGGTAAACGATCGCGGGCCCACCTCGCCAAAGCGCATTGTGGATGTCTCGCGGGCCGTTGCCGAGCAGCTCGATTTCGTGAAACAAGGGACCACTACGGTCGAACTAGAGGTGCTGCAGTGAGAGCTGCCCGGCGTGCCGGGAATGTCGGAGAAGCTCAATCTGTTCTGAGCAGGCGGATCAGTTCGGCGGCGGCATAAGGCAGACGCGCGCCCCGGCGAGAGATCATATAGACGTGCCGCGGCAGATTGAGCTGTCGGACCTTAATCTCTTTCATCCAGCCATGATCGATTTCCCAGGCCACGCACATGCGGGGCACAATGGCTACGCCCATGCCCATTTGCACGAAGCGCTTGATGCTCTCAAGCGTGGGCATTTCGATGGGCATGTTCAAGGTGGTTTTGTTGCGCCCGAAAAGCTCAATGACGCGGCGCCTAAACGGCGATTCGACACTGTGCGCGACGAAGCTCTCGCCGCCGAGGTCGGCCACATCCACTTCGCGACGCTTGGCCAGCGCATGTTTGGGATGCACCACCAGCGTCAGTTCGTCCTTCAGGATCTCGGTAGCTTGCAGCTGCGGATCGCGGGGCACGAACGAAATGGCCCCTAGGTCCAGCCGGTAGTTCAAAACCTCGTGCGGAATGTCGCGGGAAAACATGCGGTGTACGCGAATCTGTATGCCCGGATGGAGTTCCCGGAACTGCGCCAGCGCCGGCAAAAGCGCATGAATGGAGCTCTCGTTCACGCCGAGCGACAGCTCACCGCGCGTCAGGCCTTCCAATTCGGAGAGGCCCTTTTTCACTTCGTCGCGCAAGTTGATCAATCGCTCTGCGTAGTCGCGCAGCAGATTGCCGGCATCCGTTAACCGCACGGGACGCGCTCCCCGCACAAACAACGGCTGGCCGAGCCCATCCTCGAGCTTACGGATGGCCAGACTGACCGCCGGCTGCGTGCGGTACAAGCGCTCGGCAGCGCGGGAAAAGCTGCCTTCGCGCGCAACCGTAAGAAAAACCTGCAGTTCGCTGAGGTCCATGAAATTGCTCAGGAATGCATTATAAGGCAGGATTATCAAAAGCAGAACAAAGATAAATTTGACCCGAGGGGCCTATGACGGCATCCTAACTCCAGGGGATCTATGGACGTCGTTCGCATCTTCGACACTACGCTCCGCGATGGCGAGCAGTCGCCCGGCTTTTCCATGAATACCGAGGAGAAGATCCGCATGGCGCGGCAGCTTGCCAAGCTTGGCGTGGACATTATCGAAGCCGGTTTCCCGATCTCCTCGCGCGGGGACTTGGAAGCGGTGCAGAACGTGGCCAGGGAAGTGCGCGATGTGCCGATCGCCGCCCTCGCGCGCGCCAAGAAACTGGACGTAGACGCCGCGATTGAAGCCTTAGAACCGGCGGCTTCCTCGCGGTTGCACGTCTTTCTGGCTACCTCGGACCTGCACCTTAAAGCCAAGCTCAACATGACCCGCGAGCAGGCCCTCGAAGCGATCAGCAGCATGGTTCGCTACGGCCGTCAGCAGGTTGCCGAAGTGGAATTTTCCGCCGAAGACGCCGGGCGCACCGATATTGAGTATCTCTGCCAGGTGTGCAAGGCCGCGGTCCGAGCTGGCGCGACGATATTGAATTTGCCGGACACCGTGGGCTATGCCGTACCGGAAGAGTACGCGGAGATGTTCCGCCGCGTCCGTGATCATCTGGACGATGCGCCAAACGTGGTCCTGAGTGCGCATTGCCATGACGACCTGGGGCTGGCCGTCGCCAATTCTTTGGCTGCAGTGCGCGCCGGGGTGCGCCAGATCGAATGCACGGTGAACGGCATTGGCGAACGCGCGGGCAATGCCTCGCTCGAGGAGCTCGCCGTGGCGCTAGCCGTTCGCAAGGAAAGTTTCGCGGTCACCACCAACATCAAGCTGGATCAGTTGTTTCCTGCGAGCCGCATGCTCACCGAAATCACCGGCGCGCACGTTGCTCCCAACAAAGCCGTGGTAGGGGCGAACGCCTTCGCCCACGAAGCGGGAATCCACCAGGACGGCATCATCAAGAACCCGCTCACTTATGAGATCATTTCGCCTGAGACCGTCGGCGTCCCGGCGCGTTCGCTGGTCATGGGAAAGCACTCCGGGCGCAATGCCTTGCGGCTGAGCCTGCGGGACTTGGGCTTTGAGCCGAACGATGCAGAGCTGGCGGAGATCTATCGCCGCGTGACCACTCTGGCCGACCAGGCCAAAACCGTTCGCCCACGAGATATTCTTGGGATTGCTCATGAAGTGATTCGGCGTGGCGGCTCGTCGGTCGCAACCGAAGCCTCTTCTTTGGCTTAACAGCGCTTTGAAGACCGCTTGAAATAAAGGCCGCAGGCACGACATGAAAAAGAACATTGTCCTTCTCCCGGGCGACGGCATCGGTCCGGAAGTCACTCACGCCGCCGCCAGCGTACTGAAAGAGTGCGCGCGCGAATTCCATCACCAGTTTGAGTTCCAGGAACATCCGGTGGGTGGCGCGGCGATCGATTTGACCGGCACCCCCCTGCCGAACGCCACCGTCGATGCGTGCCGCAGGGCGGACGCCGTGTTCCTTGGCGCCGTCGGCGGTCCCAAGTGGGACGCGCTCGCGGTCGGCAAGCGTCCGGAAGCCGGCCTGCTGGGTTTGCGCCAAGCCATGGGCCTTTATGTCAATGTGCGCCCGGTAAAGCTGATCGAGCCTCTGCGCGGGATGTCGCCGCTCAAGCCGGAGCGCCTCGGGGATCTGGATGTAGAAATCATCCGCGAACTCGCCGGCGGTATGTATTTCGGGCAGCGGGGAAACGCTACCGAAAACGGCAAAGAACGGTCTTGGGATACCGAGTCGTATTCCACGCCGGAGATCGAGCGGATCGCGACGTTTGCCTACACCCGCGCGGAAGGCCGTTCGCGGCGGCTGTGCTCGGTCGACAAGGCCAACGTCCTAGCCAGCTCCGAGCTGTGGCGACGCACGGTCACGGCGATGAGCCGCGTATATCCGAACGTCAGGCTTGAACACATGTACGTAGACAACGCGGCCATGCAGCTGACGCTCAAGCCTTCGCAATTCGACGTTATGCTCACCACGAACATGTTCGGCGATATCTTGAGCGATGCTGCGGCCGCCCTGGTGGGGTCCATCGGGCTGATTCCTTCGGCGAGTTTTGGCGCCGGCGCGCCGCTATTCGAGCCGATCCATGGCTCCGCGCCGACCCTCGCAGGCAGAGACTCGGCTAATCCGGTAGGATCCATCTTGAGCGCCGCTATGATGCTGCGCGACGCCTTCGGTCTCGGCCTAGAGGCGGACTGGGTCGAACAATCGATAACCCGCACCCTGGCGGCCGGCTACCGCACGCCTGATCTGGCGGCTCCCGGCACCAAAGCCATTGGGACCAATGGCTTTATGGAAATTCTCCACGAAGAGATGCAGCGTACCCTCGAGCACGCCGAGCGCTACGGCTGGGGGGTGTAATAAACCGCTTTGAGGGCTTGCAAATCCCGCGGCAGGAAGGGAAAATCAACGCCCTGCTGAGGGCGGGCGGAATGCGCTTCCTGCGCTTATTCCTACTGGGGTTGGCGTCGATCTATCCGCTGTACTGGACGGCGCGGTTCCTGCTTTTCTTTGTCCCCGAGAGTCTGGCCGGATACTGGCTTGGGGAACCTGTTTGGGTCGTCGGGATCTCCTACCTTGGGGCCACGGCCGTCGCTCAACCCGGCGCCATTTTCCCGGCGCAGTGGGAGGCACTGCTGTCTGCGATCCTGCTTTCCGCGCTGATCCTGGGCTTGCGCGGCGACCGTTATTTCACCGGCGCGTTCGCGATTGTGGTTCTCGGTCAGTCTGCCCTGGTGCCCTTCGTCAACATTCTTGTGGCCAGCGGAGCAGACGCAGCCGCCATCGCCGGCGGCATCCTCTCTCTCGCCCTGATCGTCTTGGGGCTTTGTCGAATTCTTCAGTTGACGGGAGGGAGCGACTATATCGAACGCCTGGCTCTGCTTAGCCTGCTGGCGGTTTTGCCGGCGCCCTTTTTTTGGCTGGCACTCTCGGCAGCTTCTGCGGTTCTCGATACGCGGTTCCTCTTGCTGCTGCTTCTTCCCGTCTATTTTGCCGCGAATATCGCCGCCTTGCTTCCCTCGCGGCTGTCGGGCCGCTCGTCCGGCGTGGCTTGGAACGAGATACTGGCAAGCTCGGCGGTGGCTTGCTTACTGATCATCGCCATCAGTCTGAGCAGCCATTTGGGCGGCACATTCCATTCACAGACCGAGCAGAGCGACGCCCCTGTGGTCGTCTCCCGCTGAAGCGGGTTAGCCCCGATTTCATATGCCGCTCGGGAGCCGCGCGTCTTGCGGGAGTGCCCGGGAGATGTTAACGTACTTGCTTCACAGTGTATCCGCCGCCTGTCCCCGGAACGGCAAGAAACGGCAGGGGATATCGGGACTCCTGGCGGCGGAATCCAGGCCGAACCAGGACTGCAGTGCCCTACAAATTTCATCGCAGCGAACTTTCGCGCGCCGCGCTCCGCTAGCCGCGCCCGCCATGGTTGACATTTCCCCAACCCAAGAAACCCCCGCCGCATCGGCCGTTCCGCGCGCCGTTCTCTACTGGGGTGTGGAAAACTCCCTGCTGGAGTTGAGCGCGTTACGGCAAGTCGGATTTTTCACCTGGAACGCGCAGAGCTTCGCGCAAAGATGGCGTCGTCGCAGCGGAATGGCGCTGCTGACGCTGTTACGTCCGGCCGCATTCCTGGCCGGCGGCACCTTTGCCACTCGTCTGCTGTACACTCTGCTGCGTGGCGTAACCCGTGATCGTCTGGATCTCCTGGGTGAGGAGTACTTTGAATATGCCCTTAAGCCGCGTCTTCGCCCGCAGGCGGTCGAAGCGCTGCGGCGCGCGGCAAGCGAGGGCCGCTCGATCGTTCTGGTTAGCCAGTCGCTCGACCATGTGATGCGACCGCTCGCCAGGCACCTCGGTGTGGAGCGCTTCTTGGCGAATCGGCTCGAGTTCCGGGACGGCGTGGCCACCGGCCGGCTGCTCGATCCGGTCATACGCCCGCGGGGGCCTTTGGCCTGGATCGCTGCGGGCGAAACCGACGGTGGTATACCGGAATCGCGGCTTCTTCTGCAATTGGGGTTAGCGGACCCCGCAGAGTTGACCGCTCTCGTCCAATCAGCCGAGCGGACCCTGCAGCCTCGTGCTGCTTCCGTGGTGCCCTTCGACACCCCCTTCCGTGTCGAACCGCTCAGCGTGCGCCGCACCTTGTCCGGGAAGCACATTCTGCTTATCGGCGTCACCGGATTCATTGCCAAAGTGTGGATGGTCGATTTGTTGCAGCAGGTCCCGGGCCTCGGCAAGATTACTCTGCTCATTCGCCGCAACCGCACCACCACCGCGGAGCGCCGTTTTGAAAAAATCGTTGAAGAATCGCCGGCGCTCGACGGCTTGCAGAAAGCCTACGGCCCCGACCTCGGGGAATTCCTGCGCGGGAAAATCGAGGTCGTCGAAGGTGACGTCGGCCTTCCCGGGCTGGGCCTCGACGAAATCGTCCGCGCACGCCTTGCCCGTTCGGTCGACTTGGTCGTCAACAGCGCCGGGCTCACCGATTTTAACCCCGACCTGCGCGAGGCACTTTCCTCCAACGTGGAGTCCGCGGAGCATCTGCTCGATTTTCTTCGCTCGACCGATCATGCGGCGCTCATGCACCTTTCCACCTGCTACGTTGTCGGCATGCGCGATGGCCGGGTGGCCGAGGAGCTGCGGGAAAACTATAATCCCGCCAATCTGAAGAATTTTGACGCCGAGCGGGAGATCGCCTCGCTGCGCGAAATGATCCGGCGCATCGAGGAACGCGCGGAAGGACCCGAGCTCACGCGCGCGCTGCGCCGCCAAGCGCTCGGCCGCGGCGCCGACGAGACCAGCGTCGCTGCCGGCGAGCTCGACGGCGTAGTCAAACGCAACCGCGTCCGCTGGGCACGCAACAAACTGGTCCGCGTCGGTATGAAGCGCGCGCAGTATCTCGGCTGGCCCAACACCTACACCTTCACCAAGAGCCTCGGCGAGTCTATTCTGGCGCGGCGCGGCAAGGATTTGCCCATCGCCATCGTGCGCCCCTCCATCGTGGAAAGCTCGACCCGCAGCCCGTTCAGCGGATGGAACGAAGGCGTCAACACCTCCGGACCCCTGTCCTATTTGCTGGGCACCAATTTCCGCCAGCTCCCCTCGAACGCCCGCAAGTGCCTCGATGTTATACCGGTGGACATGGTCTGCCGCGGCATGTCGCTCATTGCCGCCGCGCTTATCGAACGCAAGAACGCGCGCATGTACCAGCTCGCGACTTCCGGCGTAAATCCCTGCGACATGGGCCGCAGCATCGAGCTCACCGGGCTTGCCCATCGCAAACACTACCGCACCCAGCAGGGAATCGAGCACTGGCTCAAGGTAAAGTTCGAAACCATCCCCGTCTCCAAGCAGCGCTACGAGCGGCTCTCCATCCCCATGCAGAAA
>Ga0306920_100008758_pt1 | contig 13456 bp, 26 predicted proteins | sample flu12Cox44000170_FD_204666 | JGI IMG/M metagenome (GOLD analysis project Ga0306920, IMG submission 204666) | Lab enrichment of tropical soil microbial communities from Luquillo Experimental Forest, Puerto Rico - flux4day.12C.oxic.44.000.170 (v2)... | ecosystem: Environmental > Terrestrial >... | reverse complement strand
GTGTAGTGGTTACCTTTACCGCAGCCGCATCAAGATGATGCTTCAGTGTGGATACCTCGGCGCTGATCGAATTCGCGGTTTCACTTGCCTCAGAGGCTCGATAGATGGTCCACTGTGCAGGGAGAGCCTTAACAAATATTCCAACTATCCCTTCGCACGTTTGACGTCCCTTGCCCGAAATACTGAGGCCATTCTTGTCAACTTGGAAGGAAAGGCCGGAATTTCCAATAACTGTCCAAATCATGTGCCTTTCCCCCTTGATCGCAATACGCGCCTACGACGTTGGATGATTGTCAGCCGTCTCTGACGCTCTTTTTTCAAGATCATCCCAATATCTCTTGACCTCCTGTCTTTTCTGCTCATCAAACTTAGGATCAATAGCAGACACTACATCGCCCATACGACTATAAACCTGATCGAATTTCAGGTTTAGGTGGCGGAGGCTCTGGTCATTGCCTTTAGTTATTTCCTGCTTGATCTCCGATAAAAGCTTAATAGCTTTTTCAAGCTGATAGGTAACATATAGAAACCCGCCAATAAGGATTATGGTAAGTCCAGTCAATGTCAATTGAACCTCCTATTTCCTCGATCACGGGCGAAACCCTCTCACTACCCAACGAGCAATTGCTCCCAACACCAGGGCCAATGCTGGAGGACCGAGAGCTACTCCTACGGCTTCTGTCGCTGATCGCCATGGGTACTTGGTGTAGCTGGAGTTATACACGTTCAGAGCAACCCCGGTGACCCAAAAAACGGATAGAACCAGCCACAAGCGCAAAAGACCACGGGTCACCCTCATTGTGTTAACGTAACACACCTGAGCGATTACCGCGATTACTTTCTGGATTGCGATATGGGCGTTTGCATCGCCACGTAATATGTCTTGGGCCTCCGCCGCCGACCAACGCGAGCGTTTTTGGGGGGCCGTACTGGGGGTCGAGCAAGCATGCTTAGAAATGTCAGCGGCGCAACTAAACCTGATAATGTGCGTGCATTCTGTTAGATGATCTGATAAAATGAAACGAGGACCTGCATCAGCTTGCGAGGGAAATGCAGGTCCTCTAACTCCAACCACTGTGCCTGAAGGTGTCCAATGGCTGAAGCTAATCAAGCATATCTCTGTCAGAACTCCCCGGCAATGCTAGCTGTAAGCGAGGCCCGCATTGCGCAGTGGAAGCCCAATGCAGGCCTCTAACTCCGGACCGGATGAGTGCTGTCGCAGGTAACTCATCCGATCCTAACCCCAAGCCAACGGTGCCATCCAATGCTTGAGGCTAATAGCCTTATACCACTCAGCCTAATCGCTGTCATCGGTGTGCTGACGCGTGCAATTATTACAAGTGATGCACCGACAACGGAGCATTGAAACAACAAGACAATTCACGTGCAAATATCACGCTCAGAATGGAGAACAGAATGATAATCGGCTATGCCCGCGTCAGCACAGATGGGCAAACACTCGACAGCCAACAAGCAGCGCTTCGCAATGCTGGCGCGGAACGCGTATTTGCTGAGAAGATCAGCGGCACGGTTACGGATAGGAAGGCCTTGGCTAAGGCAATAGCTGCGCTAGGTGAAGGTGATGTTCTGCTAGTCACAAGGCTTGACCGTCTGGCAAGATCAACCAGGGACCTTCTCAACGTCTTGGCGAGCGTATCCGAGAAGGGTGCAGGGTTTCGCTCTCTTGCTGATGCAATGATCGATACCACTAGTCCGCATGGGAAACTCATTATCGCTGTACTTGGCGCATTGGCCGAGTTCGAGCGATCAATGATCTTGGCTAGGACTGCCGATGGCCGAGCGAGGGCACAAGCGAGAGGCGTACAGTTCGGCAGGAAGCCCAAGCTCTCCCAGTTCCAGATCGCTGAGGCAATCCGCCGCAGGGATAATGGTGAATTGCTGGCGGATATCGGCAGGAGCTACGGAGTGTCGCACTCGACTATATCTCGATTGTAGCGTTACACTCGCAAACGTCTAACCCCCACTACCAACTTGGCCAGCCCTCACCCGGCTGGCCTTTTCCTTTGCCTCTGCTAGTCTCTCGACGCGACCAAATGGGGTCTTCTCCATAGTTGGGGAGCGGCGGCCTCCACTACTCAGGGAAAGGTATCCTGCGACTTTCCCATTTGGAAGAGCATTTACGCCGTTCAAGGATACCAACCGCCGCATCAGAACAAGGTTCAGGCCCCTATCATCGATTGAATGTGCAGCGGGCTCCCTTTCACAAGCGCGGATATGCAAGGGAGCCCGTAGCATGTTCAAGCACGATACCAGCTAGAACCTTCGACGGAACCTTCGCACATCGATAGACGCATGTGGCTTATACGGCGCGATCTCCACGGTCGGCGGTTCTTTCTTCTTCGGCTCAGGCTCGATCACCTTTATCGCCCGCTTCGTCCTCATCCAAGCCCTATCCAATTTCACTGCAAGGCTCTCATCCGTCACCACGGCGGTGACGGCGAGCTTGGGACTTTCAAACGGCAACGCTATAGCCGCAGCGCGCATCCGAACATGCAACGACTGTGCCTTGTCTCGATAGATAGATTGCAAGTACTCAAGTGACATCATCTTATTAGGAAGAACAACAATCTCCCCCTGCTGCCATTCAGCTAATTCCTCAGCGCTTATTTCGTCGGGCGTTATCCTTGATCCGTTATCCATAACACCATCTCCAAGCTAATCCCAAACCAACCAAACCCACGTCCTCTCCCCTGTTATTCTTGTTATCCTTGTTATTGAAGAAAAAAATAATAGAATAGGGTTGAGGATAGCACATGCATCCGGCGGAAAAAAATGGTGTGCCCGTTATGGGTAACAACCATGACAAGCCTGACAGCCCCCAACTTCTTTTCCTTTAGAACCTTCTCTTAAAGCTTGGTGGAATAATCTCGACTTTGGTGTCGGGAACGATTTCCACAACCTCCGCAAGTTTAGCGATGTACGGTTTGACGTAGCAGTTGCGGCGTCACCTTTGCCGACACGCTGGTTGCTGGCGGTCCAACCGAGGACGCGCATCACACGGGCGAGGCGGGAGAACCTCGCCTTGTCTTGTAGCCCCTTTGGAACCTCGCAAACGGTATCGAGAAGCCAGCTAGAGCTAACGCGCATCTGTGGCGAGCCGGTAGTCGCGTCTGTCGCAACGCCCCACTCGTTCTTCCTGCCCTTACCTTTCCAATTTAGTTCGGAGAGCCTAGCCGCGACCTGGTCTTCCCAACCATCGTGGGCCAGCCGTTTTCCCTGTTCGATTTCCGCAACGCCCCACAACCTCTCCGGAATATGTAGAGGTTCACCGCCCTCTTCGATCTGCGCCGCCTCTGCCCATAGTTGGTCGCGATCCCTACGAAGTCCGGCGAGATCGATCAGCATGCGTTGCGCTTCCTCCGACCACACCACGCCATCAATCCAAACTGGCCAGATACGTCGGTTTCCGGTTGTGTCGTTCAGGTAGTCTACTTCGTTTGTTGTTCCAACGAAGATACACTGCCTCGGCCAATCCACGCGCACATGGCCGTAGGCCGGTCGTGCGCTGTCGAATTGTCGGCTCAAAAACGCTTTCAACTTCGCCGCCGCCACCGCGCTCAATCCTTCCAGCTCGCCCAGCTCGTAAATCCAAACGCCCTTGATAAGTTCTTGTTGTTCTCGCTTATCGTTCCGGATGATTTCTGCGTCGGAGAAGTTCTCATCGCCAGCAAGTATCCTCAACGCAGTTCCGCGACCAAGACCTTGCCGCTCGTTCTCAAGAACCAACACGAAGTCGAATTTGCATCCGGGCCGCCGAATACGACGAACAGCCGCGACCAACACCTTCCTGCCGATCTCCGAGTTAAGCTCGGTCGCCTTCGCGCCCATGTATGTGGTAAGCCACCGATCCACTCGCGGGACGCCGTCCCAGCGCAATCCATCGAGATAATCCAACACCGGGTTAAAGCAGTTGTCTAAGCACGCAAGCTCGATAGCTTCGCGCATGTGCGTTGAGCTTGGATCAAACTCCCATGCGCGCAACGCTTCGTGTCGCATTTTTAATACGATCTTATCCACGTCCCCGGCCAGCTTGTCGAAACCCGGAAACGCGACTTCCGCGCCGCCCCGCACTTCGATGATTAGCTTGTCGTGAAAAATATCGTATCGACACCGCAGTCCCATCTGACTGAAACGGTCCACGCACTTAATCGCGTTCGCTAAACTCTGCGCCCCAACCGGGTTCTTCTTCTCATCAAAGTCGGGCGTTCCACATTTCTCAACGAGAAGTTTTCGAAACTTGGCTTCCCGCGCTTTTGCGTCGAGCCGAAGGATTGCTTGAAGTTCGGCCCCGCTAACCAATCCCGTCAACCGCGACTTTTCGCTTTCATCAACTTTAGGTTGCGGCTCGGGGTTTTTTAAAGCCCCATCCGGGGCTACGTCCGCTTTCTTTCCTTTCGCTGGTCCCCATATTGCGCGGACCTTTTCCACGTTCAATCCAGCGGAGATCGCGAGCAGGATGTCGTCTGCTTCCGTATCGGGACCGCCGTTCTCGAATTCCCGCACATTCTCCTTGATCTGGCGAATGACGCCGATCTGGCGGACGCTTGCATCCGCCGAAGTCGCGAGTTGCTTTTCGCTCATCGTCTATTCCTCCCGCGCTGCCGATAACCCGGTCCCCAAATCCATTCCCCGATGTCGTCTTCGCCAGTTGGATCGCCACGTTGCTTCTGCGCAAGCTCCCATAGGTGTTGCTCCCACCATCGATCGATTACCTTCTGCTTCGCGATAATCTCCGCCTCGCTCAGCCGCTTACGCGGCCAAGGACCACGGATCACCTGTTCGTCGTCGTCCATGACACGTCACCTCGTACCTTGTTCTGCCTTCACTCCCTCAATCACCTGAAGGCAAGCGACCTTGGCGTCATCGCTGGTCGCGCATCGGAACTTCTTGCCGATGGTTCCGATAACCGCGTCCTTCCTTCGATCAAGAATTCGTGCTGCCCAGCCGCCATCCCGCAGCGGATAGACCACGACGTTGAAGCCATCTCGGGTGTTCAAAAATTCATTGCCTTTAGCGCTCACTCGCCATCGCCGGTCGAGCCAACCCCGTCGGCCTTTAACCGCCGCTTCCCTTGCGACAGCGCCGACGTAATCGCCTTCCATATTACCAGCGCAGATGCAGCCCACGCGCAACGTTCCATAACCCGGATGTTTCATTGTGTGAACAAACCGCATCTCCGCCACTTCGCACATTTCACAAGTTGCCCGATCGCTTTCTAAATCTTCAACGTCGATACATTCCCAACCTTTATGAGGAACGCCTGCCCGCGACCATTTACCAGTTCCACCGCAACTCATTTAATGCTCTCCCGATCAACATCGAGCTTGGATCGTTCAAGGGCGTCAGCAAGATCATCCCAGGTCAATCCAGCGCTAATGAGCACTCCATCGACTGCAGCGAGGGCGATAAGTTGTTTCCCTTTAGAGGGACTATCCAGCATTCGGATCAACGATGCTAATTGCTCATTCACTTTGTGCTCTCCTCTACTCCACAAACTTTCGTTAACTCCAACAATACCCGCTCGATCCGGTTCGGGTATCTGATCTCGCCAAGGGAAACGAGAAGATCGTGTAAGTCGGCGCGGAGATTGTACAAATGCAGAAGCGGTTCCCAACGACCGCTATGGCATGTCCAGAAATATCCACGCCACCATCGAAGGTCGCCGCCGTACCAAGCCAGGAACATGTGTGCGAGCCATTCGTCGCCGCCCCTAATTGCGGTTTCAGTTGGCCAATCTGGTTTAAAGTCTGGAGCGCCGTTTGGCTCAGGGACAAGCACGCCGACTTGGGAGGCATCGCCATGCTTCCGAACGGATAAGCGATCTTTCGCTCGTTGCTGTTTTACAGTTGGTTTGTGATAACCGGCCTTTGCGCCGAGATCGGCGATGATCCTCTCTACTGCGTCATTCATTGCGTTGCATCTCCCTCCAACCAAGCCATCCACAGAGCGCCATCAACACCGCCCAAACTCCGAAAACTATTGTGCCCAAATGCTGTTCGCCGAACACCAAACCCAGCCCGACGATCACGGCAAGCAGCGCGAGATAAAACGCTCCACCGACAAGCACCTCGAAAGTGTCTTGCCAGTCTTCTTGGCGTTGGCGGGACATGACGGCTATTTCGCTTGTTTCTGGATCGCTTCATCGAGCTTGTGCGCCGCAGCTTCTTTAAGCGCAGCTTCGATCCTCTCTGCTCGGTCACGACGATCTTGTTGCGCGCACATAGCGTCGATCAACGCAATCCCAGGAGGTGGTTCGAGGGGATAATCCTTCTGCCATCCTGTTCCGCGTGGTGTTTCTGGTACCGGCTTTATTGGCGGGTGTGGTTGCCGAACTGGCCGATTATCCACTTTTGCTTCACGTTCAATCGCTTCGCGGAGTTCGGGGGATAGCGCAGCTAGGCGTTGTTCGATGTTCATTTGTGTTACCTCTTGTGAACGAGCGGCGATTTGTCGGTTACCTCGGGCGGAAACTGATCGAAGATCGAGCGACCTTGGATTGGAGCAGGACCAGCGACAGGGCCGTGAACCGCATTCGTGCCGCTCCTATAAACGGTACGCGATCCGCCCGGACCACAGACGGTTGAAGCAGCGATAGCATTGCCCATGGGAGTTGCATCGGCCTTCTTCGCTTCAAAGACATTCTTGGCGGAATTGATCCCGGTGAATGATCCGGTTCCTTTGATCCGTCCACCTTGCGCGGTGCCATACTGCGATATACCGGCGGGGCTCACGGGTTGAGTTGAACGTGATCCACCCTTGACGCCGACACGAACTAGTTTGTTGCCGGTTATCCCTCCGCCACTAATGATTTTAGCCATGTTCAGTCTCCTCGTTGGTAGGTAGAGATGTTGCCATTTCGATAGCTTCTTCACTTACGCTTTACGGGTTCACCACGGTCATGCGCTGGTGTTTGTTGACCGTGATGTACGACGGTATGAGTACGCGAGGGCCATGTTTCTGTTCCAGGCTTGCCGCCCGAAGGCTTTAGCCGGGATTTGATACGAGCCTCTTCGTTTGGACCGGCATGATGTCCTTTGTCGTAAACTACGTGTGGCATAGTTCAGTTTTCCTCTGTTAACGTGTCCTGACATTGCTGACGGGAGTGATCTGATTATTGACGGCCGTGCCCCCGCCAACGATCAGGTTGGAGTAATGGGAGGGATCAAAGGACTTATAGTTTGGAACGTCCACTACTGATCCGGGGTAGATCACTACACCTTGTCCTCCAAGGTGAAGCCATAGCGGTTGAGTGATAGTTATTCTGTCATTGGCCATTTCGACCTCCTATGTTAGTGTGGCTCTGATACGATCAATCGCAGATTTGTATTCTTCTTCAACTCTCGTAAGGTTATTGCGCCCGCGCTCGACTCGATCGCGGAGCACAACGACTTCCTGTTGGAGCTTGTCTCGTTCTTCACGCAACTGGGAGATATCGGATCGGAGTTGCATTTCAGTTTCCTCTGGAGTGCGGTTGATTGGCGAATAGCCAGCAGTCAACACTTTGTAAGGCGGATACACTTCGCACATACGATCAAATGTTGGCTGATCTAGTGCGGCTGCTGCTAATGGTGGGACTACGTCAGCAAGATACGCGAACTCCGCAAGAGAGGTATCCACTATGGTCCCTGCTTCTATTGGGGCTAGCCGAGGATCAAATGCAAAGGGTTGGGCCAACTGATACCGCATCACGTTCACGCTGCTAGGATTTTATCGACTGTCCTTTGATATTCTGCTTTAAGGTCGGCGATCTGTTTCTTGCCCTTCTCAATTTCCTTCTGGACAAGTTCCAATTCGCGTTCGGCCTTTCTACGTTCCTGCGTCAGGTGTTGGATGTCAGCACGAACACGGCTTATTTGCTCATCGGCTGTAGCTTGTTTTGCGGCTAGGTCGGCATCACACTTGAGCATTGCGTCTTGCATTCCCTTAACGCGCGTGACGGCACTATCGATGGTGCCTTTGAGGGATGCGGCGCATGCTTCGATGTTTGAGATAAGCTTGGGTAGGTCGTCCATTTCACTTCCTTTCTCTGACAAGTCCATGATGGCGAAGGGATGCTTCCATCCAATCTTCGGGCGCACGTGGTTGATTGAACTCCTTGCGCCAGTTTGGTTGGGCGGTTGGCCGTGCCACCTGCGGAGCAGTATCGGACGGCAAATCCTTGTATATGTTTTTTGCTAAGCTCGACCACGATTGGGGTTTCTTGGGATCGACGGTGCTCATTGCACGGTTCCTTCGTCATCGCTGTACTGTCCGTTCTTGATAAGACGGCTCGCGATCTCCATAACCTTTCGATTGAGCGCCAGAAGTTCTTCGCTTGGTTCCGGCATGTTCCAGAAGGGATTGCCGGATCGGCGTTGGGATGCGTCCCATTTATCCAAAATTTGATCGCAGAACAGGAGATCATCGAGAGTTAACGCCTTGTCTTCAAGCCAACCCAAAATCCGAAAGAGATCATGCGCTCGAACAGAACCATCTCGGCGAAACGACAGGAGCAAAAGAAGAGACTTGGATTACGCTCGCCCTTGGGAACATGTTCTAGAAAGCGGATAGGGGACTTTGATCGTTTTTGTAGATCGCGAGTTGGTTCGAAGGGAATTTTGGCCGCACAGCCATCGGCAGCACCCAATTCCTCCCCCATCCCCCGCATGATATGTCCATCTCGATTTGCCAATGCTTTCGCCAGCAAATCAGCAGGCCAATCCGCAATCGTGTTAACATGGCGAACCTCCAAATTCTCTTTCGGCCACCACACGCAAAATCCACCCTCTGCTTTACAATCCACACCGGGTGCGATCTAGCTGGTGGAACATCGAAGGCCGGGGACGTGGAGGAAGAAAAAATGAAAACCGTTGCGCCTGGTCCGGTAGGTTCTAGTTTTCGGTAATGATTGTTGTGCGAGCCACGACAGGCCCTCGGGATCGACATCGAGGCAGGAGAGTTTGCTCACCGCTCCCATCGCAACGCCAGTTAGCGGATTGCCGGAACAATCGCGCCCGCGTCGTGCGTCGAGGTGGCCATGCGGCGTCAACGGAGACTTGTCGGAGATCGCGCACGGGAACGTGGGCAGCTTACGCAATTCATCCAATACCCATGCCCTATGGGAGGAGGATTGAGGTGCTGCCTGTGGCTCTGCGCACAAAACCAATTTCAAAACTCCCATGTCGGCGGCCCATCTTCGTCCTCAATAATCACCCGGCCTTCGACGTAATGGTTGCTGTTGTATTCGTTGCATTGTTCCCAAGCGCTGATGACAAGCCAAAGATCAATCGTTGTTGGACAGTGCGCCCAGTTGACGCTGAGACAGCCCTTGTGATCGTGTAACGCGAGGATTGGCAGCGAGCTTATGAACGGCAGCAATTCATCGCGCAGCCTTTCGATCCGCCAAGGTTCTTCATCTTCGCGATAGGCGGAGAGTGCGGGGCGAGCTTCGACTACGGTCACTAGAACTTTCTCCTAAAGCCTTCCGCCGTGAGCACTTCGATCACAACAGTTTTAGGAAGCGCTGGCGCAACCTCGGGCGGTCCTCCCACCGGCTCCATTGCGTTAATATCCACGCCCAGCGGCGGTTCCTGGTTCGGGTCTGGCTCACTCCACGGCGTACCGTGCTGTCGGGGATATGGACTAGGCGCGGTGCCAACCACTGTCTGTTGACCGCGAGCCAGCGCAGCGAACCTACCGCCCAGCTCGGCCCCCACAGTCGCCCCCGCTTGCTCAAAGTAGGTTGAGTGCTGCGTCTTCTCGTTCCGCAGAACATCTCTGCGCTCGGATTGGCTGCTTTCGTTATGGTACGGTCGGTCACTCATTGCTCATCTCCAATTGTTTGGGCAGCAGCAAGCAAGGCTGTGGAAAGGGGCAACCTTGCTGCTGCGCCATACGGCGACCAAGGGAGCCAGCGCCGCCGTAGAGATTGACGGCAGGCAACCGATAGTGCCGTACCGAGTGCCTGCCGCCGCAACGGCAGGGAGTGAGACTGCTGTTGAAGATTTCGTCATGCCGCTGTCCTCCCCGGCGCGAGGCTCAGGTAGACTTGCATGTGATTAATAAGCTCATTCTCTGGAAGGCCCTTGCCTAACTCGTGTATCTCACATCGAAGCTGCCATATCCTTTTCTCAAGTCGGACGCACTCTCGTTCTAGCTCATCTATCTCTCTTGCCTTCTCCGCCACCGTATCAAGCGGACTGCGATTGGCGGTTGTGAACTCGTAGCTCGGCATTGTTCTCAGAACCTCCTCTGAAAGTCCGCAGGCACCTCTCGCTTTCCGTTTCCATTGCGCCGCATGTGATAGCGGGCGAGATTAAAATCCTTTCTGCATTCATCAGAGCAATGCCTCTGCCACGAACGAACGGGGCGGAAGATTTCCTGACACTGCTCGCATCTCATCGGCGCAAAGTGTTTGTGGCCGCACGCGTCGCGTTGGATTTCGATCAACGTGTTTGCCTCCTCGGTTTCGATGGGTTGGGATTGGTTCCTGACGGTGGTGATAACGAAGGCCGCAATCTCCCATCTTAGGTATCATTATACTACAGAACAGGGGTGGAAGTCAAGACTTTTCAAACACTTAGCTGCCCATGAGCCCATCCCGACCCGGCCAAACCAAAACAATTTGAAGCGGTCGGGATTGGTTTTCGAAATCGCGAAAAAGGGGAAAGGGACCGATGATGGCGATCCAACTTTCCCCCAGCGATTACACCAACCCTGTCTCTTGAACTTGCTCGATGGCCCACTGGGCTAGTTGCTGGGCTTGTGGCTCAGCGCACTCACGTAGAGCGGTCAGGCACCCGATGAGAGCAGTACAGATGTCGGTTACATCTTTGCCGAGTTTCACCGGTAAAGGCACCTGTTGAGCTTGATTCTTCTCACCGTTGGAATCATCCTCCTCGGATTCAACTTGCGGCTCTTCCCAACCTTTCTCAGGCGCACTGCTAATCATCTTCGTCGCCTGGTTCATGGTTAGTTCCGCAATGGTTGCGCCTTGGCTCCGCGCCAGTTCCTCAAGCCGCAGCTTGTTCCTAGCGTGGTGCATGTGGACCTGGGCAGTACGATCAGCCAGGATGGTGTTCTCACGCAGCCATCGCAGCCAATACCCGCGTGGACCTTTCTCAGCTTCGACCTTGGCCTTCGCCTCGATCAGATATTCGCCGCATGCGATAGACCGCGTCACGGCATTCTGCGCCGCTTTAATGAACTCGCGATGTTCGGTGTTGATCTTCACGGCTAGTGTGGCGAGGCTAGTCGTGTTGGCGGGCACTGTGACCTTATGGTCGGGCACTGCCGTCGGTGCATTGTTTGGATCAGCCATGGCGCACCTCCGACGTTGAGCCAATGGACCGGGCTGCGAGCCACGCTTCCAGATCGGATTGGCGATACCGGACGCTGCGCCGGAGTTTGCAGAAGCGAGGGCCGTCGCCTGACAACCGCAACCGCTCTAGCGTTCGCGATGAGAGGGATAGGAAGCGCGCAGCTTCCTGCGTCTTGAGCAACATAGTGATGGGTTCTCCAGCTACTCACCGCGAGATTGCAGTCGGTAGCTGGCGATCCAGTAATCACATGTCGGGCGCTAGGGGTGAAGCATCTAGCGCAACGCGCTATTTGCGCCGTCCAGTTGCGCGAAGGATGGCGTCACGCTTGATGGCGGGGCGGCAATTGGCCTTAGACCAATCGCCAAGCTGCTTTATCATCTGTGGCGTCGGCGGATACTTGCCGTCGGGGTATACAGCGGCGATGGCCTCTCTCGCCAATTCCACTTGACGAGATGCCCTATCCTTCGGCTTCCCCAGCAGCCGCTCAAGGTCAACACTCCACACATCGGGATCGTCACCGGCTCGCCGGGATTTTATCGCGCCGCTTTCAATCGCTTTATCCAAGAGCTTCTGTGCCGCGCCCGAGTTAACACCAAGCCGCCGCTCCACCATCTCAGCGGCGAGCCGAAAGCCAAGCCAAGCCTCGATTGGTTGCGGCATTATCCCTCCATCGGTCCAGCAAGGGGCCCGGAGACATTCAATCCCTTCCTATGGGGCAAGATTAGAATGTCTCCGGGCACCCTCTCATATCACGCCGATAATGTACGCCCATCCGGGCCGATCAACTCATGTCCCGCCAGCGACCAGCCATGCGGCCCAACGATCCAACGCTTCGCGGCATTCCTTTTCGTAGCGCGCCCGATTATACGTCCCCGCCACGCCTGCCTTGTGGCCAGAAACGTGATTGAGTATCGCTTCCGTTACCCATGGTGATGCGAAACCTAATTCGGTGATCCAAGTCGCCACCGAACGCCTCAAATCGTGCAATCGCCATGGAGCTATCGCCAGCGCCGCATCAAAACGCGCCTTTTCCTCGCCCCACGAGAACCCACGGAACACCCTACCGTTCGGTAGCGGGCCGGGATCGACGGACTTAATGCGGAGGATTTCGACAGCCGGATCACTCAGATGAATAACGTGTTCCCGCTTATTTTTCGTCCGCGCTGGCGGCAGGCGAATAATCCGGTTGTCTAAGTCAACCTCACTCCACATTAGTCCGCCGATCTCCATCCGCCTTTGCCCTGTCAGCAAGAGCAAGTGGACAATATCGAGGAAATCAACGTGAAGCCTAGAGGCGAGGGTAGTCCAGACCTTCACGATCTCGGCTTTGGTTAAGACCCTATCCCGGCTCCCACGTTCATCAGCTCGCGCTGTGCCCTGCACCGGATTGGTTTCGATCAACCCTTCATGGATCGCCCATGTGAAAAAGGATTGAAAGGAGGACCGGACACGATTACGTGCCGTGGGGCCTGAGCCTGCTTCAATCTCCGCTAACCGGATGGCGACAGCTCTCCGGTCTATATCGCCCAGCTTCTTCGCATGAAAGAATTTGCCATGCTCGACTAAGTGCCGTTGGACCGCCGCGAAATACTCGGGTCTAAGGCTCGACCGCTTGCGCTCAAGGTATTGTTTCACCAAAGTGCCGAACACCTCGGCGGAAGATTGCTTCGCGAGCGGATCACTGCCACCAACGATGACGCCAAGAATCTTCTGCGCTTCCCTTCGAGCTTGATCGACGGTCCATGGGCTACCGTGGCGACCAATCGATATTTGTCGTTGCACTCCAGCAAAGCGATAGGGAGGATGTAGTAGACGCCATCCCTCTGTCGGCGCGAGCCGAACCCACTCACTGCTTGATCCCAAATCACCGTTCCCGGTTGCTGTCGCTCCACAATTGATTTCGTCAATTTCGCTGTTGCCATTTCGATCACTCCCATTGGCGGCCCGATTGATGACTAGCCCTCAGCCGCACGAGTATCTGATGACTAGTCAGCAGGGCTACGGAACGAGTATGCCAAACTAGTCATCAGGTAGTCAACATTAGTCATCAAACTCCGGTCGCTTCGGGGTGGAGCCTGTCGGGAATTGGTGTTAAAGAAGCGCCGATGAACTAAGGATAACTTGAATATTCCGTC